>Ga0308160_10001294_pt1 | contig 36353 bp, 55 predicted proteins | sample PhyFR1_FD_201036 | JGI IMG/M metagenome (GOLD analysis project Ga0308160, IMG submission 201036) | Phyllosphere microbial communities from UC Gill Tract Community Farm, Albany, California, United States - DLSLF.R1 | ecosystem: Host-associated > Plants > Phyllosphere > Unclassified | place: USA... | reverse complement strand
GCGCGCAACAGTTATGCAAACGCCTGGACCTCAGCTCGATCCGGAAACGACCTCAGTCGAACTCCCAACCCCTCTCTTTCAGCCAGCCCGTCTCTCCCCTCTCCCATACCCAAACTCGCGCTGCCGCTCGAGCTTGCCGCGATGATCGCCACCTCGGCCGTTCAGCTGCTCGCTCTCGCGCTCGTCGCCGCGTTCGGTTCTGCTCCAGCCTCGGTCGGCGCCCATAGCGACCGTCGCTCGCTGCACTCGCGTTCTCACGGCGCCGGGAGCGCTCTCTCGCGTCGCGCAACCGTCGCACCGACGTACGAGGACTGGACCTCGCTGGGCTGTGTGACAGAGGCTGCGAGTCCGAAGCGCGCCTTGGTCGGCTACGTCGAGCAGTCGGTCGGAAACCTGACGGTCGCCGGATGCCTCAACACGTGTGCTTCGATGGCCTACCTCTACGGCGGCACCCAATGTGCGTCCAGCTCATGAGCTCTTCTTACTCGTTTAAGAGCCTGACGGCTCGCCATTTAGTCGGCCAGGAGTGTTGGTGCTCAGACACGCTCGACACGACGTCCGGCGGCGGAGTCGCAGCAAGCGCGTCCTTCTGCAACGCTCCTTGCTCTGGCGACTCGGCCACCATGTGCGGCGGGTCAGTACCTCCTCTGATTCCTGCGCTCAAGTGCGCGTTTGTCCCGATACGGAGCTGACAACAATATGAGCGATGATACTGCGGCCCATCAACGCCTCGGACAGGACGAGCTACCTGTCACTGTTCCAGTCCACCGACACGAGCTGCGCAGTCGCAGACCCAGCTCCAACCTCGACGTCTACCTCGGCGCCGGCCGCTTCCAGCATATCGACCGCTCTTCCCTCGGGCTGGCAATCGCAAGGCTGTGCGTCTTTTTTGAGAGGCTCGCTCGCCTGGCAGCCTCCGCTGCAGCAACGCCTTGTTCTGAGGCTGACGGCCGTTGCTGGCTGTTTCCTTGCTCTGCTCACAGGCGTCATCGATGGCTCGCCCCGTCTCCTGTCGGGGTCGTACACGAGCCTGAAGACAACCAACACCCCTGCGGCCTGCATCGCAGCTTGCGCTGCCGGAGGCTTCAGCTACGCCGGCACGCAGAATGGCGACCGTGCGTCGATCCTAGCTCCTTCAGCGGCTGCTCGAGAGGCGCATCTGCTGACCGAGCGTTTCGTGTCGCCGCCCGCTCGAGCAGAATGCTACTGCGGCTCGACGCTCAACGCCTCTGGCAAGATCGGCACCACTGCGGCCGACTCGTACTGCCAAGCCGCCGCCTGTCCGGGCGATGCTTCGCAGAAGTGCGGCGGCCCCTTCTACATGCGGCTCTTCAAATCGAGCCCGGTCGCAGCTCCGACATCGTCCTCCGCACCGATCGCGTCCAGCACATCGGCTGCCGTACCGCCGGGCTGGCAGCTGAAAGGCTGTACGTTCGATTGACAAGCCACAACGCCGAGAGTGCGCAATCTGGGGCTGACCGACCAGGGTCGTTTGACACCCACCGCAGGCGTTGTCGATGGCTCGCCCCGGCTCCTGACAGGATCCTATGCAAGTCTCAGGACTACCAACACGCCGGCGGCTTGTATCGCAGCTTGCGTTGCTGGAGGCTTCACCTACGCAGGTCTCGAAAATGGCGACCGTGCGTGACGACTCGCCCTCGTCGAGATGGATCTGACTGACCCCACTGCTGACCCGAGCGCTCGACGTCCTTGCATGAATAGAGTGCTATTGTGGCTCAAAGCTCAACGCCTCAGGAAACGTCGGCTCATCTGCCCCCGACTCAGCCTGCCAAGCCGTCGCCTGTCCGGGCGACGGGACACAAGCGTGCGGTGGTTCGTGGCTTCTGCGGCTCTTTGAGTCAACCAAGGCAGCGACCGCCTCGTCCTCTACCTCGGCGCCCGCTACCTCCAGCACGGGGACGGCCCTCCCGTCCGGCTGGCAGTCGCAGGGCTGTACGTCCACTCAGACAACCTTCTGTGTCAGATCTGCCCTGGGTAGGGAGCTAAAGGGTCGTTGGCGCTTCACCTTTCCGATCGTTCACAGGCGTCATCGACGGCTCGCCCCGTCTCCTGTCGGGGTCGTACACGAGCCTGAAGACAACCAACACCCCTGCGGCCTGCATCGCAGCTTGCGCTGCCGGAGGCTTCAGCTACGCCGGCACGCAGAATGGCGACCGTGCGTCGCTCCTCCAGCGGCTGCTCGAGAGGCGCATCTGCTGACCGAGCGTTTCGTGCCGCCGCCCGCTCGAGCAGAATGCTACTGCGGCTCGACGCTCAACGCCTCTGGCAAGATCGGCACCACTGCGGCCGACTCGTACTGCCAAGCTGCCGCCTGTCCGGGCGATGCTTCGCAGAAGTGCGGCGGCCCCTTCTACATGCGGGTCTGGCAAGCGACCACCGGAGCAGACACCCCTATGCCCTCGGGCTGGTCTTCACAAGGCTGTGCGTACTCCTCTTACGCCCCACCTCCCGTCGCCTTCCATTCATGAGACTAGCTAGAACTGCTGGCTGATCGAGACCGCTACCGGCCTGCGCCTCTGCAGGCGTCATCGATGGCTCGCCCCGTCTTTTGACGGGGTCGTACACGAGCCTCAGGACGACTAATACGCCAGCAACTTGCATTGCGGCTTGCGCTGCCGGAGGCTTCAGCTACGCTGGTCTTGAAAACGGCGACCGTGGGTGACGACTTAGTTTCTTCACGATGGACTTGCCTGACCAGATTGCTAACCCGAGCGCTTGAACGCCTCGCACAGAGTGCTACTGCGGCTCGACGCTCAACGCCTCTGGCAGGATTGGCACCACTGCGGCCGATTCGTATTGCCAAGCCGCCGCCTGTCCAGGCGACACCAAGCAGGCTTGCGGCGGCCCCTTCTACTTGCGGCTCTTCAAGTTCACGCCTAGCACTTCCGTCGCTCTGCCGTTGGGGTGGCAGTCACAAGGCTGTGAGATTTAACACTCGATCCTTGCAATCATATCGAGGGCGCCCCGGCCCTACCTGACCGCCCACTGACGCCCGTCCTTGCACTGCCTGCCCTCCGTTCCTGCAGGTGTCATCGACAGCTCCACGGCCCGCGTCCTGACCGGATCGAGCCCCAAACTGGGTGACAAGAATACCCCGCAAGCCTGTATTGCGGCCTGCGTCGCTAGCGGTTTTGGCTATGCCGGCGTCGAATACGGGAACGGTTCGTCTCGCTCACCATCCTCATCGCTTGACTGCCGCGTCCTGACGTGCTGACCTGACCTGTGTCTGCCTTTCGTGCTTCCTGCTGGGCAGAATGCTACTGCGGCTCGTCGCCCCACGTTGCCGGCAACATTGGCACCACCGTCTCTGACTCGGTTTGCCAGGCCATGCCCTGCTCGGGCGATCCATCGCAGGCCTGTGGCACCGGTGGTCGGATGCGGCTCTTCCGACTCGTGCCCAGCGCATCCGCTGCGTTGCCGTCGGGTTGGCAGTCCAAGGGCTGTACGTCTCTGTCCTTGCGCGACCGACCCAGGGGGTTTCGACTGCTGTCCTCGGCTGAACGATTTTTCCCATCCGCTGTACAGGCGTCGTTGACAGCTCCACGGCCCGCGTTCTGACTGGATCGAGCCCCAGACTGGGCGACAAGAATACCCCGCAAGCCTGTATCACGGCCTGCGTCGCCGGGGGCTTCAGCTTTGCCGGCGTCGAGTATGGCAGCGGTGCGTGTCGCCAAGGCACTCGCCACTCGCAGATAACTGCGAGCAGATTGGCCTGCTGACTGACCCGTCCCTTCGCCGCCGCTCGTCGGTCGGCAGAATGTTATTGCGGCTCGACGCTCAATGCTGCTGGCAGCGTCGGTTCGACGGTGGCCGACTCGGCCTGCCAAGCGATGTCGTGCTCAGGCGACCTGACGCAGGCGTGTGGCGACGGCGGTCGCATGATCCTCTACCAACTCATGGCCTCGCAGCCGACTCAGACGACCGGGCCTGGCGGTTGCCCTGCGGGAGGGTCCTTCGTGCCTGCCCTCGCAGCTCCAGCGAGCAACAGTCGGATCAAATCGGTCTTCTCGCACCACATGGTCGGCAACACGCTGCCGTACACGCAGGCGACGTGGCTCAACGACATCACGATGGCTCGCGACCAGGGCGGTATCGATGCCTTTGCGCTCAACCTCGGCCCTGACACGCTCTACCAGCCGAAGCAGTACGTCCGGCACGGCTGTCTCTGCTCTTGCTCAACGCCTTCGCTGATCTTGACCCTTCTCCTGACAGGATTGCGAGCGCTTATGCTGCTGCCGCGCAAGCCGGCTCGTTCAAGCTCTTCCTCTCGTTTGACATGGCTGTCTTCAACTGCGGCGACATCATGGGCTCGATGCTCAACTACGTCAAGACGTACGGCAAGCACGGTAGCCAGTACACGTACAAGAGTGCGATCCTCGTCAGCACCTTTGCCGGCGAGAGCTGCGGCGACGGCGCCTGGCAGAACTTCAAGACGACGCTCGCTGCCCAAGGCTACCCCGTACGTCGCCCCCCGCGCCGTCCTCGCGAGTTGCTGGCTTGCTGATAACCCGCGATTATCACACACTTTTCCAGATCTACTTTGTGCCTGGCTTCTTTGACAGCCAAGACTGGTCGTCCTGGTCCTCGGTCGATGGCATCCTCGGCTGGAACTCGGCCTGGTCGATGGACGCCAACGACATCACCACTGCACTCGACGCGAGCTACCTCGCCCGTCTCAAAGGAAAGTCGTACATGCCTGCGGTCTCGGTAAGTCTCTTGCGTCAGTGGCTAGCGGTTGCTTCGTTGACGAGCGCTGACGATGATGATCGTATCCCCACCTTTGCAGCCCCTCTTCTTCACGTACGTCCCCGCCTTGCTTGAGTCTGTTGATGCGACCCGAAGGCTGACTCGCTACTGCAACAGGCATTACGCTCCGAACTCGTACAATAGTGCGTAGCTCGTGCGCCTTGCGCTACACTTCGTCGCCCGGCTGATCGCCCATACTTTTGATCTGCGCAGAGAACTGGATCTATCAGTCGGACAGCTGGCAGTATGCCATCCGTTGGGAGCAGATCATTGCAATGCGCGACAAGACCGACTTTGTCGAGCAGGTCACCTGGAATGGTGCGTGTCGCCCAAAGCGGACCTGGAGCCGGCATCTCCTTAGCAGCGCTGACCTCCCAAGTTCGTCTCTCGATCGGCCCACAGACTACGGCGAGTCGCATTACATTGGCCCAATTGCCGGCGATCAGCCCAACTCTGAAGCCTGGGTCAACGGCTTTGATCACTCTGCCTTCCTCGCCGTCAACAAGTACTACTCGGCCGCATTCAAGACGGGCAAGTACCCGACGATCTCCTGCGACGTCGTCTACCTCATGGCTCGGCCGCACGACAACCGCGCCGTCGGCACGAACGACCCCGCCGGTCCGCCGACGCTCGGCCAGTACGGCGCCCCAGGCAGCCAGTACGCCGAGACCAAGTGCGGTCCCTCGACCGAATTCGGTCCTCTCTTTCAGAAACTGACCCTCCGTCTACCCCCCTCCTCCCCCGACCTCCAGCGACTTTTTCGCCCTCATCTTCTCGACCGCGCCGGCGACGGTGACGATGACGTCTGGCTCATCTACCAAGACATACACGGTCCCCGGCGGCATATCGCGGCTTGAGGCCCCGCTCCAGACGGGGGCCGGCATGACCGTCAAGCTTGTTCGCGGCCGGCAGACCTACATCAACTTCACGCCGAGCGGCTTCACGTTTGCCGGTCAGTCCTACTCTGCTCGCGTCGTTCCCTCAACTTGCGTCATCGCTTCTGACGTCAGACCGCCTTACGGACGTCGATGCTTCAGCGACGACGCAGATCAACAACTTCAACTACTACGTCTATGCGTCGAACGCCTAGTCATAGCCCCGAGGCTGCCTCCGTTCCTATCCTGCACCCCGACGATCTCTGATAATCTTGTCTCGGACGGACCCCCGTCACCATCTCGCTCTCTCTCGCCTTGACTCCCACGATATCTCTCGCTCTGCTCCAACCACCCCTCCTTAGACGCTGATACCCCTTCCTTACCACGGCTCCCTGCCCTCGACGCTCCTTTCCCTCAACCCCCTGACGCTCCTTACTCGAATCTGGCTTGGCAACCTTGTCCCATCCTCTCGCTCATACTTACCCTGGTCTCTCGTATAACGCCCGACTACTTATGGCTTGCAGCTCACGTAGCGAGAGCCGATCTGCGTGCGGTGCTAGGGAGCGTTGCGCAACACATCTTTTGATCGTGGACGGAGCGTCGCTTACTTAGCGTTGTCAGCCGCCAGCCGGGCCTCGACCTCTTTCCATGACGGCACGGCCTCCATCGCGCCCTCGCGCTCGACCGCCATGCCCGCCGCCCTCGTCGCGCGCCGGACGGCCTCGCGTACGTCGAGCCCGCGCATGAGCGAGCCGACAAAGAAGCCTAGGAACGTGTCGCCTGCGCCCGTCGTATCGCGATAGGAGCCCTGCAGCGGAGCAGAGGGCGTGTGGAAAGGCGCCGCATTGGGCGGGAGGGTGACGGAGCCGGCGGCACCGAGCGTGAGGATCAGCCCCGGGGGCGTATCCGAGCGGAGGAGTGGGTGGCTTGCCAGCCGGTAGAGCTCCGGCAGCAAAGGCCGAAGCTTCTCGGGCACAGCCTCCGATTCGATACCCTTCGCCGACTCGGCCGCCGACGCGGCGGCCTCAGGGAGGGCAGCGAGGAGAGCCTGCATCTCGCCCTCGTTGACGACGAGCCAGCCGAGCTTGCCCCACTCGAACGCCCGGATCTGAGCGGCCGTCGGCATCGGCGACGGGTTGAAGACGGCGCTCGCACCGGCCGCAGAGGCAAGGGAAAGGTAGTGCTTTGTCTGGTCGAGCGGGATCTCGTTCTGAAGCAGCAGGAAGGCCGTCTTGGCCGGCAGCGTGCTCGGGAGGGAGAGCGAGGCGTGGTTGGCGCCCGGGTGCAAGACTGTGCGGGGAGACGGCAAGGAGCGCCAATTGTCTGTCAGTTGAAGGACGAGTGTGGAAGACGTGCGACGCTCAGTGCGAGGGGAACGCACTGATCGAGTTCTCGCCGTCCTCCTTCGACAGCTGGATGATGGCCCGGCCGGTCACCTCGTCCTCGATGACAGCAATCTCGGAGACGTCAACACCATAACCCTTGAGCCGGTCCTTGACCCAAGCGCCATCCTCGCCGACCGCGCCGACGACTGCAAAGGGGAGGAGGCGATGAGTCCGGCGACGGGAAGACATTTCGGGTCAGCCGGGCGCGGGAACTCGGCCGGGCCGAGCGTTGCGAGGCGCGGCTCAGGCAGCAAGCCCACGCACGCGTGACCGTCCCGCCCGAAGAGCGCGCGACCGAGCAGGCCTGGTTGGCGCCCTTGCCGCCTGGCCGCCGGGTCAGGGACGACGACGAGATTGTCTCGCCCGGGTTGACGATGTGGGAGAGCGCAAAGAACTCGTCGATGTCTGATGAGCCGGGGAGCGGAAGAGGGGCCGGGATCGGGTCGGGCGGCGCGGCGCGGTCAGCCGACCGGCGCTCAGAGATGCAGCCGACACGAACTCTGCGCTCTCGGACGCACTGATGGAGCCGCGGATGAGGCAGGACATGGCTGAGCTGTTGTGTATGGGGGTTTGGCGAGGGAGGGCCGAGGACAAGGGGGGAAGGAGGGGCAGGTCGACGTCGGAGGGCAGACGAGCGGCGAGAGAGCGCACGCGCCCCGAGCCATCTCGCCTGCTACCCCGGCCCGCCGCCCGCCTTGCCCACGCACCGACCTCGACCCCGACCCTCATACGCCAGCACTCTCGCAAGTCTCGCATCGCCCGCCATGAGCTTCATGCCCGCTCAGCTCCCTTCGGGGCCCTCATCGTCCTCGCCCTATGCCTCGTACCAGGGCCAGGGCGGCCAGCAGCAGCGCGGCCAGCCGTATCAGCAGCAGCAGCAGCAGCAGGGCCCTTACCACTCGCCCTTCCAGCGCGCGACATCGGGCGACATCACGCACCTCCCTGGCCAGCGCGCTCAGACGGTGCGCTCTCCTGCGACCAAATGGCTCTGCGCCGCCCGACTAGCCGAGAGCCGGACGGTAGACGGAAGGGTGGTCAGCTGACGCACCGGCCGCTCTCCCTCCCCTCTCGCAGCTCGACGAGATCTACGGCGCGCCCGAGTCATTCCTCGAGGTCGAGGTCCGCAGCCCGCAGACGCATGGTACGTGTGGGGTTGTCCTGATCCTGATCGGCTGCGGCTCATGATCAAGAACCCTTGAGAGGAAGGGACGAGAGCTGACGAGCTTGGCATCTGCGCTGCGGGACCGATTGCCCAGGGGCCGGCCGCAAGATGTACACCGACTACGAGATCGTCTGCACGGTGCGTGCCTCGGACGACTCTCTGCTGCCCATCTTGATGACACCGGCTGACGGTAGCGTCCCTCCTGTGACACTGCCCGCGCTGCCAGACCAACATCCCCGCCTTCAAGCTCCGGCACTCGATCGTCCGCCGACGCTACTCTGACTTTGAGGCGTTCCGGGACACGCTCGAGCGGGAAAGCACGAGGGTACGTCTTGGCCCTCTGACTTGCGGCGAGGGACCTACGCTCGAGAGGAGGTCGGGTGCACTCGCTCGCTTGATGACTGAGGGAGAGGGTCGCGAAGCGAGCGATGCGCAGTCGGGCTCGGGTTCGCTCGCCTGACCCGACCATCGAGGCGATGGAAACCTGCAGCTGGATCATGGCGTCCTGCATCGGACGCGGTGCTTTGTTGCTGACTGCTTCCCGCGTCCGTATGGCCCTCCCTTGTGCAGGTCAACATCCCTCCGCTGCCGGGCAAGGTCTTCACCAACCGCTTCACGCCCGAGACGGTCGAATCGCGCCGCGAGGGCCTCCAGCGCTTCCTCGAGCTTATCGTCGGCCATCCGCTTCTCCAGACAGGTAGCAGCGTTCTGTGTCCATTCCTTCAGGACCCGGCATGGGACAAGTCGTCCTGGGCTTGACCCGGCGGAAATTGAGCCCCTGGGCGTCATCGGCTATCCTCCCTGCATCCCCCTCTCGTTCTCGTTCATCCCCCGCCCACCCAGCCTTGCGTCCTCCTCATGAGCGCGTGCGCACCTCGTCTCCAACCTCCTGGGCTATCGGACGAGCCTCCTTCCTAGTCTGCGCGAGTGCCTGTGGTGGTCGTCAGGCGCTCACCTTTTGAGCAAGCCTCTCGTTCTCGGAGCTCCCCCAGCGCCTTCAGAGTTCTTCCGGTTCATGACCATTCGCTACTGCTTGAGCAGCTCGCCCCAGACGTCTTCGCGCTCGCAACCGAGTTTCTCCCAGCTGAGGAACTCGCCCGTCTCCGCAACAGTCGCCCCTCCCGCGCGCACGCGCTCCCTCACCCATGCCTTCACCTCGGCCTGCTCGGCGGCCGAGCCAGGACCGCCCGAGACGTACCACATACGAGACCACCAGGAGGGCTCGGAGAGCGACCAGGCAGACATGAGCGACTTTTCTTCGCCGTTGAAGTGCAGGACGACCGGGAGCGAGCCTGAAACCTTGTTGCGCAACAGGGGCGGATTGGCAGGAAGGCCAAGCGGGGGCACCGCCGATGCGCCCTTTCTTGAGTCGAGGTGATGTGGTGAGGCCATGAAGGCGACGTCGTCGCGCGAGAAGGTAAGCGTCTGGAAAAAGTCGGACATCAGGTCGATGGTGATCGGCTTGTTGGGGCTGTCGTAGTAGTAGGTGCTGCGAGGATCGTCGCCCCGGTGGGCTGTCAGCGCTCACGGTACAGCGCCAGATCAGGTGTAATAGAGGGCAGCACATGAAGAGCCCTTGGTCATCGAACTGCGCGCCGCGCGTCTTTGCCAGCTCGGTCAGGTTGCAGTACAGCGGCTGGAGCTGCGAGGCCAGACCGAGGATCGTCCCGCTGTTGGCCCAGCGCGGCCGGTTGAACTTTGTCGTCGGCGTCTGTGAGCGTCAACAACGGTAAGGGGTGGGAGTGCAACGACATACGCATGCGTCAGCTCGAGCACGACTTCTAGAAGGAGCGAGCCGCCAAGGCAAGCCCGCCGACGCACGGTCTCGCCCCAGCCGCCGGTGTCAGTCTGCTCGCCGTAGGCCTGAGCCGGCAGCGGCGACTGCGGCACGTCGTCGCATTCGGCCGAGTTGGCAGGCTCCGGCCAGCACTTCTTGTCTGCACTGATGAGCACACGCGAAGGGTCCTCCATCTGCGATAGCGGCAGCGGCGGCGGAGGGCGTCCTGCGTCAGTCCCGTCAGAGGGGCGCGCAGCCTTCCGGAGGCGCGTCGACGTACGAAGCGGTCAATGAGGATCTCGGCCGGCTGCTGGTACCAGACGTCTACGGGGACGAGCGCAGGTCAGCGAGGTAATGCGACAAGCGCTGAAGCAGCTCTCTCTCGACGGACCAAAGGCGTCGGCCATGAAGATGAGATCGTCCGGGTTGGATACGTTGCGGTCGAGGTAGTCCCGTACGCCTTGGACCTGGGTCGACGCTCAACGGTCGGAATCAGCCCGCGTACAGGTGAGCTCGGCAGAGGCGCATCGACCCGCACCTTGAGCAGTCGGGCGGCCGTCCCCGACTGCTGCGAGCCAAAGTTAAGGAGGATCGGCTCGAAGTTGTTGAGCAGGGCCGAGAGGAGCGACTTGCAGCCGAGCGGGCCCATCTGAGTCGCCGGGAACAGAAAGTGAAGCCTGCGCCGCACACCGTCACGAGATGTCAGCCTGTCGTCTACGCAAGGCAAAGTTACTGGCGCCGGCAGTCGAGGCAACGGTCGCGACGCACCTAGGTCGCGACGGGGCGATGGCCGACTGCGGCCCGCCGCCGAAGGCTGGGACAACGAAGAGGCCGTCGGTCGACCAGAGGTGGTAGGCGAGCAGGACGATGCTGAGCCCGACGACGACCGTCAGGCCGACGACGCGGATCGCGGACGCCTTCATCACGACGCGGCGGGACGAGAAGTGGGTGTGAGTGGGTTGCGGTTGAGGGCGAATGAGAGCAGCATGGACAGGGGGAGGCAGGCAGGCAGGGAAGCAAGCACAGGGCGAGGGCTGAATGAGCAGGCAGGCGGGCGGGGCAGCCGCTGCGCCCCGGCGGTCTCGGCCCCGGGACGAGCGAGAGTCTCAGCCACTTACGGTCTTCTTACGCTGTTGCCGTTACGCAGCGTGCCGGAAGTGCCGATGCGACGGACGCGTCGCTCTTGCTCGGGCGCGCGCTCCTCTCGTTGTTCAGTCCAGCGCTCCCTCCGACCCCACCCTCCTCTTCCTACCCCTCCCTACCCTTCTCTCTGTCCTTCTCCTCCCTCTACTCACGCCATGTCTCCCATCGCTGTCAAGAAGATCTGCTGCAGTAAGTTCCCGCTTCAAGCACCAGCTTCGGGCCTCACGGGCGGCCCTATCCCGCTCGGCCCTTCCTCGACTGACACGCGTCGACCCGTTCCCTTCTCCCCCCTCCCTCCCTCAGTCGGTGCCGGCTACGTTGGTGGCCCGACCGCTTCGGTCATCGCCCTCAAGGCGCCGCACATGTTCGTCTCTTTCCACTGCCGAGCCCCTGCTGTCGCGTTCAGGAACTCATTCGGCCCGGACGCCCGTCCTCTTTCCTCGCACGCAGCCAGGTCACCATCGTCGACCTCAACCAGGCCCGGATCGACGCCTGGAACTCGCCCGACTTCAAGCTGCCGATCTACGAGCCCGGACTCGAGGACGTCATCCGGGCCGCCCGCGGCCGCAACCTCTTCTTCTCGACCGACGTCGACAAGGCCATCGACGAGGCCGACCTCATCTTTGTCGTGCGTCCCTCGTCCACTTCCGGCGCCTTCGACCGCGCGCGCGGGCCGCTGCTCCCTTCTTTTCCGCCCCGGACGCGCGCGCCGCCGCGTTAGCTCCTCTTCTCTTCAGCTCGCTGCGGACTGACCCCGACCTGCCCTGTCCTCCCCCTTGCCTCTTGCCTGAATGTCTGCAGTCTGTCAACGTTCGTTCTGTTCCCCTCGCATGCTTCGTATCGTGTCGCAACCCTGTGGCAGCGCTCGAGCAGCCGGTCGAGCGTCGTCGTGTACTGACAGTGGCCGCCTATCTCCTGCCGAACAGACCCCGACCAAGAAGTCTGGTGTCGGCGCGGGCTTTGCCGCCGACCTCAAGTGAGTAGGCTCTGGCCTCAGAAGACCACTGCCTTGGGCGGGCTGCTGATCATGCTTGCACATGCCCAGCTACATCGAGCTCGCGACCCGGCAGATTGCCCGGATCGCGACGACGCCCAAGATCGTCGTCGAGAAGTCGACCGTCCCCTGCCGGACGGCCGAGTCGATGCGCACGATCCTCGACTCGAACGCGCGCGAGGGCGTCCGCTTCGATATCCTCTCGAACCCCGAGTTCCTCGCCGAGGGAACCGCCATCGCCGACCTCTTCAACCCGGACCGCGTCCTCATCGGCTCGCTCCAGACCGAGCAGGGCCTCGAGGCCTGCCAGGCGCTCGCTGACGTCTACGCCAACTGGATTCCGTGCGTCCCTGCAGGCCCCGACGCCCTCTGATCGTTCGCGAGCTGACACGCTAGGCTGGCTCTGTCCCCTTGATCCATCCGCGATGACAGGAAGTCGCAGATCCTCACCGTCGGCCTGTGGTCGTCTGAGCTCTCGAAGCTCGCGGCCAATGCGATGCTCGCCCAGCGCATCTCGTCGGTCAACGCCCTCTCTGCCATCTGCGAGGCGACCGGCGCCAACATCGACGAGGTCGCCCACGCCGTCGGCATGGACTCGCGCCTCGGCTCCAAGTTCCTCAAGGCTTCGGTCGGCTTTGGCGGCTCGTGCTTCCAGAAGGACATCCTCAACCTCGTCTACCTGAGCGAGAGTCTCCACCTGCCCGAGGTTGCCGCCTACTGGAAGGCTGTCGTCGACATGAACGAGCACCAGAAGGTGAGATACTGTCCTCGCGCGACTCGTCTGGCGTCCGACTCCAGACTGACTCGTTCTGCTCTGCCGCTTCCCAGAACCGCTTCTCGAACAACATCGTCAAGACGCTCTTCTCGACCGTCACCAACAAGAAGCTCGCCGTCCTGTTCGTCGCTCGTCCCTGCTGACCTGTCCTCCGCTTCCGCATTGATCTTTCTGCTGACGGCCTATCCCCCATAACAGCGGGTTCGCCTTCAAGAAGGACACTGGCGACACCCGCGAGTCGGCCTCGATCAACCTCATCCACAACTTCCTCGCCGAGAACGCCAACGTCTCGGTCTACGACCCCCAGGTCGAGGAGAGCCAGATTTGGTCGGACCTCGCCGAGCGCAAGGGCACCGACATCGCCGCCTGTTCGTTCTCTGCTGCTGCCCCCACCCTTGCCCTCACCTGATGCACTCGCTGACGACGCGCTTCCCACAGACAAGAAGAAGATCACCGTCTCGTCTTCGGCCCTCGAGGCCTGCGAGGGTGCCGCCGCCGTCATCATCGCGACCGAGTGGGACGAGTTCAAGACGATGGACTGGCAGGCCGTTTTCGACAAGATGTCGAAGCCGGCGTTCGTTGTGCGTCCCTCGCACGCTCCTTCCCTGTCCCGCCTCTCGTCCTGACGCTAATTCTCCCTCCGCCCCCGCACTCTTGCAGTTCGACGGCCGGCTCATCCTCGACGCTCGCAAGCTCCGGGACATCGGCTTCGAGGTCTCGGTCATCGGATCCGGCTGGCCGTCGCTCTAAGCGCCGTTCTCCGCTCCCGTTTTTGTCGCCTCTGAGGGACACTGGCCGCGTCGCTTTACAGGCCAGGGCTCGTCGCCTTCATCCTCTCAAGGGTCCTTCCTCTTGAACCACTTCCGGTCACCATCCACCCGTTCATGGATATTCGTTCTGCCCTCCACGCACACTTCTAGAAGAGGGCTTCCTTTCATCACACGTCTTCCCCTCTCTCCGTAGACCGCCGCCGCGTTTTGGCTGTATTCCCCTTTTGGCTCTGGTTTCAGAGGCGTTGAGGAGATCGCACGGGGCGCAAAGTCGTTCGATACCGCCCGATGTGCCCTTGCCGCGCAGGACCAGTTGTTGGACAGACCCGAGCGGGAGCGGGCGACTTGATCCAGGTCTCGGGCCGGCAGCGAGAGCTGCGGCTTGCATTGTGGGCGGGCGGGCGGGCGGCCTCCTCCGAGACCCCGTCGTCGTCGGCGAGCGTCGACGTCGCGTCGACTTCTGCTGCTCGCTCGACCTCGAGCGCAACGCTCACCGGTCCTCACAGGTCAGCTCACACCCTTGACAGGTCCTTGCCGCCTCAAACTGATGTCCGGATCGTGATCTGCTCTCAGGGATCCCCTTGCCAGTCATGCGTCGCGCTAGCCTCTTGCCGCGACAGGTCGCCCGGCTCCTGCGCCTCCCGCGCCGGGTGGTCCTCGCCGTCCTTCTCATGCTCGTCCTCTACGCCTCCTTCGGACCGGGCTACAGGCCATTGGCGTCCCAGCTGTCCTCGTCGTCATCCTGGGCTGCGAATACTGCTGGCCGAGGGCAGGCCCGCGGACCGAGCCCGTTCAGGACCGAGCTCGAGCCCAGATCAGACGGGACCGTCCTCGTCCATCCCCGGGCTGAGTGGTCGGCGTCCGAGGCCGCCACCCACGCCGACGAAGGCCATCCGATCCGCCGGCTGATGGCCGACGCCCGAGCCCAGTGGGAGGAGATGCTTGCGAGGCAGAGCACAACATTGTTCGTCTCCTCGCTCTAGCTCGCTCTAGCTCGCTCGGCATCACATCATCCGCGACGGAACTCCGCGCCGGCCTGCCGCTAGGCTTACCGCTTCTCGCTATGCGCCGCGGGCCGATTAAGCTGGCTCCCCGCTGACGCTCTATCCTGCCCCCACTTTCCGGGCGCAGCGCTCAAGCTGTCACCAACTACCGCCGTCGGTACGGTCGAGCACCTCCTCGAGGATTCGAGGCCTGGTGGGCCTTCGTGAGGGCCAACGATGTCAAGATCGTCGACGATGTTAGTCTGCCAGACTGCAGGCTCGGACCTCGATTCATCAAATTCTGTTTTGCTGACCCTTGCGCCTCGTTCTCGACACGCTTGCAGTACGACGAGGTGTCGCGCACAATCGAGCCCTTCCTAGCCCTGAGACCCGGTGTCCTCGCCACCCGCCTTCACCGCGTCCTTTACTCCGAGCCCTTCTCGTATGCGCTCTCGATCCGACGCTCTGCTCCTATCGAGCTGTCCGGAGAGCGATCGCCCTACAAGCGGCCGAGGTTGCTCACCGAGCTGTTCGAAGGCTTCCGGCACGCTCTCCCGGCCGACTTTGGCGAGGGCAAAGGTATCCTCGGCCAAGGTGGGCGAGCGGGAGATCAGGGCACGGTCGTCATGGGCGTCTTGGACCACGACATGGGCTCGCACATCATGGGCGATGCCTTTCGGGCTCGCATGACCGCTCTCGCTCGGGCAGGCCAGTGTGAGCCCCTCCTTTTTGATCCACATCGACGATGCACCGGTCGCCGGCTGACTCACGTGCTTGTGACCTTGTACTCGCGACAGACATCGACGACGATGAGCTTGCTGTCTTCGAGGACCGCGGTCGGCCCGGGAGCCTGCCAGGAGTCGTTAGCGCGTCCCTGCTTCTACCTTCTGAAGACAGCGGACCGTTCGGCTGACCCCTCGGGCACCCTTTCCGCGTCAGACGCCTGCGGGCTTGATTCGCCGGCAGCAAAGGCCCTTCGGAGCACCCACGACATCATCCTCCAGCCAACCGACGGCAAGTCGAAGCGCAAGGGTGGGTCCTCTCTCCCCTTGCGACATACGGCACCGATCGGCTGACCGGTATGGCGCTCCAGCTGGCGAGACGGCACCTATCGCCTTTTTACGAGACGTCGAGAAGTCGTACGACCTTTGCCGTGAGTCGCTCAACGTTTCGGATGTGTGTCGGAGCGTCCAGCTGGAGAAGACCTCTGATCTGCCCACCTTGCTGTCGACCGCAGACAACCCGGACCTTTTGTCGCTCCACGGCACCTATTCGGTGCGTATTCTCCAAACGTCCACCTCACATCGCTTGACTGACTTTTTTCTCTGCCATACTTACAATATGCGGCTCTTCAACCTGGAACCCCTGCGCTTATCTCTGCAGCGTGCCTTTGCGCGCGACACGTCTCTCTTGCCGCAGTTCGTATACTCGAAGCACGCCCAAGTTCGTCTCCCCTTGTCACGCTTAGGACGTCTCACTCTCGATGGCTGACTTTGCTTGCGAGTGTGCACAGGGCAACCAGCTCTTGGTGACGCCTCTTGAAGGCGACTTCGACAACACGACGCACCGGACGCCCTGGGAGGAGAAAACGACAAACAAGGTGACGCGCGCTCCTCTTCCCTCTCAGGCCCACCCGCTGAATTCTTTGCCCTCATCTCCGTCCGAGTGAGCAGGTCTTTTGGCGCGGGCGATCGACCGGCGACTCCTTCTCAGCCCGCACCGATGGCTATGATTGGCGTGCCTCGCACCGGGTTCGCCTCCACACGCTTACTCGATCCAGAGAGGGCGAGGCCGACGTCCTAGTCGAGTCGCCGTCGCCTCGTGGCGGGTCCACGCTCCACCTCAAGCGGTACGACCTCGGCGATCTCAACAGCCATCTGGTGCGGCTCTTTGCTCACGGATCGACGAGCGTCGTTGTTCCTCGTCCGTCCTTGAGAGATGCTCATACATCCTATCGGTGACCATTGTGTCGCACCCGTCTCTCAGATGGACGTCGGACTTGCCGGCATCATCCAATGCAATCAAGAGGATGGCACGTGCGCCGCGATGCGGTCCGAGCTGCGGATGGCGCCCTTGGTCAAGCCGGGCGACGCCCTCCACTACAAGGTGGCGCTCGACACGGACGGCAATGCCTGGTCGTCGCGCTTCCGGCGTCTGCTCAGCTCGGGCAGCGTCGTCTTCAAGTCGACGATCTTCCCCGAGTTCAACACGCAGTGGCTCAAGCCATGGGTGCATTACGTGCCCGTCAGCATAGACCTGACGTCGGACCTTTACCAGATTTCAACCTTCTTCCTGGGCACGCCGGACGGCCTCGAAGGCCACGACGACCTCGCGCGAGAGATCGCCGACGCTGCGGCTAGATTCACGGACGAGCACTGGCGTTGGGGTGGGTCGTCGTCACCTCTCCTTCCGCTGCTCCAGAGGCTGACCCGAACGCCTCGGCCTCAGTCGACATGCAGGCCTACAGTCAGCACCGTCGCGTCCTTCTCGAACCGCCCGACATTTCCGCTGACGAGCACAACATCGATGCCTCCCCCGCAGTGTTCCGGCTCCTGCTCGAATACCGGCGCATGATCGCGACAGATCGCCACGCCATGGTGAGTTGAGCGAGCCCGGACTTCCATTTACGCGCGAGACGTGCCCTGACCCACATCGCTCGACGACCCTGCAGTCGCTCGACGGACACTTTTGGTAGGAGACGGGCTGCAATGGATATGCTCGCAAGGAATTGGTCGAGTGAGTCAGCGCGTCGGTGCGAGAGCGGCGGGGCCAGCAGGCAATCACGGCCCGCTGTCAGTCAGAGCAGGACCATGCATCAACGTCGAACGCCTGGCTTCAGCGCTTGCCCCCTCGGATCATCTTGACCTTCGGCTTCTTATCCTTCTTCTCCTTGCCGCCGCTCGCCGGGCCGTCTTCGATCCGGCTCGACGGCTCATCTGCGCCGCCGGCGACCGGCGCGGCCGCCTTTGCCTCCTGCTCGCGCGTCCACTCGTTCTTGAGGATGTCAAGGAAGTGGCCACCGGCGAGCGCTGGGCTCAACTCGGGCAGCCGCTTCTCGAGCGCCGGCAGCGGCAGCGGCGGCCGAGCCACGCGCGTCGGGTGCGGGTGCGGCTTGCGAGCGACGCGCTTCCGACCACCGGTCGTCTTCGTTCCGCGAGCGGCCGCGCCCTTGGCAGTCGAGGTGGTAAGGCTAGCGTCTGCTTCGCGCTCGGCCCGAGCCTTCGTCACGGGCGCAGTCGGTCGAGGCGCTGAGACCGACGTGCCGAGCCGATGCATCTCCTCAGAGACTGCAAGGTACAGCTGCTTGCCTGTCGCAGAGCGGCCAGGAAAGGAGACCTGGTCGTCAGCCCGCTACCTGAGCCGTTTCGGGTCTCGTCGGGCTCTGGTGCAGGACGCACGATTGGTGATCTTGGCGTTGATCGGCTCGCCGTCCCTCAGATACTCAGTCTTGACCCGGCCGGGGTTCTCCCAGTCCTTCGGATGCGTCTTGTGAGCCTGAGCAACAGACGAGGGAGGCGAGCAGGGTCAGGCGTCAGGTCCAGCCGCCTCAGAAAGCGATCTGGTAGAGCGGCGACGCGCCTCGACGAAGATGGGCAGGCGGAGGGCCTTGAGAGCGAGCACGATGTCCTTGGCGAGCGGCCACCAGTGCGCCTTCTCGCGTGGGATCCGCCGGCCGCCCTTTGCGCCGAAAGCTCGCTTGGCGTCGAGGTAGATTGGGTAGATGGGGTGCCAGCTGTAGCGAGGTCGGAAGAGCAAAGAGTTTGCGGTCAGGCTCAGCTTCCCCGGCTAGCGAAAGCCCGCCGGCGTGGCATCCAGACTCGGGAGCTCGTCCGACACTCACTCCTTGTAGGGCGAGTCGTCCTCGACGTAGGTGACGTTCTTGTCCTTGCCGCCGCCCAAACCCATCCGAGGGTCGTCGGCGAGGCCGCCGGCTCCCATCGCCTCCATCATCGCCTGCAGGCCAGCCATCGGGTTGGCCGGTGCTTGGCCAGCACCGGCACCAGCACCGGCAGGGCTGGCGGACGGAGCATGCGCTACAGGCGCCGAGGGGAGTGGCAGATCGGTGTCATCGTCGCTGCGAGCGAGGGCAGGCCGGCAACAGGATCAGCGCGAGCTGCAGAGGGGCTGAGGGGCGGCCTCCTGGCGGCGCTCGGGCCGGCAGATTCTGAGCAAAGGCAGGAGCGGCGAGGGCACGACGCACAATTCGTCCGAGTTGTAGTCCTCGATAGCGGGCATGATCGATCGGCTGCGAGCTGGCAGTTTGAGAGGTAGGTCGGCGAAGGATATGTCGGTGTCGGGCGCCTGCTGGCGACCCTCGTCTGGCCGGCCGCCTACATGAGGCTCCCGCCAGCCGTCTCGACTGCCCCAACCTCGACCCGCTCGCCCTGCCACGCTTGCTCGACAGCTCGCAGCTTCACTACTTGCCCGCCTTCTCACGCATCACATCGGCAGCAGCAACTCCTCCCTCGGCCATGGCCAGCTTCTTTGACGACGACGATGACAGCGACGACGCGCTCGCGCCCGCCCGCGCCGGACCCAGTCGCGTCCCGGCCGTACCGAGCTACGCAGCTTCCCGGTCGGCCCCAGCCGCGCCTCGACCAGGCTCGCCTGCTGCCAGCGACGACGAGGCTGGCGGCCGAGCTGGTCCCGCTTATGGCGGTGCGGGAGGCCGCATGGAGTACGAGCTGCCAGCACCTGACGATGGGCCGCCAGATCCGGCGCCGCTCGCCCACGACGGCGAGAAGGAGACGGACGTCGCCCGGCTCATGCGAGCCTGGGTCGGCGAGCGGAGCGCGCCAGGGCTCATGCGCTGGGAGGACGATCTCGTCGACGGTGTCATGTGGCGGGTTGAGCAGCAGGTGCGTTTGTCGTTGCAGGCGACGCGACGTGCACCCGGTGTCGCTCCGACTGACGAACGACGCGCCGCGCCCGAACAAACGCAGCGCGAGATGGTCTCACTGCTGCTGGCCGAGGCTTCGACGAGCGAGGAGGAGCACTTCAAGCTGATGCTCGTCCAGACCGAGATGGAGCGCGCAAAGTATCTCGTCCGGTCGTACCTGCGCACGCGACTCGCCAAGGTGCGGGTCCGCGCCCCCGGCAGAGCTATCGTATGGCCCGCCGCTAACCGCCCTGGCTGACTCTGTCGTGGTCACCAGGTGGAGAAGTACGCCCAGCTCATCACCCTCACGCCGACCCTGCAACCCTTGCTGTCGCCCCTGGAGCTGGCACATGCGCAAAAGTCGGTCGACCTCCGTCCGCTCCTCCCCTACGGGACCCGACGAGACGCAGCGCTGAGCCCCTCGCCCCTCCAGGTTCCAGGCCCTTGTCGCCGCCCACATGAAGGCGTCGGTCCTCGACTCGCTGCCCGAGCGGCTGGGCGACCTCGAGGAGGTGTCGAACGACGGCATGAGCATGAGTCAGTGCTCGAGACGTGCCACTTCATGTCGCACCCTGCCCTCGCTGACGCCTCTGCCGACCGCTCCAGTTGCGAAACCCGACCTCGAGCAGGCCGTCTTTGTCTACTGCCGAGAGGACGTTGGCCCCCGCCGGTTGCCGTCGTGCGTCTCAGAGTCGATTCGGCTGGCCTCGAGACCCACGGCTGACTTGGTCGCTCGACTTTGTCTCTTTCCGCAGAGGCGACGAGGCCGACTTCGCCAAGGGCACGACGCATCTCGTCCGGTGGGGCATGGTCGAGCAGTGGGTCGCGCAGGGCCGGGTCGAGCTCATATGATTGTGCCCCCGCAGTCAGCGTGCCCCCTTGGCCGCCGGACCGCGCCTAGGGAGGGGCGCAGCCGGGCGGGCAGGCAACGCGAACGCTGGTGCTGGCCGAGCGGGCAGATTCGCCGCGGCGAGGTAACGCGCCGCGAGACCTCCCGCGTCGTTCGGAACCGGTGCAGGCGGCTGGTGAGCTGGACCGCCCGGGACGTGGGCACCTAGCGCACCCGCTGCCAGACCGAAGGCGGCCAGCGCGGCGGGCGCTGGAGCCGGATGGAGACCGCGAAAACCGAAGTAGCGGGCCGGCGCAGCCGCAGCGAGGTTGCCGTACGGATGGGCTACAGCGGGCCTCGCCACTTGAGCGGCCGGCTTCGGCGCCCGATGCGGTAGGGCGACGTCTGCGAGGCAGATGCCGGAGCGGATTCATCGGTCAGATCGCAAGCACAGAGGACTGGAGGGCCTGTGGACGTACCCATCGAGTCATCGACTTCGATCCCTTTGGCCCGAAGCTCGGCCTTGGCCTTCTCTCGCGCCTCGAGCAGCTCTTTCTCGGTCCTGTCGCCGAGGTCGTCCCAGAGGACGCACTTGGCCTTGTCCTTCGGCAAGCTGTAGTTGGCGGGCGACTGGTCAAAATGCTGGAGGAGCCGATCGCGTCAGCCGTCTGCCCGAAAGCACGAGATCGGGGGCGACGGACGTTGTAGTCCTTGATGATGCTGCGCAGGCCAAAATCGTGGGTCAGTGGGGAGAGACTGCAGACGATTGCTTCGGGGGAGGAACAGACTCACGCGAGGCAGAGGTAGCAGAACATCGTCCCTGAAGCGCCCAAAGGTCAACAGTGGCTCAGCGACCGAGCCTACGCTGACTCGGGCGCGGACCGGAGAGTTCAGCGACGCACGGCATGAGGTGCAGGACATCTTGTTGCAGCCAGACTCCTTTGTCGTCGGCTTGCCGCAGGTCGGCAACGGGCACTTGCTGCGAGAGGGGCGGCACGTACGAGGCAGAGGTCAGTGGCCGCGGAACGACGCGGCGCGAAGCTAGGCGCACGGACCGGATCAGCGCCTGCGTCATGGCCTCCTCGACAGCATGCCGGTGGTCGAGCTTGTCCTCAGCAGCCACTTCTGCGGCAGTGGACGATGCGCAAAGCGACTAGGGGTCAGCGCCGCGTTGAGCGCATGAGAGAGAGAGAGGAGCTGCGAGATCGTCCGGCCGACCGGCTGACCTTCGCATGTGCGGGGCAGGTGCTCCTCGCGCTGACACTTGCGGCAGCTGATGACGCCGCACTCGGCGCCCTGACAGCGGAAGAGCTTCTCGTCCGGGTTGTCAATCTCGACGGCAAAGTCGCAAAACGGGCAGGCGACGAGGTTGGCGAGCCCGGCGGCGGCGATCTGCTTCTGCTGCTGCAGGCGTTCCCACCTGCGGCGGAGTCGACAGCGTCAGTCGGGCAGCGGGCGCAGCACCATCGGGAAACTGAGGGGGCAGCACGCACAGGCCGATGAGCTGCGCTGGCAGGACACGCCGCAGCTCTGATTCGTGGAAGCTAGCCTGGCAGCCGCTTGTGTCCATGCAGTTGATCTGCCAGAAGGGGACGGGCTCGGTGTCAGCGGGGCGGCGAAGTGCGAAGTAAGGACTGCCTGCTGCGAGCCGCCGTACCTCGACGATCTGGCTTCCGATCTGGTTCTTGGCATGGCCGCCGATGCAGTCGACGCAGAAGAGGTGGCCCTCATCGCACGCGCCTGCAGAGAGGGCCGATGTTGAGCAGCGGTTGTCAGGTTCGGCGCCAACAGCATGCACCGAGGAAAAGGAGCCGCACCGCATCTCTCAAAGGCGACCGTCCCGAAGCAGCAGCCACACTCGAGACCGAGGCCCGACTCTTCGAGTCGTCGCTCCTCTTCGGCCTCGGCGAGCTCTCGCAGGCGCTGAGCGGCGCCGTCGGCTGCAGACCAGGGCGGGAGGAGTAGCGGTCAGCCAGCTTGCGACCCCAGCGGGCGGTAGGAGAAGAACTCGCCGAGTTTTTTCCGTAACCACTGGCTCTCGCGCTCCCACTCTGCGCAGACGCCGCGCCGGTCCTTGCCCTTGGTGAAAGTTGGCGTCCGCTTCTCCTTGTACGGCTTCTCGGCCATCTTTGACTGCTTGAAGATCTGCGGCGCGTCGGGTGGGCGATGATCGAGCTCAGTCTCGACGCGTCAGACGATGGAAGCCCGACGATGCAGAACCGCACCGAGAGGTAGGTCGGCGCAAAAAGGTGCGTCTTGGCAAACTCCTTCCGCAGGCTGGGCGACGAGCAGGCGGTCGGCAGCATGAAAGGTTAGCCTTCCTAGCCGAGCCAGGGAAGAAGGGCGGGTCGCAGAACGCACTGCGGGACGGGCACGAGCCCAAAGTCTTCGCTGAGCGCAGCAACGCTCAGCTCGTCGTAGACCTTGCCCTCGGCGAACGACGCGAGGCCGCGCTGCCGCCGAGCGTCGCCGTAGTCGGTCCGGTCGACAACAACTCTGGCCTTCTTACTGGCGTCTCCTTCGAAGCCGTCGCCAGGCTCCTCGCTCGCGGCCCGCTTGCGTTTCCCGCTGCCGGCCGCCTTCGGGTAGCCCTTGGGCAGCGCAAAGAGGACGTCCATCGCCTGATCGAGGATCCGGCCGCTTGAGGTGAAGCCCTTGGCGAGGAGGTCGTCAACCGTCTGCCGGGCGAAGGCAGGATCAATGTCAGGCAGCATGAGGACCAGTTGCGTCGCCGAGTCGGACCCGGGTGAGGGCGGTGCCGGCGGCGGGTCGGCACCGACGTCTGATCCGGCCGCATCCTCGGCGGCCGGTTCGGGAGCGTCGGCGACAGCTTCGTCAGATGCGCCCTCGTCCTCCTCTGTGTCATCATCTGACCCGCCCGGCGAATGTGCCTCGACCTCGGCCACTGGATCAGCCATGAGGACGTCCATGGCGCGGTCGACGATCGCTGCCCGGTCTCGTAGGCCTTCGTCCCAAAGCGGCTCGACGACAGCCCGCACACGAGCGGCCGAGAGCTCAGGCAGGATGAGAGCGAGGTCGACCAGGATTGGTTCGAGTAGTTCGACTGCGGCCTCTCCGGGCCCTTCAACCGACGCGGAGGCTGCTCTGGGTGCGTCGGGCGGGACGAACGCCGCTTGCTCTGCGGGCGAGAGCTCAGCCGGCGCGTCGTCCGCAATGGGCACTCCAACAGGCACCTCGGCTGGGACGGCTCTCGGAGCCTCTGGCAGGCCAGCCTCCGCAGCAGGGGTGCGAGACCTGCGAGTCGGCAAGGGACGACCACCGGTCTTGCGCCTCCTGCTCGAAGGGCCGCCGGCCGAGCTGACCGACGCGCGCGCAGCCGGTGCGGCCTGCGGTGGTGGTGACGCTGATGGGGCGATCCTCTGCTGATGACCGGCGCGGTCGTCGTCGTCGACGATTTCCACCGAAGAAAAGCGCGACAGCATCCTGCGGTACGAGTGAGAGGTACAGGCCGTCAGTCAGGCCGGGTGAAGCGGCGCAGAGCGTGACGGACGCGTGCGGACGAAGGGGGGGAGCACGGACCTGCTCGGCCCAGCCGCCGCCGCTCGGTCTCGGCTGCCAGCCCTAGCCCGCCTGGGTTGTAGCAGCTCCTCGTCGTCCGACGAGTCGAGAAGGTCGACGACCTCGATCGGTCGCTGGCGCCTTCTGTTGCGCGCACGGCCGGCGGCGGTCGAGGGGCCAGGCCCGGCAAGCGGGAGGTCGTCGTCGTCCCTCGACTGCGACGGGCCCGAGGCAGATGGGACGAGGGGAGCCGGTGGGCGGCGGTCAGCTGACTGAGCAGGTGAGGAGCAGCAGGACGACGGACGCACGAGGTCGACCACGTCTGTCTTGTCGGGCGGCATGAGGCAGTGAGGGCGAGACTGGCGAGTCGGTGTCGAAGGAAGGGAGACGAGTAGGAGCGAGCGAGCGACCGCCGGGCCAACCGGCGGCGGCGGTGGCGATCGACGAGTCGACCCCTTTCTCGCTCCCGACGCCCGGCGGCAGCGACTCGTCGAGCGCCCTTCGTCCTGCCGGAAGCATGAGAGTCGGCTCCTGGCTTCATCTCTGCGAAGGAGGCTGCTGAGCGACGAGCGATCGCGGTCGTTCAGCTACCGAAATCACACCTAGAGGTGGCTCGATGGCAGAGGCACGGCGGACGACCCGTTGAGGCGCGCCAGGCCGACGCCCGATGCTGGAGGAAGACCTGGAAATCCAACCCATCGACCAGGCGCGCCAGGACGACTTTCGCTCGCTCTCCTGCGCTCGCTCCTGGATGCACGCACGTGCCCTAACCTCGCCAGCTGCTGTGCTACCGGCGGACGATCCGCGCTGCGCTAGAGCCGGTCTTGCTGCGGCGGACCGACCTGCACTTGCGAGCGCGCACCGAGCCGGCCGACGCGCCGCGCCGCGAGAAACCGCGGCCGCAAGGAGCCGCAGCCCCCGTCGATGCTCTCCGACCTTATCGACCTCGCACGCCCCTCCCAACGACGACTTGCAACTCCCAAAGACGGCCCGGTGTCGCGCATTCCCCTCTCTCTGGTGAGTCGGACGTCAGCGCTCCCGGCCGGGGCAGCTTCCGTTGAGCATGCGAGCTCATCGGCCGCTGGGCTGCCACGGCGCACGACGACGCGTCGCCAAAGCTCGACCTTGTTCGCCGCCGCTCAAACAAGCTCCTCGCGACTGACTTCCAGTCTGCCCTCGCCCTCCCTCGTCTTCCTTTGGCCGCTTGCCCTCACCTTCCGGGACGGGACCCGCCTTCGGTTCGGCAGTCTCGATCTCAACTCGTTCCCTCTCTGGCCCACGCTCGCGCTCCAGCACTCGCCCGGACCGCCTTCTAAACTCCGACGACCCGGTCGCGTCGGCCGCCTGCGCTCTCCATCCCTTTCACGGTCAGCTCGTACGTCCATCTTCTCCAGCAGCCGTCGAGACACTCGGCACTACCCGGCTCTGTCCGCGGCCTGCTCGAGGTCTGTCGGCGGTAGGGCCGCTGTAAGACATCTTCAGCCGGCGAGCTGCTCGGCCGGCTAGCTCGACGAACAAGGGCACAGGGCCAACGAAGGCAGACAGTGCCTGCTCTCCGACCACAGCTGACCTCTGGCCAGCTGCTTCTCTGCGTCCTCCCGCCTCCGTCAGACCTCGGCTCCTTGCTCCGAACGGCGACCCGCCTCCGACGTTGAGCGTCCTCGGTCTGGTCCCAGAAGACGACACCCTTTCCTTGCCGGCCTCGGGCGCGTCGCTCGCCTCCACCTCCTCGCAATGCCGTCGTCACCAAGCCAACGCTCGGCGTCTGGTTCCGACCGTCGGCCACTCACACCCTTCTCGGCCGCTCCTTTGTCTCCGACCGCTTCCGGAGCAGCCTCAAAGGTCGCTTCCAGCACGTTCCGGGAAATGCTTCACGCCGACGCCGACGGGCCCGCATCAATTTCGGGCTCGGGGGGCGGGCACCGGCTCAGCGGCCGAGCGTCGCCTCTCCGCCAGTCGTCGCCTCTTCCCTCAGCGCATCCGCTGTCGCAGAGGTCTCCGCAGAGCTCCGGCATGTCTCTCCCAAGTGCGCCCGTCGCTGGGATGCCAAGGGTGCGGGTGCCAGGCTACGCGCCTAATGGCGGCGCGTTCGACGGACGCACGACGCCTGGAGGGTACAAGGAGGGCAAGTCGTATCACCCGCTGTCGCTTGCCGGTGGCCTCGGAGCGGCAGCGTCCCGCTCGAGCGGGTCACCGACGTTCTGGGATAGCGAGGTCTTCTGGCTCGGCATCTACTTTGTCTTCAACGTGCGTCCCCCGCAGAATGCTTGCTAGGCCACTTACTCTGGAGCGGCTCGGCTGATCCAAGGTTATGCCCCCGTCGATATGACCTTGCAGCTCGGTCTCACGCTCTTCAACAAGATTGTCCTCGTCTCGTTTCCGTACCCCTACGTGCGTCTCTTCTCCGCAAGGCGACCTCAAGGCTCGGCTCGACTGACCTCGCCTTCCGCCGTTGCGCCCCTTCTGCAGACCCTGACAGGCCTCCACGCCCTCTCTGGCTGCATCGGCTCATATATTGCCCTCGAGCGTGGTCACTTTGTGAGGAGATGCCCGCTCGCTATGGGTCTAGCTCTGCTCTCGCTGATACATCCGAGCCCTGCCTGCGCCTGGGTCGTCCCAGACCCCTGCCCATCTAGCTCCCGCCGATAATATCAAGCTCGCCCTCTTCTCCGTCCTCTACACGATCAATATTGCCGTCAGCAACGTTTCGCTGCAGCTCGTCACCGTGCCGGTCCGTATTGCTGTTTCGCACTCGACTGCACTCGACTGCACTCGGTCGCCGCGCTGACAGAGAACAACCCTCCCTCTGCCGGCAGTTTCACCAAGTCGTCCGCGCGGCCACGCCCCTCTTCACCATCTTTATCTCGACCGTCTTTCTCAGGCAACGGACCTCGACCCGGAAGCTCGTCAGCCTGTTCCCGGTCATCGCCGGCGTCGGCTTTGCGTGAGGCGCCCTTGTTTCCCGGCAGGCGTGCGGCACGCATCGACTGACCCTGAGCATTGGTTGACCCTTCCAGGACCTACGGCGACTACGACTTTACGCTGGCCGGTCTGATCCTCACGTTGTTCGGGACCTTCCTCGCCGCGCTCAAGACGGTCATGACCAACCTGATCCAGACAGGTGGCGGCGGCCGGCTCAAGCTGCACCCGCTCGACCTCCTCATGCGCATGTCGCCCCTCGCCTTTGTTCAATGCGTCGTCTTCAGCTGGTCGAGCGGCGAGCTCGAGCGTGTGCGCGAGTACGGCGCGACCCAGATGACGAGGGCTAAGCTCATCGCGCTTCTCGTCAACGGCATGCTCGCCTTTGGCCTCAACGTCGTCAGCTTCACGGCCAACAAAAAGACGAGCGCGCTCACGATGAGTGAGTGGCCTACTGCCTTGGCCTCTTGTGCTCCTTTGGCGCTCAACCGTTCCGAGGGCTGAACCCCTGGTCCACCTGCCGCCGGCCCCAGCCGTCGCGGCCAACGTCAAGCAGGTCTTGACCATCGTGCTCGCCGTCATCATCTTCGACCTCACCATCACGGTCCGTCACCCCCCCCTTTGGAGCACCGCCTCCCCTGCCTCTCGGACACTGACCGCCTGCCTCTCTCAACCAGCCGACCAACGGCATCGGCATACTGCTCACTTTGCTCGGCGGCGCACGCTACGCTTGGCTCGGACATACCGAGAAGCGGCCAAAGTCTGCCGACAGCTGAACACTCTGTCTCACGACCCCTAGACGACCTCGAGGGTCGAAGGGGGGGGGGGGGGTCAATCACTGGCACCACACAGACCGCATCCTGTCACCCATCTGCATGTGCCTCCTCGACCATCGACCGCCGTTGGCGCCTGCTTCGCAGCCGCGTCGAAGCCCTTCTCGCCCAGTTGGCGTGTCGGTCGACCCGTCAGTCTGGGCCCGGAGCAGGCTGACGGAAAACGGGGTCGGAGGCCTCCCAAACACTCGAAGAGGGTCCACGGTACAAAGGAGTCAAACAGCTACAGAGGGGGGCCTCGCTCTTCACTTGTACTCGGTGCCGCCCTCGGCGCCTTCGAGCCCGCCCTCCTCGGCCTTGTGGCGCTGGGCGTCATCGGGAACCTTCTCTCCCTTCGCCTTACCGACCGATCCTCGCCTCTCTGAGCCGGCCGCCGGAGAGGGCGTCGGCGACGGCGATGGCGCGGGCAGCTCTTCAAAGACGAGCGAGATGGACCGCAGCGTTTTCGAGCGGAAGTCGACGATCTCGCGCGGGAACGTGAGCGTGTGCGTCCGGGGGCTCGTCGCAGTCGACGACGACGACGTGCTGTCTGCCGACGACGAGGCGGAAGCGAGCGAGGGGATGTGGAACGAAGGGACGAGCCAGAGCCAGCCGAGCGACGATGTGCTCTGCAAACCGAGAAAGACGACGTCCGGATGCAATCAGCGGCGGGGTCGATGCTGGAGGCTAGGGGGGCCCGCTGACGTACCTGGCCGAGGAGGACGTTCATGATGCCGCTGCGGACGCCGCGTGCGAGGAGGCCCGACGGCTTGCTCTTGATGCTCTGCTGTGCCTCTGCGCCGAGGAAGACCTGGATCTTGAGCTCGCTGAGGAAGGCCCGCGGCAAGGGAGCAGGAAGTCAGTCAGCGAACGCATCGCTTCGAGCACAGAGGGTGGCGCACCGGTCGGGGTGGATGACGAGCTCGTGCTCTGGCTTGAGATGATGCGTGCACATGGCCTGTTCGCGTGCAAGAAGCCAGGGCCGGTCAGCCGTCGAGATCGGGCTGGGGTTCTTGCCGACCCGGCGATACGCACGAGGTCGGTACTGCGCTCCCCAAAGTTGTCCCACGCCATCTCGCCCGTCTCGGTGTAGTCCTCCCTGAGCGGGCCGAGCGAGCGGATCATCCCCGCGCCGCCGATGCTAGCCTTCTCATCTTCGTGGCCGATGGCATCGGTGCCGACGCCGCTCATGCCGATGCCGAGCCCCCCGGCGCCTTCCAGGATGGCTTTGCGAGGCGCAGTTCCGTCGCCGCTCGCTTGGATCGCAGCGGCCACACGGCCCTCGAGGTCGCCGACGAGGGCATCGTCGTACCGGGCAGCCTCGCCGCGGACCTTGGGCGTCAGGATGTCCTTCGCCGGGTGCACATTGACGAGGACGACCTCCTTGAGCCGGAGCATCGGCTTCGGCTGCTCCCCGCCAGGATACAGCTCGGCCCGCTCGGACCGGGTCGACTTGAGCGAGTCGACAAAGTAGCGGAGGAAGCGCCTCTGGGACGGGATCGACACGCCCGGCTTGCGCAGGTTTGGATGCGTCATGCGCCGGCTCGTGTGGAAGTCGAGCGTCGCAGAGGCCGGGTGCGCAGGCGGGAGGGCCGGGTGCGCAGGCGGGAGGGCCGGCTGCTTGGCAACCGACCGGCGCTTCTTCTGCTTAACCTCTGCCGGCTGCGAGCTCGGCTTCTGACCGGCTTCGGTTGTGGCCAGGACAGGCTCCTCTGAGACTTGCGACCCCGCCGGCGGTAGCGAGACCGAGCCGCCTTCGTCCGCCTCGCCGTTGTCCTCGAGCTCCCTCGAGTCCTCCTTGCGGCCAGGGACGGGAACCGTGCCGTTCAGCATGCCGTGCACCTCCTGGGCAGCCTCGGCCCCTCCGAGCCGCTCGATGAGACAGCAGGCCAGCGTGCCCGTCCGACCCTGCCCGTGCGCGAGGAGGCGGTTCAGCCTCGCGGGCTTCACGGAACCTGCCATCGAGAGCTCGGCGCACCTTGCCAGCTTTGCAGTGGATGACGACGACGTTTTTGGGGTCGGCGTCGAGGTAGAGCGACATCTCGTCGGTCGCGAGGTGCAGCAGCGCAAGCGGCGGCGCGTGGTGATCCGGGAACGGGTAGCGCGAGATGCGGCCATGGAACGAGGTCTGTTGCCAAGCAGGGCAGAGCGTGGGGCGTTGCCATCAGCTTCGATGCAGGGCATGCGGTTCCTTCCCTCGACCGAGCTGACTGGGTCGTAGGCGTTCTCGGCGAGCGGGCAGAGGTTGAAGACTCGGTAGTGGTCCCGGTGCTTGGCGTCGAGGAAGGTGAGGACGCTGGCCTGCCAGTGAGTAGGGTGGGCGCTGGCTGTCAGGCAGGGTGCGGTTCGATGGAGGGCCGCAAGGGGGGCGGACCATCTTGTTGCGATAGATCGACTCCAGGCCGGTCGCCGGATCTGCGCAGGCCGAGCTCATCTCAGCTGGCTGGACCGGGATCAAGGGCTTAGGCAGCTGCAGCATCTCCGGTCAAGACTCACAGCCCATCTGCACAGGCAGAGCGCGGGAAGGTTAGGTCAGCCTTGGAGGGTGAAAAGCGGCGCTCGTGGCCGCACGTACGAGGACGATCCGGTCCGTCAGGTAGACCAGGTCGAGGTCAAGGTGGTCGGCCTTGTCGACAAAGCGCTGCTTGGGGCCTTGCGGCGCCTCGCCCATAGAGGTCAGCACGGCCAGTCAAGGCTCCCGTGCACCATTGTACGGGCAGCTCACCTGATACAACAGAGCGGAGGAGGTTCATGATGGCTGCCTGGCGTGGGAGGGGGTTGCGGTTCGGTGCGGCGGAGGCACGCTGGGAGAGCCGGTCGGCCTGGGCGGTGACGCGGAGAGCCATCGAACGGCATGTGCGAGTCGTGCCTGGCCTCGGGCGGGCGAGCTGGCCCGACGACGAAAGGCCCGACCTGCGCGCCCTCGGCCGACGGCTGGCGTTGCAGCTCCCGGCAGACGAGGCGCGACGGACAAAAGCGTGCATACAAAACCGGCAGGGGGAGAGGTACAAAGGAGGGCCTGGGGGGTGAGTGAGGGCACAGGGTCTTAGCAGTGGCTGCGCTTCTACGGCGCCGGCCGCTTCGGATCGACCGCCTTGGTCGCGAGCAGCGTCTCGATCAGGCTCCGGATGAACGGGCCCGAGACGGCGATGGCATTCCCGTGGAAGGTCTCTGCCATGTGCATGCCGACTGGGCCGGCCGCCCAGTCGTAGACCCTGTCGTACCAGACCGGGTAGTAGTCGAGCCTGAGCGGTTCGGTCAGCTGCCGAACGATTCAGAGGCACGACGGCAGGGCGATCAGCCGGGGGCGTCTGCCGGTCGCTCCACCTGGAGACGCAAAGCCAAAGGGGAAAAGGTCGGGGCGCACGACTTGATAGTCCTTTGTGAAGCCGCCGGCATCCATGACTGGCGAATGGCAAGGAAGGTCGGGACGGGTCAGCATGGAGGGACAGAGTTTTGAGCAAAGCCGGCGGGAGTGCGCACTCTCGATGACGGCACCTCCGGGCCGTAGCCAGAGCTCGTTCGTCAGGCCGTTGCCGTGGACGCCGATGAGGATGTCGGCCTTGCTGACGAGCCTCATCTGCTCGCGCGGCGACATGCGCTCCATCTGCGGGACGTGAAGCTCGATCGCGTCCATGTCACTTAGCGAGGCGACCAGCTGGCTGTGCGCCTCGGGCGTCAGACGGCGGCTGGACGCGACTTGCCTACCGAGGTTGCAGGTGCCAAAGCAGTCAGGCGGGAGGGGCCGGTAGCAGAGGCGGAAAGGGGGATTGACGCACCGGCTGATGTAAACAACGACAGCCTTCTCCTTTCCGACAACCTCCTCGATGTCGAGACTGAGCATCAGCCTTTTACGGATCGGCACCCACCAGTCGGCCGGCGCGTCGATCTCGCGAAAGACGTCTGCCGACGGATGAGAGAGGAGCGCGTCAGTCACCCGGAAGGCCGAGTGCCGACAGACAGTCGACCAACGCACCGGCGTGCACCTTGTTCCAGGCCTTTGCGTCGCGTCCGTGCCGATGCGACGCCCAGCGGTCGAGGACGACGAGCTGATCAAAGAGGTAGAGGTTGCGCGAGTGCGAGCGATCTGCGAGAGGCCGAGAGGCACAGGATGCGAGCATCAGCAGCTAGGCCAGGGAAATGCGCGGGAAAAGACTAACCCTCCCACTGCGAGGTTTCCTCGATGGCTGCAGACGGGAAGACGGTCGCCAGGAGCCAGGCGTTCAGGCCGCTGTGAGGTCGAGAATGGATCAACCGGATGAGGTTTGGATGCAAGAAACAAGGAGGAGGCGCGACGCACGCGTGGTCGCGCCAGTCGTCCGCCCTGGCGAATATCATCCGCCTAGGGAAGCTCATACCGATCGCGCTGCCCTTGGCGATCAGCTCCGGTGCGGCGGCGAGCACCCGCCAGGCGCCGGCGAGCATCTCGGCGACGAGGTGAAAGTAGTGCCCTAAAAGGGGTGCAGACATGGTCAGAGGCCAGCAAGCTGACGAGGACCTTGTTGACCCATACTTGCAGCCACTCACCGAGGAAGCTATAGCCGGGACCATCGTTGAAGAAGATCGTCTGACCCTCCAGCTTGGCTGCCTGCCAGCAGGGGAGCGCGTCAATCCGCAACTCTGAAGCCGTCAATTACAGCGGGCACGAACCGTTGGGCGTTCCAACACCTGCGCAGCCTGGCTGGGTGAGAGCACAAGCCAAAAGGATTCGTCCGCGATGGGGAAGCCGCCGTCGATGAGGCCGTGCGACTGATCCGACATGATCTCCGAGATCGAAGGCAGACTCGCAGGGTCCGACGAGACGGCAACTGGCGGAGACCAAAGGTAGGCGCGGTCAGAGGCTGGGACGGAGCACGCGTGTCGACGCGGCATGCGCACTGAGGACGCCGTCCTTTGTGTAGACGTTCTGGAAGAGCGCTACAAGCAGGCGAGGGCGTGGAGCTCAGGGTCAGCCCGGAGCCGGCAGGGCCGCTGGAGTCCCAGAGACCGCCTCACAGTAGCCAGCCACGCCGCGCAGGAAGCGTGTCTCTGGGCCGACAAAGCGTCCGTCATCAATGACTGGCACGAGCGCGTCCTCAGGCATCAGAGCCGACTGCGCCTGATGATCCTTGCACGCGCTGAACGCGGCCGTCGGACCGGCGAAGGCTGGCCACCAGGCGGCGGCCTCGTCGCCGACCGAGCCCGGGTTTGGACGGTAGACGACGAGCAGGGCAACACCGAGCGTTGCCATCAGGACGCCGCCGACGAGTCGGCCCTGGCGATTAGAGAGGAGGCCCATGGGTCCGATGGGGACGCTCAGGAGGGTCTGGCGCTCGTGAGGGAAGGCGCCTCGACGGGGGGGTCCGTTGGGTCCAGCAGGCAGACAGCGGTGCGAGCGAGACTGCGAGCGACGTCTGCGGTTGACCTGAGAGAGCTCGCGAGCGGGCTCGAGACCGGAGAGTCGGGGGAGGGAGGGCGGTCGGGCTGGTGGTTAGGAGGCTGAAGCAGACAGCGTTCAGACGCGGCGGCCCGCCCTGTTGACCCGTTTCCAGCCCGCTGCTGCTGCGCGGCGGCCCCTGACACGTGAACGCGAGCCCCTTTCATCCGTTCGCCTCGGCTCAAGTCAAAGGGGAGCGATGCTGGCCAGACGCGACCGGCCTGCGCTAGGAGCAACAGTTAACAGACATACAGATCAACAAGCGCACAGAGAGAGGAATCACATCTAGAACCCTAGTCGCCGAAGGGGGCCGATCGGTCGTCGTTTTCGGCCGGATGCGGCCACGGGCTCGCTTAACCCTCGTACGCGCGCCCGTCGCGGTCGTCGGCGACGAGCCGCGCCCATTCAATCGCCACCCGGTAGACGCTGCGGGCAGAGAAGGCTTCCCCAGTCAGCTAGGCGAGCAAGAGCCGGAAGTGGCAAGCAGAGGGGGCGGACGCACTAGATCTCCATGTCGACCGTGCGACCGATCGTCGAGGCCCACTTGCGGCCCTCATCCGCAATCTTCCGCAGCTCGCGGTCGTCGTAGTGCCTGGAGGGATGGCGGGCGTCGACGGCGGCCGACATGTCGGCCGTCGGGCCTGAAAAGAAGGCGTGGACGTGGTAGAGCTCCTTGTACAAGGTTGAAATTGGGATGTAATGGACCCTAGGAGGGGAGCGGCGCGAAGAGGAATCAGCGCTGCCTGTGATGGGGCCCGGAGGAATCTCGGCATAGGAGAGAAGGGACGGACCAAGGCTGGATCCAGTCAGAGAACCACTCGCGGTAGATGGTCGTCTTCAGGACGGCGCTCCGACTCGTGAGGAGCGAGATGAAGCGGCCAGAGTAGCTCATGCCGTCAATGTCGATCAGGTACTTGTGCCGCCAGGCCTCGCCGAGCGGGACCGGGTCGGCGAACCGGTGGTCCTTGCGCATGCCGTCGCAGCCACCGGGGTACTGCGTGCAGCCGACCGCCTTGGTAAAGGCGATGTCCATCATGTCGTCATTCAGCCAGTCGATCGGCAGCGCAGCCTCGACGTAGTGCTCGGCGCCCGGGGGACGGAAGACGACGGGCTTGTAGCCGCCCTTGTGCTGAGAGGTCATGCGGACCAAGCTGCGGCGGTCGAGGAAGGGGGGGCAAGAGAATCAGCGTGAGCGAAGGGCAAGAGGGCGGCCTCGCCCGACGCACCGATGCCGTTGGTAACGCGAGAGGAAGCCGGACGGGGTCGAGCCGCCGCCGGTCGTCGCACCGCGCCAGAAGATGCGGTCCGACTTCTTTTCCCACGCGACCTCCATGTCGTCGACGTCTTTGATCGTAAATGTGTCGGGATCGAAGCCGTACGTGTAGCGCTCGGTCGGCCAGTAGTTGTAGTAGCTCGGGATGAGGATGTCGTTGAAGCCGGGCGCCTTGGCGGGAGAAAAGATTGGGTAGAGCGTGTCGAGCGTCCGCCAGTCGGAGAAAAAGTGGCCCTGGTCAAAGTGCGCGCCGGGGTTGGCGCAAAAGTCAAAGCGATCGTCGACGCCGTCCGAGAAGGCAAAGTCGGCCGACGCGTTGCGACTGAGCCCGCCCAGGGTCGCAATCCAGTCGACGGGCGCCTGATCGTCGCGCAGGTTGGACCGGAGCGAGTGGTAGCGTCGTCGGGCCTGGCTCGTAGGCGCGCATGTCCGGAGGAAGGCCTTCCAGACGGAGCCACCATCGCCAGCCCAGTCGGCCAAGAACTTGCCGTCGACAGAGCCCGCCGCTGGCGGAAACGCGAGACGACGAGGGCAGAAGAGCATCAGCGGTTCGGCCCTCGCCCGAACGACTCGGTGGGGTTGGGGACGCACGGTACGGAGCCTCGGTCGGATCGGCTGGGTGGCTCTGCTCCCAGGGCGTGAGGATCCGGCCCTCGGCCAGTGTGTTGATCGGAAAGTCCATGTCGGGCAACTTATCTGGCGATCAGCGCAGGGGGAGGAAGAGGGTTGACGCCGTCAATCTCGGCGAGCGAGCAGGCACGGTGTCGGCCAGCACGACGCACCCTCAAATTTCTCGAGGATGGAGCGGAAGCACTCGGCCCGAGCGCCATCCTCCGAGTCGATGAAGTTGGCTTTCGGAGCTGCCGACAGCGCCTTTCCGCCCTGGACGTGCACGAGGTCGACCGAGGGTAGGAGGCTGACCGCGAGCGACCGCCGGCGGATCTCGGCGCCCGAGAGGAGCCAGAACGGCCGAAGGTCGTCGACGAGCTGGTCGTACTCGTCGATCATGACGGCTCCGTTGGCCGTCGCAAAAGCGAACCAGTCGTCGAAGCCCTTGGGCGGCGGCCGGCCGTAGCGGCGCTTGTACTCGGCGGCGGCCTCGGCGAGCGAGCGTGACTGGCGAGCGACGAGCTGGCTGAACTTGGCCTCGGCCGCCTGGATCTTGGCCGGGATCGGATGGACGATCTTGGGCGGCTCGACCGGAGCCTCTTGCTGGGTCGTCCCGGGCGCGACCTGTGCCGCCTGTCGCCGGAAGGCAGTCGGCTTCGTCGGGCACGAGCACGAGCACCCGGCCGGGCAGGAGTGCTGGCCGCCCGCCGTCGGCTCGAACGTCGGCGACGGCGACGACGACGAGTAGAGGCTGACGACAACCACCACCGCAAGCAGGCCCGCCAAGGCGCGGTAGAGCGATCGAGACCTCCGCAGGCCCGGTGGTAGCCACGCTCGAGGACGAACGGATCCTGTCATGGTCGAGGGCGAGGGCTGGCTGGGCCGTCCTCGAAGCTGGTCCTGAACCTGGAGGTCGTCGTCGGAGGGTCGAGCCAGACGCGCCGGACGCGCAGCGCTTTCTGTCGACGCGTCTGACCGTCGAGCAGCGAGCAGAGCTGGACTCTCTGGGCCAGCAGGCCCGGCGGTTTGCATCTTTCCTGGCTGGAGGTTGGCTCGCACTGCGTACTTCAGTCAGGCGTCCTTTGTGATACGGCCAGAGGCGGCTGAGCTGATGAGCCCCTCAGCGCCGGTGCCCGGCCCACTCGAACCGGCACCGGCTCGATCTGGATCAGCCCCGCCCCGCCGCCGTGACTCCCTGAAAGACTTAAACTGGCCTATCGGCGCCATCTAAGGGAAAGTAAGTCGGCGGCGCCGGTGCGCCAGAAGGCGCTCTCAGCGGCCGCGGCTCAGTGCAACCCGAGAGCCTTGATGACCGGTCGAAAGGGACCATGGTAGAAACAAGGGAGACGTTCATAGAGGAGGGCAGACTTACAAGGGAGCGTCGGGGAAGAGCCACGAGGGAAAGAGGGAGAGGAGAGTATGCAACAACAAGGAGGAGAGAGTGACGGAGAGAAGAGTGCAAAAGG
>Ga0308160_10001293_pt1 | contig 36370 bp, 60 predicted proteins | sample PhyFR1_FD_201036 | JGI IMG/M metagenome (GOLD analysis project Ga0308160, IMG submission 201036) | Phyllosphere microbial communities from UC Gill Tract Community Farm, Albany, California, United States - DLSLF.R1 | ecosystem: Host-associated > Plants > Phyllosphere > Unclassified | place: USA... | reverse complement strand
CGGGTCAGTGAGCTCTTCCCCTGCAGATCCGACGGCTACGATTGCTGACGCTGCTGCCTCCGTCACCTCACAGGCGCAGAACCGGCAAAGGCTCCTCAAGCAAGCCGACATCATTGGCTGCACGACCTCGGGCGCGGCCAAGCTGTCGTCACTCATCTAGGTACACCCCTCTCGACTTCTAGTCAGCTATACCCCCCCTCTGACTTGTCATCTGCGACCTCTCAGGGCGTCTCGCCTCGGATCATGCTCGTCGAGGAGGCCGGTCAGTGACTTTGACCGCGGTCGCTCTCGACCTTTCGACGCGACTGATCAGCGGACCGACCGGCCCCTTTGTGTCACAGGTCAGACGCTGGAGCCGCACATCCTCGCCAACCTGACTAAGACCATCGAGCATCTCGTCCTCATCGGCGACCCACTTCAGCTACGGTGCGTCTTTGTCGACCGAGCAGCTCTGACCGGCCCAATACTTACATCAAACTGACCTTCAAACGCCGCTGACCTGGTACACTGCAGGCCGAGCATCAACAACTATGCTCTCTCGGTCGAGAATGAGCGCTCGGGCTCGTTCCTCTACCGCTTCGACGTCTCGCTGCTTGAACGTCTGGTGCAGGAGGGCCTGCCGGTCAGTCAGTGCCTAAGCTGCTCCTGTGCAGCGCTGAAATTTTGCTCCCTCTTGCCTCTCCAGATGTCGCAGCTCCAGGTCCAGCGTCGCATGACGCCCGAGGTCTCGAGCTTGATCCGGTGCGCTCATTAGCTCTGACGCTCTTGGCTGCCCGCATCCCGACTGACGCGACTGGGGTGCATCGATTTCGCTAGGGCCCCGCTCTATCCGCGTCTCCAGGACAACGAGGTCGTCTTGGAGCGCGCGCCGGTCAAGGGCTTTGCGCAGAACGTCTTCTTCCTCGACCACGAGCACGGCGAAGGCGGCTCGGCCGACGACGTCTCGCGTCACAACGCGTACGAGGTGCAGTGGCCGAACCGCGCAAACTCTCTGGGAAGCAACCGCTGATGCAAGTGCCGCTCCTGTAGGTCAAGATGATCGTCGACATGGTCGGCTATCTGCTGCGCCAGGGCAAGTACAATCACGAGCGGGGCATCGTCGTTCTCTGTGCCTACCTGTGCGTCGTCTGCTTCATCGCCCCTTTGCAGCTCACGGCTGACTGACTCTGCGAGCGTGCTGTCCTTTGCGTCATCCGTAGTGGCCAGCTCGTACGGGCTTCGCTGGCATATCTGCCGTCGGTCGGCACTGACCCTGCTCTCGTGTCGCTGTGCAACAGATCAAAGTCCGCCAGGCCCTCCAGGGCCGTGCGACGGTCGTCATCGACCAGCGCGACCAGGACAAGCTCGACCTCGCCGGCGACGAACAGCTCGTCGTCAGCGCGCACGAGGTCCCCGTCAGCCAGCAGGTGACGCTCCGCACGATCGACAACTTCCAGGGCTGCGAGGGCGACGTCATCATCCTCTCGACCGTCCGGAACGTCGGAGGCGCCGACGGACCGCAGAGCAAGGGCACGATCGGCTTCCTCAAAGTCAGTCGCCTTGCGGCCCGTCAGAATGGTGAGACGCTTGCTGACCCATTCAAGCAACCAGTCGGTCAACCGAGCCAATGTCGCGCTCTCCCGCGCGCGCGAGGGCCTCTACATCCTAGGCTCGGCCAGCCTTCTCTCAGCCCACTCGCCCTTTTGGCGAGAGGTAATCGAGCTGCTACACGAGCGTGGCCAGGTCGGCCCAGCGTTACCTATCCAGTGCTCGACTCACAAGGATGAGGTCCGACTGGTCGACGCGCCCGGCCAGCTGCCGCTCATCTCGCCCAGCGGTGCGTCCTATATCGAGATTCCGCATCTGTCTGACTGCGCTGACGTGCTCCACATCTCCTGCTCATCGCATCGCCAGGTGGCTACCTCCGCGCCTGTGATGCTCGTCTCGACTGCGGCCACACTTGCCCGAGCTCGTGCCACGCGGACGACCCGGACCACATCGCGACTCGGTGTGACGAGGCCTGCCTCCGGGTCCTTTCATGCGGGCACCCCTGCGCGAGCCTCTGCTCAGCCGCCTGCCCGCCATGCCGTTTTCCTGTCAAGAACGTGGAGCTTCCTTGCGGGCACATCGCTGCCGTTCTCCCATGGTCAGTTCGTCGTGCGCGCGCGAGCTCATCTAAAGACTAACACTAATTGACGCGGCGCGCATGTGTACCCAGCGACCTGGCCCAGACGCCCGACCGGACCCTCTGCAAGGAGTTCGTCGCGAGGGAGCTCGTCTGTGGTCACTCGATCAACTTCCCCTGCCATGAGGATCCGTCGGCCGCAAGGTGTCTTTCAACCTGCGGTATCCAGCTCGAGTGCTGCGGCAAGGCCTGCCCAGCCAAGTGCTGGCAGTGTCGTCCGAAGGCGCCGTCGATTACGGCCGCCGCTGGCCCCCACATCAAGCACCTGCCACACCTCTGCGACCGGCAGCTCGCCTTCTGCCCTCATCGCTGCTCCGGCACCTGCTCGGTCGAGCACGAGTGCGGCGCGTGCAAGGCTCCAAAGGTCGCCGTCTGTGAGCATGGCATCAAGGAGCGCCCTCCAGCCTGCTCTTCCCTTGCCGAGCCCTGCAAGTCGGTCTGCACGTGGTCTTGCGCACACCAGGGAGCCTGTCCGTCCCTCTGCGGCTCAGTTCGTCTTTCCAACCCTCTCTACAGCCGGTCCTCCGGTCGCTGACGACGTCCCCGGTCTTGCCAGCCATGCGAGCGCCTGCCATGCGATGAGCCCTGCAAGGAGAAGCTCTCTTGAGGCTGCTCGTGCCCGTCCGGTATGCCCGAAAAACTCTCACTTTGTACCTCTCGCTGAGCGCTGACGTCGTCGTCGTTCTGGCCTGCAGTCTGCGGCGAGACGTCCTGCCCGGCCATCTGCCTCGCCCACTCGAAGGCGGACGTCCTCGACCAGCCAGCCGACCTCCTCGGCGGCCTCCTCGTGCGCGACCTGCTCGCGGCCGAGAGACCGCGCTCAATCGACAGCATGCTGCTGCAGCTGCCGTGCCGCCACGTTCTGACGGTCGAGACACTCGACGGCCTCGTCGCGTGCGTCGCTGTCATCCGTCCTTGCTTGCGCCGTGCGAAGCGCTGACCCCTGCTTGCCGCCCTCCTTTTGTAGTCTCAGTGACTTTTACGAGCGGGACGAGAACGGAGCTTGGCTCGCGCCTGCCACGCCGCCAACTGGCTTCACCAAGTTGCCGGTTTGCCCATCGTGCCGGACGCCGTTCTTCTGTCGCCGCTTTGGCCGGCCGATCCGCAAGGCCGCGCTCGACGTCCTTGAACAGAACCTCGTCTTTCAGTCGTCGACCCAGCTGCAGAAGCTGACAGAGACGCTCGCCCGCGTCGAAAAGGCCGATCGGGTCAAAGAGGTCCAGCAGCTCGCGGCCGAGGTCTTCACCGCTGGCTCCCTGACCGAGAAGAACGACTTCGACCACTTCCGCAAGCGAGTCGTCCAAGACCCGCTCACCAAGGCCGCGCGAGCCGATCAGCCGGCACCGATTTTCGTCATCTTTGGACCAAAGGCCGAGCGCCAGCTCGGCGAGCGCCCGCTCCAAGCGTTCAAGAAAATGGCGGCTCCTCTCTCTGCGGCGTACAAGCGCGCGCTCGAGATCGCGCAGCAGAAGTCGGCTCATCTGACCATGTGGGAGTCGGCGCTCACCTCGCGGCACAAAGTATTGCTCGCCCAAGGTCTCGAGCCCGAGGTCGCTCTCACCAAGGCGACCCAAGCTATGCGGCTGCCGCCGCCGCGGGCCAAGACGCGCTTCTTTGCCGAGACACTCATTTTCTCGATCAACATTCGCAACGACATCGCCACCGTCTTGCAGACGTTTGTCGACCGGCTCCAGCTGCGGTCGCAGCTGCACCACCGCTGGCATCTCGTCCTCAAATGGATCCTAACGAGCGTGCTCGAGGACGCCGAGCTCATCCATCGCGTCGCCGGAAAGCACGGCCTGCTCCGCTACCAGCTCCTGAGCACGGTCATCGGTGCGCGGCGAGCTCGGTCGTCATGCGTCGGCCCGAAGCCAGTCAGTCCTCTAACCTCTTCTCTCCCTCTGCAGTCTTCCGCGCCAAGCTCGCCGTCTTTCGCTGCAACGCCGCCGCCGAGATCGCGTTCACCCCGGCCCTGTCGATCGACCAGCGCAAGATGCTAGCCGACAAGTCCGAAAACTGGTGCCAGGCTGCCTGGCAGGCGTTTGGCGCCTCGTTCCTATCGGAGCCAGTCATGGGCCTGGACGGCCTCGACGGCGCCGAATGGCTTGAGGAGAAGTGCCAGGTGCCGGCCGAGCAGATCATGGCCGACTGGGGTGCGTGTTCCAGCCTTTTCGACTCGCTCACTCAGTCGGGCAAGCTGACCGGCCCTTGCCTACCTCTCATTGCAGCCGAGCTCACCTACATGCTACGGTCCGGCGGCTTCTTCCAGGCCGTCACCGCCGCCGAGAAGCAGGCGGTCGTCCAGGCGCTCCAGCTCGGCCGAGGCAGCTGGTACCAAGTCAGTCCGGTCTCTGCATGCATCGACGCTAAGCCCTTCCCGTCGCTGACCCAGACGATTAATAGTGCCCGCTCGGACACCCCTTTGCCATCGGAGGTGCGCAGTGTTCGCTTTGTCTCTGCAGTCGTCTTTTGACTGACCAGAGCGATCTTTGTGTGCTACTTTGGTTTTCGCAGAGTGCGGCCAAGCGATGGAAATGTCTCGCTGCCCCGAGTGCGGCGCGACGATCGGCGGCGCGCACCGCGTTCTTGTCGCCGGCAACAGCAGCTCCAACGAGATGAACGCCCTGGTCTGAAGGGCAGCCAGAAGTGGAGAGGGAGGCAGTCGAAGAGACGTGTGACTCCAAGGGAAAGGAGGGGAGGCCGGCCCGTGCTTGCACATATGTGTGCCGGCTGTGATATAGCTCATGACCCTTTGACGACTCCTTCGCCTCGTCTTATCTGAGCCAATCACTGTGAACTGAGCTGACTCTTGCGCAACACGTCTTTGACGGCCTAGGATGGTAAAGACACTGCCATCCAATCGCGAGAATCTTCGCGCCGCTTCGAGCTCCATCCCTCGGCCAAATCGTCTACCACGCCGCGCCGAATTGGGACGAGTCGAGAGCGAATGTCCAGGGCGCGTCGCTCACGTGTTGCATTCTGGTGAGAGAAAAGCGGCAACATTCGGACCGTGGGTCAGGGGATGCAGCAATTGATCTGGCGGAGGCCTAGACGTACTCAAAGGGGAGGAAGATCCCGTCGCTGCCGTTGAGGGGCAGGCCGAGGTCGGCCATGTTCGAGTCGCGCAGCCACGCCGGCACGACATCCGGACTGAAGTCGGGCGCGTCGGGCCAGTCGAACGAGGGAAACTCGTCCCAGGTGAAAGCCGTGCTGCCGCCTGCTGCGCTCGGCTGGAGAAGGTTGGAGAGCGAGGTGGACGTGGCAGTCTGGCCGTCGAGCATCGGGTTGACGCGCGGCGTCGAGGGCTGGGTGATGGTAAACTTGCGCCGGAAGGACGACAGCATGAGCCGAAGCGTCAGCGCGTAACTGTCAGAAGGTGGAAGGTCAGCCTGTCTGAGGAGATCTGCAATGAGAGCCGGGCGGGGTGGAGGAGCGCACCGCTCGGCCGAGATGTCGGAGAGTAGGTCGGCGAGCGCTTGAACCTGCGAGAGGATCGGCCGCGGCGAAACCTCGTCCGGATAGAGAATGGCGACCTTGAGCAGGTAGCAGGCCGAGAAGGTCGCCTGGGCGGCCGATTGGGTGTGGGGATGACGAGTCAGTTTCGGTTGCTGTCGCGGCTCGTGTGAGGCGGTACGGACGCACCATGACGAGCGACTCGTGGATCGCGTATCGGAGGGCGACGCGGTACTCTGCGCCGAGGAAGACGTCGAGACAGTTAGTCGCCGCGTCCTTTGCTTTGACTGGCGGGCAAGAAAGGTGGAACGTCGAGCGTCAGCTGCTCATTCTTCGACGGACTGGCAGCGAACAAAGGAAGGTAGGCGAACGGGCAAGGTCGCGCTGCTCGGCTGGCATCCGCTCCCAGCTGATGGCTCGGAGTGCCAGACAGCTGACGTAGAGTCGGGCGTAGTGGAGCTCGGCCAGGAGCATCTTGCGGCAGAGCGAGTCGTCGCCGTAGACGTCCAGGTGCATCGCGTCCCACTCCTGGTACCAGCTGAGGACGAGGTCGACGCGGGGTTATCAGCCGTGCGAGCGGTCTAGCAAGCCAATTGGTGGCGCGCACCTCGTCAGCCGCTGATCGACTTCGCGAAGGTAGTCGAGCGTCTTCTGCGACGCAGCGCCCTTGAGCTTCTGGACGCGGTCAAATGCGTCGGTGCGGAGGATGACGAGCTCGAGCATCGCGACAAGCCGAACATCGGTGTTAGATCGCATCGGATGCGTCAGCAGGAAGCGTGCGTTTGCGACGCTCTCGTCCTCGCGGAGCAGGATCGGCCGGCCGTTTCCGAGCCCGTTCAATCGGTCGAACCTGCAGATAGAAGAAGAGCGTGAGAAGAGGGCAGCCTACGTTGGCGCAAGTTTGGGTCCGGGAGAGAAGGGAGACCCTTACGCACCAGAAGAGACAGAGCCAGATGCGGCTCGAGACGACGAGGTCGCGCTCCTCGGCCTCGGTCCGGCCACCCGAATGGCCCTGGACGAGCTTCTCCAGTGCACGATGGAGCCCGAAGTCAAGCCCGGCCCGGAGAGCATGACCCGAGGGCAGGTACGAGTTTTGCGAGTGGGTCGCGAGGAGAAGGATTGCCTGAACCGCTCTACGAACAAGTGCGAGCAAACCGGAGGCGTCAGCGGAAGCTCATTTGGCAGAGCAAGTTGGAGGGGGGAGGGACGCACTCTTTTTGTACGACGGGCCCAAAGAGTGTGCTTCGGGCGATACCCTGGGCTTCGCTTAGGCAGACCTTGAACGTCTCATCGGTCGGGCCTGGCCCGGCCCTGACCTTGGCAGCGATCGCAAGCAAGCCGTTGAGCGTGAACGGCGTCCGGACGCGAAGGTCGTCAAACGTGTCGTAGCTTGCGTCGAAGAGCGGGACGAAGAGCTGGGCGCCCGAGAAGAAGATGGCGTAAAGCGAGCGCGCCTCGGCTTCGGCGACGAGCTCCTTGGTAACGACGTCAGGGAAGAAGATGGGCGGTGCAGGCGCTCGCTTGCGACGACGCATGCGGAGGGCCCTGCACAACGGTGGGTCGAAACCGAAGGGGTCTGTCTGTCAGCCATGATTTCAGACCAAGGGCCCTCGTGCAGGCTCTCTCTGCGACGGGATTATCGACAAACCTTGGCGGGGAGAGTGTGCCGTCAGCAGCGGCAGCAGCGGCATTTGCAAGCCCTTCGAGCGCGAGCGACGGGGCCGACAGCGTTGCTCGTGGCAACGTGTCCTCTGACTCGTCTGAGCATAAGAGCAAGGTCAAGTGCAAGAAGGGTGGGGCGGTCAGATATTGGCGGCCTCGTCGTCTGGATGCGCTGCGCGGCGGGAGCAGGACCGACCTTCAGACGAGACGGCCGTCGAGGGCACAATCTCGTAAGGCGCGAACGCATGCGTTTCGGGCGGGGCAAAGCCCGGCAGCTCTGGAAACCTCGGCCTCTTGCGGCCGGCGTTGCCATCGTTGCTGTTCTTGTTACCCTCGCCGGGGAGCGAGCCGCTCGTTGCAGGCTCCGTCTTGAACGGCCGCCGCCCGCCGCTGGCGCCGGTGAAGGCGTCCTCGGTGTCGGCCCGGTAGCCCGAGTCTGCGCCAGCGGTGGCAGCCGAGGACGAGCCTGGTCGCCCGCCACGCCGGAGGAAGTCGGGCAAGGGGGGTGGGGCCATGCTTTCCCTTTGTTGCTGCTGTTGCTGCTGCTGCTGCTGGAGGAGCTGCTGCTGTTGCATCTGCTGATGCTGTTGGAGGAAGAGCGGGTGGGAATGATTGGCCGAGAGAAGTGAAGCCGCAGCCGCCGCAGCTACTGCGCCCGGCGTCTGGACGGTCGGCAGCCAGTCGGATCGAACGTCGGAGAGCGATCCGCCTCCGCCAGCCGAGGACGACTCGCCGCCGGCGTTGAGTGTGCCCGGGAAGAGGTGGGCGCCAAACGAAGGCGAGGCAAGGTTGATGGGCGAGTAGGCGCTCGTCGGGATCCCTCCACCGCTGGCACCGCCGGGCCCGCCAGCGCCCATCGAGAGCGCGCCCGAAGGGGTAAACGACAGGCCGCCACCGCCACTCGCACTGCCTGACGAGCCGAATGCAAAACCAGGCCCGCCGGCAAGAAGGTTCGACGGCCCCTGGCCCTGCTGCTGATTTTGAGAAAAGAAGTGGCCGGCCTGCTGCGGTCCTCCGAGTTGGCCCGGCTGCGAGATGGCCAGTTGATTTGGGGCAATTGCGAGCGAGGCCGAGGGGTGGTGGTACTGATTATGGCCGGAGGACGGGTGGCTTGGTGGGCCAGAATGTGAGAGTGACGAGCTTGACGCGGGCGAGACGTGCGAGCCGCCACCGCCGCCGCCGATGCCGCCTCCTCCCGGTCCGGAAGGCGACGGCTGGGGGTCGTGGGGCGAGAGCCCGGTGCTGGCGTTGCTGGCCGATCCACCGCCGCCGCCGCCGAGGTTCCGGCCGCTGAGCTGGGCGAGGATGGCCTCGAGCGTCGACTGCATGCCATTCCTGCGAGAGGGCGTGAGAGAAGTGTGGCTCGAGGTCAGTCGAGCGAAAGCGCAGGCCGAAGGAGGCCGGCATGCAAGCCATCCGCAAGGAGGACGGGAAGGCCGCACTGCATGCCGCCAATCTTGAGGACCTCCTGCTCGAGCCGGCCGACCCGATCAGCTCCTGCTCCTTCATCACTCCCGCCGCCAACCGGGAAACCGAAACCGCCCGCCCCACCCCCGCCTCCAAAGCCACCCGAGCTCGTCGCCCCGCCGGGACCGCCGTCGTCTGTTTGCGGTCCTTCGGAAAGCCGGGCGACGCTCGCTCGGCGTTTCTTTGGCAGCGGCTTTTCGAAGACGCAGTCGATCCCGGCTGCAACGCATCGTGCGCAGGGGGCCTTCGGTGTCGGAAAGAGAAAACGTGAAAAGTTAGTCGATAACCCGCGCGTCCTGCCATGGGAAGAGGTCGACCTCTACCCTGGGAGGGGCAGCAGAAGGGATGGAAGACAATGGACGCACGACGCCGTCGCATCGGTTCTTGCCCTGACGGCAGGTCTTGCACGCGCGCGCGACGCTGCGGAGGGTCGAGCCCGGCGATAATCGAGGATGGTCGTTTCAATGACAGAGCACGCCGTGACGATAGATAGAGCGAGCGGGATGTCAAAGGGGCCAGTGGACGAAGAGAGTTGAATTGGAAGGTCAGCTCTCGTCCATCTGGGTGGAAAGGTCGACGACGGGTCCGAGCGACGACGAGCGACGCGCCCCGCCGTCGGCCCGGGCCGGAAGGAGCTCATCCGGGGCGCGCTGGCCGCCAGGATAGCCACGCACCGTTCTGCCAGAAGCACGAGCGGGATGAGCTAGAGGGTCAGCCTACGGGAGCGGGCACGGGAAAGGCCAGGGCGGGGACCGACTGAGCTGCGAGTCGCCCTCTCGCGAAGAGCGACCTCCTCCTCCTCCTCCGGCCGGCTGGGCGGGGCCGTCCTGGGCCGGCGCCGGGCCGGACGACATGCGGGGCTGCAAAGGGGGGGAGGGGGCGTAACGGCGGCAAGCGAGCGAGCGAGCGGTCTCGGACGTCGAGCGGCGGCCGGGAGGCGTAGGGCGGGCGGGCTTGCGAAGGAGAACGTAGCTCTACTTGCGGTCTGTTGCCGTCAAAGCGATGGATGGTGCGAGAGAGTTGCGAGGGACGACAGGTCGGAGGGACGGACGGACGGGCTGCTGCTGCTGGCCCGCGCGCGCGCGCCCGCCGGCCCACGCCAGCCTTGTTGCCCTGCGGCGGGGTCCCCACGCGCGCCCGCACCAGAGAACTCCGGCCGTCGGCCTTGAAGCCAGCAGAGACGACTCAGGTTCGTCCGTTCGGGCTCTGTTGCGAGGACTCGGCCGACGACGGACAAAGAGATGGCCGAGCCTGGGGCCAGGGACGTGCAGATGGGCCGTGCGATGCGCTTTGACGTTGCACGCTTGTACGAAGCCGATGCGTCGGGACGCAGCCGAAGTGGTATAAGGGCGAGGCAGGGCAGCAGGTCGGAGGGCATCGCGAGGCAGCGCGGTCAAGTCCGGCTAGGTTAACCCAGCCAGCCCCTTTCGCCGACGTTTGAACCCAGCAAAAGCTCTATCAACCCGGCCAGTCGCAGATAAACTCGACCCTTTTCCGACGCTCTCCCCGAAAGGACTCGAGAGACAGGCGCATGCTTCAGACCGTCTCGTCCCAGATCTGCCGGCCGACGAGGTGCCCGCACCCGGGAACGTGCGCACTCGCCGCACTCCTCTCGCCCCCTGCGCCGTCGATGCTCTCGTCCTCCAGATCATCCTCGGCCTCGGCGTCGTCCCCGATGTCGTTGTCCTCAACCTCGCTGTCGACCGCCGATGAAGTGCCAAGGCCAGCCGACGAGACGCCGGTCGTCGGCAGCCGCGTCGTCGCTGTCGTCGACGACTCGCCGTTCCCTGCCCGCCTGAGCGGGCCCTCCAGCTCATCCGGGATGAGGCAGAGCTTGCAGCCGCCGCTGCTGCCACCTGAGGTGCTGGACGTGAGCGTCGAGGGAGTGAGAGCGAGAAGATTAAGGTAGGTCGTGCGCCAGTCGTTAGAGCGGTCGACTTGGACCAGACCGGCCGGGACGTCGTCGGCGTCCTCGGCAGCGGCCATCGGGCTGGGCCCTCGAGACTCGGCAGGCGTGAGGTAACGGTAGAGGATGACCTTGGCCGGCGGGTGGGGCCGACTGCTACCGTTTGGGGCAGGAGAGGTCGCTGACGATCGACTGCTGCTCGCCGATGCTCGACCTTTGCCTTTGGCATCCCTGTGCGTCGCTGGCACCGCCGGAGGCTTCACCGATCCCGCCTGGCCGTCCGCGCCCGTCGCATGCCCGTGTTTTTCCAGCCAGCGTTCGAGCGCCAGCCGGTCACTCTCGGCCTTCCTCGCCGCCCGATCGACCCGCTCGCCCACCGTCTTGAGCGCGTGCTCGGCAAGCCGGCCGAGACCCTCAACCCAGCCCAGGTCGAAGTCGGCCGTCCAGGCCTTGCGGTCCGCAGGCGAGAGGGGCGCTTCGCCTCCGAGTGCGATCGACCGGACCGTCGGCAGCGGGGGGAGGACGAAGGCTTGGACCGTCGGATGGTAAGGCTCCTGCGGGGCCGGAGGGGGGATCGGTCCGCCAGGCCGCCCGTTGGCCACCGATGTCGGGCGGAGCGAGAACGTCGAGTGAGCCATCGACCGGACGACGCGTCTTCGACCGCCGTTGGCCGGGTACTCCTCGGTCGTCAACCTCGCAAGCTCGTCCGCGAGGCGCGAATCGTCGTCTCCCGCGGCGGCGGGCTCTGTCGGCGGTGGGGCGCTCCTCTGCCTGCTGGCTCGCCATCGGGCCTCGGCCTCCCTCGCGAGCTCGCGCTCGCGCGCCTTCGCCCGTCCAATCCCATGACTCGCGACGAGCCGTCCCATCTCGGCCGCACACTCCCGGCCTTTGAGCCGGTCGGCGCCGAGGAAGCCAAATAGGTTGGTATGGTCGAGGACGACCGTCTCGAGCTTCGGGAAGCAATCGAGAAGCTTGGGCAGGTGGAGGTGCAGGCGGAGGTTGGTCGTCGAGAGGTCGAGATGCGTCAAGCTTGGGAAGGAGCGACCCGGACCGGGGAGGACGAGCGAGGGGACGACTTCGCGGAGCGGGATCCGGAGCCGGAGGTGCGTGACCGAGCCGGCGGCGGGCGAGCAGGCGAGCTCCGAGACGCACGAGAGCGCAAAAAAGACGATCGGCTGGGCGAAGACCTGCACCAGAGAAAAAGGCGCGAGTCAGCCTCGACAGCCGCGTGCGTGTTTGACGGCAGCTGACAGGACGCACCTTGGGCTGCGTGCCCGCGAGCCGGCCATCGAGGTAAGGAAAAGGTCCGTGACCGGTGTACCTCCCCCTCCCCCTGATCTCCTCTGCCCTCCTCCTCTCCAGCCGCTCGCGCTCCGCCCGTTCCGGGCCAGACTCGCCCTCGACCTCGCCAGCTGAAAGCGGGCTGATGGAGCTCAACGCCGTCGACAAGGATGGTCCGCCCCTCGCTGGCTTGGAGGCAGTAGACGTGTCGACGAGATGCCGAGGTGCAACGTCCTGGACGATCGAGAGCTTCTGAAGGCCGGCGCCGAAGCAGCCCATGTCGGAACGCTCGGCCGAGGTCGAGGAGGACGAGGACGAGAGGGAGGGAATCGGCCAGCGAGCGAGCGCCTCGAGCGCCGTATCATAGTCTACGGTTTGTCGCGTGCATTCTTGACGTTAGTGTAGAGAAGCCTAACGCAAGCTGAGAGATTACTCACACGAGCCGGCCAAAAATTGATGGTAGCTTGCCCGATCAACATAGGGCCTATTTTCAAGTGCCGGGTGCGGAAGGCGAAGGAGACCGATCAGAGCTGAATTAACGAGCGGCGGCCGACCGGAAGGAGGCGCACCTGAACCGCAGCTCGAGCTGGCCGAGTCCGGGCCTGGGTCGCAGCAGCGCGTCCTCAACGTGCTCGGGCGCGAAAGGTGTACCGATGTTGAGTGCCAGGAGCCGAAGCTCGGGCAGGCGGTGAAGGGCGGCGAGGACGAGCTCGGGCGAAGGGTGCCAGCTCGTCAGGCGGAAGGAGCGCGAGGGCGGGCGCCGGCGGCGACGCTCGTCCTCGTCCTCGTCCTCGACCTTGTCCGTGCCGTCGTCGTCGGTAGAAGGAGAGACTCGGTCCCACCGGTCGAGCTCATCGACGAGTGCCCCGAGCTGGCCCGGCCGACCGACGACGAGGTGCCTGTACAGCAGCGTGCGGTCGACGGCCGTCGCCGTCGGTCCGAGGGCGGCAAGCAAGGCAGCCGTCGTCCGCTGGAGGAGCGCATCGGGCAGAAAGCACAGAACCTCGTGCCAGAGCTCGGGTGGGAGGGAGGCGTAGGTTGTCGTCGTTGACCCTAGCGCTTCGAACGATGGCCGCATGGTGGTTCCGGGGAGAGCGAGCTGATGGCCGCGGGGTGGCGACTCCGCTCGACTGGCCGCCCTCGATCAGGCCGATTGCCCAGAAGATTGGTCATCATGATTGAGCAGAACAACCGGCGAGGGAATCGAGCAACACCAGCCTGAGATCCGGTGACGACCGAAGCCAGCGAGCCGCCAGCCTCCATCTCTCTCACTCCCACCTCATCCACTTCGCTCCACCACGACGCTGTTGCCCACGACGAAGCTCCTCAAGCCCCTCACCCTCCTCGCCCTCTCCCTACCTACCGCCGTCCGATCAGTATCGACCATGTCTGGTCCGTCCCTCCTACGTCCTCCCATCGCCGCCACCCGCCACTCGGCTTGGCTCTAAGCGAGGGCGATGGGCCCACCCACCCCTGCTGACACTTCTCTGACTCGCAGACAAGAAGTACATCGTCACGTTCAAGCAGGATGCTTCGAACGACCAGATCGAGCAGCTCTACAAGCACATCGAGGCCGAGGGTGAGTGCCGCGGTTCTTCCCTCCTCGTCAACCCCCACCTGACCCTGACGTTCGAGCGACGCCGCCCTGCCCACCTGGAAGGCTCCTCGCTTACGTCCAAGAAGCACGAGTCGGACCTGATGAAGTACGCCGTCGTCTCGGGCCTGCCCGACAAGCTCCAGTCATCGCTCGCCGCCAACGAGATCGTCGAGTCGATCGGTGTGTCCTTTTGTCGTTCTGAGTACTGGCAGAATGGAGGCCATCTCGAGAGCTGACACCATTCTACGCCTCCACTTGCGTCCTTGCTTCATCGTTCGCGTCGACGTCATCCAGAGGAGGACGGCGAGGTCAAGACGCAGTAAACGGCCTTCCTGCTTTCCCCTTCGCCCTCGACCACATCCATCTCCTTCCCGGCCCACTCTCGCCTCTGATCGTTGTATCCATGTCCTCTTCACCTGGGAATGTCGCCCTGGCAAAGGACGAGGGCTCGGCGAAACGGCTGTTAAATTGATGCAGAGAGAAGGGGGCTTGGGTGGCCAGGCGGTGTGGGTCGTAACACTGGGGGGGGGGGGTCGTCAAGAGGGGCGGTAGCGATCGTGTGATGGGGCGGGGGTCGTCAGGGAGAAAGGGATTCTGGGTAAGTGGATGAGAATGAAGAGACGCTCAGTCCGACCTGAGCCTCGAGGGGACATAGGGGCAGGAAAAGGGCGTCAAATGGTCGCCGGAGCGGCTCCTAGCAAGCGTGTCCGCCAACACCGGCCGTCGGCGCGACGCCCAACGGCAGGAAGCCGTCGTCAGCAAGCCTGTGCGCCGGCCAAGCGAGCGTCTGGAGGTCGGCCAGGGCCTGATCGAACGAGAGGAGATTCATGCACGTTGGCGACGTGTCGACCGCAGCTTCGCCTGGCTGTAGGGGGACAGGTCGGTTAGGGGATCGAAGGCTGTCAGATAAATCCCGGGCGAAACTGACGAGGGGAAGGGTTTCGGACGCACGCGAGAAGGGTTTTCGGCTTCGGGCAGGCCGGCTCGAAGGTGGACGAGAAGGTCGGCTGGGATGCGCGAGGGCATGATGAGTGCGTGGACCGGCGGCAGGAAAGGCCGGTCTTGGTTGGATGCGGCCGCCATGGCCTGTCGGAGCCGATTCGCAATGGGCGATGGTGAAGGGATGAGAACCAGGCGCAGGTGTCAGTGAGCGTCGGCAGCTCGAGCAAATCCGAATGATGGACGCACGGCCGCCGTCTGGAGTGCAAACGTGATGTCGGCCGTCCTGCTGCGCGCATCCTTGCCGACGACGACAAAAAGCTCGAGCAGGCCGAGGACGACGGTGATAGCCCCCGGGTCAAAGACGGCACCGGGTGAGTTGTACGGGTCGATCGGGGTCGCCTGTGAGCAAAGAACAGCACAGGCGGCGGAACTCAGTAGCCGGTTCAGCGTGTAACTTGCGAGATGGGGTGACATACGGGCGAGTGGCCGTCGATGCAGGTGATCGACCAAGATCGTAATTCGTCCACCCCTCCAAACATCGGTCGAAAGCGCCAGTGGTCGGCAATCGCCGGCGTGACTGCCGATGCGCTAGCGTCCTCCTGGAGGCACATCCAGAAGAGGCCTGTGGAAGCCGGGTCTTCAGCGGCTGCGTCGCCCGGTGCAAACTCGATGAAGCCGACGTCTGGTGAGAGGAGCGTCGCAAACTCGCGGCCGAGGGCGCGCTCGGACGGGAGCGTGCCGGATGGGGTGTACAGAAACGTCCGGCCGATGATGACAAGGATGAGCGGGTGGCGCGAGGTGAGGGCACTCGGCGACTAAGTCGGGCACCAGTAACAGGGTCGTCGTCAGCGAGAGGCAGCTCAAGGTTGATTGTCGAGCAAGCCCACGCACGACGTCGAGCTGGTCGATGAAGAGCGAGCCGGCGATCTTTCGGACGGCATAGAGCGCCGTATCGTCCGGCGTAAAGTAGGCGCGGTAGCCCTGGCGTGTGACGAGCCGACGACCAAGGACGTCTAGGAGCTCCGCGCTCTCGCACCCTTGCGAGCAGTCCACCTGCGAAGAGGGTCGAAGGCATGGGTCAGCGTGGGTCAGCATGGAAGCGCTCTGCAGCTCGAGGTTGACGTCCAGCACTGACCACGCCAGCGCCGTAGCGGCGGCCAAGCTCGGCGACTTTTGCTGCGGTTGCATCATTGCTCGACCACCGCCGGCCCCTCCAGGCCCAGACCTTGGACTCGACGAGCTTCGTCTCGGTGTCTCGGACGCGGTGAACAAAGACGACGAGCTCCGTCTCGTACAGGACCGGAGGAGCGTTGGTTGCAAGCAGCGCCAGGGGCGTCGCTTGACCAGACTCGGCGACAAGGAAGACGTCCGTCGAGAGGGGCTGCTTCGTCGGAGAGGGAAGGAAGGGAGCAGGAAGGCTCGTTTCGGCCAGGAGCGAGGCGACGAAGAGCCTCATCTTGGCGGCTTCTGCAAAGGGTGCGCTTGGGAGAGTGTCAGCGTAATGTTTCTCTGCGAAGAAGGTGCATGCGCGGGAATGAACTTGCGAGCAGAGTCGACCTTTGGCGACGCGCTAGAGCCCTCCTGCTGCCGTGGAGATCGTGCTTCGCTGGCCTTAGCGCCCTCGCGCCGCCCCCACGAGCTTGGCGGCGAGCGGACAACCTGCTGCATGGGTTCGTCTTCGCGGTCGATCACAGGGATGGCAACGCCGGATGGCCGTCGTCCTTGCGAGGTGACCCGCGCGACGGCTACCGGAGCCGGGACCCGGGCGGGCGACACTAGGGTCGGCGGGACAGAGGTCCGGCCCTTCTTGGCCATCGGCCGCTTGGGCCGCATGCGAGTCGGCTATGGATGAGGAGCACAGTCAGCCTCGACATTAGCCAGACGGGAAAGGACAGGCCGCGTCAACAAACGCACGTGAGTGAGCTTGATAGACGAAGGCGACTCGGCGACCGCAGCCGGCGGCAGGGACCCAGCGAGGGTTGGCGTTGACGGCGGCAAGGGCGCGGCAGCCACGACCTCGAACGACGTCTTGATCGGCGAAGACGGAAGCTTGACGTGCCGGGGCGAGAAGGCTGCGGGCAGCTTGGCCGGCAGTGCAGAGCTCTGCGCAGCAGGCAAGCTGAAGTCGCACGTCCGACTGGCATTAGCGGGCCCAGCTTCGGTCGTTGTGGGCTCCGGCTGAGAGCGCGGTGTGGCCGGATCGGCTTGTACGGGAGAAGATGGGACCGGGCGAGGTTTGCTAGCTTCCGATTGAGCGACGACCAGGTGACCGAAGGCGGCCGGGTCGGCGAGGCCGGGTAACGCCGGTCCGCGCAGGTACTTGCGCGCCGGCTGCACAGCAGATTGCTCGGCTCGCTCCTCTGGCATCGTCTGGCGAGACGGTGCTCTTTCGGCCGGGTTGTCTCGATCGATCGGTCGCGGAGAAGGCTTTACTGGGCTGCCGGGCCTTGACGCCGGTCCTTCCACCCGGCGCAACGAGCTCCCTCGCTCCAGCCGCGCGCTCGACGTATCCGACCCCAAGCTCCAGCGCTCGCGTCTCTCTTGACCGGTGTTTCGGGCGAGCTCGCTCGGGATGTGCGCGACACGCTGGGCGACAAGGCCCCGGCCGGCGAGCCGAGTCAAGCTGCTCGAGTGAGGCAGGTTGCGCCGCTCAGCTGCTTTAAGGGCGACCGGCGGCGAGGATTGGGTTGAGGTCGGCCGAGGTGTCGGTGTCGGCGTCGGCGTCGGCGTCGGCGTTGAAGGACCTGAGGACACAGCCCGAGGTGTGGGTGCGATGGTAGCGTCGGCCGAACGAATGCCTTCAATGGCTGAGGAAGCCGAAGCCGCCCCGAGCCGAGAAGCCGTTGAAGGCAGGTACGAGATCGACTGGGATCCGCGCTGATGCCCTTTGGGCCGGAAGAGGGACGATGACGCGGTAGACATGCCCTTGAGCGGCGAGCCGCTCGCCGTAGCTTTTGAGGCAGCAGGGAACGAGGCGATGATGTCTCTGACGCTTGGCGAGCCGGAAGGACGGTCTTGCGAGGCGAGGGCGCGACTGCTCGGCGTGGACGAGTAGGTTGTGAGCGCCGGACGAGCGGCTGTCGGCCTTGAAGCAGAGACGGTCGAGGGTCCGGCTGCGGAGGCTCCCATCCTGTAGGACGAGGACGGAGCTGCGACGAGCGGGTGCGAGATTGAGTGCGCCGCACGCGTGTGTGTTCGACGAGCGGTCGTGCCCGGCGTCGATGGCAGGCTAGCCGGCTCGGATGAGACGGGGAGCGAGGCAATGATGTCCCGGATGCTTCTGGGCGTGTCTCTGACGGGCGACGAAACGGAAGCGCTCGCGACCGAGACCGACTGGGTGGCTCGATGGCGTGTCGAAGGGCCTGTTGAAGGACTCGCGGGTCGGAGAGAAGGCGCGGCGGCGGCGAGGAAGACGCGAGCGACCGAGGGCACGCCAGTCGTCGACCGGACCGGAGCCGGCCTGACGGGCGAAGCAAGCGCTGCGAGCTCCGCACGCGCATTCGACGAGCTACTACTCGAGGAGGCGACCCTTGACGACCCGGCGTTCGAAGACGGCCACGAGGAGGCCGGCTCGGCCCGGAGCGGCTGGACCTGGGCGCGCGCGGCCGGCGCCTTGGTCAACGTCGCCGGCGGCGAGGGCGAGGCTGACCCTGCCCGAGCTGCAGTGGCACTCGAGGACGGGACGTAAGCGAACGACCGGGTCGCTCTGTGCGTCGGCCGTTTGCGGCTACGCGAGGCGTCGGACGGACCAGGAGCAGGCTTGTAGTTGGTCGCACTGCTCCTGGTCGGGCTCAGGGGCTCGCGCGCAGGCGGCGCGACCTCGCCCAGCCACGGGTTGGGCTCAAAGAAGCGGGCTGCTGCCTCGATACTTGGGCTCATGAGCGCCTTGGTCGGGCTGACCGAGCGGATCACCAGTGGCGGCGACGGGTTCTCTTTGCCGGCCGCTGCGGGGCTGGAATTCGACGACCAGGACGGGCCGAGCGACAGGGGCCGAGGTACGGCAACGACGCGCCTGACCTTGGGCTCGGACGCGGCGGACGAGCTGGCCGTCATGTCGCTCGTCGGGGGCCACAGGGCGTCCACCACGGTCGGCTGCAGGTGGGCCGAGGGGTGGTCTGCTCAGGAACATTTAAAACAGGGTCAAGACGTGTGAGCACAGGCGAGGGCGACCTCTGCGGTGTCGACGACAGGAGAGCGGCGGACGGACCGGGTCCGGCGGGCGCACGGGAGGATGACCCACCTCCCGAGCTGCCGCTGAGGGAGCGGTCGGTCGATGGGCCAGCTTCGCCTACACGGCCATACTTGGCGACGCGTCGGGCCTCGCGCGCTCGTCGTGCCGCCTCGATCTCCTGCGGGCCGCAGGAAGAGGGCGAGGTCAGCTTCCCTGAGGGCGCGTCCGTTGTTGACCGAGCCCGTACGAGGCAGCGGCGACTGACGAGGAGCAGGCGGTCGTCGTCGGCCCGTTGGCGGGCATCCAGCTCGGCCTGCTGGCTCGTCACGTGCGACGTCCAGGACGAGCGCGTCGACATGAGACTGCTGCAGGGAGGAGGCTGATGCGAGAGGTCGTGGTCGGGCTGTCGACAGGTCGTCCCAGGCTCAACCTCGTCACCGCCGCGCCGCCGCACGCTCTGCTCCTGACCTCGACCTCGACCCCTTTAACCGACCGGCCTACCGTTCATGTCGGCCGGACCTTCGTCCATCCAGCCTCTCTCAGCCAGGACGGTCTCGCTCCTGCAAGCGAGCCAGTCCCTTCCTTCGCTCCCAGCGACGCTCTCTTATCTCCTCCTCCACCTGCTCGAGCTCGCCCCAGCCGCCTCGCAGCTGTCAATCACGCTCGACCCTGCCAGGTGGGCCGTCAAAATCCAGCTCGACGGAGAGGGGCTCGAGCCAGCGGCGTACGACCAGGTCGCTGCGTGCCAGGGGCTTGGCCTCGTCGGTCGGGTCGGTCTGCTCGAGCTCGAGGGCAGGAACAGGACAGGGGCGCAGCGGACGTGCATCGTCAAGGTGCGTCTCAAGCACGCCCAGCCTGCTGTAGCCAACCCGCTGACTCGCCATGATCCACCGCAGGGCGGCACCGTCCTCCACGACAGCACGTCTATCACAGGCTCACTCAGGCAGGGGACGACGCTCAAGCTGCGCGACCTCTTCTACAATGTCTGGTCGCCTTCTCGCCGGCCCAGCCGACCCCCTCGCTCGCGCCCGGCCCCATGCTGATCGTCGATCGCTACCTCGAACAGGTGCCCGTCCGACGACGCTCGGCGCCGTCACAGGCCGCGCTTCAAGCCCGTTGTCTGCGCTTCGTCGAACAGCTCTCGCTCTCTCACTTCTGGCTAGCCTTTCGCGTCTGGGAGCCTGGTAAAGAAGACCCGCTCTGGCGCGTGCAAGCGGTACGCGGTCACCCTTCGCCCCCGGTCGCAAGCCCCTTCGCAACTGAGCACCAGCTGACCTCCTCCGACACATTCGATGCGCAGGCTAGCTCGGCCGAGGAACGTTTCGCTCAACTGCACGGCTCGGCCCTCCTCAAGACGCCAACCACCATCGCGGCTTCGTCGCCCTCGTCGTCGTCCCAAACCCTGCTGCGCCTGACCGGCTTCATCTCACTCTCGGCCACCCACTCGCGCTCAACCGAGTACTTCTCCCTCAACCACCGACCGCTCACCTCGCCCGACTCCGCCCTGCATACCCTCATCGCCGACCTCTTTGCCAACTCGGCGTTCGCTGAGCGCGCGCAGGCCGAGACGGAGCCGGGCCTGTCTGCCGCGTCGCCCGTCAAGCTCGGCCGGGGGGCGGCGAACGAGCGCAGCCCGCGCAAGGCGGTCCGAAGGCCGGTGTACGTGCTCGACCTGACGGTCCCGCCGAACCAGGTTATCTGGGAGGGCGGAAGCGGGGACGCTGTCGACTTTGAGGTGCGTACAACTCTGACCCCGCCTCTGCGTGAAAGGGGGGCTAACCGCGCGCCTCCCTTAACGCCCCCCCTTGACGCAGGACTGGCCCAGAGTCAAGGCCTTCGTCACCAGCGTCGTCCGCGACTTTCTTGAACAAAACGGCTTCCTCCGGTCGCTTTCTTCCGCTAGCCCGTCGGCGAAGCGCCGGCTCGTCTTCGATGCCGTCTCGTCGAACGGGCATTCGACACTCGTCAAAAAGCTAAAGCAGGAGGGCAGTCCGTTGAAGCAGGTGTCGGCGCAAAGTTCCGTAGCGACGGTGTGTTCCGGCGATCAGAGTTCCCTTTCCCTCTCCATCGCACTGACGGGGCGACTGGGCGTCGTGCCACAGGCCGACCGGAACGTCGTCTCGTACCGCGACCCGACCACCAAGAAGGTTTTCAAGCTCGACCGGCACACCGGCACGTCCCTTGCAATTGGCCCGCCAGAACGTTCGGCGGACGACGAGCAGGCGAGCGGGTCTATCCCCTCTTGGCTAAGGGAGGTTCTCGAGGTAAGTTGCCTGACTGCCCCCGAGCTGCTGCTCTTGCCGTCGGGACTGACTGTGACTGACTGCCGTGCGTCAGCGCTGGGTCAATCGTACGTGCTCTCGCTCGGAAGCGTCGTCTCAAGCTGGCGCTGATATCGCTGCCGCCATCCAGCGACCTTCCCTGTTGCGGCCACCGAAGCGAGGATTCCTTCCATCGCATGCCCACCACTAAACCCCAAAACCGCCCCCAGCCTGCCCTTCCACTCCGTCTCCTCCGTCTCGCAAACGGCACACGATCTCTCGGCCGCCCAGCTACAGCAAGCCCTTCGGACGGCCGAGGTGGTCGCACAGGTCGACCGCAAGTTCCTCGCTTGCGTCTTAAGCGCTCCCGCACCGGCCACCCTTCTGTCTGGAGACACCCACCGCCGGCTGCTTTTCCTCATTGACCAGCACGCGGCCGACGAGCGCATCCGCGTCGAGACTTATTTGCGCGAACTCGCCTCGGGCTTCTTTACCAACTGTCGCCGCGAGACTGCCGGCCCCCTCGACGCAATCCCGCTCGTCAAGCCTACGACAGAGGTCTACATCCTCTTGACCGCAGCTGAGCGGCAAGCTCTCGCTTCTTCGACGACAGTCCAGCTCGTTTTCGCTCGGTGGGGTGTCACATTCGACCTGCCGCCGACTCTGCCGGCCGATTGTGACGTCCAGACGCGCGTCCTCTCCGTGCCATCGGTCGTCGCCGAGCGGCTCCTGGGCCGAAGGTATCTCAAAGAGGGGCCAGCGGAGCTGACCGAGCTCATCAAATCGTACTTAGCTTGGCTTGACGAGGAGGGCGGGGCCGAGAGCGTCTGCGCTGCCGCGGCATCGGCCGCGATGGGCAGAGGAGCCGACTTTGGCCGAGCTGAGGACGACTCGATGGGCGCCCTCCGCTTTTGTCCGCGCGAGATTCTCGACCTGATCAATTCGAAGGCCTGCCGAGGTCAGCGTGCTTGCCAGCTCCCGCCCAGATACTTCACTCGCGACTGACGCGTGACGGCCCTTCCTTCTTATGTCCCAGGAGCTATCATGTTCGGCGACCGGCTGTCCCTCGCCCAAGCAGCCGACCTGGTACGCCGCCTTGCCCAGACGAGGCTGCCGCTGCAATGCGCGCACGGCCGGTCCGTCGTCTCGCTGTCTCTCCCCTGCTCTGTCGACTCTCTGCTGACTACGACTTTACATCGACCGCACCTCGTCGCAGACCCTCGATGGCGCTCGTCGCTGACCTGGGTGGTCTCCAGCGCCGCTCTCCCCGGGCTGAGAGGCGCAGCCAGGCGATCGATTGGGACAAGCTTGCACCACTGGTCACCAGTGGCGGTGGCTGCGACGAAAGCGGCTCTCTCGGAGACGTTACTCGAAAAGATTGATGATCGTACAACCGGCCAGAGCATCCGTCTCTGCCTCGGTCCACCCGTCCGCGACCCGGCCAGCATCCCATCACAGCCCGTCCCTGGGGGGCGGAGACGGCGCTCCTCAGATGCGCCGAAGACCGCCCTCCTTCTGCAGGATAAAATGGGCGAGGTAGAGGAGGCCCTCGACGGTCTCCTCGGCGACGGGCTTGATCTCGGCGGCGGGTAGGAGGAAGCCCCAGGTACCGGTGTCGGGGAGCTCCATCGAAAAGGACCACTTGATGTCCTGCTGGCCGTACGTCCAGTCGACGACGTCACCACTGCCAAGGGCGCGCAAGGGAATCGAAGACGTCAGCCTGGGACGGGATACGACTGAAGTAAGGACGGCGCGGGACGTACGGGGCTCGGAAGGCAAGCTTGCAAGCCTGGCCACTCTTGTACTCGCGCCCGCCAGCCTTCTTGAGCGCTTTCGTCGTCCCGAGCAGGACCTCCTCGAGATCCTCGGCGTCGGGCACCATCGAGCACGTGTGGGCCCAAGGGTACATGATCAGCTGGCCTAAGACGGCGAAGACCCAGACTCGGTCAGCAGGAGATTCGGACCGTCTTAGCGCACGCGAGACTGACCGTAGCTGTGGAGGTCGACGAAGCCGATCGTGTTCTGCGACTTGATGTAGTCGGCGACGAGCTCAACCTCCTTGGCCTGGAAGGCGTGCTCGCCAGGGAAGTCCTCGGAGCACGGGTTGCCGTCCTTGACGCCCGAGCTCCACTCGTAGCCCCAGTTGCGATTGGTGTCGATGCCGACGCAGCCCGAGTCCTTGTCGATGACCTGCCGCGTCTTGCGCCAAAGCCGGGACGCCGTCCGCGAGTGCTCGTAGCCGTCGCCGTTCAGGTTGGGGATGATCGTGAGATCGAGGTTGCGCAGCAGCGGCCGGACAGCGGCCGACTTGGCGTTCTCAAGCAGCCAGTGGGCCCAGTAGAGGGCCGTGCTCGGGCCGATCCACTCCCGGGCGTGCTGGCCGCTCAGGTAGACGATCTCCTTCTTGCGTCGGCCCTCCTCGGAAGGGGCCTCGCCGATGCGGAGGCCGATCAGCGGCCGGCCCTCGGGCGTCTGGCCGAGATCGACGACGGTCGCCAGCCAAGGGTAGACGCGTGCGAGGTCGCTGAGGAAGGCGCTCTGGTCCTCGAGCGAGCGGTAGGCTGTGTGGAAGGGGTCGCTGAGCGGGATGCTGCCCCGCCCACCACTGGCGTCATCGCCGCCGACGGTGGCGGCCGCTGCCGCCGCCGCTGCTGAGCGGTATGGCTCCGTTGCCGCTGATGAGTTGGCGACGAGGCCGGCGACGTCTCTCGTGAACGAGTGGAAGCTGAAGCCGGCGTCATAGAAGCTATGGACGAAGCCCTGCCTGGGCGGCGGCCGCCGGAGGTTTGGCGACGTCCGGCTCGGGATGAAGACGTCGGCGTAGGTCGAGCTCGACGACCAGACATCGAGGTCGTGCTCCTAAGGGACGCGATTGCAAGGCAGCCAACGAAGCGACATAGAGACAGAGGTCAGCTGGAAGTTCGCTGGGCTGCCGGCGTGGGTCCGGCCTGCGGGCTGAATGCAAAGCGGAAGAAATTGAGCCGTAAAGAGCAGCAAGGAAGGGCAAACGCACCGCAGCGATGGCCATCAGCTCTGCCATCCGGATGGCGTTCTCTGTCTGGACGCGAATGACCGAGGCGCCCTCGTACGTCTCCTGCGTCGGCAGCGGCGGGAGGCTTGTCGCTTCGATGACGAGCGGCTGCTGCTGGACCTGGCGCGGAGCAAAAGCGGCCGAGGCGAGGCCAAAAGCGGCCGTCGCTGCGAGGAGATGCGAGACGGGTCGCATGCGGGGGTGAGGGACGGGGAGGAAAGAAGGAGGAAGAGGGGAGGGAGATGAGGTCGGAGGGGGGAGGGAAGGGGTCAGCAGGCTCATGAGATCCAGAGGCGCGCCGCCGCCACCGAGTCGTCGCACCGGTGCGAGCGAGAGATTAACACGCCGGCACTTGTACACGCTTGCTCTTTTGAAGAAAGACGATGAAGAGCACAACGGACGACGGCAAGATGCAGAAGGGCAGAGATCATCGTGATATCGGAGGAAAGGGGGCGTAGCGGTCCTGCAATTCGGGCACGCGACGACGCCAGCTTCTGCGCAGCGCCGGCGGCCAAGCAGGCGAGGTCGGATGGGCCGACGAGGCAGGTCGACATCGGGCCCTTACAGGCGACCAGCGACTCTCCGGTGACGATGCGGAGCGAAAAAGACCGTAGGCGACTCTCCCAGCCCGTATGGCGACCGCACGCGCGCGAGCGTGCGCGAGCGCCCTCACTCGTCGAAGTCGCCAGCCGTGTCAAAGAGGTAGTTGGCTGCCATCTCCTCGTTGCGGTCGCACAAGAGGAAGGCCTCGAGCACGCGCTGGTGGGGGAAGCCCATGGACTCGAGCTGCGAAGGAGAGACGAGGGAGCGGTTCAGCCTGCTGGCAGAGGGGGCGACAAGGGCGGACAGCCAAAAGCGCGGCGAGAGGAAGGCAGAGGTGGACGCACGCGCTGGATAGCCTCGTTCTCCTCCGGCGTGACCGAGATGGTGCTGTTGTGACCTCCCTCGCCGAAGGCCGCCATCGGGTCGTCCCCTCCCTCCCAGTCATCGTCGTCGCCCAGGCCATCGAGGCCCTCGCCGCCGAGGAGCTGCATGAGGATCTCGGGGTTCTGGGCGAGCATCTGCCCGAGCTGGGGGTTGGACGCCATCAGCTGCTGGATCATCGGCTGGAGCAGCGCCGGGTTCTCCTGGACCATCTGCCGCAGCTGGGCAAACTGCGGGTTGTTGGTGATGGCCGCGAGCTCCTCGGGCAGGCCGGCACCGCCCTCGTCGGCACCCCCGGCAGCAGCCGGACCCCGGCCGGCCGCAGAGCCGGGCTGCGACTGCATCGCAGCAGCGGCGGCCTACGCATGCGGGGCAGGCAGTCAAGGAAGATCAGCAATGAGATATCTGGCCGCAGGACAAGCCGAACGTGAAGATACGCACAGCAAAGAGGTTCTCAGGCGCGCCGCCCGAGGGCGCGGGCGCAGCCGCTGTCGGCGCCGGCGAGGGCGTGGCCGGCGTCGGGGGGATCGGAACGCCGGCGGAGGGTGCGGCCTGGGCAGGCGTGGCCGGGACGGCCGGGGCCGGCGGGGCGACGTCCTCGGGGATACCCTGGGGTGAAGGATGAGTGGCGCGAGAGAATCAGCAGGCAGCGGATGGGAAGGAAGGATCGGGTTTCAGCCAGTAAATGAACACGCACGGTCATGAGGTACTCGACCGCCCGGTCGGGGTTGTTGAACGACGCCCGGAGCGCCTTCATGACAAGCTCACGCTCGAAGCCCATCTCGACCATGTTGGCAATGGCCGACTGCAGGGCATCGCCAGCGACTGTAGCCAGCAAGGCAGAAGGGCAAGAAGGCTCGCGTCAGCTCAGGCCAAGGTCCAAGTGGGCGGCCGAGCAGACGAGGGACGGACGGAAGGAAGCGTTGGACGAGACTCCAGCGGCAGGCGCATCGGCAGCAGCAGCAGGGGCGGCGGAGGTGCTCTCCGCTGCGGGTTCGCTCATGCTGGCGTCGGCTGAGGGAGCAGCGGGCGCGGCGGCAGGAGCGGGCGTCGAAGGAGCGGGCGTTGCCGGTGCCGACGACTCGGCCACCGACGGAGCCGTTTTCGGCGCCGGCTTGGCCTTCTGATGGCGCGAGAAATGTCGAGGAACGATGAGAGGAGGTCAGTCCTCTAACGTTTCTGGACGGCGGAGAGGTTGCAAGCTCCTGAGGTGAGGCGGGACGAACGGCGAACATGACGACAACAAAGTCCTTCTCCTTGATGTCGATCTCGGCGACCGTCTTGGCGTCATCGAGAACCTTGCCTGTGGAGAAGCGGCGCCTGCATCAGCCTAGCGAGCTTTAGGAGTCGTTCGCAACAGGTGACGACGGACCCGAGTAGATGAGCTTGCTGACGGGCTTGCCGAGGGCGTTGACCTTTGTCTTGACCTCGCCAATCTGCGTGACCCAAGTCGGTCAGCACGAGGCCGTCGAGCTACCACCGGTCCGTGGGCCAGGCAGACACGCACAGAATCGCTGTCCTCGACGGAGACGGTGAACGTCTGTTCGAGAGGCGCGGGCGGCCAGCGGAAGCAGGACGAGAATGAGGTGGTGGCGGCGCCGGGCGGGGCGAGGCGAGGCAAGGCGAAAGCAGGGCAGGCATCAACGTCGGTCGCCCGGTGGACGTCAACCGGCCCGTTGTGATCACCGGGGGACGGACCTTCTGGTCGAGCGTTTTGAAGGTCACTGTCCTGGCCATCGTTGCTAGGAAGAGAGAAAGAGAGTAGGAAGGGATGAGGGTCGGTGATGAGGGTTGGAGGCAAGAGCAGCCGGCCGGCCGCCGCCTCCAGCGCGACGACGACGACCGGCACCCAGCAAGCCAGACGAGCGCAGCGCAGGATCTGATGGTCTCGCCTCGCCCAAGGCTGGGCAGGATGGCGTTTCTACCAAGGGGACGCTGCTCGCTGCTACCAGCATCTTAGCTCGTACAAGGCGTGCCGATCTCGTCAATGGACCAGAAGGACGAGCTCACAGTGGCGACTCATTTGACCTGCCCGCGAACCCTCCGATCCAACCGCCTCCATGGTCGCCGGCGCTCCTCGCACAGACCCAGCCGACAGCCTGATGGTACAACAGCCTGCGATAGGTCAACGGCGTGAGCGCTTGCGCTTTGACGGCTTCTCGTCCGCGACGGCTTCTTCGTCCTGGACGCCCGCGTCCCTGACTGCGCTCTTCCGCGTCGACTGCCGTTGAGCGTCGAGTGTCGCGCGCGAGTATTCGTCACGGCCGGAGGAAGCGACCGATCAGTCTCAAGGTCATCTGGCCGACGTTGGGCGAGACGATCGGACGGCTTCCGCCTTGGGGGTTGAGCGCTAACGAGGGACGCACCCGTTGCGTTCGGCTCGACGATGTGGATTTTGGTGCAGGCGGCGGTGGCGAGAGCGAGGTCGACATGGATCGTTTGGCAGGCTTGAAGGCGGGCGGCCCAGTCGAGCGTGACGCGGTCATCGAAGTCGCCTCGGTCGCCGACGTCGCCTTGGGCGAAGCCTTTGCGCGCGAAGCCGATGACGGAGCGATGGCCGGCTTCTGCTGGACGGCGGCGACAAACGCGGAGGTTCGGCCTCCGATCTGCCGTCTCGAGTGCATGCAGGCGAGCGTCAGTCGATCCTGACCCGATTAGATTAAACCTCCGTGGCGGACGCACGGTGATAAACTCGACGACGGCCGGCGTGCCGTCTGCCTGTGCGTCCAAGAAGAGGAGAGGCCCGAAGACGGGGTCAGCGATCTGCTCGCCGACACGAGTTAGTTGCCCAGCGTCGATTGTCACCAGCAGGAACTCCTGGCCCTCGCCCTTCTTCTTGCCCTTGCCCCAGCGATGGCGCATGAGCCAGCCGGCCGGGAACTGGCTCGAGTCGGCCCCAACGGCGACGGCCGTCTGGCAGACGTAGAGCATCTTCTGCCGGACCTGCTCGACCTGCTCGGCCGTGAGTGTCGAGGCAACTGTGGACGGATGAAGGCCGGCGTGGAAGAGGATCTCGTCGGCGACCCAGTTGCCCACTCCAGCGCAGCTAAAGCAAAGGAGGAGAGTTAGTCAGCAGGCGAGATTGAGTAAAGTTCGAAGAGGGCGGCCATCAGACGCACACGGTCTGATCAAGCAGCACGCTCTTGATCGGCGACCGGCGCTTCGTGACTGCCGCAAGCCAGTCTTCACGAGTCGGAGGGCTGACGATTGGATCGGGCCCAAGGAGCGACAGGGGCGGCTCGTTGACCGGGTCGGCCCTCAGTCGGATCCGACCGAGCCGCCTCGGATCGCTATATGCGATTTGGACGACGTCGGTCTGACCAAGAGAGGTCAGATGGAGGACGAACTTCATATACTTCGGCGGCCAGAGCGAGTCGTCCTCTTTGCCGTCCTGGTAGCGCAGGCCCTTCTGGCCGTGTACGTTGATCCGGCCTAGAGATAGCAGGCGTCAGCCCGCCCCAAGGTCGACACCGGGACAGGAGCAAAGACGTACCTGTCATGCCGAGGTGCATGACCGGCAGCAGGCCCTTGCCGTCAAGGGTGAGGAAGAAGCTGCCGGGGAGTGAACGACGGGGCTTAGCCCACCCTGTCGGCTCAAGCTGCGGCCGCCGGCAACCAGGTCGATCGGCCGAGACCGAATCGACTCACTTCTTGCCCCTCCTCTCGGACGTCAGCACCTTGCGGCCGACGAGGGCACGCTCAAACTCATCCGACCGGACGCCGTCAAAGATGATTTCGTCGATCGTCGTCTCGACCCGGGAGATCGTCCGGCCGACGGCGGCCTCATCGATGTCGCGCCGGACGCGCTCGACCTCTGTCAGACGAGGGGCGCAGGGTCGGCAAAAGGCAACATGGCAGTCTCCGGCCCTGCCAACACGGCATCGATGTCCGACGCACCTGGGAGCTCGGGCATAGATTCGGATTGGGTCTCGAAGAGTGAAGGCCGAGGGAGAGGCGGCAAGATGGGGGTGGCAGTCGGAGGGCGTCAGCGGGGCGAGATCGGTCGACTTGCCCACGCGCAGCGCGCGCCTAGCAGCCCTCGAACGGACAGGCGACCTCCAGCCGTCCCTCCCCTGGCGAGCCATCAGAAAGAGGAAGTGAAGGCAGAGTCAGGCTAGCTGTCGCTTCTGCCATGCCGGAATCGCCGTTCAAGGCACAGCTTGGGTGGTCGGGTCTCATCAGCCGCAGGAACTTCCTCGACTGGGCTGAACTGCCCGCGGCGCGCGGCGAGGCCGACGTCGGCGCCGGCCGACGACCGAGTCGAGCCGTTCGTCAAGTCGGCCATCTCTTCCTCCGTCAACGACCCAGCATCGATTCCAGACCCGTCAGTGATGTCCTTTGCGATCAAGAACACCTATGAGCTCCCGCCCAAGGTCAGCCCACACAAATCTGCCCACCGATGCGAGACCGAAACCGACCGGAGCGCCCTTCTGACGCCTGCCTCTCTGCTCCTCCCTCCGACCCCCCTCCCGCCGACCCCTTCCCTCGAACTCCAGCGGACTTTCGCTGAGCTCCACGAGTCAACCCGGCCCGAGGACTACGACGTCAACTTCTGCTTCCCCATCCGGCCCGTGTCGACGGGCAAGGTGACGCTCGTGCCGTTCGTCGTGCGTCAATCCGTTGCGTCCGCTGGCCACAGCCCTCGACCGACGCTGACTCGACGGTCGACGTCCCACACCGGCCATGCCGTAGCCCTCCCTGCATGCGGACGACTACATGAAGGACATGCATGAGGGCGATGCGAAGGCTACCTTGTGCGTTCTTGAAGGCAACGGTGGCGCGGCCTACCTGCCAGGGTGGCGGGGCGACTGCGCCTGCTCAGATTGAGTCATCGCTCTCACTGACTCGCCGTCGACTCCCGCGCCCGCTGCAGCAAGGGTCTCAACTGGGGGCCATTCGAGTCGAAAGCCGAGTTCCTCCAGTATGTCGAGTACCAACGAAGCTCGCCGGTGAGTCTGTGCGGCGTTCCGAGCCGAGCGAGGCTCAGACAGTTTTCGGTGCTGACGCGCTTCGTTGCCGACTGACCACGACCCCCCAGACAATGATCCTCTTTGCCGTCCTTGACACGAGCAAAGACGGCCCGCCGCGCTTTGCAGGCGTCGTCAACTACTGGCTCGCCAACCTCCGGACACTCAGCGTCGAGCTCGGCTCCGTCATGACGACACTCGCCTACCGCCGGACGCACGTCACGACCCATGCGGCCGGCCTCCTCATCGCCTACGCCCTAACGCCGCCCAGCGTCAAATCCACGCTGCTCGCCGGAGAGGGTGGCCTCGGACTCCGTCGGATCCAGTGGACGGCCTACCCGTACAACGAGGCTTCCATCAGGTGCGCGCTCCGACTCGGCTTCTCGGCCGAGGGCGTCCTCCGCAACGCGTACGAGAAGCCTTCCGATCCGAGAAAGGGCAAGCACGACGAGGGCAACGCCGACCTCGAGCGCGGACGCGAGTTGCCGATGGAACCCTGCTACGACGAGGGAGGCGATCGGACCGAGCGCGGCTATGCGCAGGACTGCTGGCTTGCGAGCATCACCTGCCGCGACTGGGACGAGGGCGTCGAGGACCGCTTGGCAGCGCAGATGAGTCGAGACAAGTAGGGCGAGGGCGGGCGCGAGTATCGAAATGGGCCGCTTGCAGCGCTTCCGAGAGCCACATCGAATCCAGCAGCCTGTTGCACGCCGCTTTACTGGTCCCACTCCTCGACCTGCTTCAAGAACTGGCCCGCCAATCGCCTCTGGCCCTCGATGCCGTCCGGCAGCGCGCGGATGATGAGGTACTTGCGGCCCTGTAAGAGGGCCCCATCGAGCGGGGCGTCGAGCGCACGGTCCTTGCTGCCGAAGAGGTGGGCGCCGGCTTCGAGCGCGATGGCTGTCCCACCGCAGACGTCCTGCCGAAAGCACGCGGGCAGCAACCAAGTCAGCAAAGGTCCCGCGAAGAGCGAGACAGCTAGGTTAAGAGAAGAACGCACCCACTCCCACGCGCCAATCTCCCAGAACAAGTCGAGCTGGCCGGCGGCGACGGCACAGAAGTTGAGCGCGGCCGAGCCGATGCAACGCGCGCCGCGGACCATCGACTCGCCCTCTTGACGGCCGAGGAGCCGGCCAAAGGTACGCAGCTTGCAACCCATCGTCGAAGGGGAGCGGTCGGTGCCCCCTGCACGACGTCGGATCAACGGGAGGACTCGTTGCCGGCAAAGCTGGCAGCGAGGGACGTACATTCGAATCCGACAAGGGCTTGGCTGAGCGAGTCAAGAGGAGCCGGCTTGGCGAGCGGAAGCCGTGTCGTCTCGTTGAGCCAGGCACCGTGCCCTTGGGCGGCGCTGTAGAGTTCATTCGTGAATGGATTGAAAACGACGCCGAGGACGGGCACGGCGCGGAGCGTCAGGCCGATGGAGATGCAACACGCTGGGAAGCCTGTCGGTTCGAGAGAAATGGAGTGTCAGTCGAGGGTCAGTGTTGGCGAGGGAGGAAGAAGCGCAGCAGGGCGAGAGACGCACCGTGGACAAAGTTGGTCGTCCCCTGCGACGCCGTTGACCGGCAGCGAGCAAAGGTCAGCCTTCCTGCTTGCGAGCTCCAGCGCGCCCGGCGAAGACCTACATCGATCGGGTCGACGATCCAGGTCGGCTCCTCGCCGAGCATCCTCTCCGCACTGGCCGCGGCTGACTCCTCGCCGATGAACGCGTGGGTCGGATAGCGCGCGCGGATGGCCGCGAGGACGAAGCGCTCGACCGCCTGGTCGGTCTCGGTAACGAGCTGGTGACGGAGACATGACGAGCAGCTGGTAGCGTCAGCTCAGAGAAGTCGGGACGGCGGAGGAGACATGAGGTAAGGGACGGACGTCGGCTGAGTTCTTCTTCTCGTCGACGGCGGCCGGATCGACGGCCGTGCTGCGGCTGGCCGAGCCCTCCTTGATGAGTTTGCCGGCCTAAAGCGTCGGCAGCAACGTGCACGTGAGCTCAAGCTCGACGCAGGACGGGAACAAAGTCTAGAGGAGGTGACGTACGTCTCGGGCGAGGGCGATAGCGAAGCTGAGGATTTGGGGAAGATTGAGCTGCGCTGGGTCGGTCATGGCTTGCAGGGCGTCCGGTGCTGGGCGGGGGCTGGGAGGCGAGCTGTCGGTGCAGGCTAAGGTCGTGAGAGATGTTGATGGTCGACAGGCAGAGGTGAAACGAGCTGCGGGAGCTCAGCTGTCAGCGATGGTGCCCGTGTCGGTGCGAGCTCAATTGTAGAGACGATCGCGATAGAGCCGCGGTCTGGCCGAGGTCGAGCACGCGGGCTAAAGACGGTCGGAGGGACGTGCGACGGCGATCTCGGACCGCCATCAACGCCTCAAAGCGCGGCCTCTCAGAGCGAGGTCGCGCGACGTCCTGAGTACGATCGATACATCCGGGTGTCAGATCGACAGTGTGCGAGCTCCCTTGGACGACGAGTGGCCGAGGGGTCGAGGCGTCGGGTGCTGCTGCGCCCTGTCTGGCGCAAGTGCAACGGCGGGTCGCTCCGTCCGCCCCGGTGGCAGGCGGCCAGCCTCGCCCGCCGCCCGCCCGCCCCGACGGCCACACCGACTCGACCGTCATCCCGCCTCGCTCTCGCCCTCCCTCGGATTCCTTCCATCGGTCGATACAAATACTATCAAGGCAAGAGGCTCGTACGTCTACCTCTGCTCGCGACCGTCTGCTTCTTTCTGACCTGACCCGCCGCCGACCTCTCTTTTTTACCCGCTCGACCCGCGCGCCCTTTCATCGGCTTCTCCCGGTCAGACCTCCTCTGCCACCCAGCTGCTGCCGGCGAGCCCATGAGCCCTCCTGCACCCCAGGAGGCCTTGCCGCCTCCGCTGCCGGGTCCTCAGCCACCGGAAGAAGCAGCAGCGGGCTACACAGGCGACGGTTGTCCGCCCGGCGTTGACCCGACGACATGCTGCGTCTGCTCGGACCACAGCCAGTTCGAGGACCCCTCTCACCCTCATCACCATAAGTTCAACGACCGCGCGCTCGCCGATGAGCTACTCGAGTACCTTATCCAGAAAGAGCGCGCGCTCGACGCCGAGCGAGCCGAGCTGCTCAGCGCGGACGACGAAGCGGACGAGGACGGCATCGACGAGGCGCTCGGCGGCAGCGGCGGCGGCGGCGGCGGCGGCGGCGACCACAACTGCGAGGACGCCGACGATGAGGACGGTAGCCTCGCCGACGAGATTGCTCGGCGCGTCGTCCGGCCGCTGCCTCGTGCGGGCCGCCGACCGAACGACGTATCCGCTCTTAGTCAGCGACTCGACGACGGCGATGAGCACGACAGCCTGGACAACGACGACGACAGCTTTGACGACGACGACGACAGTGGCAGCGAGCCGCCGTCCTCGCCCGAGTCGCCGACGCTCGCCCAGATGGCGCGCGGTCCGCCGCCGACGCTCCAGCTCGGCCAGAAGTGGGTCATCCGTCGCGCGCCGCCCAACGTCGGCCAGCCGTCGGTCGGCGCGACGGCCGGCGGTGCACAGTTCGACGGCCAGGGCCGGCTCAAGCTCGGGGGCTTTGTCGGCGCTGGCACGTCGCGCTTCGGCGGCCAGCAGGAGCATACTGAGCGGCAGCGGCCGGCTGACATTGTCGCCGGCGTCGCTGCACTCAGCGTCGCCGACGAGCCTGATGAGGAGCCGCACAGCGACGGGTCAGTCAATGCCTTTAATCGCGTTGTGCCCCGGCGTCTTTGGTCGGCTGACAGCGCCGCTCTCTTTACCCGGTCATAGGTTTCACTTTACTTCGTCCAACCTTTCGAAGAAGTGCGACCCGCCTTTTCAGATGGACTGTCCGTTCCTACATGATCCTGACATGCCCGCCCAACCTCCCGCAGGCGCAAGATCCCCAGCCCTTTCGCCGGTGACCACTCACCGAGTGGCCGCGCATCGCCCTCGCCTCAACTCCCAGCAACGCTGCCGCCGACATCGATTGACCCGGCCGGCGGGCTCCAGACAATGTCGTCGTACCTCTTCCCGTCCTTCCCCGCCCTCCCGATCGGCTACACGCGCCAAATCCCGCCCCTGCCCTTCTCGCTCCGGACGCGGCTCGTCCTCGCCCGCGTCTCGCCCTCGTGCCGGGCTAACATTTGGGCGAAGGCCATCTGGTCCGAGCGAAAGATGATCATCGGCCGCCATGGCCCGCACCAGCTGACGGACGACGAGGCCTGGGCCGTCGACTTTGCCGGCGTCGGCTGGGGCAAGGGCCTCCTGTCCGAGGCGGTCGATGCCGCCCACCCCAAGTTCCGCAAGGAGGATTCGCGCCGCGCAAAGCGGGGCGGCATGCGTGGCGTCCAGCAGAAGCTGAGCAAGGACGGCCTTAGCCTCTACGCCGTCGTCCGCGAGGAGGCTGACTGGACGAGCGGCGTCAAGCGGGCCGCTCGCAAGCCGGTGCCCGCGTGGCTCGAGAACTTTGCCTTTACGTTCACGGCCGAGAGCGAGGGTGCGTCCATGAAGCGCGTCGGCACAGCCACCTGACCGACGGCGCTCGAGCTGACTCGACTTCGCACCAACCTAGCCTCGGTCACCGCGGCCAAGGTCACCCGCACGCTCCTCGCGCTCCGCTTGCGGCTCCGCCTCGCGCCCACGTCGAGAGTCGACTTGCCCAGCGCCGCCGGCCCGGACGTCGTAGAGGTGACCGACCCGTCGACCCTCCCGCCGCGGGCCTCGTCGTATGGAGGCATCACGCTCGCCCACTCGGCCAACGGTTCCGGCAGAGAAGCCGGCCAGAAGAAGGAGAAGAAGGTCTGCCTTGGGCGTGCGGCCGACGTCAAGAAGAAGGGCGGCGAGGCCAAGGCGGCCACCGCGCCTGTCGACGACTCGAGCGCTCTCGCGCCGGCCGCAGTGGACGAGCAACCCAAGAAGCTCACCTCGTCGGCTAAGAAGGCAGCCCGCAAGAAGGCTGCCGCTGCCGCCGCCGCTGCTTCTGTTGCCGCTGGCAACTCTCCGCCACCGCCTCTAGAGCGGACGACGTCGACCGCATCCAACGGTTCGGCGGCCGGCCGCGCAAAGCCCGGCTCCGAGCAGGTGTCCCCCTCGCCGCCTTTACTCCCACCCACAGGCGCCAAGAAGAAGACGAAGAAGAAGCGGAGCGCGCTCGCAAACAACAGCAACCCGCACCACATGAAGAACTGTCGGTCGCGCAGCGAGACCTGTTCATCGTTAACGTCCTCCGCTGACCCGGGCTTGCTCCTCGCCCCCGGCAGATGTCCCGACCCGTCTCGTTTCAGACCAGCCGAGCCAGGTCTTCAACCCGCACGCCTTTATGGCCTCGCTCTTCTTTCCGCCGCCGACTCGCTTCCTGACGGCCGTCCCGGCCAAGCTCAAGGCGTCGTCGGCCGCCGCCGCTGCTGCTGCTGCTGCTGTCCCACCGGCTCAACCGGGCGCGGGCGACGACGCGGCTAACGGGCCAGCGCCGGGTACGGACGAGTACATGTGTGTCTTTTGCGAGTACACGCTCCTCTACGGCGACTCACCCTCGGCCCGCCGCAAGCTCGTCTCGAAGCGCAAGAAGCTGCTTGCTCGCAAGGAGCGCGCGCGTGTGCGGGCGAGTGGCGTCGCCAACGGGACAAAGACGTTTGCGTCCGGGACTGGCGGCGGCTCGAAGCAGATCCGCAAGACCGAGCAGGACGACGAGGACGCCTACGAGGGCGGCGAGGACTGGGAGTGCGACGACGAGATCCTCCCGAACGGCCAGTGCCGGTGCGTCGTTCTCCCTCCCGTCTACCGGAGGTGAGCCCCCGGTCTGACGGGCTTCCCCTTCCATCTTTCTCCCAACAGGCGCTGCTCTGAGCGCCGGGCGCACGAGCTCGACCGCAAGCACAAGAAGAACAAGAAGGTGCGTCTGGTCGGCAGCCCTCGCTCGTCCTGACTGGGCTCGCTGACACCGACCTCGCCCTCCGATGCTGCAGAAGAAGAAAGGGCAAGAGAAGGCCTCCGCGGGCAGCCCGACTGACCCCGTTGCCGGCGGCTCGGTCGCCCTCGCGTGAACGGCCCCCTCTCAAGCACCCCTCTCGGGCCTCTCTCCTTTTTTTCTTCTCGCTCTGTCTCTCTTGCGCGCTTATCTCGCTTTCGCCCGTCTCCCGCCGCCCTGTCACGACATTCTTGACGACCTCCATGCTCCTTGACGATCCTCTTTCCTCCACCGAACACGTCTCCTCCTTGCTCTTCGTTACTTCTGCGCTCTCCGCCGTTCTGTCTACGACCTCCAACCCCCTTCCTGCCTATAACGATCTCCAGCTCTCTCCTCCACTACACATATTCCCCTTGCATAGCGATCGCGTCACCTCCCCTTCCGTCTCTGCCCCTTTCTCATGCGGCTACCCCCTCCCTTTTGTGTGCGACGCGCCGCGCGCGTCGGGCATGTGCCGACGCGCGCAGGACGCGTCATCGCGCCCGGCTGGAGATGAGGTCGGGTCCGTCTCTTTAGTCTTGCCTCAGCAACGCCATCTCGTCTGCAGATGGGAGCCGCACCGGGCCGCCGTTGAGCAGACGTCAGAACGGCCGCTCTCGC
>Ga0308160_10001292_pt1 | contig 36403 bp, 28 predicted proteins | sample PhyFR1_FD_201036 | JGI IMG/M metagenome (GOLD analysis project Ga0308160, IMG submission 201036) | Phyllosphere microbial communities from UC Gill Tract Community Farm, Albany, California, United States - DLSLF.R1 | ecosystem: Host-associated > Plants > Phyllosphere > Unclassified | place: USA... | reverse complement strand
CAAGGACCGCAAGTACGTGCTCGAGCACCTCGACGAACTGGTGGTGAAGCCGGCCAACGAATCCGGCGGCTACGGCATGCTGATCGGGCCGCGCTCGACCAAGCGCCAGCGCGACGAGTTCCGCAAGTTGATCCAGGCCGATCCGCGCAACTACATGGCGCAGCCGACGCTGGGCCTGTCCACCGCGCCGATCGTGACCGAGGTCGGCCCATCGGCGCGGCATCTGGACCTGCGCCCGTTCATCCTGTCGCGCGAAGACGTCTACGTCACCACCGGCGGGCTGACCCGGGTGGCGATGGAAGAGGGCTCGCTGGTGGTCAATTCCTCGCAGGGCGGCGGCGCCAAGGACACCTGGGTGGTGGACCTGGACGAGGAGATGGACTGATGCTGTCGCGGGTCGCCGACAACCTCTACTGGTTCAGCCGCTACGTGCGCCGCGCCGAGACCACCGCGCGCCTGGTCGGCGTGGGCAGCCTGCTGCAGCTGGACCTGCCGCGCTCGGTGCGTTTCGCCTGGCGGCCGATGATCGACACGGTCGGCGCCGGCGAGATCTTCAACGTCTGGTTTCCGAACGCCGGCGACGACGTCGGCGACGCCGACGTGGTGCGCTTCCTGTTGCTGGACGAGCGCAATCCGTCCTCGCTGCGCAGTTCGGCGCGGCAGGCGCGCGAACTGCTGCGCGGCATCCGCGACACGCTGCCGCAGGAAGTGTGGGAAGCGGTCAACGACCTGCACCTGTACATCGACGCGAACGGCGAGCGCAGCGTCGGCCGCCGCTACCGGATGGAATTCCTCGGCCACGTCACCGACGCCTGCCTGAAGGTGTCCGGCCTGCTCACCGCCAACGTCAGCCGCGACATCGGCTTCCAGTTCCTGCGCCTGGGCACGGCGATCGAACAGGCCGACATGACCACGCGCATCATCGATGCCGGCGCCTCGGGCCTGATCACCCCGCGCAAGGCCGACGATCTGGAGGCCTACCAGAACATGCAGTGGATGAGCGTGCTGCGCTCGCTGGCCGCCTACCAGATGTACCGGCGCCACGTGCGCCAGCGCGTCACCGGCGAGCATGCGCTGCGCTTCCTGCTGCAGAACAACGATTTCCCGCGCAGCGTGCATTTCTGCCTGACCCGCGCCCAGCACATCCTGCCGACCATGCCGCCGCGGCCGAACGTGGAGCGGGCGCTGATGCGGATCAACGGGCTGGTGCGCAATGCCGACCCGTCCTACCTGGCGCGGCACAATCCGGCCGAGTTCATGGACGAGATCCAGACCCACCTCGGCTACCTGCACAGCGCGATCGCCGAGGCCTACTTCAGCTCCTGAGCGATGCATGGCCGACGCGGCGCCGGTCGCCTCGCGTTGCTGCCCGGGCGGTACGGCCAGCGCGTCGCAAGGCGGTTGAGACGCAATCCGGCACGGGCCGAGGGGGCTGAACCGCTACGATCGCAGTCGCACCCGCTGGGCGCAAGGCGCCTGTATCGGCCAGTGCGGATTGCGACGCGCGTGCCGCAAAACGGTTCAGCAGCGGGATGCGGGGGCGTATGGCGGCGTTGGTCGCCGGCGGCGGGGCAACGGTAGACAGTTCCCTGAATAGGCGGATCCGGCGCCGGGATTTGCTCTTTCGTCTGGCCGGAGAGCTAGAATTGACGGCTATGTAAACGTTTTCTCAAAGGACCCCATGGCTTCGGATCGTATCGAATCGCTCATCGCCCGCATGACCGTCGAAGAGAAGGTCGGCCAGCTCGGCGTCTTCGCCGACATGGTGCGCCCGTTCGCGCCGGACGTGAATCCGGAAGCGAACGTCAGCAATGCCGACGAGGTGCTGCAGCAGGTGCGCGCCGGCCTGGTCGGCTCGCTGTTCAACGGCGTGGGCGCCGAACTGGGGCGGCGGATCCAGCAGACCGCGCTGGAAGAGAGCCGCCTGGGCATTCCGATGATCCTGGCCGCGGACGTGATCCACGGCATGCGTACCGTGTTCCCGATCCCGCTGGGCGAGGCCGCCAGCTTCGAGCCGGAGCTGGCCGAGCGCACCGCGCGCGCCACCGCGATCGAGGCCACCGCCGCCGGCATCCACTGGACCTATGCGCCGGCGGTGGACATCGCCCGCGACCAGCGCTGGGGCCGCGGCGCCGAGGGCGCCGGCGAGGACGTGGTGCTGGGCTGCGCGTTCGCCGCCGCGCGCGTGCGCGGCTTCCAGGGCCCGGACCTGCGCGCGCACGACGCGCTGCTGGCCACGCCCAAGCATTTCGCCGCCTACGGCGCGGTCGCCGCGGGCATGGAATACAACAGCGTGGACATTGCCCCGCAGACCCTGCGCGACGTGCACCTGCCGCCGTTCCAGGCCGCGTTCGGCGCCGGCGCGCTGAGCGTGATGACCTCGTTCAACGACATCAACGGCGTGCCGGCCAGCGCCAACCACGAGTTGCTGACCGAGATCCTGCGCGGCGAATGGAAGTTCCCCGGCGTGGTGATCTCCGACTACACCGCCGACATGGAACTGATCGCGCACGGCTATGCGGCCGACGAGCGCGACGCGACCAAGAAGGCGTTCCTGGCCGGCATGGACATGAGCATGCAGAGCGGTTTCTACGCCGCGCACCTGCCCTCGCTGGTGGCCGACGGCGAAGTGCCGATGGCCGCGCTGGACGAAGCGGTGCGGCGGGTGCTGGCGCTGAAGGAAAGCATCGGCCTGTTCGACGATCCGTACCGCTCGCTTGACCCGCAGCGCGAGGCCGACCAATCGCACATCGCCGCGCACGATGCGCTGTCGCGCGAGGCGGCGCGGCGCTCGATCGTGCTGCTGAAGAACGATGGCGAGGTGCTGCCGCTGCGCAAGCGCGGACAGAGCATCGCGCTGATCGGGCCGTTCGTGCAGGACCGCGAGAACATCGAGGGCTGCTGGACGCTGTTCGGCGACAAGACCCGTTACGTGACCCTGGAAGCGGGCGTGCGCGCCGCGCTGGACGATGGCGATGCGCTGAACGTGGTGCCGGGCTGCGAACTGGAAGCGCCGCTGGACGGCGGCATCGACGCGGCGGTGGCCGCCGCGCGCGCCGCCGACGTGGTGGTGCTGGCGCTGGGCGAGCCGCAGCGCTACAGCGGCGAGGCGCAGTCGCGCACGCAGATCGTGTTGCCGCCGGCGCAGCAGGCGCTGGCCGAAGCGGTCGCCGCCACCGGCACGCCGCTGGTGGTGCTGCTGCGCAACGGCCGCGCGCTGGCGCTGCAGGGTGCGGTGCGCGACGCGGCGGCGATCGCGGTGACCTGGTACCTGGGCACGCAGACCGGCCCGGCGGTGGCCGACGTGCTGTTCGGCGACTACAACCCCTCGGCGCGGCTGCCTGTCAGCTTCCCGCTCGATCCGGGCCAGCAGCCGTACTTCTACAACCATGCGCGCACCGGCCGGCCGGAACTGCCGACGATGAGCGAGTTCAAGGCGCGCTGGCGCGAGATCCCGAACGTGCCGCTGTATCCGTTCGGCCATGGCATCGGCTATACCCGCTTCGCCTACGGCGCGCCGCAGCTGGATCGCGTGAAGATGGGCTGGGACGACACCCTGACCGTGACCACCCGCATCGACAACGTCGGCGAGCGCGAGGGCGAGGAAGTGGTGCAGCTGTACGTGCACGATCGCGTCGCCAGCCGGGTGCGCCCGGTGCGCGAACTGAAGGGCTTCCGCAAGGTGCGGCTGGCGCCGGGGCAGGGCATGGACGTGGTGTTCACCCTGGACCGCCGTTGCCTGGCTTTCAGCGGCCGCGACGGCCGGTTCGAAGCCGAGCCGGGGCTGTTCGACCTGTGGGTCTGCGCGTCGTCGGCCAGCGGCGAGCCGGTCGGCTTCGAGTTGCTGCCGCAGGCATGACAGCTGCGCGCAGGCGGCCGGGTCACGGTCGTCTGCGCGCGCGTTTACCTTGCCCACCGCCGCGTCGCGCGCAGGGCGCTGTCTACGTCGCGCGAACGCTGCGCGTGACCGCGGCCACGGCTTGGCCATCGCATGCTTGCCGTCCACATTTGCTTTGCTAGGTTCGGCCTTCGACCCCATTCGATAGGTGCGCGGCATGCAACGTTCTTCTCTGGGTTTGGCCTGTGCGTTGGTGATGAGTCTGGCCGTGTCCGCCGCGCATGCGGCGCCGGCCGCCAACAGTGCCGAGCGGCGCGGCGACTTGCCGTTCTCGGCGACGCCGTTCGCCACCTTCAACGAACCGTGGGCGATGAGCTTCCTGCCCGACGGCACTGCGCTGATCAGCGAGAAGCGCGGCACGCTCAAGCGCTTCGACCCGGCCAGCGGCCGCACCGGCACGGTCAGCGGCGTGCCCGCGGTCGCTTACGGCGGCCAGGGCGGTTTCGGCGACGTGCTGCCGCATCCGAGCTTCGCCCAGAACGGCTGGGTGTATCTGAGCTATGCCGAGGCCGGCAGCGGCGACACCCGCGGCGCCGCGGTGGCGCGCGCCAAGCTGACCCTGGACGACAATGGCGGCGGCGCGCTGTCGGAGGTGAAGGTGATCTGGCGGCAGCAGCCCAAGGTGTCCGGCGAGGGCCATTACGGCCACCGCCTGGCGTTCGGGCCGGACGGCAAGCTGTGGATCAGTTCCAGCGAGCGGCAGAAGTTCGATCCGGCGCAGGACATGAGCGGCAACCTGGGCAAGATCGTGCGTCTCAACGACGACGGCAGCGTGCCGGCCGACAACCCGTTCGCGCGCCGCGGCGGGGTCGCCGCGCAGGTGTGGTCGCTCGGCCACCGCAACGTGCTCGGCCTGGCCTTCGACGCCAACGGCCAGCTGTGGGAACACGAGATGGGCCCGGCCGGCGGCGACGAACTGAACCTGATCCAGCGCGGCGCCAACTACGGCTATCCGATCGTCTCCAACGGCGACCATTACGACGGCCGGCCGATCCCCGACCATTCCACGCGCCCGGAATTCGCCGCGCCCAAGGTCAGCTGGACGCCGGTGATCTCGCCGGCCGGTTTCGTGATCTATAGCGGCAGCACCTTCCCGCAGTGGCGCGGCAACGGCTTCATCGGCGGGCTGTCCTCGCAGTCGCTGGTACGGATCGAGTTCAACGGCGAAAACGCGCGCGAAGCGGCGCGCTACGACATGGGCAAGCGCATCCGCGAAGTAGAGCAGGGCCCGGACGGCGCGCTGTGGCTGCTGGAAGACGGCAGCGGCGGACGTTTGTTGAAGCTGCAGCCGGTGGAGAGCTGAGCCAGCGGAGTCGAGTCGACGGGGGATGCGTTGCCGCGCCGCTGAGAGCGACGCGGCGACGTGTTGGCGGGATGTGGCCGCTATGCGCGGGAAATGGTGTGCATTGCGGCCGTTATCGGGCGCTAGATTGCGCCGGTCGCGGCTGAAGCCGTTCCTGCAAGGTGGGCTGCGCGTTATTGGGCAGCTCGTGTAGGAGCGGCTTCAGCCGCGACCAAAACCGTCCGCATGAGACGCTCGCCGAAACGCCCAAGCTCATCGGAAATCGCGCGCAAACCCGAATCCGCGCCATGTCGACAACCGCGCAGCAATTCGGAAAGGTCCACCGACGCACCCGCAACGGCAGCCCTTCCAGCCGCGATCACCCAATCAATCCTGGCCCGCCCGCTCCCAGGCACGGCGCACCGCATGGCGGGCCTTGCTCCAGCTCAGGGTCTGCGAGCCCTTGGTGCTGTCCCAGTTGCGGTGCAGTTCGGCCTCGACCTGTTCGTAGGCGAGATTGAAATTGCGTATGCGCGCCTCGTGTCCGGCGTGGTAGGCCGGCTCGTAGTCTTCGAAGCGTTCGCCGTCGCTGTAGTACGGCTCCTCGGCGAAACGCTCGCGCCAGTATTGCGACACCAGGCTGCGGTCGTCGTCGTTGGGCGCGCGGCCGGGAATCTGATACGGAACGCTCATCGTCGTCTCCTGTGCAGTGTGGTTTACGACGTTAGCGACGGCGCCGTTAATGCCATTCCAGCATCGCGTGATCGAGGCATGAAGCGTGCGGGCGCGGTCGATTCCGCTCGCCGCGCTGGTGCCGGCTACGCGGCGGGCCGCGGATGGATTACGATCCGGCAACCCCGCTTTGCCTGCCGCAGGATTCCATGGCCGCCACCGGTATCGCCTTGCTCACCCCGTATCTGGCCACCGCCGGCATCGGCTGGATGTACTACCGGCGCATCCGCCGCTATTTCGGCCGCCAGCCATGGCAGCCGCGGCGGACCGTGGCAAGGATGCTGCTGCTGTCGCTGGCGGCGGCGGGACTGACCTACCTGGCGACGGTCGTGCCGCCGGTCCGTCTGGGCATGGCGCTAGGGGTATTGGCCGGCGCGGCGTTGGGGGCCTTCGCCCTGCATCACACCCGCATCGACGTGATCGAAGGCCGGCGCTATTACACGCCCAACCCCTGGATCGGCGCCGGACTCAGCGTGATGCTGATCGGACGCCTGGCATGGCGTTGGGCCATCGGTGCGTTTTCCGGCGGCAGCGCGCAGTCGCTGCAGAACGCCAGCCCGCTGACCCTGGCGATCGCCGCGGTGCTGATCGCGTATTCGTTGGTGCACACCGGCGGCTTGCTGCTGCGCATGCGCGCGTTGGCGCCAACGCAAGCATCCTAGCGGCGCGAATGCTGCGCCGCCTGCAACGCGCAGGACTACGTCATTGCGCTGCGGCGGCGGACTCGTAGGGCAGCGCGATCGTGCCGGCGCCCCGCAGTGCGGCATCGGCGGCATCGAGTTGCGACGCTTCGCCCTCGACCACCACCAGGATGCGGCCGGCCTCGATTTCCTCTTCGAAGTTGCGCCGCACCGGATCCGGCACGGTGGCGCCGACCAGCGCCGAGGACCAACTGCCGACCAGGGCACCGGCGATGGCCATCACCCCGGCGCCGGCCAGGGTGATGCCCAGCGGTGGCACCGCGATCGCAACAAGTCCGGCGAGCAGCCCGGCCGCGCCACCGCCCAGCGCACCGCGTGCGGCTGCGGGCAAGGTGTCGGTTTTGACGTCCTTGCGCTCGTCGGGGATCGCGTCCAGTTCGATGTCGCTACGCGCGATCAACGACAGGTCGTCGTTGTCGATGCCGGCGCTGCGCGCCGCTTGCAGGGCGCGAGTGGCGGTGGCCAGATCGGGGGCGCTGTAGACACGGCGTCGTTTCATCGCGGACTCCATCGCTGAGGCTGGCACCCAGAGTCGAAGCGATGCGGTTACCCGCATGTGACAGCGGCGCAAGGCGGCGTGAAGGCCCTACGCCGCCACCTTGCGCGGAAAGCGGTAGAACAGCGCGCCGACCAACAGCGCCGCGCCGGCCGCGGCCAGGTTCTGCCAGCTGGCGCTGAGCAGCAGCGCCAGCGCCAGCAGCAACGCGGCCAGCGGGATCAGCGGGCCGCCCGGCAGATGCAGCGCACCTGGCCGGTCGCGGTAGCGCCGTGCCAGCACCAGCACCGCTGCGGCCGTGCCGATATACGCGAACAGGCGGGTCACCATCGACAGCAGCGCCAGCTGCACGAACGAGCCGGACAGCGCCAGCGCCAGCGACAGCACGCCCTGCAGCAGGATCGCCGCGGCGGGCGTGCGGAAGCGCGGATGCACCCGCGCCAGGAACGCCGGGCCGTAACCGTCCTGCGCAAGCGCGAACAGGAAGCGCGGCCCCAGCATCACTGTGTTGCTGGTGGTGCCGAGGATGGAGATGGTGGCGCCGACGGTGAGGATCAGCGCCAGCGTCTCGCCGCCGAAGCCGCTGGCGGCATCGGCCAGCGGCGTCGCCGACTGCGCCACGTTCGCCAGCGTGCCCTGCGCGACGACCTGCACCGCGGCGTAGATCAGGGTGACGGTGACGATCATCGTGATCAGCGCGAACGGCACGTCGCGGCGCGGATTGCGGTATTCGCCGGCGGCGGCGGGGATGTTCTCGAAACCGGCGTAGGCGAACAGCAACAGCAGCGCCGCTTCGCCCATGTTCCCGAAGTCGCGCGGATCAGGCGCCTTGCCGGAGAACGCCCACGACCAGTCCACGTAGAACAGGCCGATCGCCACGAACAGCAGCAGCGGCACCAGCTTGCCGATCACCAGCGCCACGCCGGTGCGCGCGGCCGATTTCACCCCGATCACGTTGATCGCGGTGAGCAGGCCGAGCGAGCCGACCACGATCGCCAGGCGCGCGCCGCCGCCGGCCGCGGCCGGCCAGAAGCGCACCACCGCATCGGCCAGGCCGTTGCCGAGCGCGGCGGCGGAACTGATCCGGGTCAGCCAGATCATCCAGCCGATCTCGAAGCCGGCGAAGCGGCCGAACGCCTCGCGCGCATACAGGTAGCTGCCGCCGGGTTCGTCGAAATAGCTGGCGGCCTGCGCGTAGCACAGCACCAGCAATCCCACCGCCAGCCCGGCCAGCAGCACCGCCCACAGGCTCATCGGCCCGAGCAGCGCGGCGGTGGCGGCGGGCAGCAGATAGATGCCGCTGCCGATGACGTCGTTGATCGACAGGCCGACGATCTGCCAGCGGCTGACCGCGCGGACCAGGCTCGGTTCGGGTGCGTTGCTCATGGTGCCGGCTCCACGGCCGGCAGCGCCCAGGCGGCGCGCAGGCGTTCGTAGTCGTTGCGCGGCAACAGCACGAACAGCGGCGCGGCGTCCGGTCGCAGCCAGGCCAGCAGGCGCTGCATGTCGGCCGGTTCCATCGCGGTGCAGCCGGCGGTGGCCTCGCCCGCGGCACGCCACAGGTGGGCGAAGATGCAGCTGCCGGCGCCGGGCCGCGCCTGCGGGTTGTGGCCGATCACGAAGCCTTCCTGGTAGCGGCGATCGCCGTCGTGGTGCAGGTCCAGGCGCATCGGCTCGGTCGAGCCGGCCACCGCGTCGGCGCCGACCCGGTCGGCGTCGACGATGCGGTTGTACAGCGGCGAATCGGGCGCATCGATGCAATAGCTGCTCTGCTGCATCGGCTGGTACGGCAGCGCGCTGTCGATGCGCTGGGCATAACCGAACGCCTCGCCGATGCTGAAGATGCCGGCCGGGCTACGCCCGTCGCCTTCATGTTTCTGCGGACCCTCGGTCTGTGCCGGATGCAGGCCCAGACCCCAGGCGCTGCCGTTGCGGCCGAGTGCGACATCGAAGCGCTGTCCGTGCGCGTGCCAGCCCTGGGCGTCGCGTTCGAACGCCTGCAGTTGGCCGCGCGGGCTGTCCCAGTCCGGCGCCACGACCAGCACCAGCTGGTGCGCCTGCTGCAGTGCCGGCGGCGTGGTGTCGCCGGTGGCGGCCAGGCAGGTGCCGGTCACGGCGGTGCACAGCAGTGCCATGGCAGCCAGACAGTTGCGGAGGACGCTGCCGGTCTGCGTCAGGGCGGACAACCATGGGAATTTCGGCATGCGCATCTCCGGTCGCGATCGGGCATCGAGCGGGGGAGCTTGGCCCGCTGCAGGTTCACCGCCAGCTGCCGCCTGCGGTCGGGGTGGGTTTGGTGCATCGACACGACCGTGAAGTCGAGCAGATGCAGCAATGCTGCAAGGTACAACAGTTGTTCGCTGTGCGGCGCGGGATCATGCACGTAGATCGTTTGTGTGGTGTCGGCAGGCGCGGTGGATTAGCGTGCCGATGGTGTGGTGCGCTGCGGGGGCTGTTGGCGGTGCACGATGCGGCAAGCTCGGTTGGCTTGCTGCGCAGCTTGATTGTGTGACGCCGCTGCAGCTGACGCTGCTGCCGCTGCCGCTGCCGCTGCCGCTGCTTTTTGCTTTTGATCTTGATTTACCGGGTCCCTTACGTAGCGGCGAATAGGGCGGGAAAAACCCCGAAGGGGCGGCGCACAGGGATGTGCGCCGTTCGCGGCAGGGGCAGGATGCCCCTTCCGCGAATCCCGTCCTATTCGCGGACCCGGAGCGCGCAGCGCGGAGGGCGCGCAGTAGGGTGTGCTTTCTTTTGGTTACTTTTCTTTGCACAAGCAAAGAAAAGTAACTCGCCATAGGCGAAAGCTTTGCTCTTGTTCCTGCAGTGGTGGTGTCCTTGTAGGAGCAGCTTCAGCCGCGACACTTCCTGACAGGCTCAGTCGCGGCTGAAGCCGCTCCTACAAAAGCAAACGGCCAAGCAAAAAAAGCAACAGCAAAGCAAAGGCTTCCGCCCTTGGCGGGTCACTTTTCTTTGCTCGTGCAAAGAAAAGTAACCAAAAGAAAGCACGCCCTGCCTTGCGCCCTCCGCGCTGCGCGCTCCGGGTCCGCGGATGCACCGGGGATTCGCGGAAGGGGCATCCTGCCCCTGCCGCGAACGGCGCACATCCATGTGCGCCGCCCTTCGGGTTTTTCCCCGGTCCATCCGCCGCTGCGGAAGGGAACCCGGTAAAAGCAAAAGCAGAAGCAACAGCACAGCACCGCAAAACAAAAGCAGGTGGCAACCGAGATCTGTTTAGCGTTCCAGATGACGCGTGCCGAAGTCCCGGTGGTTGCCACCTTGACACGCACTGCGTCGCCGCCCTACGTAGTGACGGCAAGCGCGATCGCGATGGAGGCTTTCGCATGCCTCGGCCGTGCGCATTGCAACGCATGCGCCAGCGCGCCCAGATCACCCGCGCGGCGGCAACAGTTCCAGGCCGCGGATCTCGCGGATGCCCAGGCCCGGCGCGTCGGTGATGGTGATCTGCGACTCGTTGAACAGCACCCCGCCCTGCACTGGGTCGAACAGGCCCAGCGACGGGCCGTCCAGGTCCACCTTGGTGATGATGTCGGCCTTGGCCACCGCCAGGTGCACCGCCGCCGCCACGCTGATGCTCGACTCCAGCATGCAGCCGATCATGCACTCCACCCCGTACAGCGCCGCGATGTCGGCGATGCGGATCGCGTTGGACAGCCCGCCGGTCTTCATCAGCTTGATGTTGACGATGTCCGCGGCGCGGCGCTGGATCAGGTCGAACACCTGCGCCGGCCCAAACACGCTCTCGTCCGCCATCACCGGCGTGTTCACGCGCTCGGTCACGTACTTCAGCCCGTCGATGTCCCATGCCTTGACCGGCTGCTCCAGCAGCTCCAGCGCCACCCCTGCGTCTTCCAGCGTGCGCATCGCGTACACCGCCTGCTTCGGCGTCCAGCCCTGGTTGGCGTCCAGGCGCAGCGAGGCGCGGCCTTCGACCGCGGCGTGGATCGCCTTGACCCGCGCGATGTCCACGTCGATGTCCTTGCCGACCTTGATCTTCAGCGCCGCGAAGCCGCGCGCGAGCGCCGACAGCGCATCGGCCACCATCTTGTCGATGGCGTCCACGCTGATGGTGATGTCGGTGGTGATGGCCGGCGTACCGCCGCCGAGCATCTTGTACAGCGGCGCGCCGTACAGCTGCGCCCACAGGTCGTAGACCGCGATCTCCACCGCTGCCTTGGCGCTGCTGTTGCGCTCCAGCGCGCCCTGGATCCGCCCGGTGATCCGGTTGAGGTCGGCCACGTCCTCGCCGACCAGGCGCGGTGTGATGAAGCGGTCGATCGCCGCGATGATCGAGCCATGGGTGTCGCCGGTGATCGGCGCGGTCGCCGGCGCTTCGCCATAGCCGATGTGGCCGCTGTCGGTATGTACCAGCACCACCACGTCTTCGACCGTCTCCACGGTCCGCAACGCGGTCTTGAACGGGGTCTTCAGCGGCACGCGCAGCATGCCCAGTTGGATGTCGGTGATCTTCATTCGATAGCGAGCGGACGGACGCGTTGGATGCGGGTGATGCGGTCGATGAAGGGCGTGCCGTCGCCCAGCAGCATCGGCTCCAGCGGCGTCACCGAGACGCCGTTGAGGCGCGCGCGCTGCAACTGTCCGGACGCGTCGCGGTAGCCGGCGCCGGCCACGTCGTGGATCACCCAGGTGTGGCCGCGGTCGTGGCCGATCACCATCATCACGTGGCCGGGGATGTAGACCAGATCGCCGGCCTGCAGCCGCGCCAGTGTTTGCTGCCGCTGCGCCAGCGGCGCGGCAGCGACGTAGGACACGCTGGCGAGACTGGGGCTGCGCGCCTGGTCGCCGGTATTGCGCGGCAACGCGATGCCCAGGCTGCGGTAGACGTCGGAGACGAAGCCGCTGCAGTCGCGCGCGTCGTAGTCGTTGCCCCAGCCGTAGCGTTCGCCGAGGAACTTGAATGCCTGCCGCAGCAGGTTGCGTTGCGTCGCCGCCAGCGGCGCGGCGGCGACGTCGGCACCGCGCGGCATCAGCGCGGGCGCCAGCCGCAGTCGGCCATCGTCGTCGCGCAAGGGCAGTTGCACCACGTAGGCTGCCAGCGGCGACTGGCCGTTGACCGGCTGTTGCGCCGGCCAGTCCTGCAGCAGCGGCAGGCTGCTGCCCATGTCCAGCGACAGGTGCGACGCCGCGGGCAGTTCCGGGGTGAACGCGGTCAGCGCGCGCGTGCCGGTTACCACCAGCCGCGGCGTGCGCTGCGCGTAGTCCAGCACAGTGGCGCGATCGCCTTCGGCCACGCGTGCGCGTTCGATCCACGCCGCGTAGTTCGGCGCCAGCACGAACAGCCACTGACCGTCGCGGCTAGCATGTAGGATCGCCACCGCGGTGCCGGGATACAGCGCCGATTCCTGGAAGCGATCGATGTCGTGGTCGTCGCGGGTGCTGAAAACGCGCTGCCGGGTCGGGAAGGTACGCAGATCGGCGCGGCGCACCACCAGCGCGTAACGCGGCGCGACCTGCGCGGGAATCGTGTCCAGGGCGAGCGCGGACTGCAGGGCGGTCAGCTGCGCGGCATCGAGCGTGGCGCCACTCGCGTCGTAGAGCGTGCGCGTCGGCGGTGCCGACAGCGCCAGCACTTGTTCGCGGACCTGCGCTGCGCTATAGCGCTCGGGCAGCGCCTGCAGATCGTGCATCGAGGCATCGTGGCGCAGCAGGTGCGCGTTGAATGCCTGCACTTGCGCGGCGTCGAGCAGCGGGCGCTGCGCCTCGGGCAGGCGCGCGATCCAGTACTCCGCCTGCAGTTGGCTGGCCTGCAACTGGAACGGCGCCTCGCCGGCGACGCTGGCCGCGGCGATGGGCGCGCTGAATGCTGCGGCCAGTAACAGGCACAGGCCACGCATCGTATTCATCGGACCCCGGGCGCTGGAAAGAATGCCGGACCGCTGCGCGCCGGCTTCCGAATAGTCTTTTCCTCGATGGGGCTTGTCAAGAATGCGCGATTGACATGCGATTTCGCAGCGTGCTACACCCGAAACGCAGGGGCGAGGAAGCGGTGGCGACAGGCGCCGTTCCCGTCAGCAGCGAGGCGCTAGCCTGGGGATCACGGGCGCACGTCGCAGGGGGCGCTGTTGGGCATCCGCACCTGGGGAAAGTAGCGATTACAGAGAACGGCGCCGTGCTGCGCGGCCGTGCGCCATGTTGTCCGCGTGGGTGCCCAGGGAAGGCGGCCGGTTGCCGGCCTGCGTCGACTTGGGGTGCCGTCGTCAGCGTCCGTCGTCGATTGCAGGAGAGAGCCGCATGCCCACCCGAGTCCAGCATTCCCGTTGCCACCTCCGACCGTCCCGCCTCGCGCTCGCGCTGCTGGCCGGATGCGCAGTGCCGCCGCTCGCCGCGGCGCAGGACACCGCCATCGCCACACGCGACCTGGACAAGGTCACCGTCACCGGTTCGCGCATCGCGCGCTCGCAGGTGGAAGGGCCGGCGCCGGTGACCGTCATCACCGCGCAGGACATCCAGAAGCAGGGCTTCAGCACAGTGTGGGAGTCGCTCGGCACGCTGACCCAGTTCAGCGGCAGCGCCTTCAACGAAAGCGACCAGACCGGCAGTTCGCCCAACGGCCAGTACCTCAACCTGCGCGGCCTGGGGCCCGGCTACCAGTTGATCCTGCTCAACGGCAAGCGCATGGCGGACTATCCGCAGTCCTACAACGCCAACGGCACCGCGGTCAGCCTGGGCAGCATTCCGGCGGCGGCGGTGGAGCGCATCGAGGTGATGAGCGGCGGCGCCTCGGCGATCTATGGTTCCGACGCGGTGGCCGGCGTGGTCAACATCATCACCAAGCGCGATTTCAGCGGCGACACGCTGCGCCTGCGCGGCGGCACCACCACGCGCGGCGGCGGCGACAGCGGCCAGCTGCAATGGAGCGGCGGGCGTACCGGCGATCGTTGGAGCCTGACCTACGCGTTCGAACGGCTGGACCGCGAAGCCATCGTCGCCAGCCAGCGCGACTTCCTGGATTCGTACGACGACCATCCCGGCAACAAGGCCGATCCGGCCAGCCCCAATGCCTCGATTTCCGGCGTCTACCTGCGCCGCGGCAACACCTATCTGTGGCCCAGCGGCGGCGCGCTGTCCACGTCGGCCGGCGCGCTGGACGCGGCATGTGCGGCGACCAATCCGGCATTCAGGCCGTACAAGACCGCCGACAGCCTGGCCGCTGCCAACCGCTGTGGTGCGTTCGGCTACTACGAAGGCCGCTCGGTGCAGAACGGCTACGGCAAGACCTCCGCGTATCTGTCCGGCAGCTTCGATTTCAGCGACGACGTCACCGGCTATGCGCAGGTGCTGGCCAACCGCTCCAAGGACGAAAGCTCCAGCCAGACCCACTACTACATCGGCGAGGGCGCGTTCACCGTCTACGATCCGGACCTGGGCCTGGTCACCGCGCAGCGCATCTTCCTGCCCTCGGAAGTGGGCGGGATCAAGAACATCGAGTACGACGAGAAGTCCTGGAACCTCAACGCCGGCGTGCGCGGCAAGCTGTTCGACGGCCGCTTCGACTGGGATGCGAGCGTGTCGATGTCGCGCTACGATATCACCACGCGGCGCCCGCGCTTCCTCACCAACGCGGTGCGCGACTACTACATGGGACCGGTGCTCGGTTATCGGCCCGACGGCAACGAGATCCGCGAGTTCTACGCCGACAAACTGTTCGCGCCGGGCAGCGCGGCGCTGTACGACCAGCTCACCACCGAGGTGGTGAGCCGCGGCGAATCCAGCACCGACCAGGCCCAGTTCGTGTTCAGCGGCGACCTGTTCGCACTGCCGGCCGGCATGGTGCAGATCGCCACCGTGCTGGAAGCGGCGCGGCAGAAGTACGACCTCGCGCCGGATCCGCGCACCACCGTGGACTACACCGGCAGCGAGCGCATCTACAACCTGACCCAGACCCCGGGCGGCGGCCCGCGCGACCGCTACGCCGCGGGCCTGGAATTGCGCGTACCGATCTTCAGCCGGCTCAGTGCGACGCTGGCCGCGCGCTACGACAAATACGACGACGTCACCGCGGTCGACGACGCCGCCACCTGGCAGGCGGGATTGGAGTGGCGGCCGTTCGACAGTCTGCTACTGCGCGGCAGCCACGCCACCAGTTTCCGCGCGCCGGACCTGCTGTGGATCTACGCCGGCACCAGCGCCAACAATCCCACCGTCACCGACGAATACCTGTGCCGTCGCGACGGCCTGGATCCGTTGTCCGATGCCTGCTCGGCCGCGCACGAGTACCAGACCTTTTCCACCCAGTCGTCCAATCCGCTGCTGGAGGAGGAGAAGGGCAAGTCGACCACGCTGGGGTTCGTGTGGGACGTGCTGCCGACCCTGTCGCTGAGCGCGGACTACTACCGCATCGAACTGGAAGGCCGGGTCGAGTCGATCTCCAGCGAGACCCTGCTGGAGAACAACGCCAACTGCCTGCTCGGCAGCGACCGCGCCGGCAATGCGGTCGATACCGCATCGGCGGCCTGCCAGTTCTACATCCAGTCGGTGACCCGCAGCCCCGGTACCGACCTCACCGCCGAAGGCCAGATCACCGCGTTCGAGACCTTCCCGATCAACCAGTCGTTGATGCGCACCGACGGCGTGGACGCCAACCTGCGCTACAGCTTCGACCTAGGCGACTGGGGCGCGTTCGGGCTGCAGGCCGGCTATACCCGCGTCCTGAAGATGGAGGTGGCGCAGTTCGCCGGGGCCAAGCCAGTGGACGTGATGAACGACGTCGATTACCTGGCGTTCCGCACCCGCACCAACTGGCGCGCGAACTGGAGCGTCGGCGACTGGTCGACCAGCCTGTATGGCTACCGCTACGGATCGCGTCCCAACTACGCCGAGAGCGGACGCGTGGCGCCGTACGTGATCTGGAACGCGGACATCGCCAAGCGGATCACCGACAAGGCCACGCTCGGCATCAGCGTGCTCAACGTGTTCGACAAGATCCATCCGCGCGACGACACCTACACCGCCTGGCCGTATTTCCCGCGCGTGTACAGTGCGATCGGGCGGCAGCTGTACGCCAACTTCACCTACACCTTTTGAGGACGCGCGTGCGAGGCGACACAGCCACGCTGGAGACGACGAGACCGGGGGCGCAATCGCGCAACGCAGCAATCGCGGGGCGAATGCGCAGGTACTTGCTTGCCGTCTGCCTGGCATGGCCGGCAGTCGCGGCGGCTGCGCACGGCGCTGCGGACGCACCGCCGCGGCGCGCCGAGCTTGACCGCCTGTTCGAGCAGGTCATGACGCGCTACCGGCTGCCGGGGCTGGCGGTCGGCGTGATCGAGAACGGCGAGGTGGTCTACGCGCGCAGTGCCGGCGAACTGCGCGCCGGCAGCGGCGAGCGCATCGATGGGCAGACGCTGTTCAAGATCGCCTCCAACAGCAAGGCGATGACCACTGCCTTGCTGGCGCGGCTGGTCGATGCCGGCAAGCTGCGCTGGGACGATCCGGTGACCAGGTATGTGCCGGAATTCCGCATGTACGATCCGTGGGTCACGCGCAACATCCAGGTGCGCGACCTGCTGATCCACAACAGCGGCCTGGGCCTGGGCGCCGGCGATCTGATGCTGTGGCCGGAACCCAACGCGTTCAGCCGCGCCGACATCATCGCCGGGCTGGCCTACCTCAAGCCGACCCATAGCTTCCGCGCGCACTACGCCTACGACAACCTGCTGTACGTGGTCGCCGGCGAAGTTGCCGCGCGCGCCGGCGGCAAGCCCTACGAGCAGCTGCTGCGCGAGCAGGTGTTCGCACCGCTGGGCATGGGCCGCTGTCAGGTCGGTGCCTGGGACCGCGATGCGGTCGGCAACGTCGCCCAGCCGCATATGCGCCAGGGCGAGGCCGACGTGGTGGTGCGCGCGGACCCGGCGCGAATCGCGGATACGCCGTCGATGGCGGCCGGCGGCGTGCGCTGCAGTCTCGACGACATGCTGGCCTGGATGCGTGCCTGGCTGTCGCCCGACACCGATGCTGCGCCCTGGCTGTCGCCGGCGCAGCGCCAGGCGCTGTGGACGCTGCACACGCCGATGCCGATCTCCGCGCAGATGCGCGACTGGGACGGCACGCGCCTGTACGGCTATGGCTACGGCTGGCGCCTCTCCGATGTGGACGGGCAGTGGCAGGTCGCGCATACCGGCACCCTGATGGGCATGTATTCGGCGCTGGTGCTGTTGCCGGATCGGCGCAGCGGCTTCGTCGTCCTCAGCAACGGCGAGGGCGGCGAGATGCGTACCGTGCTGAGCGAGGCGTTGCTCAAGCATTTCACCCGTCCCGGCGAACGCACGCTGGATGTGGCGCACTACGCCACGCTGCTCGAGCGCGCGCGTGCGCAGGCCGGTAAGGAAGCGCCTGCCGTGGTCGATACGTCTGCGCGCGTGCCGGTCGCCAGCGCCGCATCGCGCGATCGGCAAGGCGTGTGGCGCGATCCATGGTTCGGCGAGGTCGTGCTATGCCCGCAGCAGGACGTGTTGCGCTTCCAGGCGCGCAAGTCGCCGCTGCTGCGCGGCCGGGTCATGCAGGCCGGCGCGCGCTGGCTGGTGGACTGGGACGATGCCAGCGTCGATGCCGAGCCGTGGCTGGACTTCGCTGTCGGTGCCGACGGCACGCAGCGGATGAAACTGGCGCACGTCGATCCGGGTGCGGATTTCAGCTACGACTATGCCGACCTGGAATTCGTGCGGGTGGGACCCTGTTCTGATCTTGTGGGAGGGACTTCAGTCCCGACGCTTTAGCGGTAAGGCCCGTCGGGACTGAACTCCCTCCCACAACAAGCATCTCGTTCACCAGGTTTCCAGATACTGCTATTGCTTGCGCTTGCTGCTCACTGTCAAATGCCCCGGAATCTTCTCCATGACCCGACCCTTCTCCACTCCCACATCGCCCCGCATCCGCTGGCTGGCACCGCTGGCGCTGGTCGCCCTGCTCGGCGCCTGCGCGCACGCGCCGCAGCGCAATCCGCTGGCCGAGTGGGTGCCGTCGCCGAACCAGGATCTGCGCCGGCCGATCCTGATCGTGATCCATTACACCGACCAGGATTCGGTGCAGCGCAGCCTGGACACGTTGCGTTCGCGCAACAGCAAGGGCAAGGTCAGCGCGCATTACCTGATCGGTCGCGACGGCAAGCGCTACCAGTTGGTCAGCGACGAGCGCCGCGCCTGGCATGGCGGCGCCGGGCGCTGGGGCACGATCACCGACATCAATTCCGCCTCGATCGGCATCGAACTGGACAACGACGGCAAGACCCCGTTCGCCCCGGCGCAGATCGACAGCCTGCTGCTGTTGCTGGAGGACCTGTGCACGCGGCTGCGCATCCCGCGCACGCAGGTGGTCGGGCACGAGGACTTCGCGCCTACGCGCAAGGTCGATCCGGGCCCACTGTTTCCGTGGAAGCGCCTCGCAGATGCCGGTTTCGGCCGCTGGCCCGCCGCGGACACGCCGCCGGCGCCGCCCGGCTTCGACCCGTGGCAGGCGCTGGCGCTGATCGGCTATCCGCTCGACGACCGCGCGGCCACGCTGCGCGCCTTCCACCACCATTACCGCGGCAACGACGCCACCGCGTTCGATGCCGAGGACTTGCGCATTCTCTATGCCTTGACCCAGCCGGCGCAGCCGCGACCGCAGCCGCAGCCGACCCCGGCGCTGGAACAGGACGTGCCGTAGCGCTGCCGGGTCGGCGGGCACTGCATGCAGGCGGCTACGCCTGTGCTGCCGCATCGACCTGCGGCGGGACATACATTGGATCCAGCGCGTTCTTGGTAGCATGAGCGCGCCAAGAACTCCAAAGGACGCAGTGATGAGGCTCGCAAAGACAGCCCTGTGGGCGGCAACGCTCCTGTTGATCGGCGGTTGCACGGACAAGCAACCCGCCGCCGCCCCGTCTGCCGCGCAGGCGGCGCCTGCAGCGAGCGCGCCGGCCGCACCCGCCGCCGCGCAATCCGATCCGGTCGCGGTCGAGGTGCCGGCACCTGGTCGCGTGCTCGACGATATCTATGGGGAGAAGGGCGACGGCTCGGCGTCCTACACGATCGACAACAACGCCCTGGCCAGCTTCTGGTATGGCTATCGCTTCGACCTTGGCGGCAAGCACTACTACACCGGCTTCGCCAATGCGGGTCCGGGGAAGTACGGCAAGCCGGAGGAAGAGAACCCGGATCCCGCCGTCGGCGTGAGCATCAGCCAGGCCACCTATGTGCTCGACAGCGCGGACGGCAAGCCGACCTGGACGCTGTTCCATGCCCAGCGCTGGGCCGGCGATTTCGGTGCTTCCGAGAAGGCCGATACGCTGGACCAGAAGCGCAAGCCGCAAAGCACCGAGACCAAGGACGGCCACCTGTTGCTGGCGCTGCCGACCACGCACTTCGCCGACGGCATCACCAGCTCCGGCTTCGCCGTGTTCACCTTCGATCCGAACAAGAACGACCTGGGCGACTACAAGGGCTGGGTCTACCTGGGTACCGTGGCCACCGGCGAAGACAACGGCGCGGCCTGCGACGACCAGGGCACCATGAAGTGCGCGTCCAGCACCGGCGCGCTGAGCTTCGAACCCGGCACCGGGCCGCTGCCGAGCCTGCGTGTGACCATGAGCGGCACCGCCATCGCTGGCCCCGGCAAGGTCCGTACCCTGGGCGCCGCCGACGTGGCGACCTACACCTATGACCAGGCCGCCGGCAAGTACACACCGCCGCTGGATCGCTGAACAGCCGCCGACCGGCCCGCGTCAGGGCCGGCCGGAGGTGGGCGCGGAGGGGCGTTGCCCGCTGGTCGCCGGCAATGGAACTGGGTAAGATGCCGGCACGGGGCCTGATGATCAGGCGAGTCATTCGCGAGCGGCAATGGATGCTGCACTCGCCCGAAATGCCGGAGTGGAACGCCGGCTTGCGGTTCGCCATGCGCGAATCGCCATCACCGCCCCTGCTTTGGGGCCGGATTGCAATCCACCGTTCTCTGTCCGAAGCCGCGCCTGCGAGGAGTTCTTCATCCACGTAGGTCGCGCTGTGTCTGCGATGCGCAAGCGGGCGGCATCCGGATACGGCGGCGTGGCGTGTCGGGATTTTCAGGAGTGTTTTTCGGCTTCTTCAACGAATACAGGATGTTCTGCACATGTCCAATGACAACAAGCTTGCCGTCGCCACCGAAGCGCCGCCCTATCCGGGCAGCGTGCTGTATCTGATCTACGGGATCGACGGCGATGGCGCCCTCTCGTACGAAATCGACAACGGCGCCGTGGCCAGCTTCTGGTGCGGCCAGCATTTCGATCTGGGCGGCAAGCACTACTACACCGGTTTCGCCTATGCAACGCGCGGCAGGTACGGCAACGATGACGAGGAAACCTTTCCCGGTCCGGACGAAAGCGTTTCGCTCAGCCAGGCCACCTTCGTCCTGACCAACCCCGGCAGCGAGCGGCCGTGGATGGTCTTCCACGCACAGCGCTACGTCGGCGCCTTCGGCAGTTACGAGCGCGCCGATGCGGTCGACGAGAAGCGCAAGCCGCAGCAGCACGTGCTGGACAACGGTCACCTGCTGCTGGCGGTGCCGACGTCGAGCTTCGGCAATGGCGTCACCAGCGCCGGCTTCGCGCTATTCACCTTCGACCCGAACAAGAACGAGCTGGGCGATTACCAGGGCTGGGTGTATCGGGGAACGGTCGCGGCCGGCGAGGACAACGAGGCCAGCAGCGACGAGGAGGGCGTCGTCCCCCACGTTTCCAGCGTCGGCACACTGAGCTTCAAACCGGTGCCGGGCGAACCGATGCCAGCCGTGCAGGTGGCGCTGAGCGGTACCGCGATCGCCGGTCCCGGCCGGGCGCGCATGCTCGATGCATCCGATGCGGTGCTCTATGCGTACGACCTGGCGAGCGCACAGTACCTGCCCACGAATAACGCATGAACCCGCCAGTGCGCCGATCTGTGGATGGGCGCGCTGGCAGCAACATGGCAGCACACGTAGTACCCGAACAGTTTTGTTGACCGCGCACTAACAAGCTCACGGACGAGCTCGGTTGACCTTGGCGGCGCAGGCCGCTGTATATCAACCTCAAGGAGTAACACGAGATGGCACGCGATTATACGAAGGCCGAGAACCTCGACATCATCGAGCGTGAGGCCAAGGAACGCCACATTCCGGTCGACGATTTCATGCGTTTCGCCTATATCGAAACCGGCGGCAAGTTCAACGAGCAGGCCAGCCGCGGCCCGAACGGCGCAAAGGGCCTGTTCCAGTTCACCCCCGGCACCGCAGCGGCCTATGGCATCAGCGGCCGCGAACTGGATGCGGTGGCCAATACCGACGCCGCGGCGCGCCTGTACCAGGACAACCAGCATGCGCTGACCCGGCAGCACGACAAGGACCACCGTCCGTACCTGTCCGGCAAGCCGCAGCCCGATGGCCTGGACATGTACATGGCGCACCAGCAGGGTGCCGGCGGCTACCGCTCGATCCAGGCCGCGGTCACCAGCGGCAGCTTCGCGCGCGAAGACACGCGCTCGAACATCCTCAACAACGTGCCGCGCGAAAAGGATGCGGGCGGCGCCAAGCAGTTCGAGGCTTACACCGGGTCTTCGCTGGCCGAGTTCAAGAAGATGTCCGACCAGGACATGGCCAAGACCTTCCTGAAGTACTGGGACACCAAGTTCGACCACATCGCGATCCCGGAAAAGGGCATCAAGCCGGTTACCGAGGGCCATGCCCCGCAGCCGGTCCCGCCGGGTCGCATGCAGCCGCATCCGGCCGTGCATCCAGCCGCACATCCGGCCACGACTGCCACCGCTGCCACGGCTGCCACGGCTGCCAAGCAGGACGGCCACGACGGGATCAAGCTCACTGCCGCGTACGAGATGGGCATCAAGTACGACGACGTGAAGTACGCGATCAACGACACGAAAAGTCATCGCTACCGCCCCGGCGTGGACGGCAAGCATCTTGAGCAGGGCTACATCGACTGCTCCGGCTGGGTGACCGAGCTGCAGAACAAGACGATGCTGGAGATCAACCAGAAAGCTGGTCACGAGGTGTTCGGTCAAAAGGATCTGCTGACGCAGGGCATGGTCGGCTCCGGCGACATCGTCAAGAAAGCTTCCCTCAGTTCTGGCGTGCTATTGGAGGGCAAAGACGTGTTCAAGCCCGGCGCGCTGAAAGAAGGCATGGTCATCGGCGTGGACGCCAATGGCGGTGGCTACTGGAAAGGCATCGACCACATCCTGATGGTGGTGCGCGACCCCAAGAGCGGTGAATTGCTGGTCAGCCAGTCCAGCGGCAGCAAGGGCGTGAATACCATGCCGGTGGACGATTACCTGGCAGCCAACAAGAACACCAAGTTGTTCGCGGCCGACCCGTTGGCAAAGGCACGCGACCTGTTGCAGGACAAGCAGCAGACGCAGTCGCAGAATCACAGCCAAGGCCATGACGCGCGCACCTCGCTGAAGCCGGGCGAGCAGGGCCCCGACGTGAAGGCGATGCAGCAGAGCCTGATCGAGCACGGCATCAGGGACAACAGCGGCAAGTTGCTGACCGGTACCGGCTACTACGGCGACAAGACCAAGGAAGTGGTGGCCAACCTGCAGCGCGAGAAGGGCATCGAGCCGACCGGTATCGCCGACAAGATCACCCTCGATGCGCTGAGCAAGCTGCAGACGCAGAGCAAGGGCGAGGCCAAGCTCAACCCGGCCACCGCCGAAGCGCAGCGTGCCGATAATCCGCTGTTCACCCAGGCGCTGGAGAAGCTGCAGAAGCAGGGGCCGAACGGCGGTTTCAACAGCCGCGAGGAAATGCAGCGCGCGGCCGGGCAGGTGGCGTTCGAGGCCAAGGTCGGCGGCATGTCGCGCATTGACGATGTGGTCCACAGCACCGACGGCAAGGGCCTGATTGCGGTGGAGCGCAACCCGAACAACCCGCACGACGTGAACCGCGCCTACGTGGACAAGCAGCATGCCGCGACGGTGCCGCTGGAACAGAGCCAGCAGCAGTTGGTAGCGGAAACCCAGCGGCAGGCGCAGGAACAGACCCAGGATCAGCGTACCCAGACGCAGTCGCAGACACCGTCGCGCTGATGCGTGCTGCCAACATCGGCTGCCGCCGTCACGCGGATGGCAGCCGATGCCGGTTCGATCATCGATCGGGCTGGCGTCCACGCGCGATCGCAGTTGCATGACTTCCCTGCTTGGCGACGCACGCGGCATTGAACAGATGCCGCGTGCGAAGCGACCGATCGTGCCCGTGAAGTTGACGTTGCGCATGCAAGGCGCTTTGCGGCTCGTCGAGACGTTGTCGGCAGTCTGTCTGCGTTGTTTGAACGGCGGTGTAGCGGTGTCGTCGCAATCCGACGATCCGATGGACACGGTTTCGACGATCGTTTAGAACTGCCCTCCCTTACACGCATCACCACAAGGCGAATTCCAAAGTGGCCATCGTCAAGGTTCTTCCTGTTTCCTGCCTGCTCGTGCTCTGCGGTCTGACCGCGGCGTGCAACGGCGGCTCTTCCGCGCCGGCGCCGACTGCGGCATCCGCCACCGCTGCGCCAGCGACCGCGCCGGCACCGCCCACGAGCGACGCGCCCGCGTCGAATCCGCAAGCGCCGAGCGCGCCGTCCACCGAGGCGGACGCCGCCGCCGCACCATCGAAACCTTCAGGAGAAAACGTCGTGCTGCGACCTTCCTATGACGCGTGCATCAGCGCCGCCGCAGGCGTGACCCCGACGATGCAGGACTGCATCGGCACCGAATACGAATACCAGGATGGCCGCCTGAACACGGTCTACAAGGCGCTTATGGCCAAGCTGGGCGACGCGGAAAAGAACGCGCTGCGCGAGCAGCAGCGCAAGTGGATCGCCGATCGCGACGAGAAGTGTTTCTACGATCCCGACAGCGGGCAGGCGGGGCGTGTGGATGCCGCCGAATGCCGTCTCGACATGACCGCCAAGCGCGCGGACGAACTGGAAGCGCGCTGATTCCTGCAGTGATTTTTGCGATGCAAATTTTTAGACAAGGAGATGGACGATGAGCGACAAGGATTGGGAACTGGGTCAGACCTCGAAGCATTACGAAACCGGCGGACGCGGCGCGAGCACGGTGTCCTCCGGCATCGACGATCCGGGTGGCGTGTCCTACGGTTCCTACCAGATGACCTCGCAGGTCAAGACCAAGGAAGGCACGGTCATCGTGGGCGGGACCGTCGCGGCCTTCGTGAAGGACAGCAAGTACGCCGACGACTTCGCCGGCCTGAAGCCCGGCTCGGCCGACTTCAGCGCGAAGTGGAAGGAGCTGGCCAGGACCGACGACAGCTTCGCGCAGGAGCAGCACGACTACATCAAGCGCACGCACTACGACAAGCTGGTCGACCGGCTGCAGGACAAGGGCCTGGACCTGTCCGACCGCGGTCCGGCGGTGCAGGACGCGCTGTGGAGCACCGCGGTGCAGTACGGCCCCGGCAGCGACAAGAAGCCGGGCGGCTCGGGCGTTTTCCTGAAGGGGATGGAAGAGAAGTTCGGCAAGGACTACGACCTGTCCAAGCTCTCCGACAAGGACATCGTCGGCGCGGTGCAGGATTACAAGGCCGACCACGTCAAGGGACTGTTCCCGCGGGTGGAGAAGCAGAGGACCCTGGATTCGCTGCAGAACCGCGCCGAGAACGAGAAGGCCGACCTGCTCAAGCTGGCGGACCAGGACAAGACGGTCACCCGGACCGGCGAGCAGCCGGCCAAGCATGAGCGCGCCCCGCATGCGGACAAGTCGCACGGCGGCAACGGCCCGCATGCCGACAACGGCGACGGCGTGCTCAAGCGCAACGAGCAGGGCGCCGCGGTGAAGGACATGCAGGAGAAGCTGTCCAAGCTCGGTTACCTGGACGCGAAGGACGCCATCGGCACCTACGGTCCGAAGACCGAAGCGGCGGTGGAGAAATTCCAGCAGGACAACCGGCTCAAGGGCGTGGACGGCAAGGCCGGCCCGGAGACGCTCGCCTCCATCGACAAGAGCCTGCAACGGGAGCAGGGCGTGGAGCAGTTGCGCCGCGACAATCCGATGTTCGACCAGGCGGTCAAGCAACTGGAGAAGCAGGGGCCGAACGGCGGCTTCGGCAGCCGCGAGGAGATGCAGCGCGCGGCCGGCCAGGTCGCGTTCGAGGCCAAGGTCAACGGCATGTCGCGCATCGACGACCTGGTGCACAGCACCGACGGCAAGGGCATGATCGCGGTGGAGCGCAACCCGAACAATCCGCACGACGTGAACCGCGCCTACGTGGACCGGCAGCAGGCCGCCACGGTGCCGCTGGAGCAGAGCCAGCAACAGCTGGCGGCCGAAACCCAGCGCCAGACGCAGGCGCAGGAGCAGACCCAGGACCAGCAGCGCACCCAGGCGCAATCGGCACCGTCGCAGGGGCGTTGATCCCATGGCGCCGGCTGTTGTCGCCGGCGCCAACTGCGTTGCAATAGGCGCCAGCCTGGCGGCCAACGCCTCTCTTGCAGAGGCAACAGCCACGGCGTAGTCGCTCGTGGCTCGCGTAGGTATTCGATTCGTTTGTCCCGCCACACAGCGCCGCGCATCGGCAGCGACCGCATGCGCGAGGCGATTGCAGGAACGCTGCGCCAGCGGTGCCATCGTCTGCTTGGTGTCCGCAATGACGCAATGCTCGGGCGGCACTGCCGACAGAAGCGGCAGCAATGCTCCAGCTCATCGCCCCGGCTGCTCGCCGCGCGTGCCCAGGCTGGCCGAGAGATGGTCGATCCACACACGCAGTTTGGGCAGCACGTGGCGATGCGAAGGCCACAGCATCCAGAACGTGCCTTCGACGACGTTGTAGTGCTCCAGCGCCGTCTGCAGCAGGCCCTGCCGCAGGGCGTCTTCCACCGCGAAATCGGGCAGGTAGGCGATGCCCATGCCGCCGATGGCCGCGCTTAGCGTGGCTTCGATGCTGCCCAGGGTCATCGTGGTCGGCACCCGCAGTTCGGCCAGGTCGGCACCCGCTTCGCTCAGGCGCCACTCCTGCAGCTTGCCGCTCGACGGATACTTGAAGCGCAGGCAGCGATGGGCCGCCAGGTCCTGCGGATGCACGGGCATGCCGTGCTGGGCGAAGTACCGCGGCGAGCCGCACAGCTTGAAGCGGAAGGGACACAGGCCGCGCGCCGACAGCCGCGAGTCCGCCAGCGTGCCGCTGCGGATCGCCATGTCGAAGCCTTCGTCGACGACGTCGACCAGCCGGTCGCTGAAATCGATGTCCAGTTCCACCTCCGGATACTCCTGGACGAAGGCCGGCAACACCGGCATCAGCAGCCGGTGCCCCGCGGCGGGCACGCTGATGCGCAGGCGTCCGCGCGGCGCGCTCGCATTCTTGCCGAGCGCGGCCTGCGCATCTTCCAGGTCTTCCAGGATCCGGCGGCAGCGCTCGAAGAACTGCATGCCTTCCTCGGTGAGGGCGATGCTGCGCGTGCTGCGATGGAACAGGCGCACGCCGAGCTTGGCCTCGAGCCGCGCGATGCTCTTGCCGATGGCCGAGGGCGATAGCCCCAGCACCCTCGACGCGGCGACGTAGCTGCGGGTCTCGGCTGCACGGACGAACGCGGTCAGCCCGCTCACATGGTCCATTTTCTTGGCCTTCGCGGGGAGTGGATTGACGACTATTTGTCGTTTCTGTCGGGAATCATGGCTTGTTCCAAGCCGATTGGAGCCATCCTATCTTTTGTCGATCCATTTGTGGATGTGCTCGACAAAGGACCGGACATGAATTCCCCTGACCCTACGCACGCTGCCGAAGCTAAGAAATGGCTGCTTCTCGGCGCGGTACTGCTCGCTGCGTTGTCCATGCCGCTGAGCTTCACCGGCCCGGCGGTGGCACTGCCCGCCATCGGGCAAAGCCTGGGGGGCAGTCCCGTCGCCCTGAACTGGGTGACCAATGCCTTCATGCTGGGTTTCGGCGGGTGCCTGATGGCGGCCGGTGCGCTCGCCGACCAGTTCGGCCGCCGCCGCCTGTTCGTTCTCGGCGTGGGCGGTTTCGCCGCCGCCTCGTTGGCCCTGGTCTTCGTGCCGGACATCGTCTGGCTCGATGCGCTACGTGCCGTGCAGGGCGTGGCCGGTGCGGCGGCCTTTGCCGGCGGCGCGGCCGCCCTGGCCCAGGAATTCGACGGCCATGCGCGCACTCGGGCCTTCAGCCTGCTCGGCACCACCTTCGGCGTCGGCCTTGCGTTCGGGCCGGTGCTCGCCGGTTTCCTGATCGAACGCCTGGGATGGCGTTCGGTCTTTTTGAGCGTCACCGCGCTCGGTGCGTTGGCGCTGCTCTGCGGCTGGCGCGGCATGCCCGAATCTCGCGACCCGGATGCGCAAGGGTTGGACTGGCTCGGCGCCCTCGGTTTCACCGCGGCGTTGACGTTGTTCACCTATGCGCTGCTGCAGGTGCCGGAGCACGGCTGGGGCGACCGCAGGGTGGCTGGCCTGCTGGTTGCTGCGGCCGTGCTGCTTGCGGCCTTCGTGCTGATCGAGACCAGGGCGAAGCGGCCCATGCTGGATCTGTCCTTGTTCCGCTACCCACGCTTCGTCGGCGTGCAGTTCCTGGCGGCGGCGCCCGCTTATTGCTATGTCGTGCTGCAGGTGCTGTTGCCGGCGCGCTTCATCGGCATCGAGGGCTACAGCGCGATGGCGGCCGGACGCATGATGATCGCGCTGTCCGCACCGATGCTGGTCGTGCCGATCCTGGCGGGCATGCTGACGCGCTGGCTGTCGGCCGGCCTGATTTCCGGCATCGGATTGCTGACCGCCGCCGGTGGCTTGGCGTGGCTGGCGCAGTGCGCGCCGGGACAGCCTGCCACACAGTGGCTGGGACCGCTGCTGGTGATCGGCCTGGGCACCAGCCTGCCCTGGGGGTTGATGGATGGCTTGGCCGTGAGCGTGGTGCCCAAAGAGCGCGCTGGCATGGCCATGGGCATCTTCAGTACCACGCGCGTGGCCGGCGAAGGCGTAGCGCTGGCGGTGGTAGCCGCCATGCTCGCCGGCCTGGTGCAGTCGCGCTTGCGCGGCTTGGGCCTGGCGGATGGCGCGCAGGTCTTGCCCGAGGCCGCGCAGCGCCTGGCGATGGGCGACCTGGCGCATGCCGCGACCGTGTTGCCCGGTATCGATCAGGCCTTGCTGGTGCACGGCTACGGCGACGCCTTCCGCATCCTGCTCTACATCCTCAGCGCAATCACGGTGCTGTCGAGCGGCATGGTCTTCGGTTTGCTGACGCATCGCCCGGTCCAGGAAGCAGCGTCGGAGCATGCGCTGCAGCCGTGGCTTGACGCGAAGCAGAACAGCGGGCCTGCGTCGTAAACCGAGCGCAAGCCATGGGCAGGGGGCGACGCGTCGCGGGCGCACGACGGCGGGAACCATGAAGAACGGCGTCTGAGTGGTACGCAGGCGATCGCCTCCGTATGTGCCTCGCGATCGAAGCCAATGGCGGAGTGGGCCGTCGTGCGGCGCGATGGCCTATGCTGGGGCCATGTCGCATTTCGCCCCCGTTGTGTCGCTTCCCGTGCCGCGTCACCTGCGTCGGACGTTGCGCGCACGCCGGGTCGCGTTCGTGCTGTTCGCCGCATGTGCCATTGTCGGGCCGGGCAGCGCGCTGAGTGCGGCGCCTGCGCCGGCCGTGTCGCCGGCGACCACGCCCGCGCAAGCCGGGTTGGTGGATGTGCACGACGTTGCGCCGGACATCGCGCTGGACATTCGCTACGCCGGCCACGACAACTTCACCGGCCGTCCGGTGCCTGGTTACGACGCGCCGAAGTGCTATCTGCTGGCCCCGGCCGCGCAGGCGCTGGCGCGCGTGCAGCACGCGTTGCGCGCCGAGGGCTACAGCTTGCAGGTGTTCGACTGCTACCGGCCGCAGCGCTCGGTGCGCGCCTTCGTGGCCTGGGCGGGCGACCTCGGCGACCAGGTCGCCAAGGCGCGCTACTACCCGCACCTGGACAAGCGCGTGCTGCTCGGCGACTACATCGCCGAGACCTCCGGCCACAGCCGCGGCGCGACGGTGGACCTTGGCCTGCTCGACTGCCGCAGTGGCCGTTGCGCGCCGCTGGACATGGGCACCGGCTTCGACTTTTTCGACCCGTTGGCGCACACGGACGCGGTGGGAATGGACGCGGCCCAACGCGCGAACCGCAAGCGCCTGCTGCGCGCGATGGCGGCCCAGGGCTTCGCCAACTACCCGCTGGAATGGTGGCACTACACCTTCCAGCCCGAACCCAGCCCCGGCACCGCTTACGACGTACCGGTACGCTAGGGTTTCCCGTATCGCTTCATAGGCCAAGCTCATGTCCGGCATGCAACAAAGCTTCATCGACCTGCAATGCCCGTATTGCGGCGAATGGATCGACCTGGCGCTGGACCCGTCGGTCGAGGCGCAGCAATACGTGGAGGATTGCCAGGTCTGTTGCCGGCCGATGCTGGTGACGGTGCGCTGGGACGACGACGGCGCGCCGGTGGTGAGCGCCAGTGCCGAGAACGATGGCTGATGCGGTTCCTCTCGGTCGATCGCCAGGGTAAGCGCGAGTCCTGGTGGCCTCGGGCAATGCTCACGGCAGAAGTCGCCGACGTTGCCCTTTGCGACGATGCCCGTATGCGCTGTGGGGATGGCAACGCCTAGGGCCGCACACAAGCAGCCACACCGCCTAGACTGGCGCTCTCATCGCCACCAGGAAGCACCGCAATGAACCTGCCGCTGCACTTCGGCCTGCTGGGCTCGCTCGAAGCCGGGCTGATCGCGTTCGCGGTCGGGTTCCTCGTGTACGCGCTGTGGCACCGCCTGTGTCGCTGGCTGCAATGGTCCGAAGGCCACGCGCTGGGCTGGTCGTGCCTGATCGCGGTCGCCGTGTCGGCCGGGATCGATTGCTGGAACCTGTTCTACACCGGCATCGTGCGCCTGGAATCACCGTTGTACGCGCGGCTGGCGCTGGCCAGCATCCACGATCCGAACGAATTGGGTTCGCGGGTGGTGCTGGAGGTGTCCGGTGCGCTTGCCGGTGTCGCTGCGGCCTGGGTCGCGTTCAGTTCGCGTTCAAGCGAAAAATCCGACGAGCGCGATCGCGAAAGCGTGTGAAACACACGGTTTTTTTCTGGTTTCCAAACGTCTCGAACGAATGGCTTACCGCATGCTCACCGCTTGCTAACCAAGCCGGTAACGCGTGTTTTCCACGCTGTGGTTAACGAAGCGTTGCATGGGTTTTTTCGCAAGGGAATGGATTCAGCCTGGCACCGGCACGGTGTAGCCATGCACCGGATTCAACCGGGCATGCCACAACCGAGAGAGCACAGGAGACCACCCATGAACATTCGCAACCGCACGCCGCTGATCGGGACCGCCGCCATTCTCGCCGCCGCACTGGCCATGCCGGCCTTCGCCCAGGATGCGCAGAGCGACGCCGCCACCCAGGCGCAGTCGCCCACCAGCGCGACCGGGCAGTCTGCACAATCCGGCGCTTCCGGCGGCGGCCAGACCTGGGCCGATGTCGATACCGATAGCGACGGCGCCATCAGCAAGCAGGAAGCGCAGGTCAATGCTGGCCTTAGCCAGATCTTTGCGCAGGCCGATGCCGATCACAACGGCAAGTTGACCCCGGACGAATACAAGGCGTATGTCGCCAAACAGCAGCAGGGCGGCGCCGCCGGCAGCAACGGTCAGTAACGCCGAAGAAGGCAAGGCGCAGCGGTCGGTACGCGCATAGACGAGTAGACGAGGGCGCGTGCCGGCCGCGGCGCGGAGAATACGTGACCGGCCTGATTGAACGTGACAGAGACGTGTGAGGAAGGGCGGCCTGGTGCCGCCCTTTCGCTTTTTTGTACTGCAACCGAAGAATCGGCTCGGCCGGGCATCGCTGCGGCCATAAGCGGCACCGCAAGGAGTAGGGTGTCCACTCGTCGTTGGATGGGGCCGCCCATGAGTTCTTCACGCTATTCGCTGCGCCTGTGCCTGGCGTCGTCGTTGGCGGCTCTTGCCGCAACCGGCATGGCCGCGCCGCAGCAGGATCCCGCCGCACCTGTATTGCCTATCCCTGTGCCGACACCCGCGCCCACCCCGGCGCCGGCCCCGCTGCCGCCGTTGCCCGCGCCGCCGGCCTCGACCTTGCCGGTGCCGGCAGCGCCTGCCAGCGACGCCGGTGCCGCGGCAGGCGCGCGCAGTTTCGCCGCCATGGACCTGGACCGCGATGGCCGCATCGACCGTACCGAAGCCGCCGCCGACCCGGTCCTGCGCGAAACCTTCGACACGTTCGACGCCGATGCCGACGGCGCATTGTCGCGCGAGGAGTACGCGCACTATCAGCCCGGCCCCGGCGATCCTGCGGCGCAATAAGCGGCGCTGCTATGCTTGCGCGATGCCTACTCCTACCGCTCTGCGCTCCTCCGCCATCGCTGTGGTCGGCTTCGACGGCGACGACACGCTGTGGAAAAGCGAGGACTACTACCGCGACGCCGAAGCCGCGTTCGAAGCCATCCTCGGCCACTACCTGGACCTGCGCGACGTCGGCACCCAGCAGCATCTGCTGACGGTGGAGCGGCGCAATCTGAAAGTGTTCGGCTACGGCGCCAAGGGCATGACCCTGTCGATGATCGAGGCGGCGATCGAGCTGACCGATGCGCGCATTTCCGCGCGCGATCTGCAGCGCATCGTCGAGATCGGTCGCGCCACGCTGCAGCATCCGGTGGAGGTGATCGCCGGCGTGCGCGAGGCGGTGGCTGCGATCGCCGCCGATTTCGAGGTGGTGCTGATCACCAAGGGCGATCTGTTCCACCAGGAAGCGAAGATCGCGCAATCCGGACTCGACGCGCTGTTCCCGCGCATCGAGATCGTGTCGGAGAAGGATCCCAAGACCTACGCCAAGGTGCTGGCCGAGTTCGGCATCGGTGCCGAGCGCTTCGTGATGATCGGCAACTCGCTGCGCTCGGACGTGGAGCCGGTGATCGCGCTCGGCGGCTGGGGCATCCATACGCCCTATGCCACCACCTGGGCGCACGAGGCCGAACATGGCGTGGCCGCCGACGAACCGCGTCTGCGCGAGGTGGCCACGGCGGCCGAGTGGCCGCAGGCGGTGGCCGACCTGAACCTTCATGCGGCGGAGCAGGGTGTCTTGGCGCTGGGGTGAGGATGCTTGCGGCTTCGCTCCTCGAGGCTGCAAGCGCTGCTGCTGTCAGCGTGTGCAGGATTACGAAAGGGGCTTGTAGCGGCACGTGAGCGCGCGCCTCGCGTTGCCTGGTGCGCCGCGGGAGCGGCCCGAGCGGAGTGATCGCGTGCCATCGGCACCGGTGCTTCTCCATCCGGCGCGCACTTGCGAGGGGCATAAGTCGAGCGTGTCCGCCATGTCGGGCGGATGCGGCGCATTGCGGACCTTCTTGGAGGCCGTACCGACCGCCACCCTGACAGCGATGCCGGCATCCGGCAGAATCGACGCATGCCGTCACGCCTGCGCTCCGTCTGTCTCATCCTGCCGCTGGCGTTATGCATGGCGAGCGCCGCAATGGCTCAGGAGGCGGCGGCGCCGAGCGCTGCAGCGGCGGATGCGGCCGTGCCCGGCAGCGGCGATGCCTGGATCGACCGCCAGCTGCTGGATATCGACCGCTATGCCGCGCGCTATCCGGACAGCTTCCTGGATGAGGTGGCGCGCTACGCGCAGTTGCCGCGCGGCTATGCCGAGGCGCTGCTGCGCGAGCGTCGCTGGCCGCCGCGCGACATCTACTTCGCCTGCTTCCTGGCCAAGGCGGCGGGGCTGCCGTACCGCGAGGTGGTGCGTGCGCGGGCCAGCGCCGGCCCCGACGCCAGCTGGGCGGACGTGGCGAACGCGTTGCAGGTCGAGCCGGGCTCGCTGACCTACCGCGCGCTGCGCCACGCCATCGTCGCCAGCTACGACCACTGGGACCGGCCGATCGCGCTGGACGCGCTGTTGCGCCGCCAACTCGGCGACCGCGCGCAGCGCGACCAAGCGGCGGCGCAGTAGGCGCGGCCGACGCCGTACAGGAAGCGGTCGGCGGCGCGCGGCCGATGCGCAGGCCCGCAATACCGATCCGATCCGGCAAGGCCCCTGTGGGAGCGACTTCAGGGCACCTCTAATAACCTCGATTCCAAGAATTGCACGTCAAGCAAATCAATCGCTTGCGAATGCTTAGGCCGAGCTTTTGGGGGTTATTAGAGGTGCCCTTCAGTCGCGACGCGTCGATCTCATCGTGCGCGTACCAAGCCTGGGCCGACAGCCGCCGAACCCGCTAAGGCCCATGCTGCGCTCGTCGCGACTGAAGTCGCTCCCACAGGAAGCCTGCGGCCAGCTTGCAAGCCCTCACCGCCGGGCACCTGATGGCAAGCACTGATCCTGCTGCTGACCACCTCCAGTTCGATTCACGGTCCAGCCACCCAGCCAGGACCTTCCGCGCCCACTGCAACCCTCATGGCGGCGATCCACGCGTACGACTGGCCGCGCCGTCGCCGCGGCGCGAGAATAGGCGTTCTGCCGGACCTGATGCCCGGCGCCACCGCCGCTCCGGACCGTCCGATGACCACTGCTTTCGTTTCGCCCGATGCCATCCGCAGCCTGTTCGCGCAGGCCATGTCCGACATGTACCGCACCGAGGTGCCGCTGTACGGCGCGCTGATGGAGCTGGTGGCGCAGGTCAACGCGGCGACCCTGGCTGCCGATCCGGCGCTGGACGCGCAGCTGCAGCGCAACGACGAACGTGCGCGGCTGGACCAGGAACGGCATGGCGCGATTCGTGTCGGCAGCGCCGAGGAACTGGCCACGCTGCGTCGGTTGTTCGCGGTGATGGGCATGCATCCAGTCGGTTACTACGACCTGTCAGTGGCCGGGGTGCCGGTGCATTCCACCGCATTCCGCCCGCTCGACGCGGCGGCGCTGGCGCGCAATCCGTTCCGCGTGTTCACCTCGCTGCTGCGGCTGGAACTGATCGAAGACCCGTCGCTGCGCGCGCAGGCCGCGCAGATCCTCGCGCAGCGGCGCATCTTCACCGAGGGTGCGCTGCAGCTGATCGAACGCTGCGAGCGCGACGGCGGCCTGGGCGAGGCCGACGCGCAACGCTTCGTCGCCGAGGCGCTGGAGACCTTCCGCTGGCACGGCGATGCCACCGTGACGCTGCCGACCTATCGCGCGTTGAGCGATGCGCACAAGCTGATCGCCGACGTGGTCAGCTTCCACGGCCCGCACATCAACCACTTGACCCCGCGCACGCTGGACATCGATGCGGCGCAGGCGGAAATGTTGCGCCGGGGCATCGACGCCAAGGCGGTGATCGAAGGCCCGCCGCGCCGGCGCTGCCCGATCCTGCTGCGCCAGACCAGCTTCAAGGCGCTGGAGGAGACGGTGCGCTTCCCGGCCGGCGACGGCGCTGCCGAAGCCGGCACTCATACGGCGCGCTTCGGCGAGATCGAGCAGCGCGGTCTGGCCCTGACCCCGAAGGGTCGCACGCTGTACGACGCCTTGCTGGAGCGCGCGCGCGCCGCCGACGGCAGCGCCGGCGGCGACTACGCCACGCGCCTGCAGGCCGCGTTCGCCGAGTTCCCTGATGACTACGCCACGCTGCGCCGCGAAGGCCTGGGCTATTTCCGTTATGCGCTGACCGAGGCCGGCCGCGCCGCTGGGGCCGCGGGCCTGGCCGGCAGGCCCGCCGAGTCGCTGATCGCCGATGGCCTGGCCAGCGCCGACCCGATCGTCTACGAGGATTTCCTGCCGGTCAGCGCCGCGGGCATCTTCCAGTCCAATCTGGGTGGCGGCGAACAGCGCGCTTATGCCGCGCATGCCAACCGCGCCGCGTTCGAGCAGGCGCTGGGTGCGACGGTGCACGACGAATTCGCGATCTACGCCGGTATCGAGCGCACCTCGCTGGAAGCGCTGCAGGACTGAGCCGCCGAAAGCCCCTCTCCCGTCGGGAGAGGGGTTGGGGTGAGGGTACGGCGCGAAGCGTCTCGCGGAGTTGGGCGCACGAGGCTTCGCCCGTACCCTCATCCGCCCCTTCGGGGCACCTTCTCCCGATGGGAGAAGGAACAGCCTAAGCCCCTCTCCCGTCGGGAGAGGGGTTGGGGTGAGGGTACGGTGCGAAGCGTCTCGCGGAGTTTGGGTGCACGAGGCTTCGCCCGTACCCTCATCCGCCCCTGCGGGGCACCTTCTCCCGATGGGAGAAGGAACAGCCATGGCACCAGGCGCCGCGCGAGCACGGCGACCTTGACTAGTGCGACGCAGCCGCTCGCGGTGCGGTGCGCGCCAGGCGCCGCTCGCGCTTGCGTACCCGCCGCGCTTTCCAACGCTCGCGCAGGCACGAGAAGATCACGTACAGCGCCGGGGTGCTGAGCAGGGTCAGGCTCTGCGAGATCAGCAGGCCGCCGATCATCGCGATGCCCAGCGGGCGGCGCAGCTCCGAGCCTTCGCCCAGGCCGACCGCCAGCGGCACTGCCGCCAGGATCGCCACCATCGTGGTCATCATGATCGGGCGGAAGCGCACCACGCAGGCCTCGCGCACCGCCTCCAGCGGCGACTTGCCGTGCTGGCGCTCGGCGACCAGCGCGAAGTCGATCATCATGATCGCGTTCTTCTTGACGATGCCGATCAGCAGCACCAGCGCGATCATCGAGATCACCGACAGTTCGGTGCCGGTGAGCCACAGCGCCAGCAACGCGCCCATGCCCGCGGCCGGCAGCGTGGACAGGATCGTCACCGGGTGCACCAGGCTCTCGTACAGCATGCCCAGCACGATGTAGACCACCACGATCGCCGCCAGCACCAGGATCAGCATCGAGTTCGGCTGCAGCGCCACGCCGAAGCCGCCGCCGTCGGCGATGCGGATGTCGCCGGGCATGCGCAGGCCGGCGACGGTGGCGGCGATGATCGCATCGCCCTCGCCGGTGCTGACCCCGGGCGCCAGGTTGTAGCTCAGGTCCATCGTCGTGTACTGGTTCTGATGGGTGATCTGCGGCGGCGCCAGGCCCGGTACCTGGTGCGCCACGGCGGTGAGCGGCACCATCGCGCCGCTGCGCGTGGGCACGTAGATCCGGTCCAGCGCCGCCGGTGTGGCGGTCTGCTCGGGCAGCGCGTTGACCACCACGCTGTACTGATTGAGGTCCGAATAGATCGTGGAGATCTGGCGCTGGCCGAACGCGCCGTACAGCGCGCCGTCGATCGCGCCGATCGACACGCCCAGGCGCGCGGCCTGGGCGCGGTCGATGACGATGTTCTGGCGCAGGCCGGCGGTGTCCACGTCGGTGCCGACGTCGCGCAGTTTCGGATTCTGTTTCAGCGCCGCCTGCAGCTTGGGCAGCCATTCCTGCAA
>Ga0308160_10001290_pt1 | contig 36509 bp, 26 predicted proteins | sample PhyFR1_FD_201036 | JGI IMG/M metagenome (GOLD analysis project Ga0308160, IMG submission 201036) | Phyllosphere microbial communities from UC Gill Tract Community Farm, Albany, California, United States - DLSLF.R1 | ecosystem: Host-associated > Plants > Phyllosphere > Unclassified | place: USA... | reverse complement strand
CGCCCTTCTTGTCCTTCGGATCCGGACGCTCGGCCATCATGTTGTCGCTGCCGAAGTCGGTGTCCACGTCCAGCCAGCGCTGCGTCGGCAGGCCGATCGCGCGGTCGAGGATGGTCGGCAGCAGGCCTGAGGGCAGGCCGCTCTCGCCGTTCCACAGGATCGCCACGCCCAGGTCGCGTTCCGGCACCAGCGCGACCAGGCCGCGGTAGCCCTGCACCGCGCCGGCATGGAACACCACCTGGTGGCCCGAGTAATCGAAGATGCGCCAGCCCAGCGCGTAGCTGGCCGAGTTGACCCGCTCGCGGCGCCAGCCCGAGCGCATCTCACCGGGAGTGGTGATCAGCGGCGCATGCAACGTGGCCAGCAACGGCGCCGGCAGCACGTCCGGACGATGCCCGGTCTGCGCGATCAGCCACTGCGCCATGTCGCTGATGCTGGCGTTGACGCCGGCGGCCGGGGCCAGCCGGTAGTAGGTGGGCTTGGGCATCAGCGACACCCAGCCGTTGCGGCTGCGTACGTGCGGGCGCGCCCAGCGCGGGCTGGCCTGAATCCCGGCCAGGCCCATGCTGGCGTCGTTCATGCCCAGCGGCTTGAAGATGCGGCGCTCCACCGACTGCTCGTAGAAGCTGCCGGAGGCGGCGAACACCACGTCGCCGATCAGGCTGAAGGCGACGTTCTGGTAGGCGTAGCAGTCGCCCGGCGCGCACTTGAGCGGCGCGTAGGCGAGCTTGTGGCTGAGCGTGTAGTAGTCGGTATTGGATTCGACGTCGCGGTCGTAGGCGTTGTAGGTCAGGCCGACGCGATGGCTGAGCAGGTCGGCCACGTTCAACTGGCCGGTGGCGACCGGATCGCTGAGCTGGAAGCCGGGCACGTAGTCGACGACCTTGCTGTCCCAGCGCAGGGTGCCGTCGTTGACCAGTAGCCCGGCCATGGTGCCGGCGAAGGCCTTGGACAGCGAGGCCAGGCGGAACACGGTGTGCGCGTCGACCGGCTCGGGGCGGTTGACGTCGGTGACGCCGTAGCCGCGCGCGCTGATCACCTGGCCGTTGTGCACGATCGCCACCGCCAGGCCGGGCACGCGCTCGCCGTAGGTGAGCTGCTCGGCCATCGCTTCCAGGCTGGCGACATCGAAGTCCCTGGCCAACGGCAGCACCTTGCTGTCCGGCAGCGAAGCGCGGTACGGCAGCGGCTGGGTCGGCGAGGTATAGCGCGTGGCCTCGGTGTAGATCGGCGGCGGCAGCGGCTGCGAGGGCGCCGGGGTCTGCGCGGTGGAGGACATCGCAAAGGGCAGCAATGCCCCGAGCAACCCGGTTGCCACCGGTCGAAGGATCCGGTGCCTGCTGTTCTGTTTCATCGCGCGTGTGGCCTGTGAGGTGCTGCCGAAACCGATTCTAGCGCCGCTTTTCGCGATTGCACAAACCGGGAGAAGATGAATGGGCATCGTCTTGATCCTGCTGGTGATTTTGCCGGGCCGACAAGGCCGGCAACGCGGCGTCCGGAGCGGTTGCCACGATGGCGCGGCGGGTGCCTGAAACGCATGCAATCGATGTGCCGAAGCCGCTGCGCTCGCCGCGAGCCAGGCTGAACCGTTGCCGGCGCAGTGACGGCGCGGTACCGCTGCGGGATCATGGCGCATGCCCGATCCCGACCGTTCCCCGATCCCCGTCGCCCGTACGGCGCCTGCCGCCGCGACCTGGCTGGGCCTGGCCTTCGTGCTGGTCTGGTGCACCGGCTACATCGCCGGCAAGCAGGTGGTGGCGCACGCAGCGCCGTTCACCGCGCTGCTGTGGCGCTTCGGCTTGACCGCGCTGTGCTTCGCGCTAGCCGCCGGCCCCGCACGGCTGCAGGCGTTGCCGCGCGCGGAACTGGCACGCAGCGCCGTAGCCGGGGTGCTGATGCTGGCCTTGCAGTTCGGCGGGGTCTACGCCGCCTTCGCGCTGGGCACCGGTTCCGGCGTGGCCGCGCTGGTGATCGGGGCGATGCCGCTGCTGGTGGCCTGGGCCAGCCCGTGGTGGGGCGGGGCGCGGCTGCGCGCCGGGCAATGGCTGGGCATGGCGCTGGGCTTCGCCGGCGTCGCCACGGTCGCCGCCGACCGCATCGACGGGGCGACGCCGTGGGGCGGCTGGCTGGCCTTGCTGGTGGGCCTGTTCGGCATCGCCGCCGGCACCCTGTACCAGAAGCGGCATGCCGCGCAGCTCGACCTGCGCGTAGGGCTGGCGGTGCAGAACGCCGCGGCGACGCTGGTGCTGCTGCCGCTGGCGGCGTGGGAAGGCTTCCGCTTCCAGGCCAGCGGCGGTTTCGTCGCGGCGATGGCGTGGCTGGTGCTGGTCAATTCGATCGGCGGCTTCGCGTTGCTGTTCCTGCTGCTGCGGCGCGGCGCCGCCACTCAGGTGGCGAGCCTGTTCTTCCTGATGCCGCCGGTGACCGCGGTGTTCGGCCACCTGCTGCTCGGCGAGCACCTGACCGCGCTGAAGCTGTGCGGCTTCGCGCTGGCGGCGCTGGGTGTGTGGCTGGCGGGCCGCGCGCGGTGAAGCGCGGGTAGGCCCGCTCGCTGCGCCGGCCGCGCCTCAGCCGTCGCGCAGCACGCTGTGGCCGCGGATCAGGTCGGCGGCACGCTCGGCGATCATCATCGTCGGGCCGTTGGTGTTGCCGCTGACCAGGCGCGGCATCACCGATGCATCGACCACGCGCACGCCTTCCAGCCCGCGCAGGCGCAGCTGCGGATCGACCACGGACCACGCATCGTTGCCCATGCGGCAGGTGCCGATCGGGTGGTAGATGGTCTCGGCCTTGGCGCGGATGTAGGCGACCAGGCCGGCGTCGTCCAGGTCGTCGCGCGCCGGCAGCAGCGGCGCGCCGCGCCAGGGATCGAACGCCGGCTGCTGCAGGATGCGTCGCGCCAGGCGCGCGCATTCCACCAGCATGCGCAGGTCGAAGCCGTCCGGATCGCTGAGGTAGTTCGCCTGGATCCGCGCCGGCGTGCGCGGGTCGGCGTCGTTGAGCGACAGGCGGCCGCGGCTGCGCGGCTGCAGGTGGCAGGCGTGCAGGGTGAAGCCGTCGCCGGGCAGCCGGTTGCGGCCGTGGTCGTCGAGCATCGCCGGCACGAAATGCAGCTGGATGTCGGCGCGCGCATCCGGCGCCAGCGGCGAGCGGATGAAGCCGCCGGCCTCGGCGATGTTGCTGCTGCCGGCGCCGCGGTGGCCGCGCAGGAAATAGTCGAAGGCGATCTTCAACTGGTTGCGGCGGTCGTAGCTGATGCCCGGGCGGGTGCGATACAGCGTGCACACGTCCAGATGGTCCTGCAGGTTGGTGCCGATCTGCGGCTGGTCCAGGTGCACGGTGATGCCATGGCGCTGCAGTTCGTCGGCCGGGCCGATGCCCGAGAGCATCAGCAATTGCGGCGAATTCACCGCGCCGGCGCTGAGCAGTACCTCGCGCGCGGCCCGCGCCTGCACTTCGGCGCCGCGTTGCGCATAAGCCACGCCGACCACGCGTTCGCCCTCCACCAGCAGGCGCAGCACCAGCGCGTCGGTGATCACCTGCAGGTTGGCGCGTGCCTGCGCAGGCGCCAGGTAGGCGACCGCCGCCGAGCAGCGCGCGCCGTCCTTCTGGGTGACCTGGTACAGGCCCACGCCCTGTTGCTGCGGGCCGTTGAAATCGCGGTTGTGGGCGAAACCGGCCTGCTCTCCGGCAGCGATGAACACGTCCGAAAGCGGGTTGTGGTAACGCAGATCGGATACGTGCAGCGGCCCGTCGCCGCCATGCAGCGCATCGCCGCCACGGCTGTTGCGTTCGCTGCGGCGGAAATACGGCAGCACGCCCTGCCAGTCCCAACCCTCGGCGCCGTCGGCGGCCCAGTCGTCGTAGTCGGCGGGCACGCCGCGCACGTAGCACATCGCATTGATCGAACTGGAGCCGCCCAGCACCTTGCCGCGCGGCCACCACAGGCGCCGATCGTTCAAGGCCGGCTCCGCCGCGGTGAGGTAGTTCCAGTTGATGCGGCGGTTGCCGGCCAGCCGCGCCAGTCCCGCCGGCATGTGGATGAAGGGATTGCGGTCGCGCGGCCCGGCCTCGATCAGCAGCACCTTGCAATCGCGATCCTCGCTGAGCCGGTTGGCCAGCACGCAGCCTGCCGAGCCTGCGCCGATGATGATGTAGTCGTACACCCGCGGTCCCCCTGTTTCGTGGCGCCGACGCTAGTCGCCGGGGATAGAGCATATGCTCGGCCGCGCCACGGGGTGCAGACGCCGCGATGGGCGTGGGTCTGCGCGTGTCGGCGACGCTGGCGATGTTGCAGTGCATCGGCTACCGTGCGCGCAACCACACGGCGAACGGCGGGCCGATGCAAGCGGAAAACAAGCGCGTCCAGACCGGCGAGCTGCGCGCGGTGCTGCTGTCCTTCGTCTACTTCTTCTGCGTGCTGGCGGCGTACTACGTGATCCGGCCGGTGCGCGAACAACTGGCCGCTGCGGTCGGCTCGACCCAGCTACCCTGGTTCTACATGGCGACCTTCGTCGCCACGCTGTTGCTGACCCCGCTGTTCGCGTGGATGGCGGCGCGTTGGCCGCGGCGGATCGTGGTGCCGGCGGTGTACGTGTTCTTCGCGCTGTGCCTGCTCGGCTTCGTGCCGCTGTTCAGCGGCTACGGCGGACTCAGCCCGCGTGCGCTGGGCATTGTGTTCTTCGTCTGGGTCAGCGTGTTCAACCTGTTCGTGGTGTCGGTGTTCTGGAGCTTCATGGCCGACCTCTGGAGCAACGAACAGGCACGGCGGCTGTTCCCGCTGATCGGCCTGGGCGGCACCGCCGGCGCGGTGGTTGGGCCGCTGCTGACCCGTGGGCTGGTCGGGGTGATCGGCGTGGCGCCGCTGCTGGTGGTGTCGGCGGCGCTGCTGGGCGTGGCGCTGGCATGCGTGATCCTGCTCGGGCGCTGGGCGCGGGTGCATGGCGCGCGCCGCCACGACGTCGGCCACGAGGCCGCGGTGGGCGGAGGCATGTTCGATGGACTCAAGCAGATCCTGGCCAATCCGTTCATGCGCGGCATGGCGCTGCTGATGCTGCTGGGCGATTGCATCGGCACGGCCGGCTATGCGCTGATGACCGATTACTCCGGCGCCACCTTCCACAACGCGGTCGAGCGCACCCAGTTCGCTGCCAACATCGATATGCTGGCCAATGTGCTGCAGGTCGCCGTGCAGATCACCGTGACTCGCTGGCTGCTGATGAAGAAGGGCGCCGGCGCGGTGATCGCGCTGTGGGCGCTGATCAGCGTGGGCACGCTGGTGGCCACCGCGTTGTCGCCCGATCCGTATGCCTTGGCGGTATGGATCGTGCCCTGGGTGGTGTTGCCGGTGGTGATCACCCGTTCGCTGACCTACGGCATGGTCGGGCCGGCGCGCGAATCGTTGTACACGCGGGTGCCGCGGCAGCTGCGCTACCAGGGCAAGAACGCAGTGGATACGGCGGTGTGGCGTGCCGGCGACGTGGCTGTCTCCTCGGCGATGATCGGCCTGCGCGGGCTGGGCATGGGCGTGCCCGGTTTCGCCGCGCTGGCCGCGCTGGCGGCGACGCTCTCCGGCGTCATCGGCTGGCGCCTGGCGCGTGCGGTCGAAAGCGCCGCGCCTGCAGCGGAGACGGCGGCGACGCGTTGAGTCTGCGTGCAGCAGGCCGCGCGGCTGCGATGCCGGCCGCTGCGGCAACCGCTATGCTGTGCATCCTCTTTCGCCGATGGACGCGCGCATGACCCTGCTGGCCTCGATCCTGGTATGCCTGGTGGCGTTGCTGCACGTCTACATCCTGGTGCTGGAGATGTTCCTGTGGACGCGGCCGCTGGGCATGAAGGTGTTCCGCAACACGCCGGACAAGGCGCAGCTGACCAAGGTGCTGGCCGCCAACCAGGGCCTGTACAACGGCTTCCTTGCCGCCGGCCTGGGCTGGGGCGCGGCGACGCAGCGCGTGGACGTGATGCTGTTCTTCCTGGGCTGCGTGGTCGTGGCCGGCCTGTACGGCGCGTGGAGCGTCAGCCGCCGCATCCTGTTCGTGCAGGCGCTGCCGGCGGCGCTGGCGATCGCGGCGGTGCTGCTGGCGTATTGAGCCGGCTGCGCACCGGCATCGCGGTGCGGCGTCAGCCAGTCGCCGCCTTCGCGCGCGGCGACACCCACATGGCGATGCTGGCGAAGAACACCACCTGTTCGCGCGCGTCGCGGATCTCCACGCTGACCGGCAGCTCGTAACCGCTGTCGGCGGCCACGATCGCCACGTCCGGCGTCGCCACCGCGTGCATCGTGCCATTGGCCTTGCTGCGGTATTCGACGCGCATGCCTTTTGGGATCCAGCGCATCGATGGCGGCAGGCTGGCATCGACCATGACCCCGCCGGCCAACTCGGCCAGGTTGCACAGCGCGATCGCATGCACGGTACCAATGTGGTTGCTGACCCGCCGTCGATGCGCGATGCGCGCCTCGCAACGGCCGGGCTGCAGCACGGTGATGCGTGGAGCGATGCTGGCGAAGTGGGGCGTGTCATCCGTCCCCGAGTAGGCCGCGCCGCTCTTGCGCGCGCCTGGGGCAAGGAAGAGTGAGGAAGTGGACGTGCGTCCACGCCCGAGCGATGACGCGGTCCCGGGCGCGCGCAAGAGCGGCCCTGCGGGTTGGGGCTGGCAGGCCGCCAGCCGGCGCCGTGCGGCTTGACCTGACGCCCAGTCAGGTGCTGCGCCGCTCAGCACCAGCTGACGGCCTGCCAGACCCAACGCGGCCTACTCGGGGACGGATGACACGCCCTGGCGCCTTGAAGCACACGGCACGGGAAAACAGCCATTGCCCGGCTGGCCAGCGTTGCATGCGTCGATAGAGCGACAGCAATCGGCTCATGGTGTGTCCCTCAAATGAAGACGGCGGACCGAAGTCCGCCGTCGTGGTGAGCGTGTTACCGAGTGGGTCTCAGGCCGCTTCGCGCGAATGGTCGTCGCCGGCCGTGGCGCGGTGGTAGTAGCTGGCCGAACGCAGTTCGTCGGCGTCGAAATCGTCCACGCTGATCGTGTCCATGGTGATCTCGCGCAGTTCCTCCAGCTGGCGGCGCTCGTCGGCCGACAGCACGCCTTCGCGCACCGCTTCATCCAGCTGCGAGGCGAAGTCCAGCGCCTCGATGCCCTTGCTCTTGAGCGCCTTCAGGAACTTGCGCTCGACCGGCTCGGCCAGCACCGCCTTGGTCAGGTAGCTGGCGATGCGGCCGCCCGGATTGTTCTCGCACGGGGTCAGGAACACGCCCTGGCCCAGGCGGTCGCGGGCTTCGTTCGGCGTCATCAGCAGCGCGGCGACGCGGTGGCCCAGGCGGTCGCCCGGGGCTTCGGCGCGGCGGCCCCACGGGAAGATCAGCGCCCACATCAGCCAGCCCACCGGACGGATCGGGAAGTTGCGCAGCGCCGCCGACAGCGCCAGTTCGATCTTGTGCACGCTGTCGTGGAACGCCCAGGCCAGCAGCGGCTGGTCGGTCGCCGGCGCGCCGTCGTCGTGGTAGCGCTTGAGCATCGCGCTGGTCATGTAGATGTGGCTCAGCACGTCGCCCAGGCGGCCGGACAGCGATTCCTTGAACTTCAGCTTGCCGCCGAGCATCAGCATCGACACGTCGGCCATCAGCGCCAGGTTCGCCGAATAGCGGTCCAGCTTGCGGAAGAAGCGGCGGGTGTAGGCGTCGCCCGGCGCGGCGCCGATGCGTGCGGCGGTCAGCCCGAACCACAGCGAGCGCACCGCGTTGGAGATCGCGAAGCCGATGTGGCCGAACAGGTTGCGGTCGAACTCGTCGACGCCGGCCTTGTGGTCCGGATTGCCGGCGGCCTTCATTTCCTTCATCACCCACGGATGGCACAGGATCGCGCCCTGGCCGAAGATCAGCAGGCTGCGGGTCATGATGTTGGCGCCTTCCACGGTGATCGCGATCGGCGCGGCCTGCCAGCTGCGGCCGGCGAAGTTGCGCGGGCCGAGGATGATGCCCTTGCCGCCGACCACGTCCATCACGTCGCTGATGACTTCGCGGCTCATCGTGGTGCAGTGGTACTTGGCGATCGCCGACGGCACCGACGGCACGTCGCCGCGGTCCACCGCCGCGGCGGTCGCCTGCGCCAGCGCACTGATCGCATAGGCCTTGCCGCCGATCCGCGCCAGCGCCTCTTCCACGCCCTCGAAGCGGCCGACCGACAGGCCGAACTGCTTGCGGATGCGCGCGTAGGCGCCGGTGACGATCGCGCCGTACTTGGCGCCGCCGCTGGCGGTGGAGGGCAGGGTGATCGAGCGGCCCACGGCCAGGCACTCGTTGAGCATGTTCCAGCCCTTGCCGACCATGTCCACGCCGCCGATTAGCTGGCTGAGCGGGATGAACACCTCGCGGCCGTGGATCGGGCCGTTCTGGAACGGCGAGTTCAGCGGGAAGTGGCGGCGGCCGATCTCGACGCCGGGGGTTTCGCGCGGCAGCAGCGCCAGGGTGATGCCGATGTCCTTGGTGTCGCCGATCAGGCCTTCCGGGTCGTACATGCGGAACGCCAGGCCAACCAGCGTCGCCACCGGTGCCAGGGTGATGTAGCGCTTGTCGAAGGTCAGCTTGACGCCGAGCACGTTGGCGCCGTTCCACTCGCCCTTGCAGACGATGCCGTAGTCGGGGATCGAGGTCGCATCGGAGCCGGCGAACGGGCCGGTCAAACCGAAGCATGGCACTTCCTGGCCCACCGCCAGGCGCGGCAGGTAATAGTCCTTCTGTTCCTTGGAGCCGTAGTGCAGCAGCAGTTCGCCCGGGCCCAGCGAATTGGGCACGCCGACCGTGGAGCTGACCACGCTCGACACCGAGGCGATCTTCTGGATCACTTTGTGGTGGGCCAGCGCGGAGAAACCCAGGCCGCCGTATTCCTTCGGAATGATCATGCCGAAGAACTTGTGCTTCTTGACGAAGCTCCACAGCTCAGGCGGCAGGTCGGCGTGGACGTGGGTGATTTCCCAGTCGTTGGTCATCCGGCACAGCTCTTCCACCGGGCCGTCGAGGAAGGCCTGCTCCTCGGCGGTCAGCTGCGGCTTCGGGTAGTCGAGCAGCTTCTGCCAGTCCGGGTCGCCGGTGAACAGTTCGCCCTCGAAGCCGACCGAGCCGGTTTCCAGCGCGATCCGCTCGGTCTGCGACAGCGGCGGCAGCACCTTGCGGAACACCTTCAGCATCGGCGCGGTGAGCAGCGGCTTGCGCACGAACGGCAGCAGCAGCGGCACCGCGACCAGCGCCAGCAGCACGGCAGCGACGATGGTGGCGACGTGGTGGGCGCCGAGCAGCCAGCACGCGACCAGCAGCGTGGCGCTCAGCGCGGCCCAGACGGCGAGCCGCATGCGGTGATAGGCGGCGAAGGCGCCTGCCAACAACAACACGAGGAAGGGTGCGACGATGCTCATGGGCTTGCTCCGGGGACTTGCTCGGTGACGGCGGACGGTGCGCCGGCGTTAGCCGGTGGCAGTGCATCCAGATAATGCAACACAGTGGCGGTAAACGCGGCGTTGTCGTCGCCGGCCAGCATATGCGTGGCCTCGGGAAGGTGCACATGCTGCGCATGCGGCACCAACGACAGGAATTCTTCGATGGTCTGCGGCGTGACCAGATCGCTGCGCCCGCCGCTGATCAGCAGCACCGGGCAGTGCACCTTGCGCGCGGCCTGCGCGATCGCGTCCTGGTGCTGCTCGCCGTCGCGCGCCAGTTCCTCGACCAGGCGCGGGTCCCAGTGCCAGTACCAGCGGCCGTCGGCGTGCCGGCGCAGGACGCTGCGCAGCGCGTCGGGCGACTTGCGCGCGCGCTGCGGCAGATAGGCGGCGATGGCGTCGCCGGCGTCGTCCAGCGTGGCGAAGCCGTGCGGATGCGCGGTCATGAAGGCGAGGATGCGTTCGACCCCGGCCGGCTGCCAGCGCGGGGTGATGTCGACCAGCACCATCGCGCGGAACAGGCCCGGCCAGCGCGCCTCGGCCATCAGCCCGAACAGCCCGCCCATCGAGGCGGCGACCAGCACCGGCGCCGGCGCCATTTCGCCGGCGACCACGATCAGGTCGTCGGTGAACTGTTCGCCGCGGTAGGGCAGGTCGGCGGGATTGCGGGTGGAGTCGCCATGGCCGCGCGCGTCGTAGGCGACGCTGCGATAGCCGTGCGCCTGCAACGCCGCGGCGCTGACCATCCAGGCGTGCCGGGTCTGCCCGAAACCGTGCGCGAACAACAGGCTGCCCGCAGCGCCGGGCTCGGTGACGGTCGCGGCCAGCTGCATGTCGTCCGCGCCGGCGAGCAGGGCGGAGGCCGCAATCGGCATGCTGGAAGGAGAGGAAACCATACGAGCTAGTATGGATGAGCCGGCAGCGATGTCAATACGATGCAGTATGGAAACGAAAAGCCAATGCTGCCGGGCATTTGCGTGCGATTCATGGAGGGCACATACTGCAACCGACTTCCCCGTATGGTTAAATCGACGGATGAACAATGCCTCCGTGTCTTCCACCGACGATGCTGCCGCCCCAAGCGGTGGCCGCAACAACCGACTCAGCGCCGAGGATTGGGCGCAGGCCGCACTGGACCTGATCGCCGAACAGGGCGTCAACGCGGTAGCGGTGGAACCGCTGGCACGGCGTCTGGGCGTGACCAAGGGCAGCTTCTACTGGCACTTCCCCTCGCGCGATGCGTTGCTGCAGGCGGCGCTGGAGCGCTGGGAAGTGGTCGAGCAGCAACAGGTGTTCGGCAGCCTGGAAGAGGTGCCGGATCCGCGCACCCGGCTGCGCGCGCTGTTCCAACTGGTCGCGCACGAGGTCAAGCCGCACATCATCTACAGCGAACTGCTGAAGGCGCTGGACCATCCGGCGGTGCGCCCGGTCATCGACCGGGTCTCGCAGCGGCGCATGGAGTACCTGATCGCCTCGTTCCGCCAGGCCGGTCTCAGCCGCACCGATGCCCAGCACCGCGCCCGCCTGGCCTATGCGGCCTATGTCGGCTTCCTGCAGTTGTCGCTGCAGTTGCACCAGCCCAAGCAGGCGCGCGAGGAGTTCGAGGCCTACGTCGAACACGTGATCGTGACCCTGATCCCCGGCTGATGTTCCAGGAACTGACCCGCGCCAGCGTGCACGAGCAAGTGCGCCGCCATCTCGCCCAGGGCGACCATCGGCGTGCCGATGCGCTGTGCGAACAGGTACTGGCCACGGCGGTAGACGATGTGACGCTGCGGCGCATGCACGCGATGCTGCTGATGGAGAGCGGCGAGATCGCGCGTGCGGCCCAGGCCTGGGCCCTGGTTGCCGCCGCCGAACCGAGCCTGGAGGCGTGCAGCCGGCTGGGCATCTGCCTGGCCCACCTGGGCGAGCATGCGCAGGCACTGCCGGCGTTCGAACAGGCCTTGCAGCTGTCGGCGGACGCGTTCCTGGTGCGGCTGTGCTACGCCGAGAGCCTGGATGCAGTGGGACGCGGCGACGACGCCTTGCCGATGTACTTCGCCGCGGTGCATGCCGCGCAGGCCAAGGGCCGCTGGCTCGATCAGCACAGCACCGCGCCGGAGTTGCGGCCGCGGGTGATCGCGGCGATGGCGCGGATCGACCACGGTCGGCATGCCTTGTTCGCGGCAGCGGTGCAGCCGCTGATCGAGCGTTTCGGCGAAGCGGCGCTGCGCCGGGTGACGGCGGCGCTGCGGATCTATCTGGGGCTGCAGCCGCGCCCTGCCGACGACGGCCAGCGCCCCACCTTCCTGTACGTGCCCGATCTGGATCCCTCGCCGTATCTGGGCGCAGCACGTTTTCCTTGGTACGCGCGGCTGCAGGCCGCCACCGAGGGCATCTGCAACGAAGCGCGGCAGGTGCTGGCCTCGCGCCAGGCGGTGCAACCGTTCCTGGATTTCAGCAACGGCGCCACGCCGCAGGACTACCTCAGCGCCAAGCACGGCGATGGCGCCTGGGATGCCTATTTCTTCTATCGGCACGGTGTTGCGAATGCCGAGAACCTGCAGCGGTGCCCGGTCACCGCGGCGGCGCTGGCGCATGTGCCGTTGACCAAGATCGATCTGCACGCGCCGGAGGTGCTGTTCTCGATCCTGGCGCCCGGCACCACGATCAAGCCGCACTACGGGGTCAGCAACTCGCGCGTGGTCACCCATCTGCCGCTGATCGTGCCGCCGGAGTGCGCGCTGGAGGTCGCCGGCATCGCCCACCACTGGCAGGTCGGGCAGCTGGTTACCTTCAACGACACCTGCCTGCACCAGGCCTGGAACCACAGCGAGCAGCTGAGGGTGGTGATGATCCTGGACACCTGGCATCCGGACCTGGAAGAGGCCGAGACGCTGGCGCTGCGGCAGCTGATCGAGACGATCGGCGCGTTCAACCTGCGTGCGGGCCTGTAGCCGGCGCAGCCGTCCGTCCGCGTGCGGTCCAGTTGGCGCACGCAATGCAGGGCTGGCGCGCGCCGCTCAGCGCTTGAACATCAGGTAGGTGGAGAGGATGTACTTGTCGTTGGAGACCGGCGGATTGCCGAAGTGCTGGTACATCCAGTACGGCGGGAACATCAGCAGCCTGCCGGTGCGCGGCGCGGTTTCCACGTCCAGGTCGCAGAAGCGCGTGGTGCCGCCCTCGGCCACATCGTTGAGGTACCACAGGAACACCAGGTAGCGTTCGGACACTTCGTCGATCGAATCGAAGTGCGGCTGGAAACGGTCGCTGCCGCCGACCTGGTATTTCTTCAGGATCAGCCGGTCGATGGTGGGGCGGTACGGGATCGACAGGGTCAACCCGAGGTCCTGGTTGTAGCGCGCCAGGTAGTGCTCGATCTTGTCCAGGAAGAAGCCCAGGAATGCCGGGTCGGCGAGCTTGCCGACATCCAGCTCGGTCCAGTTGCTGTCGCCGAGCACCGCGCGGCTGTTGCTGCCGTTGCGCTGGTGATGCGCGCGCGAGGCCTCGAAGCCGTCGATCAGCTGGCGGCAGAACGCCTCGGGCAACGCGTCGTCGTAGCTGCGGATGTAGTCGCTCAGCGCTTTCATGGCGTAGATGTCTCCAGGTCGTAACCCCAGTGCGTGGCCACCGGTTGCAGGATCGGCAACGCGCCGGCCAGCCACGGCGCGTAGGCGTGCCAGCGGTCCACCGCGCGCCGGTTCACCTGCTCCACCACCTGCGAATAGCTGGGCGTGCTGATATAGCCCTTGCGTGCGGCATGCTGGCTGAAGCCGGCCAGGAACTCGGGCTGCGCGATGCCGAGGAAGCCGCCGATGCGCTGCACCTGCGCGGGGAAATCGGCAACCGTTTCCTCGTACTTGAGGATCAGCAGGTCCGGCTGCAGCAGCGCCTGATGGTGGATCCAGAAACGCATCGCGTTGACGTAGCTCTTGGCCAGGCGTTCCAGGCTGGAGCACAGCACCATGAACGCCGGCGAGCGGAAGTTCTGCATGTAGCAACTCAGCAGCACATCGCAGGGATGGCGCAGGGCGAGGATGATCTTGGCGTTCGGGAACAGGCGCACGATCATCGGCAGGCGCAGCATATTGAGCGGATTCTTGTCGACCAACTGCTGGCCCGGGGCCAGCGCGATGACCTTGGCGATCTCCGACCAGTACACCTGGCGCATCGCCTCCACCTGCGCCGCGTCCAGCGTGCCCAGATCGTAGGGGTAGCGTTTGCCCTGTGCTTCCATCCAGTCGATGCAGTTCTGCAGGATGGCACGCTCGTCCATCGATGCGTAGTTCGGGTGCGCGTCGAGCATCTGCTCGAGCATGGTGGTACCCGAGCGCGGGAAACCGACGATGAAGACCGGCGAGGCGCTACTGGCCGGCGCCGCATCGCGCGTGCCGGCATAACACGCTTGCGTTTGCTCCAGCCACAGTTGCGAGCTTTGTAACGGTTCTTCTCCAGACTGGACGATGCCAGGCATGCTGCCCGCGGCGATCTTCAGCTGGATGGCATGCGCGTTCCCCAGCATCTGCATCGCTTTGGTGGTATGCCCCTGCTTGTCTGCGATGCCGCCGAGCATGAAGTAGGCAGTGGCTTGTATCTGGAGGGGGGGCTGCAACTCAAGCAATGCGCTGAGCGCGTTGCGCGCGGCAGCGTGATCCTTGCGGCGCAGCGCCAGCGATGCTTCCAGTTGCAACATGTCGCCCTGCGTCTGTGAACCATGCTGGCTGGCCGTCGATGCGATTTTCTGCATCAATTCGCTGGCTTGTTCGAGCCGATTGGTACGTTCGTACAGCTGGGCCAGCCGGATGAGATGTGAGACCGGTGGAGACTGATCATGTGGCGTCTGCGAAAGAAGCGCTTCGGCCTCCACGGTTCTGCCCACCTGGATCAACGCGCTCGCCAGTTCTTCGCGCAGATCTTCGGACAGTTGAGGCCATGCCGATGGTGGCGGTAGCAAGGCGGCCGCGCGCTGCGCATCGCCGCACTCGAAGCAGGCGATGGAGGCATGGATGCGCGCTTCCGGTTGCGTCGGATCCAGCTCGACGGCGTCCAGGAAGCGGTGGCGAGCGTGGGCGATATCGCCCATGTCCATCAGCAGTAGACCGTAATCGATCAGGTAGTGATAGAGGTGAGGAGCAAGCGCGATCGCTCGCAAATAAGCCTGCTCGGCTGAGCCGTTGTCGCCCAGCGTGCGCAAGGTCAGGCCGAGATTGGCCCAATGCGCTGGTTCGTGCGATTGCAGCTCCGTCAGCGTCCGGTAAATGGTGGCCGCGCCTGCAAGGTCGCCGCTCTGTTGCAGCGACATTGCCAGCAGCGTGTTCCAAGAGGGATCGCCGGGATCGCCCGCCAGTGCTTGGCGGCAGGCAGCGGCAGCGGCAGCGGCCTGGCCTTGGTCGATCAGTTGGATGGCGTATTGCAGTTGCGGAGAGTTCATTCGGATCTGCCAATGAAAAGGGCCGCGCGAATCCTTCGCGCGGCCCTTGTTTCAAATCAACAGCGTGATCTTCTCGATCAGAAGTTCATGCTGTAACGAGCCCACAGGTAGCGGCCCACGGTGTCGAAGGTGTTCACGTCCGTGTTCGCATTGAGCACGTTGTTCTGGTACAGAATCGGCGGCTGCTTGTCGAACACGTTGTCCAGGCCGACTTCCACCTTCGAATTGAACCACGGCAGCGCGTAGTTCACGCTGACGTTGTGCACGAAGTAGGAGCCGTACTTACTCACAACACCGCAGAATTCGGGAGCATTGACCGAGTCGCAAGCGGCATCCGAGCTTTGGATCTTGAACGGACCCACGTAACGCACACGCCAACTGGCGCCGAAATCTCCCTTCTGCCAGTTGACGAACAAGCGGCCGCGGACACGCGAGTACAGGCCATAGCTCTTGTTGTAGGTGCCGGCAACGTGGGTGACGTCGCTATCCGGATCGGCCGGGTTGGTCTTGTTGTCGTAACGCGCGATGTAAGTGCCGTCCAGGCCGAAGGTGTAGCTGCCCCAGGCGGTATCCGGCAGGCGGTAGCGCAGCGCCAGATCCCAGCCCTTGGTGTCCAGGCGACCCAGGTTGACGATCGGCTCGCGGATGAAGTTGACCTGTCCATCCGGGAAGCGGTTGATGAAGCCGCAGAAGGGGCTATTGCTGTCCTTGTAGCAAATGTCGGTCACGATCTGCGCATCTGCGCGGTTGATCGTGTCGTTCAGGTACAGGCGCCAATAGTCCAGGCTGGCCGAGAAGCCCGGCAGCCATTCCGGGTCGTACACCACGCCCCAATCGAACGACTTGCCTTGTTCCGGCTTGAGATCGAAGCCGGCAGCGACCGAGCCGGACCACACGCCATTGCTCTGGGAGTTCGGAGCAGGCGCAATACCGGTGCCGGGGATCGCTGTCGCGCCGGTGGGAGCGCCACACGCGGCTTCGTGGTCGCGCGGCGCGCCTGCGGCGCCATAGCCCGTGCACTTGTCGGCGAGGTTCGGTGCATCACCGCTCGGACCCGCGTACAGGTTGTCGATGGTCGGAGCACGGAACACTTCGGCGACCGTGCCGCGCAGCAGCAGGTTCTCGATCGGGCGCCACTCCAGCTGGATCTTGCTGTTGGTGGTGTTGCCGAAGGTGTTGTAGTCCGAATAGCGCGTACCCAAGGTCAGCGCCAGCAGGTGCGCGAACGGGACTTCCGACAACAGCGGGACGTACAGTTCGCCGTAGACTTCCTTGACGTTGTACTTGCCGCTCAGCGGGGTGCCGCAGGCCTCTTGCGAGATGAAGCAGCTGCCGTCCGGATTGGCGAGTGCAATGTAGTCCACCGAGTTCTTCTGGTACTCCTCGCGCCAGGAGACGCCGACCGCCAGCTGCGCGGCGCCGGCCGGCAGCGTGAACAGCTCGCCGTTGGCATTGGCTTCGAAGCTGCGCATCTGGTACGTGGTGGAGTAGGTCGGACGCGCTTCGTAATCCTTCAGCGTCGAGATCGTCTGCGGATCGTTGATGTTGAAGATGTTGAGCGGGGTACAGCCGGAAATCACATTGCCGGCGCTGCCGCACTTGACCACGCCATCGGTGTCCTGGAACGACGGGCCCAGCGCGTCGCGCAGGCCGGCGTAGTACACATAGCCGTAGCTGGTGTTCTCGCGGGTGTAGTGGCCGTAGTTCATCGCCGCGTCCCACTTCCAGGACGTGTCGCCGACGAAGCCTTCCAGGCCGGCGACGACCTGGTCGGTGACGGTGCTGTAGTACGAGCGGCGCTGGCCCAGCGAGGTGAAGCGGGTCAGGAACGATTGGCCGCCCGCATTGGCGCTGAACTCGGTGCCGAACGGGTTGTAATAGTTGTCGGCAGAAATCACCACCTTGTCGTTGCGGGCATCGAACGGCAACGCGGCGATGGCGAAGTTCGAGCTGGTCTTGTTGTGATAGACCTGCGCGAACGCGTTGATGCTGTCGGTGATCTGGTAGTTGGCCAGGAAGAACGCATTGGTGCGCTCCTGCGGGGTCATGATCAGGTTGGTCGCCTGATAGTTGAACGCGTCGCGCGCGCCGGAGTAGCAGCGGTAGTCGCTTTGCGAAGCGCCGCTGGCGCCTGGAGTCAGGGTAACGCTTCCGCAACCGCCGTACTGGCCCTGGAGGGACGTGGGCAGGTAGATGCGTCCACCCGGAGTACGGCTGGACCCGCCAATGCTGACCGAGCCGCCGGACAGGTAGGTGGCGTCCTTGGAGTACTTACGGTTCGCCGAGGAGATGCCGTCGAACTTGTTGTAGTTCAGGCCCGCCATGATGTTGCCGCGGTCGCCGACCTGGCCGAAGGTGATCGAGCCGCCGTTACGCGCGCCGTCGCTCAGGTGGGTGGCCTGGCCGTAGTCGACGCTGACCGTCAGACCTTCGAAGTCCTTGCGCATGATGAAGTTGACCACGCCGGCAACGGCATCGGAGCCGTACACGGCCGAGGCGCCGCTGGTCAGCACTTCGATGCGCTCCACCGCGCTGGCGGGGATCGAGTTGACGTCGTTGTTGGCGACGCGACGGCCGTTGACCAGCAGCAGCGTGCGCTCATCGCCCAGGCCGCGCAGGTCGACCGTGGACTTGCCGTCGCCGCCGCCGTTGTTGACCGCCGGGGAGGCGGGCGCGCCGGACATCGCCGGCAGTTCCTGGACCAGTTCGCCCAGGGTCAGCTTGCCGGTCTGCTCGATCGCGGCGCGATCGATCACCACCACCGGGCTGGCGGTTTCGGTCTCGACGCGGGCAACGCGCGAGCCGGTCACCTGGATCGTGTCCAGGGTCTTGGAGGGGTCGCTGGAAGAGCTGTCCTGGGCAACCGCTGCGCCCGTGCTGAGCAGGGCGGTGGTGCCAGCGGCGAGCGCGAACGTGATGGCGTCGCGCAGGCGATGGGTCTTGCAATTCATTGGCTCTCTCTCCGAATGAGATGTGGTGTCAACTGAAGGTTGTCCAGCGGTGGCGTCGAAAGGCGACGCCAAAATCCGCAGGGTGAACCGATAGTAACTGCGTCTTCAGAGAAATTAAAGAGTTGTTAATAAGATCGACATAAGTGTGATGCAGGTATCACTAATTTGCTCCCGCCGGACAAAAAAAAGCCCCGCAAGGGGGCGTTTTTCCGCAGCAACTCCTTTTCCGAACAAGGAGTTGCTGGTTACAAGTCCTGTTCGTAGCGCACGTAGGGGATGGTGCCTTCCTCGGTGCTGATGTTGTTCGGGGCGAACGGGTTCTTGCCGCGGGTGATCACGTTCTCGGCGCCGACGGTCAGCTGGCCGCTCCAGGGAGTGCGCCAGGTCAGGCCCACGCCGAGGCCGGACCACTTGCCCGGCTGGCCCGGCGCGTCGACGACGCGGCCGATGACGTTGGCGCTGAACGAGCCGTAGCCGCCGCCGATGCTCAGGCTCTTGCTGTCCCATTGGTCGACCAGCGCCTGCGAGGCATCGGCGATCGGGACCAGGCGCGCACGCGCATAGGTGCCGCCGATCGAGACGAAGCCTTCGCGGCCGATGTTCTGCTGCGCGAACACGGTCAGGTCGTTCTGCTCCATGCGCAGCGCGGGCGTCTTGTTGGGTCCCGCCAGCCACGCCGGCATGTTCTCGCGGCCGGTGCCGGCCGACAGCGACACCCGTCCGCCGGGGCGGTTGAAGGTGGTGGTCGCGGCAACGTGGTGGCCGACATCGTTGTCCTCGTCGCCGAGGCTGGCGAGCATGCAATGGCTGGCCAGCCCGCTGATGCTGCTGCCGCTGGCGCTGTTGCACAGCAGGCCCAGCGAGTCGCCGGAGGACAGGCCGAAGGCGGCGTCGAGCGAGTTGCGGCCGAAGTGCCAGCGCGCGCCGGCCGCCTGTTCGCCGGTCGGCTCCAGGTACAGCAGCGCCTCGACCTTGCCGCTGCCCTTGTTCCAGATCGGCAGCACGGTGCGGTCCGCGGGCTTGCTCTGCGCATACGCGCCCGTGGTCGCCGCAAGGGCGATCAGCAGAGCAAGTGGCAGGCGCAGTAGGGCTCGCATCGGCAGTGTGTGACTCTCGGGCGGGGACTAAAGTTCCCGCCGTTCAGGGTGAACGATACTAGTGGGTTTATGTTTCTTTAACAAGTCGAGCTCCCCGGTCCTAGCCCTCGCCCCTGGCTATTGCAAGCGCTCCGAGGGCGCCGGTTCAGCCGAGGTTACAGCGAACAATACGCCGAATTCCGTCAAGGGGAAGTCATAGTGTCGGCCGCAGAACTCGCACCGTATCTCAACTTGGCCGGTTGCCTCGGCGGCGGCGCGCGCTTCTTCCTCGCCCAGCGAGCGCAGCATGGCCGCCACCCGCTCGCGCGAGCAGGAGCAGCCGAAGCGCAGCGGCTTGGTGCCCAGCAGCTCCGGCGCTTCCTCGTGGAACAGCCGGTGCAGCAGGGTTTCGGCCGGCAGGGCCAGCAGCTCGGCTTCGCTCACCGTCTCGAACAGGGCGCCGGCGCGGTTCCAGCCGTCCTCGTCGCCGCTGTCGCCGGGCAGCTTCTGCAGCAGCAGGCCGGCCGCCTGGTGGCCGTCGGCGGCCAGGATCAGCCGCGTCGGCAACTGTTCGGACTGGCGGAAATAGTCTTCGAAGGCCTCGCCCAGTTCGGCCGCCGACAACGCCACCAGGCTCTGGTAGCGCTGCGGTTCGCGCGGGTCCAGGCCGGGATTTTCGATGGTGATCGCCAGCAGCGCGCCGTCGCCGAGCGCGCGCAGGTCGCGCGGGGCGTCGCTGCCTTCGCTCAGCTGGACGATGCCGCGCAAGGTGCCGGCCGCGGTGCATTCGGCGAACAGGGTGCGCAGCGCGCCCTGGCTGCGCAGTTGCACCGACAGGCGCCCGTCGACCTTGGTGTGGCCGGTGAACAGGGCCGCCGCCACGCAGGCCTCGCCCAGCAACTCGGTCGCCGCGGCGGGATAGCTGGCCGGCGCGAGGATGTCGCGCCAGGCGGACCCCAGGCGCACGTGCACGCCGCGCACGCCGGCGCTGGGCAGCAGGAAGCGGGTCAGGTGATCGTGATCGGAAGAACTCATCGCGGCCTCGCTGCGCATGGGAAGATGGCGACCGCAGGATAGTGGGTCATCTCGGTGGACAAAGTCGAAGAAGGCATAGCAATGGGGGCGCCGCGGGGCGTTGCAAGTGGCGCGGCGGTGCCGCGACGCAGGCGTTGGCTGCGCTGGCTGCTGGCGGCGCCGCTGTTGTTCGCGCTGGCGAGCACGTCGCAGGTGATCATGCTGCGCTTCGTCGATCCGCCGTTCTCGGCGATGATGCTCGAGCGCCAGCTCGGCGCCTGGGGCGAGGGCGACTGGTCGTTCCGCGTCGCCTACGACTGGCGCGACAGCGCGCAGATCGCCCCGAGCCTGCCGATTTCGCTGGTGGCCGCCGAGGACCAGCGCTTCCCGAGTCACCATGGCTTCGATCTGGAAGCGATTGAGAAGGCGCGCGACCACAATGCGCGCGGCGGGCGCCTGCGCGGTGCCAGCACGATCAGCCAGCAGGTGGCCAAGAACGTGTTCCTGTGGCAAGGCCGCAGCTGGCTGCGCAAGGGATTGGAAGCGTGGTACACGGTGCTGATCGAGACGCTGTGGTCCAAGCAGCGGATCCTGGAGGTGTATGCCAACGTCGCCGAGTTCGGCGACGGGGTCTACGGCGCGCAGGCGGCGGCGCGCAGTTTCTGGGGCAAGGATGCGGCGCAGCTGAGTCCGGCGCAGAGCGCGCTGCTGGCGGCGGTGCTGCCGGCGCCGCAGCGCTACGCCGCCGCGCGCCCGGGGCCGTACGTGCAGCGCCGCGCCAACTGGATCCAGCGGCAGACGCGGCAGCTGGGCGGGCCGGCCTATCTGCAGGCGCCCTAAAAACATTGAGCCATAGCGCGTGCGACGTTGGCCGCTATGAGGCGTTTTTGTAGATGTATATAGCGACGTGAGCGCTCGGGCAGCAGCCCATGGGCCTGCCTGAGCCGTCCGTGCGCAAGGCGGACATTGCCTGCCAGGGAGTGGTCGAGGGTTTCGGCATGGCGCTGCGTTTTAGTCCCTCTCCCATCGGGAGAGGGGTTGGGGTGAGGGTACGGGGCGAAGCGTCTCGCGGAGTTTGGGGCGTTAGGCTTCGCCCGTACCCTCATCCGCCCCTGCGGGGCACCTTCCCCCGAAAAGGGGGGGGGCATGGTCCCGTTGGGAGAAGGGAACAGGAGGGAGCGACTCCGGATTCTCGTCAGGTGGCGCGCTGCCGCTGGTGAACGCGCAGGCCGCTCCGTACCATCGGCACATGGAACCCGAGCGCCTGACCGTCGTCGTCACTGCCTTCAACGAGGCGCAGACCCTGCCGCTGCTGCAGCCGCGGATCCTCGCCGCGCTCGATGGCCTGGACGATGTGGAGGGGCGGGTGCTGTATGTGGACGACGGCAGCCGCGATGCGACCTGGGAGGTGATCCTGGCGCTGGCCGCGGCCGATCCGCGAATCGGGGCGCTGCGCCTGTCGCGCAATTTCGGCAAGGAGCTGGCGCTGACCGCAGGCCTGGATTTCGTCGAGCGCGGCGCGGCGATGCTGCTGGACGCCGACGGCCAGGATCCGCCGGAGCTGATCGGGGAATTCGTCGCGCAATGGCGCGCGGGCTACGACGACATCTACGGCACCCGCATCGCGCGCGACGGCGAAGGCTGGCTCAAGCGCGGCACCGCGTCGCTGTTCTACCGGGTGATCGGACGCCTGTCGAAGACGCCGATTCCGGCCGACACCGGCGATTTCCGCCTGCTGTCGCCGCGCGCGCTTTCCGCGCTGGCGCAGTTGCGCGAGCGCCATCGTTTCATGAAGGGTCTGTTCGGCTGGGTCGGTTTCCGCCAGATGGCGTTGCCGTACCGGCGCGCGCCGCGCCTGGCCGGGCGCAGCAAGTTCGGCCTGTGGCGGTTGTGGAATTTCGCGCTGGAAGGCATCACCAGTTTTTCCACCGCGCCGCTGCGGGCGGCGACCTATCTGGGTCTGGCGACCGCGGTGGCCGCGTTCGTGTTCGGCACCTGGATCGTGATCAAGGCGGCGCTGTGGGGCGATCCTGTCGCCGGTTGGCCGACGATGATGTCGGTGATCCTGTTCCTGGGCGGCGCGCAGCTGATCGCGCTGGGCCTGATCGGCGAATACCTGGGCCGGCTGTACGAGGAATCCAAGCAGCGGCCGCTGTATCTGGTCGACACCTGGCGCGCACCGGGCGGAGGAGTATCCTCGGCCGTACGATCCAGCGAACCGGGAGGCAGCGATGCGTACGGTACGACAGTTGTTGGGCGACAAGGGCGGTGAGATCCACGCGGTGTCGCCGGATGCGGCGGTGGTCGATGCGCTGCGGCTGATGGCCGACAAGGGCATCGGCGCCGTGCTGGTGATGCAGGACGGCCGCTTGGCCGGCATCCTTTCCGAGCGCGACTATGCGCGCAAGGTGGTGCTGCAGGACCGCTCTTCGGCGACCACGCCAGTGCGCGACATCATGAGCGCGAAGGTGTACACGGTGGACCCGTCGCAGAGCGTGCAGCAATGCATGGAGCTGATGACCGGCCAGCGCATCCGCCATCTGCCGGTGGTGCAGGCCGGCGCGGTGGTCGGGGTGATCTCGATCGGCGATCTGGTCAAGGCGGTGATCGAGGAACAGCAGCAGGAGCTCGATCAGTTGCAGCGCTATATCAGTAGCTGACGCGGGATTCGGGAGTCGGGATTTGGGATTCGTAAAAGCAGAAGCGGGCTGACGTGCTTTTGACTTTCCGAATCCCGAATCCCCAATCCTGGCTACTTGGCATAGTGGCCGCCGCAATCGGCGTCCTTGCCCGGGCCGGTTTCCAGTGTGGCGAGCAGGGCCGCCGGCGGGGCGATGCTGCCCAGGGCCAGGGCGATCGCGCCGCGCATGCCCAGGGCCTTGAAGTCGGGACGGAAGGTCGGATCCTTGAAGGTGCCGCCGACGCGTAGCGGCGAGCGCAGCGACAGGATGCTGCGGTCCTTCGGGCGCGCCTTCAGCAGCAGGTCCAGTTTTTCGTCGCCCAGGTCGATGTTGCCGCTGCCGATGAGCAGCGTGTCGGTCGTGTCGAAGGCCAGGGCGCGCGAGTCCATCACCCCGTCCCTGACCGCGAAATCGCCGAACGCGCAGCGCACCGGGATCTCGCGGTCCTTGGTGATCAGGAACTTCAGCGATTCGGCGATGTCCAGCCCGGCCAGTTCCATGATCAGGTTGCTGATGTGGCCCTTGCCCATGCCGATGGCGACGCTGCCATCGGCGCTGCCGAGCATTTGCGCGATCGAGTTGCCGGTGCCGGCGAGCGCGATCTCGCCGCCGATCGCGCCGGAGGCTTCCTTGGCCAGTTGCCCGTCCGGGAACAGCTTTTCCAGCCGCATGCCGCGTACCGAGATCTGCGCGCGGGTGGCGATGGTGGGCTTGCGCGCGTCCATGCGGATGTCGGAGCGGATGTTGCCGCCGGCCACACCGAAGTCGAGCGGCTGCAGCAGCAGCACGCCGTCGTTGAGTTTCAGGTGCGCATCCATGTCGTCCAACGGCAGCGTCTGCGCGTTGATCCGCTGCGCCTTCCAGCGCACGTCGGCATCCATCGCGCGCAACTTGCCGAGGTCGTACGGGGTGGATGGCAGCACCTTGCTGTTGGCGGCGAGCTTGGCGGCCTGCGCCTTCTGTTCGGCGTTGGCGGTCTCGCCGGCGCCGGTGCGCGGCGGCGCGCCGACGAAGCCGGCCAGGTCGTCGAAATCCAGGCGCCGCGAACGCAGGTCGGCGCGCAGGAACGGGCGTTGCCCGGCGGTGTCGATCTGCACGGTGCCGGCCAGGTCGCTGTCGCCGGCACGGCCGCTGAACTCCTCGTAGCGCCAGATTTCGCCATTGCGCTTGAGCCGACCGTCGAGTTGGTAGGGCGGGGTGGAGGGAATGGCGATGCCGAGCAGCGGATACAGGTGTTCCATGTCGGTACCGGCCAGGCTCAGCTGCAGGTCGAACACGCGCAACTGGAACGGGTTGGTCAGCGTGCCGCGCATGTGCGCGCGGGTGCTGCCGGCGCTGCCGCGCAGGTCGATCTTGAATGGATGGTCGCTCTCGCTCAGTTCCAGCGGTGAGGCGGTGCTGCCCTTGAGCGTGAACGGGTTGCCGCGCCAGCGGCCGTCGCCGGCGACCGCGATCGGCGGTGCGGCGTCGCCGCGGCGTCGCTGCGAAGTCAGGCTGTCCACGCTGACGTCGATGTCGGTGCGACCGGGGATGTCCTGGAAACGCAGCCGTCCCTGCTGCACCAGCATGCGGCCCAGGACCACCTGCGTCCCGCCGTCGTTGCTGCCGAAGTTCCAGTTGCCGGGTTGCCCGTTCGGTCCGGTCTCGAGCAGCAGGTTCGGCTGGGTCAGGCGGATCTCCGGAATGCGCACCTTGCCGCGCAGCAGCGGCCACAGCGACAGATCGATCTCGGCACGTTGCGCGCTGGCCATCTGCGCTTGTTTCGACCAGTCCGCGTTGGCGAAGCGCAGGCGATCGCCGCGGATGGTGAGGGTGCTGCCGAGGTCGACATCGAGATTGCCGTCGATGTGGAATGCGCGGCCGGTCTTGGCCTGCACGGCGCGTTCTACCGGACCTTTGAACCAGTTCCAGTCGAATATCAGAATGACGACCAGCAATACCAGCACCAGTGCGCCGAGGACCAACGGCCAACGCCGTAAGCGGCCGTCGGGGCGGCGCCAGGGCCAGGAATGGCGCCGGCCACGTGACACAGAAGTGGGTTCGCGATCCATCCCGCCATACTAGGCGGGGTGCGTGCACGGGGTGCGAAAGCGCGCCCTCCAACAACCTGCTCTACAGCACTTGCCCGGTCACCGCGACGAAGTGGCAGACGCTGCCGGCGAGCACGAACAGGTGCCAGATCGCATGGAAGTAGCGCACCGTGTCGCGCTGGTAGAAGTAGGTGCCCAGCGTGTAGAACAGGCCGCCGGCCAGCAGCCAGCACAGGGTGCGCACATCGACCGAGTGCAGCAGCGGTTCGATCGCCACCACGATCAGCCAGCCCATGGCCAGGTAGAGGATGGTCGACAGCAGCCGGAAGCGGCCGGTGAAGAACAGCTTGAAGATCACCCCGGCCAGAGCGATGGTCCAGATCGCCGCGAACAGGCCCCAGCCCCAGGGGCCGCGCAGGCCGATCAGGGTGAATGGCGTGTAGGTGCCGGCGATCAGCACGTAGATCGCGCAGTGGTCCAGCACCTGCAGCCGCGCCTTAACTCCCGGATGCGGGATGGCGTGGTACAGCGTGGAGGCGGTGTACAGCAGCAGCAAGGCGACCCCGAACACGATCGCGCCGGCCAGTTGCCAGCCGTCGCCGTAGATTGCGGCGAGAGTGATGAGGACCGAGCTGCCGGCCAGTGCGGCGACTGCGCCCAGGCCGTGGGTCAGCGCACTGGCGAGTTCGTCGCGCCAGTCCGCAGAAGGCGGCGCGTCAGCGTTCATGAGCGAGGAGCGCGGGTCTGCTTCCATGGCCCGAAACGGTACCGCAATTGCGAGCGGTTCGCATCCGTTGCGATGCAGCAATTGGCGCGCGGTTCACGCCCGCGCGCTTGCCGCGTCGGTCCCTCGTGTCAGTCCAGGGCGACGCTGTGCGCGTGCTCGCGGGTCGCGGCGAAACGCACGTCCGGCGCGCGTTCCTGCGCCAGTTGCAGGTTGACCCGGGTCGGCGCCAGATAGACCAGTTCGCCGGCGCCGTCGATGCCGAGGTTCATCGCGTTCTTCTCGCGGAATTCCTCCAGCTTCCTGGGGTTGTCGCAGTGCACCCAGCGCGCGGTGACCACGCCGACCGGCTCGAAGCTGGCGTCTACGCCGTATTCGTCCTTGAGCCGGTAGGCGACCACTTCGAACTGCAGCACGCCGACCGCGCCCAGGATCAGGTCGTTGCTCATCAGCGGGCGGAAGAACTGGGTGGCGCCTTCCTCGGACAGCTGCGCCAGGCCCTTCTGCAGCTGCTTGAGCTTGAGCGGATCGCGCAGCCGCGCGCGGCGGAACAGTTCCGGGGCGAAGTTGGGGATGCCGGTGAACGACAGCGCCTCGCCCTCGGTGAAGGTGTCGCCGATGGAAATGGTGCCGTGGTTGTGGATGCCGATGACGTCGCCGGGGTATGCCTCGGCGGCGATCTCGCGGTCGCTGGCCATGAAGGTCAGCGCGTTGGCCAGTTTGGTGTCCTTGCCGGTGCGCACGTGCAGGGTCTTCATGCCGGCGCTGAAGCGGCCGGAGCAGATGCGCATGAACGCGACCCGGTCGCGGTGCTGCGGGTCCATATTGGCCTGGATCTTGAACACGAAACCGGTCAGCTTTTCCTCGGTCGGCTGCACCGGGCGGCCGGTGGTGGCATGCGCCTGCGGCGGCGGCGCGTGCTCGGCGAAGAAGTCCAGCAGCGGCTGCACGCCGAAGTTGTTGACGCCGGAGCCGAAGAACACCGGGGTCTGCTTGCCGGCGCGGTAGGCGTCCAGGTCGAACGAATGGCTGGCGCCCTGCACCAGCTCCAGTTCCTCGCGCAGTTCGGCCAGCATCTGCTCGCCGATCCGCTCGGCCAGGCCGGGCGCGTCCAGCGACGGGAAGATGGTCGAGTCCTGGCGGGTGAAGTTGCGTCCCTGTTCGTACAGATGCACTTCGCCGCTGATCAGGTGCACCACGCCCTTCAGGCGCTGGCCCATGCCGATCGGCCAGGTCACCGGCGCGCACTGGATGCCGAGCACGGTCTCCACTTCGTCGAGCAGGTCGATCGGTTCCTTGCCTTCGCGGTCGAGCTTGTTGATGAAGGTCATGATCGGCGTGTCGCGCAGCCGGCACACTTCCATCAGCTTGATGGTGCGTTCTTCCACGCCCTTGGCCACGTCGATCACCATCAGCGCCGAGTCCACCGCGGTGAGCACGCGGTAGGTGTCCTCGCCGAAGTCGGCGTGGCCGGGGGTGTCGAGCAGGTTGATGATCTTGCCTTCGTACGGGAACTGCATCACCGACGAGGTCACCGAGATGCCGCGCTCCTTTTCCAGCGCCATCCAGTCGGAGGTCGCATGGCGCGCGGCCTTGCGGCCCTTGACCGAGCCGGCCATCTGGATCGCGCCGCCGAACAGCAGCAGCTTTTCGGTGAGCGTGGTCTTGCCGGCGTCGGGGTGGGAAATGATGGCGAAGGTGCGGCGGCGCGCAGCTTCCTGGGCAACATCGGACATGGCAACGGCGCCCACTGGGCGATCACGGCTACAGGGAAGAGGGCAATTATAGCGCCGCGGCGCCGGGCACGGGTTGCGCGCCGTCCGCGGCGTCCTCGCTGCGCGGCAATTTGAGTTCGCCGAGCGCGCCGGCCATGCGGAACGGGATCGAGTCCAGGCGCATGCCGCGGTTGACCTGCACCGCGAAGTGCAGGTGCGGCGCGGTGCTCAGGCCGGTGTTGCCGGACAGCGCGAGGCGTTGTCCGATGGCGACGCGCTGGCCCGCATGCACCGCCACGCCGCTCGGCGCCAGGTGCGCGTACAGCGCCATGCTGCCGTCCGCGTGCAGGATGCGCACGAAGTTGGCGCGGCCGCCGAAGGTCTCGCGGTCCAGTCCGGCCTCGGCGAAGCCCGCCTCCACCTGCATCACCGTGCCGGCGCGCGCCGCCAGGACCGGGGTACCTTCGGCCAGGGCGAAATCCAGCGCGTAGTAGTTCTGCGCGTCGTGGTGGCTGAAGTGGCCGCCCACGCCCTGGTCCACGCGCACCGGCGCCGCAGCGAACGGCAACTGGTACAGGGCGTCCTGCGGCTTGGCGGCCGGGTCGCCGGGCACGGCTTCCAACACCAGGTCGAACGGGCTGGCGTAGCGCGGGTCGCTGGCGTACAGCCGCGACAGCAGTGCGCTGCCGCTAGCGGGCAGCACCGCGCGCAGCGGCAATGCCGGGACCGCGGCGAGGTTGTCGGCGTGGCGGGAGCGCAGTTGCACCTGCAGCGGCCCGTCCAGGCGGTTGTCGGCCCAGGCCTGTTGCCGTGGAGGTTGGCCATCCAGGCGCAACTGCGCCAGCGGCAGCTCGGCGCTCGCCGACGCCTGCGGCGGTTCGGGCGCCGCAGCGCGCTGCGGATCGGCCACGTGGTCGCCGTAGTGGGCGATGCCGTTGGCGTCCTTCCACGCATACAGCGTCCCGGCTGCGCCTGGGCTGGACGCGACACCCAGCGCCCAGGCGACCAGCAGTGGCCAGCGTGGCACGGCACGGAATGGTACGACGGTGTCATGGGCGGTGGCGGGGGCCGGGCACTGGCCGGGCATCGGGGCTCCTGGCGCCGGCGTGGGGGAGCGCCGTGGCGGTGCGGAGTATGCGGCAGTCGCGATCCCGGTCTCCTTATATCGCTCCATCCGAATAAAGAGATTTGACATCGCCGAAAAACGCTGGCATCGTGGGGTCACCATCGAGACCGGCGGAGGGACAGGCCCTTTGATGCCGGGGCAGCCAGCGGACGCGCAAGCGACCGTGTAGGTGCCAAATCCTGCGGGGACCACCGCGTCCGCCGAAAGATGGTTCGATTCGTGCCTTCCGCACGTCGAACGCGAGCTCCGCGAAGCTCGATGGCCGTTCCTCCCCGGATACCGCCATGAGCCTCGTGAATACGCCAAACCGCCCCCTTGCTGTGAATGTGCCGCTGGACCGCTATGCCGCCGCCGTTGCGCCGGCCGCCGATGGCGTGATTGCGATGCGCGGCGAAGTGGCGATGGCGCTGCCGCTGCGCCACGCCGGCGTGCAGCTGTTGCGCCTGCGCTACGAACTGAGCGGCCCGGTGGACGCGCCGGTGGTGTTCGTCGCCGGTGGCATCTCCGCGCATCGCCATCTCGCCGCCAACGCGAGCTTCCCGGAGAAGGGCTGGGCCGAAGGCCTGGTCGGGCCGGGGCGGGCGCTGGACCCGAGCCAGCGGCGGCTGCTGGCATACGATTTCGTCGGCGCCGACGGCAACCTGGATGCGCCGATCGACAGCGCCGACCAGGCCGATGCGATCGCCGCGCTGCTGGATGCGCTGGGCATCGCCCAGCTGCATGGCTTCGTCGGCTATTCCTATGGCGCGCTGGTCGGCCTGCAGCTGGCGGTGCGGCATCCGCAGCGCTTGCTGAAGCTGGTCGCGGTCAGCGGCGCGCACCGCGCGCATCCGTATGCCGCGGCATGGCGCGCGCTGCAGCGTCGCGCGGTGGCGCTGGGCCAGCTGCAGTGCGCCGAGAGCCACGGGCTGTCGCTGGCGCGGCAGTTCGCGATGCTCAGCTACCGCACCCCGGAAGAATTCGGCGAGCGCTTCGATGCGCCGCCGGAAGTGATCAACGGCCGCGTGCGCGTCGCCGCCGAGGACTACCTGGATGCCGCCGGCGCGCAGTACGTGGCGCGCACCCAGGTCAACGCCTACCTGCGCCTGTCCGAATCCATCGACCTGCACCGCATCGATCCGGCCGCCGTCGCCGTGCCGACCGTGGTGGTCGCGGTCGAAGGCGACCGCCTGGTGCCGCTGGCCGACCTGGTCACCCTGGTCGAAGGCCTGGGCCCGCGCGGCAGCCTGCGCGTACTGCGTTCGCCGTACGGCCACGACGCCTTCCTGAAAGAAACCGACCGCATCGACGCGATCCTCGCCACCGCCCTTCGCCCCACCGGAGCTACCGCATGAGCACTGCCCACGACAACGATCTGCCCTGTAGCGCCGCCACCGCCGCGGTGCGCGCCGGCATCGATCGCGATACCGCCTACGGCGCGGTGACTCCGCCGATCGTACTGTCGTCGAACTTCAGCTTCGACGGTTTCGGCAACAAGCGCCAGTACGACTACACCCGCAGCGGCAACCCGACCCGCGACCTGCTCGGCGAAGCGCTGGCGGAGCTGGAAGGCGGCGCCGGCGGCGTGATCACCGCCACCGGCATGGGCGCGATCAACCTGGTGCTGAACGCGCTGCTGCAGCCGGGCGACAAGCTGGTGGTGCCGCACGACGCGTACGGCGGCAGCTGGCGCCTGTTCAACGCGCTGGCCAAGAAGGGCCATTTCGAGCTGATCACCGCCGACCTCACCGACCCGCGCTCGCTGGCCGAGGCGCTGGCGCAGTCGCCGCAACTGGTGCTGATCGAGACCCCGTCCAATCCGCTGCTGCGCATCACCGACCTGCGCTTCGTCATCGATGCCGCGCACAAGGCCGGCGCGCTGGCGGTGGTCGACAACACCTTCCTGTCGCCGGCGCTGCAGAAGCCCATCGCCTTCGGCGCCGATCTGGTGATCCATTCCACCACCAAGTACGTCAACGGCCACAGCGACGTGGTCGGCGGCGCGGTGATCGCCGCCACCGCCGAACTGCACCAGCAGCTGGTGTGGTGGGCCAATGCGCTGGGCCTGACCGGTTCGCCGTTCGATGCGTTCCTGACCCTGCGCGGCCTGCGCACGCTGGATGCGCGGCTGCGCGTGCACCAGGAGAACGCGCAGGCAGTGGTGGCGCTGCTCGACGGGCATGCCGCGGTCAACCAGGTCTATTACCCGGGCCTGGCCACGCATCCGGGCCATGCGGTCGCGGCGCGGCAGCAGACCGGCTTCGGCGCGATGATCAGCTTCGAGCTGGCCGGCGGCGAGGCCGAGGTGCGCGCCTTCGTCGATGGCCTGCGCTATTTCACCCTGGCCGAGTCGCTGGGCGGGGTGGAGAGCCTGATCGCGCATCCGGCGTCGATGACGCACGCGGCGATGACCGCCGAAGCGCGCGCCAACGCCGGCATCAGCGATGGCCTGCTGCGGCTGTCGGTGGGCATCGAGTCCAGCGAGGACCTGATCGCCGACCTGCAGGCCGGGCTGCTGCGTGCGCAGCAGGCGGGCGAGGCGGTGGCGCGCAAACGGGTGGACGCGTGAGCAGCAGCGTCGCTGACGCAATAGCGCCGCCGCAGGCGCGGGCGGCCGATGCCGCACTGCCGCGCCTCGGCCTGCTCGGCACCGGCACGGTCGGCCGCGCCTTCGTCGCGCGCTACCAGGTGCTGCAGCAGCGCCGCCCGGGCTTGCCGGCGTTTGCCTGGCTGGCCAATTCGCGCACTCTGCAGGAGTGTGGGCAAGCGCCGGCGCAGGCACTGGCCGTGGCCAATGCTGCCGCGCGTGGCGATGGCAGCAGTGCGCCGCAACCGGCCGACCTGCGTGCCGGCGACATCGTGGTCGATGCCACCGCCAGCGAAGCGGTGGCGCAGCGGCATGCCGAGTGGTTGTCGCGCGGGGTGCACGTGGTCACCGCGAACAAGCTTGGCCAGGGCGCCGCGTTGGCGCGCGCCGAACAGATTCATGCCGCGCGGCATGCCGCCGGCGCGCACTACGGCGACAGCGCCACGGTCGGCGCGGGCCTGCCGTTGCTGAGCAGCCTGCGCGCGCTGGCCGCCGGCGGCGACCATATCCACGCGGTGGAAGGCGTGCTGTCCGGCTCGATGGCGTGGCTGCTGCATCGCTACGACGGCAGCCGCGCGTTCTCCGAGTGCGTGCGCGAGGCGGCGGCGGCCGGCTATACCGAGCCGGATCCGCGCGAGGACCTGTCCGGCGAGGACGTGCGCCGCAAGCTGCTGATCCTGGCGCGCGCGGCCGGGCTGTCGCTGCGCGCCGAGCAGGTGCAGGTCGATTCGCTGTTGCCGGCAGCGCTGGTCGCGGCGGTACCGCGCGACGTGGATGCCGCGTTGTCGGCGCTGGATGCGCCGCTGGCGGCGCGTTTGGCGCAGGCGCGCGCGAATGGCGCCTGCCTGCGTTTCGTCGGCCGCTTCGATGCGCACGGCGCGTCGGTGGGACTGCGCGAACTGCCGCTGGCGCATCCGCTGGCCAGCGGCGCCGGCACCGACAACCGCGTCGCCATCCACAGCGACCGCTACCTGCAGCAGCCGTTGCTGATCCAGGGCCCGGGCGCCGGTGCCGAGGTGACCGCGGCGGCCTTGCTAGACGACGTGCTGCGCATCGCGGTGCGCTGAGGCACTGGCATCTGCTGCGCCGTTACGGCGCAGCGTTCGGTGCGGCGCTCGGCGCGGCCAGCGCCTGCAGCAGCGCGGCGTTGAAGCGCTGCGGCGCTTCGACCTGCGGCGAGTGGCCCAGGTCGGCGAATTCGACCAGCGTCGCGCCGGGAATCGCCGCCGCCGCGCGCTTGCCCAGCGCCGGATAGTCGCCCAGGGTCTTGGCCAGCGCCGGCGGCGCCAGGTCCTTGCCGATCGCGGTGCGGTCGCGCTGACCGATGAACAGCGTGGTCGGCACGCGGAGTTGCGCGAACCGCTGCACCACCGGCTGGTTGAACACCATGTCCGAGGTCAGCGCCTGGTTCCAGGCCACGCGGTCGTGGCCGGGACCGGCATACAGCCCGGCCTGCATCGTCACCCAGCGGTCGTACTCGGGCTTCCACTGCCCGCCGTAATAGACGTTCTGCTGGTACTGCTTGATCGAGGCGGCATCGGTCTTGCGTTCCTTCGCGTACCAGGCGTCGACGCTGCGCCACGGCACGCCGGCCGCCTTCCAGTCCTCCAGCCCGATCGGGTTGACCAGCAGCAGCCGGCTCACGTCCTGCGGATACTGCAGGGCGTAATGCGCGGCGAGCATGCCGCCCATCGAGTGACCGACGAAGACCGCCCGGGTGACCCCGGCGTGTTGCAGCAGCGCATGGGTGTTGGCCGCCAGTTGCGCGAAGGAGAACTGGTAGGCCTGCGGCTTGCTCGACTTGCAGAAGCCGATCTGGTCCGGCGCGATCACCCGATAGCCCGCGGTCACCAGCGCGGCGATCGCCGACTCCCAGGTCGCCGCGCAGAAGTTCTTGCCGTGCAGCAGCACGACCGTTTGGCCGTTCGGCGTGCCGCTCGGGGCCACGTCCAGGTAGGCCATCTGCAACGGTTGGCGCTGCGAGGCGAAGTCGTAGCGCGCGACCGGATACGGATAGTCGAAGCCTTCCAGTTGCGCGCCGTAGCGCGGAGTGGGCGTGGCGGCGTGGCAGGGCGGCAGCAGGAGCGCGGCGGCGAGCGCGGCGAGGAGCGAGTGTCGGCGCATGCGGGCTGGAGCGAGTGCGGGGATGCCGCGACTCTAGCCCGGGCCATGCACGGGCCGCGTCAACGCGCTTCAGCAGCGCGAGTGCACCAGATTCAGGCAGGCGTGGTGCTGCATGCGCTCGGCCGGCTCCTGCAGCGCCGCCAGCACCTGCTCGGCCTGCGTGCCCAGCACCGGGCGGTACGCGGCCCAGCCGTTGCGGCCCTTGGCCTTGGCCTGGTACAGCGCGCGGTCGGCGAGGATCAGCAACTGTTCCCAGCCCAGGCGGCTGTCGGGATCGTGCACGAACGGGAATTCGGCCAGGCCGATCGAGCAGGTGATCTGGCTGTGGCGACCGTGTTCGAGCGCGAAGCTGTGCACGGCGATCGCCCGGCACATGCGCTCGGCGGCGACGGTCAGGTTCTCGCGCGGCGCCGAGCGCAGCACCAGCAGGAATTCTTCGCCGCCCCAGCGCACCACGTAGTCGCTTTCGCGGGTCAGCTTGACCAGCAACTGCGCCATCTGCTGCAGCACCGCGTCGCCGGTGTGGTGGCCGCCGCTGTCGTTGATCGCCTTGAAATGGTCGATGTCGATCAGTGCGAACAGCATGCCCGAGGACAGCATGTCCTGGTCGTTGGCGGCCATGCGCCGGTACAGCGCGATGTCGCTGGGGATGTGCAGCGACAGGTAACGGCGATTGCGCAGCTGGGTCAGGTCGTCGGTGAAGCTGGCTTCCTGCAGGCGCTGGTTGGCCGCCTGCAGCGCCTCGGTGCGCTGGCGCACCTGCCGCTCCAGCGTCGCACGCTGGCGCTGGTTGACCACGCGCGCGATGCCGATGCCGAGCAGCGCCAGGGCCAGCACGCCCAACGCCAGCAGCACCTTGTAGAACAGCGTCTCCTGGAAGCGCAGCCGGATCCGCAGCGGCAACCGCGCCGGCGCCTGCGCCCAGACACCGGCGTTGTTGCTGCCGCTGACCTCGAACACGTAGTCGCCGCCTGGCAGGTTGGTATAGCTGGCCACGCGCTGGCGGATGTCGTCCAGGCTGCGCCACTGGGTGTCGTAGCCGACCAGGCGGTAGCGCAGTTCCACGTTCTCCGGCGCCTGGAACGAGGCCGCGGTGAACTCGAAATCCAGGTCGCGCGCCTGTGCCGGCAGCGGCGTGCCGCGCAGCGCCTGTGGCGCCATCCAGCGGCCCTGCGCGCGGATCCGTTCCACCACCGGTTGCGGCGCGACCGGATTCTTGACGATGCCGGCGGTGTCCATGGTCACCACGCCGTCGCGGCTGGGCAGCCACAGCGTGCCGTTGTCGATGAAGCCCTTGCCGTTGCCGGCGCCGTTGCAGCACAGGCCCTGCACGCCGCCGTGGCGCTGGCCGCGCTCGTTGAGCAGCAGTTCGGCCTGCAGTGGCGTGCTCGGCACTTCGATGCGCTTGAGCAGGCTCGCCAGCGGCATCCGGTACACGCCGCGCAGGCCGGCCACCCACAGGCTGCCGTGGCCGTCGTCGGCGATGAAGAACGCGGCGTTGGCCGGCAGCCCGTCGTGTTCGTCGAACATGGTCCAGCGCTTGCCGTCGAATACCCACAACTGGTCGGACAGGGTGCCGATCACCCACTGTCCGCCGGGCAGTTCGTGGATCGCGGTGACGTCGGCGTCGGCCAGCGCCGAGCCGGCCTCGGCGAGCGGCAGCAGGCGTTCGCCGCGCAGTTCGTACAGGCCGGCCTGGGAGCCGATCAGCAGGCGGCCGGCGCGGGTTTCGTGGATCAGGCGCACGCGCGGGTCGCGCAGCCCCTCGTCGTTGCCGTAGCGCTGCAGGCGCACGCCGTCGCTGCGGAACAGGCCGTCGCTGGTGGCGAACCACAGCCGCTGCGCGCGGTCGCGGACGATGCCGCTGACCTGCAGTTCGTGCAACGGCCCCAGTAGCGGCGGCTCGCTGGCGCGCCCGTCGCGGTACAGCAGCGCGCCGCGGCGGGTGCCGATCCACAGTTGGCCGGGTTCGGCGAGCAGGGTGTAGGGGACATCGGCGGGCAGTTGGTCGCGGCGCAGCACTTGCTGATAGCGGCCGGCGCGCAGCCGTTCCAGGCCGTTGCCGGTGCCGACCCACAGCGAGCCATCGGGATCGCGCGCCAGCGTCCACACCAGCGGGTCGCTCAGGCCTTCGTAGCTGCTGTAGCGGCGGGTCCAGCCGTTCCACAGCCGGGTCGCGCCCTTCCAGCGGCTGCCCAGCCACAGGTTGCGTTCGCGGTCCTCGAAGAGCGCGCTGGCGCCGGCGTCCTGATCGCTTTCCGTGTATCGCTCGACGATGTCGCCGTCGCGCACGCGCAGCAGATAGCCGGGCAGGCCCACCCACAGGTTGCCGTCGCTGTCCTGGAACAGCGCTTCCACCGCGCGCCGGGTCACCGCTGGGTCGCCAGACAGCCGCTGCCAGCGGCCGTCGCGGCGGAACAGCAGGCCGTCGCGGCTGCCGGCCCACAGCCGTCCCTGCGCGTCCAGCAATTGCCGCACTGGCGCTGCATGCGCGTCGGCCGGCAGCGGCAGCGGTTCCTCGTCGCCTTCGGCGAAGCGCAGCACGGCGCCGCGCGTGCCGACCCACAGCTCGCCACCGCGCGGCAGCAGCGCATAGGCGCCGTCTGCGATGCGATGACGCAGCCGCAGGCTGTCGCCGACCACGGCGTAGACGCCGTCCTGCGCGGCGACCAGCACCGTGCCTTGCGCGTCGACCGCGATCGCTTCGATGTTCAGCAGCGGGGCTTGCGGATCCTGCGGCAGCAGGTTGCTGAAGCGGCCGTCGCGGTAGCGCGCCAAGCCGCGGTAGGTGCCGATCCACAGGTCGCCGCGCGGGTCCACCTGCAAGGCCTTGATCCACGGGCCGGGCAGGTTGGCCGGGGCTTTCTCGCCGAAGGTGGTCATGCGCACGCCGTCGAAGCGCGCCAGCCCGCCCATCGTGCCGATCCACAGATAGCCCTGCCGGTCCTGCGCGAAGGCCTGCACGCTCAGCTGCGGCAGCCCTTGTTCCAGGCCCCAGCCCTGGCGTTCGTAGTGGTTGAATTGCTTGTCCGGCTGCAACGCGGCCGCCGTCGGCGCGAGCGAGATCCACGCTCCGAAGAGCATGGCCAGCTTTAGCGCACAGGTGCACCAGGAAGCGGAGTGGGACTGCAAGGGTATTCCAGTGCCGGCTCGGCGGATCGTCAATGTCGCTATCGGCGCAGGCGCGCCGATCTTTATCCGTACCGCAACAAAAGCCTGCGCGGCGTCGGCGATCGCGACGGCCGCCATGCCTGTCATCCAGGCAGGTCCGACCCGCGGGGCGCGGTGGCGCGCAGGCCATGCCGCGTCGCCGTGCGCGCGCTGCGCGCGATCCTAGTCCGCGCGCCGACGTGGCCCATGCATGCGCCGCAGCGGTGCGACCCGCTCGGACATGGAAGGCACGCCGGCAGCATCATCTCAGCACTCGATCACGTTCACCGCGAGCCCGCCGCGGCTGGTTTCCTTGTACTTGTCCTGCATGTCGCGGCCGGTGTCGCGCATGGTCCGGATCACCTTGTCCAGCGACACCTTGTGCTTGCCGTCGCCGCGCATGGCCATGCGGCTGGCGTTGATCGCCTTCACCGCGCCCATCGCATTGCGCTCGATGCACGGGATCTGCACCAGCCCGCCGATCGGGTCGCAGGTCAGGCCGA
>Ga0308160_10001289_pt1 | contig 36512 bp, 41 predicted proteins | sample PhyFR1_FD_201036 | JGI IMG/M metagenome (GOLD analysis project Ga0308160, IMG submission 201036) | Phyllosphere microbial communities from UC Gill Tract Community Farm, Albany, California, United States - DLSLF.R1 | ecosystem: Host-associated > Plants > Phyllosphere > Unclassified | place: USA... | reverse complement strand
ACGCGTACCTTCATCTGCGACTCGGTGTAGTACTCGCACGACCAGTCGAAGAAGGTGCTCTTGAGCGGCAAGACGTCGTCCTTGACGCGGCGGGCGACGAGGCCGATGCCGAGCTCGTTCGACCGGCCGCCACCAAAGACGCCGCCGCCAGCCTCGGCGCCCGCATGCCGTCGGATGATGAGCCGCTCCATGTCCTCTTCGACGAGGGCAGCGATGACCTCGGCCGCCGTACAGGGCGGGTAGTCGTGTGCCGGGCCGTCCTCGGCGTCCGAGTCTGGATCCGGCGTCGGGCGGAAGTAGCCCGATGAGTGGAGCGAGCTTGCGCTCGGCGTATTGGGCGTATTTGGCGTCGGCGGCGCCGTGCCGGTGACCGAGCGCGGGTACGGTGGCCGGTAGTGAGCAATGTCGAAGCCGTTGATCGGCGGATGCGTCTCGACGGCTTCGACCGGCTCTGGCGGTGATTCGGGCGCCGGAGTCAAGTATCCCGCCGCATTTATCAGCCTTGCGGCGACCGAGTTCTGGCGGATGAGGCCGTTGTGCCGCGGCTTGGGTGAGGCCGGGGCCGTCGTGCGGCCGCCAGGCGACGGCGGGATGACGTCAGATGTTGGGAACGGGAAGGACGAGTCGGCCGGACCCGGTGTCGTCGCCGCCGGCGTCGATGCGTACGACGAGTGAGTTCGCGCCGTTCGTAGCGGGTTCGTCGGGCCGGCAGGGCCCTTGAACATGGCCGGCCGGACGCGAGTACCCTCGGCCTGCATGAATGCCGAGTCTATGAGGAGGGCCGAGATGTAGTCGACGACGGTGCAAGCGAGCGTCGCCACCTCGGCGTAGGGGTCGACCGAGAACTCGAGCAGCGCGGTGAAGACCGTGTTGCACGACGAGAGGATCATCTTGTCCTCCTCCATCTCGCCCTCGATCTCCTCGTCGCGCGGGATAAGCGCCCACTCCTGGAGCGCTCGTGAGACGATGTCGTCCGCGCCGCCGTACTCGCGGCCGTCGGCCGATCGGAGGCTCTCCTCCCAGTAGGCCCAAGCAGCGGCGACGAACCAGCCGCGCCACTCGCGCACGATGGCGCTCAGCATGATGACGAGCTCCTTGCGGACCATCGGGCTTGCGTCGCCGTACGTCGCGAGGACGGCCGACGTCGCGACGCCGATCTCGGTCCGGAGCTGGTCGCGCTCGGTCCGGTTGAGCTGAACGCCCGAGCCGCCGCCGCCCTTCGAGTGCGGGTTGGACGAGCCGCTGCAGCCAAAGAAGGTGCCGAGAGCGTAGAGGACGGCGGCCCGGACCTCGACAGAGTTATCGCGCAGCATCTCGCACAGCATGTTGGGCGCGTTGAGCTGGAGGCCGAGGTTCTTGGCGTCGTCGTTGCCGTCCCAGAGCTGGGCAATGCAGAGCGGCGCCCACTGCCGGAGGAGATAGTCGTCGTCCTTCATGCGGAAGAGGCAGGCCGCACAGACGTCGGAGGTGAGGCACGCCTGCTGACCCGGCCGGAAGTCGCGGCAGAAGACGGCGAGGATGAAGGCGCACATGGCGCGGTGCTCGCTCGCGTTGGGTATCAGCAGCGGCGCCGCGTTGGCCGTATAGGGCGAGAGGATCGTGGAGAAGTAGGCAAAGCCGTTGTCCTTGAGGAGGTCGGCCTGGCACGACCGGTCGACGGCGAGAATGCGCGACCAGATGAAGATGAGCACCGGCCGCAGCTCGACCGCCGGCGACTGGAGCAGGCGCTGGACGTAAGGGAAGATGCCGATCTCGAGCGCCTGGTGGACGGCCCAGGGTCCGAGGTCGACAAACTTGGAGAGCAGGATGAGCGCTCGCAGCCGATGCGCCTGCGACAGCAGGACCTGGAGCACGATCGGCAGCTGCTCCGGCGGCCGGCGCTCCTCGACGGCGAGCGCCGCCGGCAGGCCGTGCTCTGACATGGCCATCGGCCGGGGGACGACGCCGCTGTTGTGGAGCCAGACCTGAAGCGCCGTCAGGTGCTCGACGTAGAAGTTGGACGGCTTGTACTTGTAGGCGAACGGCGGCAGGCTTGGGTCGCGCGCCGAGGCCTCGGCCCGGAGGAGGTCGGGCAGCTGGGCGAGGCAGGCCTCGACCGTCAGGTCCCAAGAGTCCCAGAGCGGGTGGTTGTGCGTCGGCGGGAGGGCCGGCTCGGAGCGGGGCGTGCAGTTGTAGGTCCGCATGATGCGCTCGGCCAGGAGAAAGTTGCGGAAGAGGGCGGCGACGAGCAGATCTTGCCGGAACAGCCGCCGGAAGAGGTCCTTTGGGAAGATGAGCCAAGCGATCGTGTCCGTGACCGAGGTGAAGATCCAATTGAGCTCGCCGAGCGGCGTCCGGCGATCTTTGAGGTCGCCGGGGATCTTCATGACCATGTCGATCGACACGCGGGCTCGCGGCGGCGCGTTGGGACCGCGCGGCTTCAGCGGGTCCTGGAGGGCATAGTAGCGGAGCGCGATCTCGATCGGCGACGTCAGGCACGACGTGAAGAGGTCGGCCGGCAGTTCGGGCGTCATCGGCAAGATCTCGTTGGCGGCGCAGGCCGCAAGCTGGATGCACTCGCGCATGGGCGCCGAGGGCGCGCCGTCGGGCGTCTGCGACGACGACGTGTGCTTGCCCGTCTCGGTGTCGCGCCGCTCGGCCCACCGGTTGAAGTTGTTGACGATGTTGCCCGCATTGGAGCAGTCCCAGACAAAGATGCAGGGGCTAGAGCCGGCGAGCGGGTCAGGACGAGCGAGATCTGCTAGCGGCGGCCGAGGCGCAGCGAGCAAGCGGGGTAGGAGACGCACCTGCCGAGCCAGTCCTGGAGGTCGTACAGGCTGACGGGGATGTACTGCGTGTACGTCCGGTTGAAGACCCAGATCTCGCCGCTCGCCGTCGGGGCGGGCACCTGCAGTGGTAGAGCGGTGTCAGTGCTTGGGTCCGGGAGCGAAAGCTGGAACGAGCTCGCGCGAGCCGAGCAATGAATGACGCACGCCGTGGCCGTTGTAGTAGAACAGAACGCGCTCGTCCTTGGCCGTCTTGCGCAGCTGATGGCAGAGCTTCTTCGTGTCCTCGAAGGCTGGATCGAGATACTACGAGGACGACGGGGGAGCCAGCGTGATCTCAGCTATCCGAGCAGGAGGCGAGGTGCGCGCGAGGCCGAGAGCGGCCGGCTCGAAGCGACGCACCAGCTTGTAGCGGACCTTCTGCGACAGCGTCTCGAACTGCCGCTGGAGATTCTTGCCGACCTCCTCGACTGCAAGAAGGAGAAGATGAGCAGGTCAGCAAGGTCGAGCTAGGCTCGCAAGAGAGGCTTTGCTGGAGGCCGACTGACGGGCTTTCTCTGGCCGCATCGTCGACGGGTCGACCCAGCATTCGAGCTTGGCGCACGGCTTCGTCTTGATGATGTCGGGCGGATCCGTCGCGATGTTGAGGCAGATGACGAGCGCGGCAGCATGCGTCTTGAGCCGGGACTTGAGCCGCCAGTCAAGCGGGTGCCCATCGGCCGACGACTTGGGGTTGCCGCCGGTGAGATGCCGCTTGGTCGTCCAGTGCGGGAGGACGAACGAAAGCGCGGCCTCCTCCTCGACGAGCTCGTCGGCCTCGGGCTGGCCGTCGTAGAGCTGGAGCGACATGGGTCGGAGGAGATACGTCGGCCTAGCGAGCCATGCGCCGAGGGACAGGCCGAGAGAGAGAGGCGAAGAGGAGAGAAGGAGTCGCTAGGGAAGGAGGGGGAGTAAGGTGACGGTCGTCGGCTGGCCCGAGATCGTGCGCCCTCGGGCGGAGGGAGGCCAGGCGCTCGCGTGCGGCACGGCTGCCGATGAGCCCTGCCTCTGGTAACCACCGCATGTCATTCTTTCAGGAGACGAGCATGCTCTAGGACAATGTAGGTGGGCTTTGTATACGAACGAGCGATAGGTATAGCTGGGTGCGCAGAAGGAGGTCTAGGGAGAGAAGTTGGGTATGAAGGGATCGGCCAGCGAGCCACTCGCTCGGCCTGATTGCCGACTTCGGATATCGAAGGAAGCTGCGAACGAAAGCGGTCGAGGGCTCTAGTGGTGGTCGATGTCGTCGTCCGAAGACACTGCGACGTGCGGCGATGTGGCAAGGCAAGGAGGGTGTCAGTCATCGTCCGCAGCACTTGCGTGTGCGAAACGGTTGCGACTCACGACCGCCATGCGACGTAAAGTTGGACGACATCTGAAGGCAGATCGACGTGTCCAGTCAGTGTGAGGTCGTCGTGCAGGATTACGGCCGGAAGCGACGCACATCGTAGTCCTCAATCGCAAAGGCGACCATGAAGCAGAGCTCGGCCAGCCGCGGGTCATCGCTCGCCTCGACCGACGCCGTCGAGTCAGCCTTCATTGTATTGGTCCCGCTCGTGTACTGTCATGCCGGCGGTGAAGCGCGGTCAGCGTTGAGGCAAGCGAGCAATCGGCATCGGGAGGCCGACACACCTTGCCGAGCGCCACCTTGGTCTTGGCCTTGTCGGCCTTGTAGCCGAGGAGCTCCCATCCTCCCGTCTGCTCCTTCCAAGCGAATCTGAAGCAGAATGCGTCAGGAGGCTTCGAGGCAAGAGAAAGAAGGTAGAGGACGCACTGGTTGCCGTCGTAGCCCTTGAAGCTGTGCTTACTTCTGACCATACCGGACCTGCTGACAACGGTTCTGATCTCGTCGCCGCCGTGGTAGCGGGTGATCTCGAACTTGGCCGACATGTTGGTCCGCTTGGCGGTGAAGACGAGGTCCTGGATGGGAGTGTGTCCGAGAGGTGTCAGTGAGCAGCTTGGACTGGTCCGCTGACGCAGGAGCAGGACGTACGCCGCTTGTGTCCTGGCCGCGAAAGACACGGCACGACCAGCCCGACGTCTTCTGTGAGTAGTCGACTGGGAAGACAATGTGGCGTCAGAGCAGCTATCTGACAAGGTCAGGCGCACAAACTCACCGTAGAAGAGGGCGTCCTCGGTGCGCTCGTCGACCCAAAGCGAGTACTGCATCTTCATGCCTATCGCTTCGCAAGCCGCGCAAGAGCGCGCGCGCGGGGTGAGCTCACGGTCGACAAGGAGCTGGAATGGGCGACGACGAGCACCACTGGCACTCACGGCTGTGGAAGCGATAGATGCGCAGGACGACCTTGCCCTCGGTCAGGCCGCCGAGCGGGAGGCCCGGCTCGCGCGTGCCCGAGCTCGCCGTCTCGAAGCTGACGGCCGAGCTACCGGGAGCAAAGCCGACGGTCCGTGACGAGCCTGTCGTGACCGTGTCGACCGAGGACAGAAGCGAGGCCGACGACGGCGCCGAGAGGTGCGTCGGGTCGACCTGGTCCCAGCCCTCGGGCGCCGTCCACCCCTCGGACGATGGGAGGGGCCCGTGGTGCGAGAGCCCGCGAGAGGTGCTCGACTTGAGGGCCGAGCGAAGCATGGTTGGTAGTAGAGAGAGTGCAGGAGAAGATTCAGAGGACCAGGGGACGTTGAGGAGGCCAAGCTGGGAGAGGCTGGCGGACCGGGCGGAAGCAGGAAGAGTTGCGCGCGAGAGCGAGGTCGGAGGGGGAGGTGGTGGTCAGCCGCGACTCGACATCCGCGCTCTCTTCCCTGCTCCCCGTCCACGCTTGAGCAGGGAAAAGGGGGCATCGAGGAGGCGCCCGTCGGTCGAGCTCGAACGCGACAGCAAGGCCGGTGCACCAGGGCAGGGGGTCAAAGGGCGTCAGCCACCGGGCGTGTCAGCGAGCTCGTCGGCCGTCCCTTTGACCGGCCTGAGCGACCGCGTGAGGAGCGCGAGAGACGGTGGCCGAACGACCCCCGCCGATCGCGAGAGATCGCCCCCATCGGGCGTCGGGCGTGCCGGCCCTCGTGGGCGGCGAGGATAGAGCAGGGCGAGCCTGCCTGGACCAGGTCGACGTCGGAGGCGTGCGAGCGGGGCAGGTCGACGGCGCGCAGCCATGGCAGCCAGCCGAGTTGTCGAGGTCGTTGTCGCTCGGCCGGCCCGACTTCGCCAGGTCTCCTGCTTTGAGTACTGGGCAATCAGAGGTGGCTCTGACCTTTTCGTCTCGTACAGCGCTGTTCTTCTGAAGAAGGCGGTCGGCATACCGCCGACTCCTCCTGATCCGTCTGCCGCTGGCCGGGACGCGCCGTCCGGCCGCGCTTCTCGACGGCCGCCCCTGCGCCGGCGGCCAGCCCATGACGAGGACGTCCTCCTCCACCTGCATCTCTCCGTCGACCCGCCTCACCTCCCTCCGTGCTCAAGACCCGCTTCCAGTCCCACAAAACATCACCTCTCGACCTCTGTTGAGACGACCGTTACTCTGGGACTCTGGAAGACCCACCTTTAACGCCTTCGCTTGGCCGCCTCCATCGCCCTCAGTCCCGGCTCTCGCCGACCGAAACCGCAAAGCCCGCCCTTTCTCGACCGACCGTCTCAGCCGCCATGGAGAAGTACAGTCGTTGGCGTGACCCTGGAACGGGCATCCAGGTCCGCCTTCTGTCCCCGCAGAGCTCGCCGTCCAGAACTGACCAGGCGCGTCCGATTGCAGCCGTTCCTGACGCCCGTCCCGCCGCGGGCCGAGGGCTCCGTCCTCCTTACCGGCCTCACCGCCCTGCGCTACGGTTTGGCCGCCGTCCGGGTACGTCACTTCGATGAACTCTCATCTTCCTCAGAAGCTGACGGTTCCTCTCGGCTTGCCAGCTTGTGCCCATTCTCTTCGTCGTCAGCCTCTACGTCCTGACGGTCGAGCTCATCGGCGGCGCCCTGGTGCGTCTCGCTCGCTCAGCCGCCCGCCCGTGTCTTCGCGCCACTGACCACCTCGCTCCTTACTGCTGCAGAACGTCGCTGGTTTGTCAGCGATTGGCCGACCAATCCAACACATCTTCACCAAGATCTGGACGCGGTTGATCCTACTCTTTCTCGGCGCCATCCGGTTCGACGTCAAGCGGTCGGCGAGCACCGCCCGCGGCAAGTCCGAGTTCCACAAGACGTGGCGGCCCAAGGCCGGCGATGTCATCGTCAGCAACTGGGCGTCGTGGATCGAGCTCCTCTGGTTCGCCTACAAGTGCGTGTTTCACTGCCTCAGCGTCATTGAGCGCAGAGGCTTGCTGGCTGCTCATCGCGACCCTCTCCCTCTCGTAGGTTCGACCCCGTCTTCGTCATCCCTGCTTCGGCCAAGACGGTCTCGCCCTCGCAGCCGTCGCCCGTCTTTGCCATGTCGCTCGGCGCCGTCCTTGGCTTTGTCGGCCACACTCCGATCGACCTCTCGACGGCCAACGCCGAGCCCTTCTCGGTCGTCCGCCGCCACGCAAAGGCCGCCGGCCGGCCGGTCGTCCTCCTCCCCGAGGGCTCAACGACCAACGGCCGCGGCGTTATGCGCTTCATCGACGTCTTTGGCCAGGCGGCCGTCGACATGGCCGGCGACCCCTGGTCGGTCTGGGTCTGCTGCGTGCGGTACCCGAGCCCGACGCCGTCGAGCCCGACCGCGACGCACTCGGTCCCCTCGAAGCCGCTGCCGATCGTCGCGCATGCGCTCGCCGTTCTCTCAGCCTTCCCGCCGCTCGTTGGCGGCCTGCCGGCGTCGTTTCACCTGCTCTCGCCGCTCGACGCGCCCAACGCACAGATGAGCGGCCTGACTGCTGCGTGCGAGAAGGCTGTGACCACGCTCGGCCGGCTAAAGCGGGTACGTCCTCGCTCGTCTGTGGCCACGAGAGCAATCTACCAACAGTTGACGCCTCCTCTACTCAACATCGCAGGTCGGCTACGACTTCGATGACAAGAAGGCCTTCTTTGACGTCTACTACGGCAAGGCCGGCAAGAAGGCGGCCAAGTGAGCGCGCAACAGAAGCCGAGATAGATGCGCTTTCCGACGCTCATGCGACCTGTAGGCAGGGTGGGAGGAAGTGGCATGGAACGCGTCGCGGTTTCAGGCCGCTCCGCTGCTGGGTTGGGCCGCTGACCAGGCCTTGAGCCGGTTGAGCAGCCCACTCGTCGACTTTGGCATCTGCGATAAGCGAGAGCGCCGTCAGCGAATGTGCCGTCTCCATTCGCTGGAGCCCAGAACGACTGACCATGAGCTCGTCCTCGACCAGCTCCTTCCAAGTCGACACCGGGCAGGCCGGGTCGCACAGTCGGTCCTGCGCCCGCAGCAGCTCCCACATCAGGTCGGTCGACGCGACGCGCCGGTAGAGGTGCTGCGGGATCGAGGCGAGCGTCTGAACCGGCCGCGTGTACTCGTACAACCTGGTCGACGCCCTACGCCGGACGGCGAACGAGCCCGAGAAGTCGACGAGGGCCCGCGAGACGAGCTTTGGCGCGTCATGGAGGATTGAGAGGGCCAGCATGGCGGGTGCGCCAACGTCCTTGTAGAGCACACGGGCCTGCGGCAGGAGTACATCAATCAGGAGCGACCGGCTATTGTACTTGTCGCAGATCGCGATGAGTCTGCCGAACGGGGCGGCCGCAGCCGCGCAGGGAGCAGGCGATTTGCCGAGTGAGCGCAGGTCCCGCCTTAGGAGGGTCAAGGACCGTACGCACCCTTCGAGCTGCAACGTGCTGGTCACGACCGGGTCGGCGATGAGTGGGTGGCAGAAGATGAGCCACTTCTCGAGGAGGAAGAAGTGGTCGTCGACCTCGATGATGGGCAGGCCGTCGGCCGTGCGCTGGGTAGCCATCGCCGAGCTGTCGGCGAGCAGTGTCGCAAAGAAGACGCTCGAGGCGGCGAGGTGCTCGCGCCGGCAGCGGAAGGCGAAAGCTGATGTTCTGAATACGAGGTTGTTGCGCGAGTCGTAGAAGATGGGGTGCTCCGGGGAGTAGCCGACGTCGCTCAGGGCGGACGAGCTCGACCCAGTCGGCGAGAGCGGGGTCGGGCGGGCGACGTCGGCAACGCTTGGGTTGCGAGGCTCTGTCTGCATGGAGGCCGACGGGCTGGATCCAGCGTCGGGGGATGCGGACATTCTGGAAGAAAGCTCGGCGCGTGAAAAGAGACGAGAAGGAGGTCGAGGCCGGCCGGTATGGTTACAGGAGGTGGTTGGGGGCAAAGGCCGGGCGACTGCGCGCGGATGGACGAGGTTCGTGAGTGCACGCGGCTGGGGCACATCATCACGCGCACTGCCTGCACGAGGATCAGACACGAGGCGTCGTTCCACGCCTAGACTTGCACTAGATGGTCCGGGAGACTCGCTGATCGATTATACGTCTAGCGAGGGGGACGCTATGAAAGACATTGCATCAAATGCCGGGCTGACCGTTTGGGCTCGAGCCGCCTCCAGCGCCTCCTGTTGGCGTGCGTCCAGCCTCTCCACAATGGACAAATGCTCAACAGCCCGCTCGTAGTCGTACTCCGCGCGCTGGAGGACATGTGCAGCGCTGGCGAGCTGAGCGCGCGCTCAGGGCACAGCCGCGTCGTCCGCCGCCTTCTGGAGAAGCCGTGGGTCCCAGACGGCGCCTGATCGGGTGAGAAGCTTCACGCCAGCCTTCCAGATGGGCATGCCGTCGATGAGCGCAGCTGGCTCTTTTGAGCGACAGACGCGTTACTGATTCGACACATAACACAGTTGAGCAGTTAAACAAAAGGGCGGCCGGAGGAGCTCGAACAGGTCGCGACCGCGCAGCAGCCCGACTTGCCGCGTCGCCCCCTTGGCAGCCTGCAGCCGCTCGTCCGAAGTGCAGAGGAGCCGAGGTTTTGTTCATACATGCGGTCTCGATGGAGTGGGATGGGGGAGGTCTCTCAATGCAAGGATGGGGGCGAGGCGTGGCGTGTCGGAGGAAGATGGAGCGAGATGAGCGCAGGCAGGTCGTTAAGGGAAGAGGGCGCGGGCCGGAAGGTACGAGGGACGAGGTGATGTACGAGGAACGGAAGGGAATGTTGTGGAGGGTCGTCTTTATGCATGGTAGGAAGTGGAAGAGTGGAGCGTGAAGAGGTTTGCGAGCAGACCCTAGAAGAGGGAGCGCTGCTTATCGTTTTTGGAAGGTTGGGGACCCGGGCAAGGATCGCTCTAGGTGTCGACCGGCTCAGTCGCAGGGGCATCGACGCGGGCCCGTTTCGCCCGCACGGGCGAGACCTCGTCCTGACTGGCTTCGCGTCGCTCGTCGCCTTCATCCGCGGCCGGCACACCCTCGTCCTTGCGCTTGGCCCCGCCGTTCAGGGTCTTGCCGCCGCCGGCGGCGACCGCCATCATCTCGCGGATCTCGTCCTCCTCCATGTCGGCCGCTGCGGCCTGACCCGGCTGAGCGTCCGCCTGGTGGACGGTAGCCATAGCAGCGGCAAGCACGCCCGCATCGTTCCGGCTAGAGCGGCGCGAGCAAATCGGGCATGCGCACGAGGTGAGCGGCTGCCAGGCTCGCCACCAGCTGCGCGAGAGGTGGTCGACCGTCTCGCGCCCGAGCTCGGCGAGGTTGACCGGGACGGCCGGGACTGCTTGCGTCTTGGGCCGCGGGTCGTAACTCTGGATCCGCGTCGGAAGGACCGGCACCGCTGCGGAAGCGAGAACGGACTCGGCGGCGGGCGTCTCAGCAAGCTTCTGTTGCTGCTCGTCATGCGGCGGGGGCGAGGTCGACGTTGGCGGGGTCGAGAGGGCCGGGCTTGGGCCGGACGAGTGCGAGTGAGCGTGCGAGTCGGGCGAGGCGGACGGGTTGACAATACCAGCGCCGGCGGCGCTGCCGACGCTTGTTCGCGTCGAGCGAGGAGCAGTCGAGGGTTGGACGGGGCCGATGAGCGGCGAGTCGGTCGCCGAGGCCGTGGAGGTTGTGACGGCAGGATCGGACGGAGGTTGCATCGGGGCAACCGGCAGCGGTGGCCTGACAGCGTCGACAAACTGGCGAAGGACGTCGACCGGTGCCCGGCCCTTGCGCTCCCCAGTCGAGAGCGCCTGGCCCATCAGGTCGGCCGCGCCCGACTCCCACGTGAAGCCGACCTGGACGAGCTCGAATACGAGCGCAAGCGGCAGGCTGAGCGCGGCCGCGACAGGGTCGCGCATCCGCGCGAGCGCAGCGACAATCGTGTCGAGCGCGGGCCGGAGAGCCGTCTCGAGCTGGATGGCGTAGGCCTCGTTGAGGGCGGCCGTCAGGTCGGCCGTCAGCGGCAGCGGCGGTGGCGGCGTGCGGTAGTAGCGCGGATGGGGCATGAAGGCCGGGCCGAGCGGGGCGGACAGGTCACCGCCGATGAGCGGCTGGCGGATGGGCAGCGGCCGGTAGCAGGCGCGGTCAAAGTCGTGCTGGGTCGGGTCGCGCCGATGCTTGGCGAGCGCCGCCAGGCCGGCGTGGTAGGCGAGCGTGTGCTCGCTCGGCGAGACCCAGTAGCCGGCGAGGATGCGCTCGCGCGTCCACGTCGCAATGGCCATCCGGCCGAGCTGGAGGAGCTCCTCGTCGTCGAGCCTTGGCCGGCCGTTCGAGTCAAGGTCGTCGTCCTCGTCGGCGTCGTCCTCGTCCGTCAGGTCCTCGAAGGCGTGCATCGCCTCGAGCGCTTCATCACGCTCGTCGACCCCGCCAAGAAGGTCGCCGAGCTCGTCCAGCTCGCTATCGCCCCGGAGCGCGAGGGCGATCGCCCGCTGGTCGGCCTTGTCGCGCTTTGTCTTTGCTGGCCGGTCGTCGAGCCGCTGGTCGCGGACGCCCTCGCAGAAGAGCGTGAACGGCGTGCAGCTGGCGAGCCAGCGCGCCTCGGTCACCTTGCAGACGGCGTCGAGCACCTTGATCGTCCCATCGACGACATACCGGCTGGCAGCCTGCGCCCCGCCGTCCGGCCGCGGGTCCTTCGGATCGATCTGCGGTTGTTCGCGGACGTACAGGCAGCGGTTGAGGATCTCGAGCCGGCAGGCCTGGCACGAGGTCGAGGCCCCGCCCTGGTCGCCGTAAAACTCGGGCTCGGCGACAGGCGCGAGGACGAGGTACTCGGTCGCCTGCTCGTCATCGCCCAGGCAGCGGCCACAACAGCCGCCGGCCTTCGAGTGGCTGCCGCAAACAAAGACGGGGCCGTGGAGGGTCGAGGTCCGGTAGGCCGCCTTGTTGGGCTCGAAGCCGTTGGCGATGCACGCCCAGCACGTGAGCCAGACGGCGCTGAAGGCGGGTGAGGCGAAGCGGATCCGGTTCCGGAGCGCGATATTCTTGGGGCCGGCGATAAGTTCGAGCAGCTCGCGCCAGATGCCGAGCGTGTCGGCTGGGCAAGAAAGAGAGAGGGCAGCGTCAGCAGGCATAGCTTCCAGGATAAGGGCTTAGGCTGGCGCAGGAACGCACTGGCAACGCGCCAAGCCTTGCAGACGAGCCGCCACTGGACGACCTGCGTCCGGGCCGCGGCGACCGCGAGCAGCTGGCCCGTCTCAAAGTTGTACGTCGTCCGCCGGCCGTGGACGATGCGGGGCAGGCGTGAAAAATGGAAGTCGTACAGGTCCTCGTACGCCAAGTCGAGGATGAAGCTGGGCGGGCGGGCGATGGAAGGTACCTCAATGTCAGCCAACTTCAAGGGCGGAGAACCCCGGAGAAGGGGGGGGGGGCGCACGAGAGAATCTCCGCCGGCAGCTCGGCTGGCTTCCAGAACTTGCCCTTCTTGCTCGCGACCGGCCGGCGGCCGTACACCTTCTGCCGGGTGGCCATGAGCGCGCGTTCGCGCTCCATCTCCTCCTTCTGGAGGAGGAGGTCGGCCGCCGACGGGCCCGCTGTCGAGGATGAGGACGAGCCGCCGACAGCTGCGACGGTGCTGGCGCGCGCAGCGGCAACAGCATCGGCTTGCTTGCGCTGCCTCAGCTTAGCCTGTCGGATGTCGTCGATGAGCGCGCCGCGCGGGAGGTAGACGTTGTTGACCGGCTCCAGCGTTGGATCGACGGCCGTCTCGTCGGCTTCGGGCGCAGAGTCGTCCATATCGTCGTCGTCGTCGTCGAGCTCTTCCTCGCCCTCGGGCTCGTCCGCGTTGAGCCCTCGGCCGTCGGCGTCGGGGTAATACGATTCGACGTCGGCCGCCCAGCCCTGCCGATCTGCCGAGTCGTACGAGCCGATATCGGACGAGTGGATTGAAGCAAAGCCGTCGTCCGACGGCGGATGGTTCGGGTCGACGGCGACAGCGGCGGCAGCGCGCACGAGCCGCTCTGACTGCTGCTGCCGGGCGGCGTCAGGCGGCAGCGAGTGGGTTGCGCGGACGGTGTGCCGGACGATGGAGGAGCGTGGAGAACGGACGACCTGGAGGACGCCGTCATCCATCTCGTCATCGTCGTCGTCGTCGTCGGTCGTCGGGCTGCTGAGAGTCGTCGGCGGCGAGCCAAACGGGTTCGTCAGTCGCCCGCCGCCGCCGCCTGCGCCGAGGAGCTGCGAGCGGACGATCTCGTCGACCGTAACGCCTAGGAATTCGGCCCGGCGGCGGATGTCGTCGAGGGCTTCGATTGTCGAGTCCGAGGGCGAGGCCGGCCCCGTTGCTGGCAGCTCGGCCTCGGACGGCTGCGAGGGCGGCCGGGACGAGGCCATCGTTCGTTTGGGCCGTTTGGGTCAGGGGAAGGTGGAGGGCAGACGGGCGGGCGGACGGCGAGAGGTCGTGCGCGCCTCGGCCGGCCGGGCGAGAGATGGCGGGCTCTCCTTCGAAGGCGGAGGAGGACCGGCTGCCGTGAGAAGGGTTGGGCGGGTCTTGACTTGAAGCCCTTGCTTGTGAGAGAAGGACGACGGGTCCCTGTCCGTGTCGACTCGTCTTGCTATCAGGGGCGCGTCGTCCCGCGATCTCGCGAGGTCACGGCGCGTGCAGGCGCGCGCCCCTGCTGCAGAGGTGGTAAGAATTCAAATATACTGCCCTGATCTTAGACGATGGGGCTGCCGCCTCTCTCGCTCTCCCCAGCGCGCCGCATGCGCGGGCGGCGTCCGCGTCCGTTGCCGAACCTCCGTCCTGCTCCCCTCACGCCGCCGCCCTCTCCTCCCTCCCCTCCCTACCTCGCCCTCCCTTCCCTTCCCTCTCTCTCCTCTTCTCGTCTGCTAGGATGCACCGCGCCGCCTTCTCCGTCGCCCGCCGGGTGCCCACGCTCGCTCGTGGTACGCCCTACCTTCTAAGAGGGCCGATGCGGCCCACCTCCGGGACTTGGCCGCGTCCCTGCGCGCGCGCTCGCGCGCGCGTCTCCTTCGCAGCAAGCTGCTCAGCAAGGAGGAGCAAGACCTGACCTGTCCGCCTTGCCCACAGGCCTCGCCACCTCGGCCCGCCGGGATGCCTTCTCCAAGTACACGTTCCCGGCCATGTCGCCCACGATGACCGAGGGTGGCATCGCCGCCTGGAAGAAGCAGGTCGGCGACTCGTTCACCGCCGGCGACGTCGTTTTCGAGATCGTGCGTCTGCCCTCCCCTTTGCAGAGCTTTGCTTCGCCGCCCTTGGCCTCAACCACGCATCGACACCTGCTGACTAGCTTGCCTCTACTCTCCGTGTCGTTCCGTCCTGTAGGAGACCGACAAGGCCACGATGGACGTCGAGTCGTGAGTCCTGCTTCGAACGTCGGCCGGCTCCCCGGCTCCCCAGATTTTGATCGAGCTTCCGGAGCGGGCCGGCCTCACGCCGGTCGCGTCCGCCCACGGTCGCCGCCCAAAGAGCGCTCCTTTGCTGACGTCGAGAATCTCTGTGCCTCTGCGCGTCGACAGGCAGGAGGACGGTATTGTCGGCAAGATCATCGTGCGTCCACTCCCGCTGTTGTCTCGCTAGTGGCCAACGCGGCCCGAGCGCAGGTCGCCGCGCGCACTTGCACAGAAGCTGACCTCATCTGTGGCTTCCTCTCAGGTTGACGAGGGCGCCAAGGGCCTCCAGGTCGGCGAGCTGATCGCCGTCATGGCCGAGGAGGGCGACGACCTCTCGACGATCGACGCCTGGCTCGCTGAGAACGGCGGCAGCGAGGCCAAGTCGGCCGAGCCCGAGACGGCCAAGGAGGAGTCTGCCCCCAAGGAGCAGGAGCAGAAGGGCTCGGCCGAGGGCGGCAAGACGTCGACCTCGATGGACATTCCTCCCTCGAAGCCGGCCGTCGGTGGCAAGGAGACGGCCCAGGAGGCGCCCAAGCTCCAGTCCGAGGCCTCGAAGCTCAACCGGATCGCGGCGACGCCCATCGCCCGCCGGATCGCCCAGGAGAAGGGCGTCCCGCTCGACCAGGTCAAGGGCTCGGGCCCCAACGGCCGCATCGTCAAGGAGGACGTCGAGAAGTTCCAGGCCAAGGCCTCGAAGTCGGCCGCCCCCGCCGCCTCGTCGTCGTCGTCGTCGGCCGCCGCCCCGGCTGCCTTCGAGGACATCCCGGCCTCCAACATGCGCAAGACCATCTCGAAGCGGCTGCTCGAGTCGTCGCAGTCGATCCCCAACTACTTTGTCACCGTCGAGGTCAACATGGGTCCGTTCCGCCTGTCCCCTGTCTGGCTGTCCGCGCACGCAAGCTCACGGCTGACCCGCTTCCTCACCCTCTGCCGGCCACAGACAAGCTGATGAAGCTCCGTGAGCTCTTCAACGGTGCCGGCAAGGCTGGCGCCGTCAAGCTCTCGGTCAACGACTTCATTGTCAAGGCCGTCTCGCTCGCGCTCACCGACGTCCCGGAGGCCAACTCGGCCTGGATGGGCGACTTCATCCGGCAGTGCGTCCGACCCCTCGATCGCTCTGCTGCTCGCCCTGACTGACGGCCTTGCCATCACTCGCGCTTCCCTCTCCAGGTACAAGAAGGCCGACATCTGCGTCGCCGTCGCCACCCCGACCGGCCTCATCACCCCGATCATCAAGGACGCCGGCGGCAAGGGCCTCGCCGCCATCTCGTCCGAGACCAAGGCGCTCGCTGCCAAGGCCCGGGACGGCAAGCTCAAGCCCGAGGAGTACCAGGGCGGCTCGTTCACCGTCTCCAACCTCGGCATGTTTGGCGTCTCGCACTTCACCGCCATCATCAACCCCCCGCAGTCGTGCATCCTCGCTGTCGGAGCGACCTCGCCCAAGGTCGTCCCCTCGGCCTCGACCGAGAGCGGCTTCGAGACGGTCAACGTCATGAACGTCACGCTCACGGCCGACCACCGGACCGTCGACGGCGCCGTCGGCGCCCAGTTCCTCAAGGCCTTCAAGGGCTACATGGAGAACCCGCTGACGTTCATGCTCTAAGCTGAGCGATGCGCGACTGGGTTTGGGGCTCTCGCCTTTCCCCCTTCTTGTACTTCGCGGGCGTGGGGTAGAAACGACGAGCGTTGGGGTGACGCTGCGCGCGGAGAGGAGGGGCGCGCGCCTTTTAGAGGAGGCGACACGTTTTCTTGCATCATGATGACGGTTCCGTTTGACGCGCTCTGAGTGGCCGATGGCGGTCGCTGACGATCGCGATGCTTGCTGACTGGACTGACGGACGGTCAAAGGGCACGAGATCAAGGGGGGGCACGGGTCATTGGTCTTGATGCAAGGTGGGCGAACAAGGCAGGGGAGAACAAGGCGACGGGTGAGAGTCCTTGGTGGCTGACAGAGACGAGGCGCGAGATGGAGGGCAAAAGCAAAGATCACGAAGAAAGATGAAGGGGAGGCAAGATGAAAGGGAAATGAGGCGGCGCGTTTTAGTGGCTGGCGAGGCCGAGCCGCTCTTCTTCGAGCCGAATTTCTTCCTGCTCGGCCGCCATGCGCTCCTTGCGCGCACGAAGGGCCGCCAGTCGGTCTGCTTCGGGGCCGCCCGGCGCGGACGGCAGGGGCGGCAGGACCTGGTACGGCGCGTGCGCGATCGGCGTCGGCGGGGCGGCATAGTGCGACAAAGCGGCGTTCGGCTGCTGATCCGAATGCGGCTCCTGCTTGACGTACTGTGCGTGATGCGGGTGCTGGGGGTGGTGCATCGGGTGGTAGCCGTAGGCGTGCGGCGGGGCGTAGTACTGTTCGTGCATCGGCGGCGGCGGGAGTTGCTGCGAGAGCGCCCGGCGTTTGGTCGGCCGCTTGGCCTGCCGCTCGGACGAGGGCTGCTCGTTGGCCCATGAGTATTGGCGCGGGTGCGCGGGCCGAGTGGCGTTCGGGTCGGGCTCGGCTGGCGCGTAGGCGTACTCAGCGGGGTAGGACGCTGGGTAGGGGTACGCGTAGGGGTGCGGGTAGGGATGCGGGTAGGCGTCCGGATGCGCGTCGTACGGGTGGCCGCCGTGCGAATCGGCGTGCGACAGCGACGGAGGGAGAAGCGCCGTCGGGACGGGCGTGTCGTACTGCGGCCGGTAGGGCGCCGGGAGACGCATCGACCGGTCGTACGCGTGCTCGCCCGAGTAGTGCGAGCCGGCCGACGGGCCATAATGAGCGCTCTCGATGTGATCAACTGGCGCTGAGGGCAAGTGAAAATCGTCGAACGGCTCTGCGATGTCATCGTCGACGTCGGGCGTGCCGGGGACGGTTGAGTCAAACGACGAGCCGGACGAGTTGCGGACGGTCGTGTCGCGGATTGACGACGTGCGCTGAAGCGCGGTCGAGGGGACGCCGTGGCCGACAATTGCCTGGCTGCCGACGAGACGCGTTGTCTCGGAAAGCCGACGAGTGCGCGACCGGGTGGCCGAGCCGAGCGACGGTGGCGGCAGGAGGGGCGAAGACGGCAGCGTGACCGAGACGGTGCAGGGCGCCGACACTCTGGACGCTGAGCGGATCCGGGGCAGCGACTTGGTCGTGCGGAGCTCCTTCCCTGGCTTCTCGGACGACAGGGCGTCCTCCTTGAGTGCGACCGAAGCCTTCTTGGCCGCCTGGCGCACCGGCCGCTGGGTGACGGGTACTGAAGTTGGGGTCGAGCGCGACGACGCGGTGCGGGACGAAGCCGGGAGCTTTCGCTTAGGGGCCGGCGGCGAGGAGTCGCTGTCGCCGTCAGACCGGTCGTACTCGCCCTCGTCCTCGGGCTCGCTGTCGTCACCAAGCTGATCGCGGCCGTCGCGGACCGAAGCCGTCGTCTCCTCGATGACGTTGAGCATCCAGTCGCGCACGCGGTCCGAGCTGCGCTCGTCGACGTAGGCCTCAACCTTCTCGATGGCGTTCGTCAGGTCGCGCGAGAGCGTCGACGCCTGGCCGCGCTTGAAGTCCAGGACAAGCTCGCGCATGCGGTCGTGCGAGCCGTCGGCAATCTCGCGCTCGGTCGAGGTCCAGCCCTGCCAGGCAAGCGACGAGGGCGCGTGAAGGTCAGCGGGCGGGCGTTGACGGAGGGAAGCGTCGGCGATCGTCGATGGGCGAGGCGGAGGGACGCACCGAGCGGCGGCGCATGTTGATCATCCTGGAGCGAGAGGGTGAAGGAGTGGCGCGACGACGCGTCAGCTCGGAAGCCGAGATCAAAGGGGGGGCCAAGAACAAAGGGAAACGCCGGGAGCGCGCAAAAAGAGAGCAGCTCGGACGGACCAGCCGTTAACCTGGCCGACCGAGATACCGACGGCAGCGCAGAGCGTCGTCTTCTCATCCGAGGTAGGGAACGGGTGCTCGAGGTGGGCGAGAAACCAGTCGCGCAGGAGGCGGACCGAGGAGGTGGGGTGGACTGGGTCGTTATCGTCTGCGGCAGCGTGTTTTCCTTGAGGTCCTTGCAAAGCCTCATCTGGGCCTTGACCTCGCAGGTAGGACTGGCGGTAGGTCTGAGCGTCTGTCGAGGTTAGGATAAGTCAGAGTCTGTCCATCGTCCCTGCAGAAGTTATTGACGAGACGGACCCTGTTCAAGCTGAGCTTTGATCAGGTGCCCCTTCTGCTCGAGTTCCAGGAAAGAACCAGCCATGCTCTGAAGAGCTAAGGCGACCGTTCCACCTATTTGCGAGAGTCTCTCGTCCAATCGTCCCTGCTTCTTCTGCTCGGCAACCTCTTGAACAAGTTTTGCCAGACCTGCTAGATAGGTCTCAGGGCTAGGGCCGGACGTCGACATCGCTTGTAGGAACTCGTGGAGCGCGAGTTGCAAGCGTGAGGCGAGGTCGGCGGTATCCTGCGGAGCGAACATGAGGGATGGAGTTCTCGAGGAAGGACGGTCGGAGGGATGGAAGAGCTCGACGCCGTGGTGGTCGAGGGCGAGAGACGACGGGCCGCTGCCGACGGCTCGACGCTGCTCGTCATGGAGCCGGGGCTCGCCGCGCCACTCAACGTTTCAACCCCTTTTGATTTCAGACTCCGCCTCCCTTTGTTGCCGTAGCGCCCTCCATCGGCCGCCTTCGCAGCGTCGCTCGCTTTCAGGCTGCTTCGCGCCTCCTCGCTCTTCTAGCCCATCTTCCTCCCCCCTCACATCGCTCCTCTCGCTGGAAAACATGGCCGACGAGCTGAAGAAGATCCTCGAGCTGGTGCAGGACGTGGGCAGAGTCTACGACGCACGGCCGGCAAGGACCTCGCCACCGCCTGCCTCAGACCTTGTTCTGCCTCCTCTTCGCTTTCCACCGACTCCGGACCTGGTACCCCAGCTCAAGGGGCTGGGAGTCCAGGCGCTCCTCGCGGAGCAGCTCCAACGGACCTTCGAGAAGCACGTCCGCAACTTCAAAAGCTCGGTGCTCGAAGCGTATCGACACCAAGGACCGGCCCTGCTGACATCGCTCTCTTCAGTGGACCAGCTCCTGGGCAGAGCTCCTCAACAATCGAATCACCTGCTGGAGCGCCTTGCTCGATCATGCTCAGGCCGTTTTGGCCTTGGGCTGAGCCATCTGCAGGGCGAGCTTGAGCGCAGGGTTAAGAGCCGGTTAGCCACCTCGCCGCCCAAGCCGACCGCCGGCTTCACCAAAGTGAGCTGCCGCCTCCTCTTGCTCGCCCGCCTCGAGCTCGTCGCTGACCTGCTCCCCTTCCTTCTCGCAGACCGCTATCGAGACGCTTCGTCGCATCTACCTCATCAACTCGTACCCGAACCCGGCCGAGGTTCGAGCGATCGCCGACCGCATCTCGATGGACTACAAGCAGGTCCGCGTCTGGGTGCGTGCTCGAGCCCCCCCTCCTGTCTCGCCAACGCGCTCGACCCTCCTGCGCGCCACCCTTGCTGACCTCGGCGCTCGCCACCTCCCTGCAGTTCCAGAACCGGCGCAACCGCAAGGCGCTTTCGGCTCGCGGCATCCAGGAGGAACTCCGCATCGCCCAGGAGAACGGCCTCGTCCCGTCAAAGGAGCTTGTAGAGCAGGCGCGTCAGATGGCTGTCACCGACGCGCCGACCAAAAAGGCGACGACGGCGCGCAAGGTGACGGCTGGCAAGGGCGCGCCGTTGCCAGCCAAGAAGTCGACCAAATCGGCTGCCCCCGTACCTTGGATCCGCGACACCGGCGACTCGTCGTCGTCTGATAGCGGCATGGACGTCGACCGCGACGAGAGCCAGAGCTCGCTTCGGCGGAACGCTCTCGACGGCGTCACCTTCCATTACGACGACGCATCCTCGCTCGGCTACGGTCGGCCGCCGGCCGCCTCTACCCACTGCCATGCTGGCTCGGCCAACGTCTCGCCCGAGGCTCCCTCGTCGTCCTCGTCGCTTTCCTACTCGTACGCGTCGTTGTCCTCGCTCCAGGCCCCGACCGAGTCGTGGCAGCACACGACGCCGTCGTCGACTCGTGCGGCCTCACCCGATGAGCAGTGGAACCTCGTGCCCCTTCAGCACGACTATTACACCTACCAGGCGCAGCTGGCCGGCTCGCTCGTCCCACCGCAGCCGCAGCGGACGGCCTCGTACGGCTCGACGGCCTCATCGCCCGGCCTCTCGGACCTCGACTCGCTTTGGTCGATCGCGTCGCTCGATCCTTCTACGACGTACTCGACCTTTGCCTCGGCGCCTTGCGTCCCGACCAGTCTCGACTTCGAGCCGCCTCCGCCAGCAGACGAGCTTACAATCGCCCATTCGAACCCGGTCTTCGACCCACCCGAGTACCTGCTCGCCTCGACGATCCCGGCCTTCTCGTTCTCGCCGACGCCGCTGGGCGAGGCCGAGATGGACTTCTCGTCGGCCGAGGCGTTCCAGGCGCTGCTCGACTCATCCTCCGGCGACGGCGCCGATGGCGACGCGACCGGCGGCCTGCTCTGGGGCAGCGGCAGCGACGTCCTCGAGCTCAGCGACGAGATCGACCAGGTCATCCGCGAGTTCACGCCCGAGGGCGGCGACTGCGGCGGCTCGTTTTCGCTCTTCGACTTCAACATCGTGCGTGCCCAGCTCGTCCGAGCGCGTTGTGTGTGACCCGACTGACCCTCTTCGACCTTTTCCACTCGCAGCCGCCGCCCGCAACCGAGGCATGGTGATGGTCGTCTCGTCGCCTATTTCTTTACTTCGTCTTGGCCTCTTCCCATGCCTCGGTCTTCCCTTTAACTCTTTCATCCATCTCTGTCATACCCGCTGTCTGTTTTCATCTACCCGCATCTCGATCCGCCGATCTCTTCCAACCCGCACCCAAAGCTCCGCTCTACTTTCACCTTCGCTCTGCACATCCCGCTTTGCTCTCGCTCAACTTTCGCAGCCCTCCGTTCTCTTAGAGTTCGATCTTTCCATCTCGGCCTGTCTTCTGTATGACTGCATACACGCGAGAGGGAGAAGAGATGGTCATGAGGAGGGGAAACATGCAGGAGGTATACAGCGTGAGCGAGTGTAAGGTTTGCGTGCGGTAGGTGGTACAACAGTTAGTCAAGCCGCGCGGTAAGGAGGAGCGAGGGGCGATGGCGTGAAGAGACGCCTCAGATCTCCTCCATGTCGACGTGTTTCTTCTTCTTCGACACGCCTTTGGCCTTCGACTTGCGCTTCTTCGGGGCAGGTGCCTCGACTGCAACACAGGAAGGCGATGAGTCAGCAGAGCGCGATAAGAGCGGCATGCAGTTGAGCATGACCACGCACCTGCTGGAGGCGCATCGTCGTCATCGTCGTCCTGGGCGGCGGCCGGCTTGCTGCCGCCGAAGAAATCGTCTTCGTCGGCGTCCTTTGAGGCGCCAAAGGCCGAGATGCTGGCAGCCGCAGGGCGCGCCGCCGCCTTTGCTTTGCCTTTGCCCTTCGTTTTGGCCACAGGTGCCGGAGCGTTGAGCGCCTCCTTCTCCGCACGCTCACGGCGGGCGATGGACTCGGCAAGCTCGTCGTCGTCCATGAGCAGCGACAGGACCTCGTTCGTCTTGACGACCTCGCCGACGGGCTTCTGGCCCACGACGATGTCTTGGACCTGCAGAGCGGGAGGGGTGTCGTGGTCAGCGCAATTCCAGACCGAGCAGGAAGAAAATGATATCAGCTACGCACGTCCTTCTTCTGGCGCGCGAGCTTGACGATGCGCTCGTCGATCGTGCCTTTGGTGATGAGGCGGTAGACGGTGACCTGCTTGGTCTGGCCGAGTCGGTGGACACGGTCCATCGCCTGCGCATCATTCGACGGGTTCCAGTCGTTGTCGTCTGCGAGGCGAAGAAGGGGATGGTAAGCGTCACACCCTGCGGCAGCAAGGGCAGCGAGAGGACGCACAGAAGATGACGGTGTCGGCGGCCGTAAGATTGATGCCGAGACCTCCAGCGCGGGTCGAAAGCAGGAAGACGAAAAGGTCGGGGCTGCAAGAGACGAGCGAGATCAGCGTCAGTCCCTGTCGATCAGCGCAGAGTAGGAGAGCGCCAGGACGAGCACGCACTCGGACTGCCACGAGGTGACCATGTCGCGCCGATCCTCGATCTTGGACGATCCATCGAGCCGCAGGTAGCGGTACGAACGGTAGACGAGGTACTCTTCGAGCAGGTCGATCATACGCGTCATCTGGAAGAAGATGAGGACGCGGTGGCCGCCGGCCTTGAGCTCGCGCAAGAGCGCGTCGAGACGGGCGAGCTTGGCCGAATCGAAGATGAGCCGGTTGATGTCGGGCATCGACATATTGGCCCGCGGCAGCTGCTGCAGGCTTGAGCGGCCGACGAGACCGTCGAGCGGCAGGCCGGGCAGGACCGTTTCGAGCGCGGCGACCGCCTTCGGGTCCTCGCGGTCTCGCGGTGAGAGGCCAAAGAGCGCCTTGCTCGACAGCTGGTCGTACATCGTCCGCTGCTGGCGCTCCATGTATGAGACCGAGGTTGAGTAGGATGAGATGGGCGGCGCGACCGCGCGAGGGAGTGCGAACCGAGCCGACCGATGCGAGAGGTAGGAGCGCTTCCAGGCCTGCTCGACCGCCTCGTCTAGCGGTACGAGTGTCGGGTCATCACTGCCGGCTGGCAGCAGAGCAGCCTTCGGTGCGACGCGTGCCTGTAGGCGCGAAGTCGAGGCTCTCGAGGCCGCGAAGTCGGGCTCGAACTCGTACGGCGCATTGCGCAGCCGGTCAGCATTGCGCGCCGCGGCGAAGACGAGGTTCTGAATCGGTGACCGCTTGACGTGCGCGCGTGCTTCGCCGGCCGACATGCCGAGCAGCGGCAATGTTGAGAAGGCCGAGCCTATGGAGGTGACGCGGGTCAATTTGACAGCCCCTGAAGGGCAGTAAGATGAGCCTACGCACCGGCATGCTTGAGCGACTTGGCGATGTGGTCGACGCTCCAGATGCTCATAAGCGTCTGAAGGTTGTACGTGTCGGAGCCGGCTCGGGACGACTCGCTGGGGACAGTGAGCAGACCGCCGTCCTCCTCGAAGAGCCGCGGGACGGTGACCTCGATCGGGTTGCGGGCCGAGTCTGGGCAGGTGAGGAAGTCGCCCTCGCGCATGATGCTGGCAGTGCGCGCAAAGCTGCCGAACGCGAGCGGCGCCTTGACGTCGGCCCGGTCAAACAGCTGGGGGTGGTTGCAGACCTGAGCAGCGGGAGACGGGAAGGAGCGTCAGTACAGTAAACGAAGCCGCAGACTTGCATCAGCTGGCGTCGCACCTTGCGCAGCTGCATGACGATGTTCATAAGCGACTGGACGCCCTCCTGGTCGTCGTTGGTGGCGCGGTCCATGAGCTCGGCCATCGAGATGTTGGCGCGCAGGCTCTTATACATCGTCCGCTGGATCGGCGACGGGTCGACGTAGACATCGAGCTCGATCTGCAGGGGATGAGTTGAGGGTGAGCAAGGCGGCTCGAACGGTCGTCATTTCTCGGCCGAACGCACCTTGTCGCCGAGCTCGTTTTGGACGTGCTTCTTGATGCGCCGGAGCATGAACGGCTTGAGAATCATGTGCAGCCGCCGGAGCTGGTGCTCGTTGTACTTGCTGCCGCCCTGCTTGTCGGCCGCGTTCTCGATGTCGCGCGAGAACCACTCGCTGAACTCGTCGTGCGAATCGAAGAGACTCGGCATGATGAAGTGGAGCAGCGCCCAGAGCTCTGCGGGAGGCAAAAAGTAGGCGATGGATCAGCGCCGTGAGCAAGAACGCGGTCCGTCAGAGGAAACTCACCCTGCATCGAGTTCTGGATCGGCGTGCCGGTGAGCAGGAGCCGGTTGCGGCAGTGGAAGCCGAGCAGCGTCTTCCAGCGCGTCGACGACGAGCTCTTGATCGCCTGAGCCTCGTCGAGGATCATGTACTGCCACTTGACCTTCTGGAAGTACTTCTCGTCGGTGACGACCTGCGGCGGGCGGCGAGAAGAGAGGGGGCGTCAGCAGAAGTGACGACGTCAACCCGCGCGCGGGCGACGCACCAGCTGGTAGCTCGTGACGAGGACGTGGAACGGCGCGTCCTTGTTGTAGCTGATCTGCTTGCGGTTCCAAAACTTCCGAAGCGTCGCCCGGTCCTTGACGTTGCCCCAGTAGGGGAGCGCCTTTAGCTGCGGTACGAAGCGCGAGATCTCCTGTTGCCAGTTGTGGAGCGTCGAGGCCGGCGCGACGACGAGGAACGGGCCCCAGATGTCGTGAACCTCGGCGAGGTAGCCCATGAGCGCGATCGATTGGATCGTCTGCGGGCGAGTGGCAGAGTGGCTACCAGTCAGCCGACGACGCATCACGTGAGCACCTCGACAAGCGCACCTTGCCGAGACCCATCTCGTCGGCGAGGATGCCGTTGATGCCCTGCTCGTACAGGTTGGCGAGCCAGGTGAGACCCTTGAGCTGGTAGTCCTTGAGCGTCGCCGTCAGCATCTTGGGCTGCTCGACCGTCTTCTCGTCCATCATCGTCGGATTCTGGAAGTTGAGCTCGTCCGGGTCCACTGCGAAAAGCGTACGCGCATCAGGGTCAGTGAGGGCGCCGCAGCTGTGGAGGAAGCGACTGGACGCACTGTCCATGCCGGCGGCGGCAGCCTCGTTCTTGCGCCGCTCCTCGGCCGCGGCCTTGTCGAACGCGGCGGCCTTGGCCCGGTCGGCCATCATGGCGTCCTGCGCATTTTTGCGCGCGTGCGCGGTCAGGTTGTGCTCGTCGTCTGCGGCGGAGATATGCGGGGTGTTAGCTTTCGGGTCGCGCATGGGCTTTATGCCGAGCCAGGACGCACCTTCGTTGAAGTCAAGCTCCTGCAGCTCGCCATTTGACGGACCGTCGACAAGCGCTGCGGCCGGGACGTTGGGCAGCGAAGGTAGGCCGCTCGACGCCGTGTCGGCCGACTGCTCGGCCTCGGCGGCTGGAAGGCACGAAAGGGCAAGCGTTTAGCACGAGGCTGACACGCAGACAGAGATACGCTCGACGCACTCTTGATCTTGCTGCCAACGAAGTGCGAGTAGAGCTCGGTCTGGGTGATGAGGAAGTTGAGCTTGCGCGCCTGGCGCTTGCTCTCGCGCTCCTCCTCCTCCTTCTTGGCCCGCTCGAGCGCCTCTTTCTCGGCCCGCTTGCGGTTCTCGCGCTCGTCCTTCTCGTTGCGCTTCCAGAACATGAGCATCTGCGCGGGCGAAGGCGGATGTCAGCAACGGCGCGCAGTCAGAACGAGAAGCGAGGGACGCACCTCGCGGTTCATCTTCTTAGCCTTGAGCTGAAGATTCTTGGGCGCCTTCTGGACGCGAACGATCGAGCGCTTGCCCTCGCGGACCATGACGAGCGCGAGCTTCTTCTGCTCGCGCCGCTTGGCGTTGACCGAGCTAACGACAACCTGGTAGGCCTGCGAGCGGTGATGGGGGCGGAACGTTAGCAGCTACAGAAAGGGGCAAATCCGGCGGGCGGTGGTGACCCACTCTCGGGATGTCCTTCTTGGCGATGACGCTCCAGACCTTGCGCCGGGCCTCCTCGATCCGCCAGGCGAACTCGGCCTCGGTCTCCATCGGCGGGCCGGTCGGCTGCGGGCTGCCGCCTCTCGACGAAACCGCGTCGTAGTCATACGCGCCAGCGGCACCGGCGCCGTTGCCGTTCTGGAAGTGGTTCGGGAGGGCCGAGAAGGGGTCGTCGAACTGGCCCTGCTGCGGGTAGTCGTCCGAGGCCGGGTGCTGCGAAATCGGGTAGTCGTACTGCTGCTGGGGCGTTGGCGGCTGGTACGACTGCTGGAAGGGCAGCTGCTGGTACGGAGACTGGTACAGCTGCGGCTCTTGCGAGACGTCTGACTGGCGGCCCTTGGCCATCTTCTTCTTCGGCAGGGCCGGCGTGCCGTCCTCGTTGAGCTTCGGTGGCCGTTTCCAGTTGCCCTGTGAGCGAGGCGGCCAGAGTCAGTAAACAGCGGTCGAAGAGTGGCCGGACCTCGGGCGGACGCACCCTGCCGACACCAGTCGCCCGTGACTTGCGGCCAGAAGCCTCAACACCGACCCGGACAGGAAGCTGGTCAACAGCCATATGGCTGCCCTCGTCGTCGGTTGTCGCGAGCTCGTCAATTTCCTCGTCGTCGACGTTGGCGCTCCGGCTCCGGCGATCGCCGCCGTGCTCGAGCTTGCGGCGCTTGCCGGCCCGGTGCTCGTCGAGGCCAAAGTTTTCGAAGTCGGAGAAGTCCGAGTCGTCGCCGTCGCCTTCGCCTGGCGGGAGCGGGTCGCCGTTGGCCGCGTACGGCAAGTTGGCGAGGCCGGCGACCGAGTGGCGCGACTTGCTTGACTTCTTCTTGCCGGCTCGGTCGGCGCCCGTGGGCTCGGCGAGCGCGACGATGTCGAGGTCGGCAAGCTCATCATCGAGGTCGCCGCCGTCGGGACCCTGGTTGAGGCTAAGCCGGACCTTAAGCTTCTCGCGCGCGACCCGGCGCTCCTCGTCATCCTCGGCGCGCCGGCGGCGGTCTTCCTCCTCCTTGCGCTCGCGAGCCTTTTCCTTGGCTTTGGCCTTGTACCGGGCCCGCGCCTCGGCCGCCTTGGCCTTCTTGTCGGCCAGCGCACGATCCTTCTCAGCTTGTGCGCGAGCGGCCTCGTCGGCGATCGCCTTCAGCCGGGCGGCCTCTCGCAAACGGTGCGCCTCGGCCTCGGCGACGCGATGCTCGATCCTGGCGATCTTATCGGCATGCGCTGTGACAGTAAAGTCGATCCGCTGCTGATGCCGGTCCTGCGATGTCAGAGGGATGAAGAAGTCAGCGCCTTGCACAAGCCAGGAGCGAGTCCTGCGGGAGAAGCGCTCACCTTCTCGTCCGCGTTGAACCATTCCTCGATCCGGCCTTGGCGCTCGACGCATCGTGCGGACCAAGCTTCAACCGCCGATCCGATGAGCGCCGCGTTCTCATCATTCTCGAGGTCCGAGTCGTACATCGACGGCTGGCTCTCGGCAATCGCCTTGGCCGCAGCAGCCGCCGACGCCCGCGGCTTTTTGCGCGTCGTGGGCGCGGTCGACGAGGCGGGTGACGGTGCGGCGTACGCATGCGAAGAGGCGGATGCGCCGCGCGAGCGACTGCTGGACGCGACCAGGGCGGGAGGAGCGGCCGATGTTGACGGGCCGTTCGAGGCGCGCGACTTGCGCGGCGCGGGCGCTGCCTTCTCGCCGTGATTCTGCGAGCCGGTGCTCTGGAGGCAAGCAAAAGGGTCAGCGCCAGCAGGCCAGGAAGCAGAGCGCACGAAGAGGGCGTCGCACCTTGCGCTTGCTCCGCGACTTGCTCCGACTGCTCTCGGCGGCCGTTGCATGCGCATCGAGCAGGTTGCGGCCGCCCTCGGCCGGCGGCGCGTAGCGGACGCCAGTCGCCGGGTCGAACCAGCCGCCATCCTCTCCGACCTGGCCGCCCGGCGGGAAGCCGTAAACCTGTTGAGGTACTGGCGGAGGCGGTGGCAGGCTGCGGTAGTGGATGCCGCCGGAGGGTGTTGCGTATGCGGCCGCGCCGCCGTGACCGAGCGACGACTCCGCCATCGATGCGTACGCCGGCACGGCTGGCGGCGGCGGCGGCGGAGGGAGAGGCGCCGGGTCGACCGGCGTCCCGTCGAGCAGGAGCGGCTGAGGCGGGCCCTTGGGCATCGGAGCAGGCTCGGTCGGCTGGCTCTGGGGCGAGAGGAGATGGTGCAGGGACGACGAGCCGGCCGCGCGCGCCGATGTGGGCTGAAGCTGCTGGTGCTCCTGAACCTGCGACCGCGACCGAGATCGAGACGAGCGCGAGTCTGGTCAGCTCAGAGTCCTGTCGAGAATGGACGGCGGTCGACAGAAAACACGGCGGCGAAGGGGCGAAGCACGGCCCCCTCCGGTGGCCGGCCCCTCTCCCTTCCCCGCTGACCGGCGTGCTGGCCGGGCTCGCGACGCGCGCCGAGCCGCGAGGCGGCTGGGAGTAGCTCGCGCAGAGAGGACATGATGAGAAGGACGCACAGGTGTGGCGACGCCGTTCGTGGGTGGGTCGTGCGGGAGGGCGGCAGCGATGGCTGGCGAGTCGGCCGGGGCTGCTGCTGCAACAGCGGGCGGCTGCATCACCCCGACCGCGTCGAGCGCTGCTGCTGGTGTTGCTGGTGCTGCCGAGCCGGAGGCGGTGGGGTCGGCCATCGTCCGCTGAGCCCTTGCGCTGGCTGAGGGTTGGGTGAGAGGGGACGGATCGTGTGAGGTCGTGCGATGGGACAGGTGGCGGGTCCTGGGTCGGGTCCTCCGTCTCGTCGTTTTTCCTTCGGCCCCTCCGGGTTCTCTTGCCCCCGGCGACGCCCTCGGGCTCTCGCTCGCTCCCTTTCGCCTTTCTCGCCCGCGCGCGGGAGGAGGAGCGCAACCAGGGAGGCGGCGGCGGCGCGCAGTCGACCCGAGCCAGGCAGGCAAGCGTCGTCCAAGGCTCGCCCGGCCAGCGACGCTCATGAACTGATCCCGAGGTACGCCTGAGAGAGAGATTGCTCGCCTGCATCAGCCACTTGCAGGCCCCGCTCGAAGCGTGCGGGCCGTCGTCGTGCTGGGCAGGCCGGCGGAGTCTGCCTCTCCCGGGCGGGCAGCCTCCACCTTCGCCCGCGCGGTGCCGCGCGAGAGCTGGGCTCGAGCAGCGCCCGCCGCCCTCCCTGACCAGCCTGACGTCGACCTCGATTCCCTATCCTGACATCCCTCCTAACGTTGGCAGCTTACCATGACGGGACCTGTCACCCGCTAGCGTTCCAGCGCTCCTCAGAACCAGGCGCCAACCTCGCTTGCCTGTCGACGGCATCGAGAGCCGACCCACCCACCTGCCGCGCCCGACCTCGTCGCGCCCAGGCCCCGGCCAGCCGCCATCGCATCTCCGCTCGGCAGACCGCGCTTGCGCAAGCAAAGGTACGGCGACCTTTCCTTGAGCTCTGCTAAGCTTCTGGCTAATACCTCTGCCCGGCCTCCTCTGCCGGCCAGCCTGCCGTGGGAGCTTGTTCGCGCCGTCCTGCTCTGCGCCGTCGAGGCCGACCGCCCTCTGCCGCACGGGATCGACCTCCTCCAGGTTCACGGCGGCGACTAGCGCACGCTCTGCCTTGCACGGAGCGTCTGTCGCCTGCGGAATGTGCGTCTCGGACTCCACCCTCATCGGCTGCGGTTCCGACTGCTGCCGCTCGATCGCCTGGCTTCAGGACCTGGCGCAGCCTCCGCTCGCGCTTCTCGGCTCGTCATTCGCAGTCAATCGCAGATACCGCTGGAACATCTCTACCCCGCTGTCTTCGGCCAGATTGCTCATCTCGAACTCGTCCTTGGATGCGGCTGTCTGTTCGAATTGTACAAGAGAAGGACCACGACGTTCTCCTCGTGTCAGCCAGCCTTGTCGATCTCCTCGAAGGCAAGCTGCGGCAACTTGTGCTCCTGTCGATAACCAACAGTCGAAACGAGATCTAGGCACCAAGTCTCAACGACTTCATCCAGAATTTCCCCCGTCGAGACCATCTGCCTTGAAATCGGTGCGCCTCTGGGTATCGGTCTCGACCATGACGAACTGGTCCTGCCACTGGACCAGCGCCCTAAGAATATCCTCGACCTGCCGGCGTAGTCACTCGAGGCGCTGCAGTCGGTCATCATCGAGCGCCCGGATCTGAACGTCATCGACGCGGGCTACGGGCAAAATCCCAACGACTTCAAGCCCGGAGTCGAGCGCGTCTTGCAACATCGACGCGGCCTCTGATGGGCCGGCGTCCAGATCTTCGACCGCACCAGCACGTCGTGGAAATCGGCGCGCTTAGAAGCGGCGATCGGCCTCGGCTCTGCCACTGTCAACGTCTCCAAGGCGACTTCCTATGTGGCCGAAGCGGCGGTCGTCATGTCCCGAGCGGCAGCCGCGCTGCTGACTGCTCGGGCTCGGCACGACGAGTGCGCGACACGGGTCGCAGAGCTGCAGCGCCAGGCGGCCGACTGGCTGTAGCCCGGCATCGTTGTCCAAGACGCTCAATACATGTTCTCTCATTCCCTTCTCGCGTCTCGCCGCCCATGACAAGCAGACCTGGCAACGATGAGAGACGACGACGGACAAAGTCAGCGGCCGACGCTGGGTCTGCCGTCGTCAAGGGTGCTGCTGCGCCGCCGACCGGCCGTCGTCGTCTCCCCCTCCACCTTCGTCCGGCCATCGAGCCTCTCCGAAGCCCCTCGCCACCATCCCCATCTGCCGCTGCTTCGCCTCCTGCTTCCAGCTCCTTCATCTCTTGCTCTCCTACCTCTACCCTCTGTCATGCCGCCGTCCGATCGGCCGACGGGCGGTCCCTCGCTTCGGAGCTCGTCCGAGACCCCCTCGCTGCCGCCGCTGCCGGGCATGACCCGGCTCCCCAACGGCGACATCCAGTCGATCGAGGCCGTCGACTTTGGCTCGGACGACGACGACGACGATGACGACTACGAGACGGCCTCGGACGACGCCGGCGACCGCGAGGACGACATCGAATACGGCTACGGCGACGGCCTCACGCTCGACGAGATGATGGACGAGGCCGAGGCGATGGAGGAGCTCGAGGCCGCGTTCGGCTTGAACGAGGCAGACGACGACGACAACGACGAGATGGCCGACTCGATCGACGAGGATGACGACGAGGATGAGGAGGGCGGCAGGCCACAGACTGGCGGCTTCCAGGGGAGCATGCACGACCTCGTCCAGGGTGCGTCGACCAAAGGGCTCGAGCTCGGAGCGGGCCCGGGCTGACCCACCTCCCCCCTCCACCCGCCCTCGTCCGATCTTACATCTGCGTATATCGCCGCCGCCCTCCCTCAGGTCTCCAGAACGGCACTGCGCCTCCAGCGCTGCTCGCCCAGCTCCGTGCGCTCGTTGCCCGGTCAGGCAATGGCGGCGGGCCGCAGCAGATTACGATCCTGCGCAACCCACTGACGGGCGCGCTGTCGCTCTCGATGGGCGACGACGACGACGACGATGATGACGACGACTATGTCGACGACGACGTCGACAACCCGTACGCCGCTCCAGCACCGGCGCCGAGGAGCCACTACCCTGTCCGGACCGAGCCGGCTGAGGCTGGGCTTCGGCTGCGATATGGTGGCGAGTTCGGCCCCGTCGGGCGCAAGAGCGGCGGCGGGCTCAGTCGGCACCGGCACGGCACCGTCGGCGACATGATCTGGCAGCGCGAGAGCGGCGGAGGTCTGCGGCGGGCGGCCTGGAAGGATACGGCCAAGGTGCGCCCCTTGTCGCTCGCGATGGATTGTTGATGCGAGGGCGACTGACGCGAGCGCCCTCCTTCTGTCCAGGCCCTCGTGCCCAACACGCCGGGCACGATCGTCGCCAACCTGACGGCGCCGCCCTACTGCGGCCAGTACTCGTCCGACTCGTCCTTCTTCTACACGGCGACCAAGGACTTTCGACTCACGATCTTCGGCACGGACACAAGCATCACCCGCCGGCCGCCACCCCCGGCGCCTCGCCCGTCTCGTCGGACCGTCCGCCGCGGCTACCACGGCCAGCTGATGGAGTACGACGATGACGACGCCGGCGAGGCAGGCATGTATGCTGGCGCGGGCCGTGTCGGCGAGAGCTCGGCCCCGGTGGTCAAGAACCTGATGGGCGGAGGCCACGGCTGGACCGTCACCGACGCCGATCTCGCCGTCGGCGATGAGTACATGATCTACTCGAGCCTGGTGCGTGCTATTGCTGTTTCGCTCCGCTGTTACTTTCTTCTGACAGCGCAATCCCTCCGACCCTTGCAGACGCCCATCGTGCGCATGTTCAACACGCGCGAGCAGTCGTCTGAGACGGTCCCGCTCGACTTCTCGGCGCCGTTCCCGGGCGAGCGCTACCGGACGTCCGAGTACATGCGCGTCTGGAGCGTTCGCTTCTCGGCCGATGGGCGCGAGATCGTCGGCGGTGCGAGCGCTGACGGCAATTCAGAGCTCGAGGGCAAGATTGTCGGTGAGTGCTGGCGATGTCTCGCCTCGCCTTTGCCGGAGGGCCTGCGGCTGACGCTGCTGCACGCAGTCTACGATCTCGAGAAGAACGCGCCGACGCTGAGCATCGACGCGCATCGCGAGGACACCAACTCAGTTTGCTGGGCCGACAAGGCGTCGAAGCACATCCTCTGCTCGGCCTCAGACGATGGCTACGTCAAGATCTGGTGCGCGAGCGTGCCCCTCGCCAAGTGAAAGACGCCCGCTGACATATCGTACTCTGACCGTCTGTGATACAGGGACCGTCGGAGTCTGAGCTCGGGCAAGCCGAGTGGCGTGCTCGTCGGCCACACCGAGGGCATCACGTGCGTCTCGCCCAAGGGTGACGGCCGCTACATCCTCTCGAACGGCAAGGACCAGACGGCACGTCTGTTTGACCTGCGCAGCATGTCGTCGCCTTCGGTCACCCAGTCGACGCCGTCTGCCGCCCACCGGTGGGGCACGGTACGATTTTGATCGACAATTCTCCAGACTTGGGCCTTGCAGCGATGCTGACCTGACCCCCGCGCTCACCTCGCAGGGCTGGGACTACCGGATGGACCCGTATCGGAAGCCGCGATTCCAGGCGGCACCTGGCGACAACAGCGTCATGCAGTACCGCGGTCATTCGGTCTGTCGGACGCTCATCCGCGCGCACTTCGCGCCCGAGAATTCGACCGGCCACGACTACGTCTACTCTGGCTCGGCCGACGGCCGCATTCACATTTGGAACCTCGACGGCACGATCGTCCAAGTCCTCGACCGCCGGCTGACGGCACCGCTCGTCGACACCGAGAAGGAGGGCGTTTACAATGACCCGAGCGGACCCGAGACGGCGCGCGAGCGGGCCGGCAACGCAGGACGGAGCGCCTACTGCGTCCGGGTACGCTCTGCACTCCTGCTGAAGGCGTCGACACTGACGAGTCAAGGCTGACGATGCTCTTCCCCTCTGCAGGATGTCGCATGGCACTCTTTCAAGCCCGAGATGATGAGCAGCGCCTGGGATCCGTCGGGCCGCGGCTCGGTCGCCAAGCACGAGTGGAAGGGCTTTGGCAAGCACAGCGTGCGTCGCCACTGGTCGGCCGAGGGCTGATCGAGATCCTCACTGACGACCGTTCTTTCTCTGCACCCCCGACAGATGACGATCTCGGACGTGCTTCAGCGGGAGCGGGAAGAGGCCACTACCTCGTTCTGATCGTCCCGGACCTTTTGCTCTGCGGCATCGCTTGCCTCCGGCCCCCATCGTGCCCTCATGTTCCGCTTGCCTCTCTTGCTCCCTCGACACCGCCTTTGTATTCTTTCGTCGCCATCTCTGCTTGTACAATGCAATCCGTCTGTCATCCAGCTTGCTGCGAGAGGTCGATCGACGTCATGAAAGTGGGCCCGTGCATGTGGTCGACAGAAGTCAAAAGGTGCAGGCGGAATTGTTGACGGCTCGCAGGAAAATTGAGTCGAGACGACCTAAGACGTCAGTTAGCCGGGGGGAGCGACGATTGCGGGACTCGATGAGACTCCCCTGAGAGCGTGGGCTGACGGGGCCTCTGGCCGTTCGATCAACACACCAGAAGGGCGGACCCATCGCGGGCAGTAGAGCGGGGCCGATGTCACCTCCCTACGCGACGGCTTGCTCGAGAAGGTCTTGCGCGGCGTCGAAGGCCTCCATCTCGTCGGCCGACCAGTTGCTCTCCTCTTCTGAGTCGGGCTCGTACATGAGCTGCGGGTCGTAGCAGCTGACCCAGGCCTCGGCGTCATCGACCCACTTGGCACCGAGCTGCGAGCAGGCGGCAAGATAGGCCTCTCCGGTTCAGCAGCTGAAAGAGGAGATCGTTTCGACCGAGGCAGACGTACCATCTGCACCTCGCCCGAAACATCCGCCCAGCGATGGAAACGGTAGTCGCCACGTTTGATGGCCACCTCGCATCGGATGAGCTTGATGAGGACGGCGTACGGCAACTTCTGGCCGAGCCGCCACGGGATGTCGCGTACCTCCCAAACGGGTCGGCGCTCGCCATAACTTTGCGGCGGAGGACCCTCGCGGTTGTTGAAATGATCAAACTCGAGCAGGGCGAGGGCGGCGAGCTCGGGAAGGCCAAAAAGGAGGGCGAGGACGAGGACGGTCGGCGGGTGCATCTCGATGAGATGATGACCGGAGTGACGGAGCCCACGCTGGACGGTCGACAGAGCGTGGTACCTTTGGCCGGCACGACAGAACCTGAGTAAACAAGCGCCACTGGCTGTCAGCCGTCGTTCCTCTCGTGGCCTCCTTGGCTAAACGTCTTCACTGACTGTTCCAGCGACTCGAGACTCGTGATCAGCTCCAGCTCCGACTGCGGGTGCGTGTACAGCAAAAAAAGGTAGAGCGTCCTCTTTGGGAGGTCGAGTTGGACGTGCGTCGGTTGCCCGGGCTTTGACGGCTGCTTTTCCGCGGTCGAGATGATCTTGTGCAGCAGCTTCGACTGCGACTTGAGCAGAGCCTTTGGGAATCGGAGGCATCTTTCGCCATTGGACGGGAACACCTTGAGGTCGGTCGTCGGATCTCGAAAGACGGGGTCGACCAGGCAGGGCTGCTTGGCTGTCGACCCGACGACCCGGCCGTGGGCATCGGCTCCGCCCGACGACGGAGCCGCAGTCGAGCCGATCGAGACGGCGCCGTTAGGAGCAAGCTGTGCAGCAGTTGAGGCGACAGGTGCTGCCGAAGATTCAGCACCGTTGGTCGAGGACGTGGCGGAAGCGGCGGAGGCCATCGCTGCCGCCTTCCGCTCTCTGAAGCGGATGTCAAAGAGGTGTCAGCAGATCCCGCCCGGTTGCGCAGGAGAGCCAAAGCCTTGCTCACCTCTCCCGCTTCCTCGCATTGTTGCGAGACTTTTCCATGTCCTTGATGGCCTTTTTGGCCGAGGAGATCTCGAACCAGTCGCGATCCTGACACAGTCGACGCCGCCCGTCAGCCAGGGGTCTTGATGTCAATCGAGATTGTCGGACGCACCTCACGGAGATCCTCGCAAGTGTCTCGCCAAATCTCCTGGAATTTCTCGTGCTGAAAGAAGAGCCGGTAGAAGACGGCCGGGTGGAGGCGGCGGATGCTATTCCACTCCATGTCGTCGATGACGCAGGGCTTCCCCACCTCGCAGGCAGCTTCATTGCTGCGTAAGACGGCCGCCGCCAGCACCGGCATGCGGTGGATGATGGCGAGCGTGAGGATCTCTGACGGCAGAGACGAACTGAAATGCACACCGTGCTGGCTAAGAGCGGCTCGAGCGACCGATTCGACGTCGTACTTGTCTGCCGTCTGGCATAGTCTGACGGCGTGGGTGCGTCTATGTCAGCGAGTGACGAGCTTGATCCATGACATGCGCTTCGGGAACGCACAAGTTCAGCTGATAGAAGTGCTCGATTGGAGGGTTCGACGCGCGAGGGTGTAGCCAGAGGAGGAACATTGCCAGCGGCTCGGCGTACTCGGCGAGAGCGATGACGGGCACGTCATCGGCGGTGCCGTCCATGCGAGCGTCCGGACCGGCGACCAAACCCATGTCCCGGAAGACGTCCGAGGCCGTTTCGAGGAAGACACGACGGAAGCCGAGCCGCTTGCCGTCGGCCGAGAGGAGGACGACGTCGTTCTCGGGGGCTGAGAACAGGGGGTCGAGATGGAGCAGAGGAGCGGTCGAAGAGAACGGTCGCGACAACGTCTCAGGCGCAGGAGTGGACGAGCCTGCGAACCCTTCGTCATCGGACGGGTCCATGTCGACGTCCTCGAGAGCGACGGTGGCCGGCTGAGCGGGAATCGGGTCGGCCGCTGCGACAGGAGGTGGGCCGCCGGCGCCGGCTGGCGGAAAGGGTGCGAGGTCGGCCATTGCTACTCAGGCCAAGTCTGTACAGAGCCGCGCATCACGGGTCAGATAGAGACGAGCTATGGCCTGAAAGTTCTGCGGACTCTACTCACTGTCGAGGGATGAAGGGAGGGGCGGCCGGCGATGGCTGATAGCAGTGCGCTGGGCGACCGAGTGGCCGGTGAAGGCGGTAGCCTTGGGGAGAGCGCCTCTAGGGCTCGCGAGCGGCCACTGGCGCTTTGTCGCGTAAGCTGGGCCGAGGACGTGGAGGACGACGACAGGAGCTACTCCTGGGAGGGTCTGGCGGGCCGGGTCGAGGTGGTGGTGGTGGTGGTGGTTGAACGTTGAAGGACGAGCTCGGGCCAGTTGGG
>Ga0308160_10001285_pt1 | contig 36564 bp, 30 predicted proteins | sample PhyFR1_FD_201036 | JGI IMG/M metagenome (GOLD analysis project Ga0308160, IMG submission 201036) | Phyllosphere microbial communities from UC Gill Tract Community Farm, Albany, California, United States - DLSLF.R1 | ecosystem: Host-associated > Plants > Phyllosphere > Unclassified | place: USA... | reverse complement strand
TGCGGGGCCGATGGAGACGCCCCTGTGTAAAATATCGTTTTAATTCTTACACCTGCAGAGGTTTGACCGCCGCCTGTCGATTATATATTCAAAATGAAGGACTTAGAGAGAATTTCTGGGAAGACAGAGCGAATGACCTTGCAAAACGATGTTGTTCCCCCTTCATCACAGACAGACAGCCGCTCCGCCATCGCCGCACAGTTCGTTACGATCACCGAGGAAGAAGCCGGCCAACGTATCGATAACTACCTGCTACGTGTGTGCAAGGGCGTGCCAAAAAGCCATATTTACCGCATCCTGCGTTCCGGCGAAGTGCGCGTCAACAAGGGCCGCATCGACCAGTTGTACCGCCTGGCAACAGGCGACCTGGTGCGTATTCCGCCGATCCGCCTCGCCGAAAAAGCCGCGGGCAGTGCGCCGGTGCCGGGTGCCGAGTTCCATATCGTGCACGAAGACAACCACCTGCTCGTCATCGACAAGCCGGCCGGCGTTGCCGTGCACGGCGGCTCGGGCGTGTCCTACGGCGTGATCGAGCAGCTGCGCGCGGCGCGGCCGGATGCCAAGTTCCTGGAACTGGTGCACCGGCTCGACCGCGAAACCTCCGGCTTGTTGTTGCTTGCAAAGAAACGTTCAGCCCTGACCAACCTGCACGAGCAGATGCGCGACGGCAAAACCGATAAACGCTACCTGACCCTGGCCGTGGGGGACTGGAAGAATCCGCGCCAGCACGTCAAGTTGCCGCTGCATAAATACACGACGTCGGATGGCGAGCGCCGCGTGGTGGTGCAGGCCGGTGGCCAGGAATCGCATACCGTGTTCAACCTGCTGCGCAAGTGGAAGGACTTCGCGTTGCTCGAAGCCGAACTCAAGACCGGGCGCACGCACCAGATCCGCGTGCACCTGGCCTCGAGCGGTTTCCCGATCGCAGGGGATGAGAAATACGGCGATTTTGCATTGAACAAGCAGCTTCAGAAGGCAACCGCCACGCGCGGCGCACTCAAGCGGATGTTCCTGCACGCTTATCAGATCACCTTCCAGCACCCGGAAACGGGCAAGCCGATGACCCTGAAAGCGCCATTGCCGGCGGAATGCGATCGTTTCTTGGTAAGCTTGGGGCAACCAATATAGAGGAGCCGGTGTCCGCAGGGCGCCGTATAACATGGCAAGAAAGCAATTCGACCTGATCGTCTTCGACTGGGACGGCACGCTGATGGACAGCACCGCCGCCATCGTCAAATGCATACAGTCTGCGGCCAAGGACCTGGGCCTGCCGGTGCCCAGCGACATGGCGGCATCGCACGTGATCGGCCTCGGCCTGTCGGAAGCGATGCAGGCGGCCATGCCGAATATCGACCCGGCCCTGTACCCGCGCATGGCGGAGCGCTATCGCTACCATTTCCTGACAAAAGACCATGAATTGGTGCTTTTCAAGGGCGTACGGCCGATGCTGGAAGAGCTGTCGCAGCAGGGCTATTTCCTGGCAGTTGCTACGGGCAAGAGCCGCGTCGGACTGAACCGGGCATTGAACGCCACCGGCCTGCTGTCGATGTTCGATGCCACGCGTTGTGCCGACGAGACATTTTCCAAGCCGCACCCAGCCATGTTGCAAGAATTGACAAGGGAACTGGGGCAGGACATGCGGCGTACCGTTATGATCGGCGACACGACGCATGACTTGCTCATGGCCAATAGTGCCGGGGCAAATGGTATTGCGGTCGAGTACGGTGCACATCCGGTCCAGCAACTGCAGGCCTGCCGCCCGGTCTTTACGGCAAAGAGCGTGCCCGAGCTGCACGCATGGCTGGCCGAGCACGCATGAGCACGACCGAAGGACTTTTCGTGTGCGCAGCGGGCGACTTGCTCGACGGCGGGCTGGGGGTGCGTTTCCCGGTCATCGCCTTCGGCAGCGACGCCACCGGTTTTGCCGTGCGTTATGGCGGCAAGGTGTACGCCTACCTGAACCGCTGCGCCCATGTCCCGGTTGAACTGGACTGGTTCAAGGGTGAATTTTTCGAGTCAGGCAAGCTGCACCTGATGTGCTCGACCCATGGCGCGATCTATGTCCCGGACACCGGTGTGTGTGCCGGCGGCCCCTGCCGCGGCGGAAAACTGCGGCCGATCGGCGTGCGCGAGGTCGACGACAAAGTCTACTGGCAGCCGGATCAATTCATCCGGCCGCCTGCCGTCCAGGAATAATTTATGAGCGACAACACCCGTAACGACAACCCGAACGAGCAGCGTCCGCCTGCCCCGGCCACGTTCAACAACTGGGAACGCGAAACACTCGAGCGCCTGGTATTCGCCACGGTCCGGGAACAGCGGGCTGCGCGGCGCTGGGGCATCTTCTTCAAGCTGTCCTTCCTGGTGCTGGCATTTTTCTCGATCTGGGCCTATTTCGACTTCAATTTCGGTACCTCCGACATCGACGCGCTGGGCCGCCACACCGCCCTGATCGAGATCGACGGCGCCATCGACGACGAAGGCAGCGGCGCGGCCGACACCGTGATCCCGTCGCTGAACAAGGCGTTTTCGGATCCGGGCTCGGCCGCGGTGGTATTGCGCATCAACAGCCCGGGCGGCAGCCCGGTGCAGGCCGGCATCATCGTCGACGAAATCCAGCGCCTGAAACGCGGCTATCCGAACAAGCCGCTGTACGTGGTGGTCGACGAAATCTGCGCCTCGGGCGGTTATTACATCGCCGCCGCCGGCGACAAGATCTTTGTCAATAAAGCCAGTATCGTCGGCTCGGTCGGCGTGCTGATGGATGGCTTCGGCTTTACCGGCCTGATGGACAAGCTGGGCGTCGAGCGCCGCCTGCTGACCGCCGGCGAAAACAAGGGTTTCCTGGATCCGTTCAGCCCGCAGTCCGACAAGCAGAAGCAGCACGCGCTGGCCATGCTCAATGAAATCCACGAACAATTCATCGCCGTGGTGCGCGCCGGCCGCGGCAAGCGCCTGAAGGAAAACCCCGAAATCTTCTCCGGCCTGTACTGGACCGGCGCCAAGGCCGTCGAGATGGGCCTGGCCGACGGTTTCGGCACGGTCGACACCGTGGCGCGCGACGTCGTCAAGGCGGAAGACATCATCGACTACACGGCGCACGAAGGTCTGCCGGAACGCGTGCTGAAGAAATTCGGCGCCTCGGTGGGCTCGGGCGCGGTGAAATCGATCTATCGCGGCGCGGTACCCAGCTTGCGTTAATCAATTTTCCTTGAAACTTATGCGTGGCGGGCTATAGTGAAGGTGTAGCGCGTTCGCCAAGTCGGCAAGCAGCCAGCCCCTTCGGACGTTGCCGCAGCCCGCAGAATGCGGTTTCGAGAGATCTTCATTCCTCAAAGCTGGAATCCCTCAGGGGAAAAAACGACGGCGCAAGCCGTCGTTTTTTATTGCACGTCTTATTTAGAGCAGTCGCTGTCCTGGGCGATACGGCAGCGCGTGATGTCATACCACGCCGGATTCCGCACGGCGGCCGGGTCGGGCGCGGCGGCAGGACGGCGCTCGGACAATGCGTCCAGTATAGCGCTATCAGTATGGTCGGGCTCGTGCAGATGGAAGCCCCCCGCATCGATCCAGGCCTGGAACCGGGCCTGGGCCTCGTCGTACCAGGCGGCGCGCGCGATATGGTGGGTGCACGAGTGAACGTGTGGCGTGTCCCCGCCGTACATCCAGCGCGCCAGTGCGAGCTGGGCAGGAAACAGGGAAGAATGGGATTGAGCCGCCGTCGCACCGCAGCTCGTGGCGACGGTGGCAAACGGATCGATGCATCCTTGGTTTTTTTTGATCTGCACTATTACCTCATCTCTGGGTTAATTTTCTGACGAGTAGCTCTCTCACATTCCTAGATTTCGTAGTCTTCTACGCGAGGAGTGTAGGGTAATTCCTAACGTAGATTCAGTGTATCAACGAGATTCTGAACACACTTGATGTTTGTCAAACGAGTTCTTGTTGCCGGTCCATACTGTTGAGTTCCTTGGTTTTTCCGCTTGTGTCTATCTCAGCAGCAACATCCTGGTTTCCGCGCTTGTCTCGCTTCTGTTACAGTCTCGCCCATGAGTAAATTATCCCTTGACCGCGTGCTGCAATCGCAGGGCTTTGGCACGCGCAAGTATTGCCGTGCATTGATCGAAGATGGCGACGTTGCCGTGAACGGCGAGGTCGTCGACAACTACAAGACCCCCGTCGAGACCGATGGCCTGGTGCTGACGGTGTTCGATGAAGAGTGGGTGTATCGTGAGCACGTCTATATTGCGCTGAACAAGCCCGCCAATTTCGAATGCTCGCGCAAACCGAGCCACCGTCCCGGCGTGCTGACGCTGCTGCCGGAACAGTTCACCTGGCGTGACGTGCAACCGATCGGCCGACTCGACCACGACACGACCGGACTGTTGCTGATTTCCGACGACGGGCCTTTCAACCATGCCCAGTCCTCGCCCAAGCGCCATATCTCGAAGGTCTACCAGGCCACCACCCAGGAAGCGGTGACGCCGGCACTGGTCGAACAGTTGCTGTCCGGCGTGCAATTGCATGACGAACCGGCGCCGCTGAAGGCGCTGTCCTGCGTGCAGCGCGGCGAGCACCAGCTGGAAATCGTTTTGGAACAGGGAAAATACCACCAGGTCAAGCGCATGCTGGCCGCAGCCGGCAACCATTGCTCGGCACTGCACCGCTCCCAGATCGGTGGCCTGACCCTCGAATCGCTTGGCCTGGCGGAAGGGGAGTGGTGTTTCCTGGAGCAGGCGCAACTGGATCTGCTGGTGCCTGATTAAGAGCAAGCACAAGCAAGGGCAAGCAGCCCGCATTGCGTGACGCCGGCGTCGGTATCCGTCCTGGATACTGGCGTGCGACGTATAAAACCATTTTCCGCGACACTCGTCATCTTTCTCTTGTCAATCTAACATTCAAGCGGACAAGAGCCTGCTCAAACATGATGACGATATGGCTGCGACACACACACGACTCCTCCCTCTACTGCCGCTCCTGGTACTGAATTCCGCGCTGGCCCAGCAAGCCCAACAGGCTCAACCGGCTCAACAGGCCGATGGCAGCCTGGCCGGCTGCGCCCGCATTGCGGAAGCCGGCCAGCGCCTGGCCTGCTATGACCAGCTGGCCGCCGCCGGCACATCCACCAACCCGGTGCCGGCTACTGCCGTACCAGCCGCGGGCGTACCGGCGGCCGCGGCTGGTACGGCAGCACAGCCGGCCATTCCGCCGGCCACCTCGTCGGTCGCGCAAACCGATCCGGCGGTCGAGGCGGCGATGGATTTGTCGCCCGAGAAAACGCGCGGCTTCAGCCTGGCCGACCACTGGGAACTGGACCAGGCGCACAAGCGCGGCGTCTTCAATTTCCGGCCGCACCAAGTCAATTACCTGATGGCGACGCGCACGGCGCACCCGAACAACGAACCCTATCGCCCGTTCCAGGACCTGGGAGAGCTGACGGCGGATCTGTCGCACTCGGAACTCGTGTTCCAGCTCGGCTTCAAGATGAAGCTGGTCGAAAACGCGTTCAAGAAGCCGGTCGATTTGTGGTTCGGCTACACCCAGAACAGCTTCTGGCAGGCGGGTAACCATGAGGCGTCCAGCCCCTTCCGCGAAACTAACTACCAGCCCGAGCTGATGGCGGTGACACCGCTGAACTTCAATATACTCGGCATGCATGCCAGCTTCTTTAACCTGGGCCTGGTTCACCAGTCGAACGGACAGGCGGGATCGTTGTCGCGCAGCTGGAACCGGACCTATGCCCAGGTCGGCCTGGAGCGCGGCGGCTTGACCGTCGTCGGCCGCGTCTGGAAGCGGGTCAATGAAGCGGCCCAGGACGACAACAACCCGGACATCGTCGACTACATGGGCCGCGGCGACCTGGTCGTCACCTACCGCAACAACGGCCACGATTACTCGGCCCTGGTGCGCCGCAATTTCTCGACCGAGAAGGGCGCCGTGCAGCTGAGCTGGGCCTTCCCGCTGGTTGGCCATCTCAAGGGTTATGCACAATACTTCTCGGGTTACGGCCAGAGCATGATCGACTATAACTACTACCAGAACGTGGTCGGCGTCGGCCTGCTCGGTACCTTTTAATCAGGGAAGGGCGCTGCGCTAGAATAGCGCCCATGAAACTTGCCACCCTCAAGGACGGATCGCGCGACGGCCAGCTTGCCGTGGTCGCGCGCGACCTCAAGACCGCCCACATCGCCGATGGCATCGCCCCGACCCTGCAGGCGGCGCTCGACGACTGGGCTTTCATCGCCCCGCAGCTGGATGCGCTGTACGCCGAACTGAACGCCGGCCGCGCGCGCCGCGCCTTCGAGTTCGACCCGGCGCGCTGCATGGCGCCGCTGCCGCGCGCCTTCCAGTGGGCCGACGGTTCGGCCTACCTCAACCACGTCGAGCTGGTGCGCAAGGCGCGAGGTGCCGGGATGCCGCCCTCGTTCCACGACGACCCCCTGATGTACCAAGGCGGCAGCGACGATTTCCTCGGCCCCATGGACGACATCGTGCTGGCGCACGAGGAGTGGGGCATCGACTTCGAGTCCGAGGTGGCGGTGATCACCGGTGACGTACCGATGGGTGCCACACCCGACCAGGCCCACGGCCAGATCCGGCTCCTGATGCTGGCCAACGACGTCTCGCTGCGCAATTTGATCCCGCCCGAGCTGGCGAAAGGCTTCGGCTTCCTGCAATCGAAGCCGGCGACCGCGTTCTCGCCGGTGGCCGTCACCCCGGACGAGCTGGGCGACGCCTGGCGCGGCGGCAAAGTCCACCTGCCGCTGCGCTCCACCTGGAACGGCCGCCTGGTCGGCCAGCCCGACGCCGGCATCGACATGGCGTTCAATTTTCCGCAGCTGGTTGCCCACCTGTGCAAGACGCGTAATGTGCGTGCCGGCAGCATCGTCGGTTCGGGCACGGTGTCGAACCGGGATGCGTCGAAGGGCTACTCGTGCATCGCCGAGCAGCGCTGCCTGGAGACCATCGAGCATGGCGAGGCGGTGACGGGTTTCATGCGCTTTGGCGACACTATCCGGATCGAGATGCTGGACGCCGCCGGGAAATCGGTGTTCGGGGCGATCGAGCAGGCCGTGAAGCGGCTCGAGACCTAGGGCAGGGTGTCAGCGGCGCACCTGGTCCTCTCCGTTCCAGAACGTCCCACCTGCCGCTTCGCCCCGCAGATCGACCTCCACCGGCACCGTCATCCGCCGCACAGCATCCGCCAGCCGCAAGCTGCCGTTCGGCTCGTGCAGCCGGTACCAGAGGAAGGCTACCCCGGCCAGCCGCAGGCGCTGCCCCGTGAACAGCTTGTCCTTCACGATGGTCATTCCTTCGAGCCGCAGGTCGAAATCGAGCACCAGCATGTCGCGCGTGCGCGCCGCATAGGAGAGGTAGCGCGCCGCATTGAACAGCGGACTGCGATCGCCGGCTTCTCCGGCCCGCAGCGAATCGATGAAGGCGTCGGCACTCTTCAATAGCGCGCCGCCGGCCGCTGCCAGCGCGGCCAGTTCCTTTTTGTCGTCGCCCTTGGTCGCATCCGCCAGCCTTTGCACCAGCGCGACCCGGTTGGCCAGTTCGCTGCGCTGCGCCGCCAGATTGCGCACCTTCGCCAGCAGGCTGGCGTACGGTTTCTCGTCCAGCTCCCCGAGGTAGCCGGTGCCGAGGCCCGCGATCTTGTCCGGGCAGCGGTGGGCCAGCGCCGTGACGAACAGGCTGCGGGCGCCTTCGCCGTAGGCGATGCCTTCGGCGCCGACATTGGTCTTGAACAGCGAGGACAGGTCTGCGGCCGCCCGTAAGGTGGCTGGCACCGCCGCCAGCGCCGATAGGGCCAGGGTGCCGGCCGTGCTGCCCTGCGGTGCATGCGTCTCGATGACCTGCTGCAGCAGCTTGTTCTGCTTGCCGAGGTCGTCGCCGAAGCGTTCGATCGCGTCCTGGACCAGGCGTGCGGCCAGGATGCCCTGGGTGGCGGCGGTGTCGTAGACGGCGGTTTTCTTGTCGGCGGGGAGGGCTGTGCACACTTCGCCGGCGAGCTGGCGGGCGAGATCGAAGGCCTTGACCAGGCCGGCGGCGCCGAACTGGCGTAGCTCAACGGCGCCGGACAGGGGTTTCGAGGTGGCTGGGGGCAGGCGGGCGAGGAGCTCGGCGCGTTCGGCTTCGGCGATGGCGGCGCGGGTTTCGGCTTCGCGCTGGGTGGTGGGGAGGTCGAAAGCGGCATGCGCCGGGAGGATTCCGAATACAAACGTACATGTGATCAGAATGGCACGGAGTGTGGTTTCAAATTTAAAACCTGTTATCACGACGGCTCCCTTTCTTATGCAACTGATCAAATCTTGTTATTTAGGACATTATTTGAATTTGAAATGTACCACTTCGAAATTCTCACTAAAAGTCACATCGTAAGTACATTTCAAGACAAATATAACGAACAATGAAGACATTCTGTATTGAGCTTTCCTTGGTAGAAATCAGACAGTGTCATTGGATGTCTCGTATATGCCGAAAGGACGCTGTTTAGTAAAAAATGCATGGTCACACTGTTAACAAACGGGTTCCACATCCCATTGCTGTCGGGTAAAATGCCAAGTTACTCTACAAGCGTCCTCGCTTCATTTTCCTTAACACATGTTCAAGTTCACCAAGAATTTTGCGGCCGTAGCGCTGGCTGCCACGTCCGTTGCTGCGTCTGCTCAGGATATGAACACCAACAGGTCCGACCTGTTCAACCAGGAGCAGTCGGCACCATCTACGTCTGGTCGGGGCGATGTTCCGGCAACACAAGCTCAACCTCGCAGGCTGAGCATTACCAACGATCAAGTCAGCGAACTTGGGTCGGCTGGGATCCGCAATGGCGCAAGTGTCACCACGCCGGACAATCAATCTCGTCGCCCGATACAGAACGCGCAGCAAAATGGCCGTGAACTGAATAACCGCGATATCGACGCGGAAAGGGAGCCGAGCGAATTCCAGAAATTCGTCGCCGACAATACTGGGAAAATGCTTCCGATTTTTGGTTCGGAGTTTTTTTCCAATACTCCATCGACCTTTGCGCCGGTATCGAATGCTCCTGTGCCATCTGAATACCCGCTCGGGCCGGGCGACCAGTTGATGATCCGCGGCTGGGGAACGATCGATATCGATTACCGCGCCACCATTGACCGCAATGGGACGATTTCGATTCCGACGATCGGCAGCGTGCAGCTGGCCGGCGTCAAGGCTGGTGATGCCCAGAATGTCATCCGCGCCGCCGTCGGCCGCTTGTACAAGGGCGTGACCGTCAATGTCACCTTTGGTCAACTGCGTGCAATTACCGTGTACGTCGTCGGCCAGGCCAATCGCCCGGGTACTTACACGGTGTCGAGCCTGTCGACCCTGGTGACCGCGCTGTTCGCCAGCGGTGGTCCAAATGCCAACGGTAGTATGCGTCACGTGCAGGTGAAGCGCGGCGGCAAGGTGGCTGCAGAGCTGGACCTGTATGCCTTCATCGCCAAAGGCGACAAGTCGGCGGACATCAAGCTACATGATGGCGATACGATCTATATCCCGTCGGCAGGCGGTTTTGTTGCACTGACCGGCAAGGTCAATTCGCCCGCGGTCTTCGAACTAAAGACCGGCAGCGATACCATCGAATCCCTGCTCGATGTGGCGGGCGGCTTGCCGGTCGTCGCTGATCCCCGTCGCGCCTTCCTGGAGCGGATCGATCCGACACGTAACCACCCGCGCAGCGTCGAGGAGTTTGCCCTGGAAGGGCCGGGCCTCAAGCGCCTCTTGAAGAATGGCGATGTGTTGAACATTACTTCGATCACGCCGGCGTTCGCGAATGCCGTTGTTCTTCGCGGTAACGTAGACCAGCCCGTGCGTGTGCCGTTCAAGAATGGCATGCGTGTTAGCGACCTGATTCCAAACCGCGAGTACCTGATCAGCCGCAAGTCGACCCGTCGGCAGAACGACGTCATTATTGCTGCAGAAACCCGGCGTCCGAATGGCCGTAACCTGGACCATGAACGCGAGCGCGAGTTTAATGGCGGGCGTAATGGCAGGCGTAATGATCAGATGAAGTTCAGCGACGACCAGGATTCGCGCGTCGAAGCCGAATCGATCGCAGCGAGTATCGGTGGCTTGATTGACCAAATCAACTGGGATTACGCGGTCGTGGAGCGTGTGAATCGGAACGACCTGAGCGTCAAGCTGATTCCGTTTAACCTGGGTAATGTGTTTACCAACCCCGGTGGCCCGGACAACATCCAACTTCAGCCAGGCGATACCGTCACGATCTTCTCTCAGGATGATGTCGCGGTACCGATGGACAAGCGCCAAGTCTTCGTACGTGTCGAAGGCGAAGTGAAGGTGCCCGGTGTCTATCAGATGACGGCCAGCGACACTCTCCAGTCCCTGCTCGCGAAGGCTGGCGGTCCGACGTCCAACGCTTATCTGTTCGGTACCGGTTTCTACCGTGAAGAGGTACGGAAGGAACAGCAGGCCAATCTGCAGCGTGCAGCGGACCGCCTTGAAGCGCAGGTGCGCAGCGAGCAATCCGCGCAAATGGCGAACGCGGCAGCCAAGTCGCCAACGGATGCTGCAGTTGCTGCTGCACAATTTGAAGCTCAGCGCCGTATTGCGGAAGAGCGAATTGAGCGCTTCCGTAAGCTGCAGTCGACCGGCCGCATCGCATTCGGACTGGATCCGAGTGAACGTTCGTTTACCCGATTGCCGCAGGTGACGCTTCAAAATGGCGACCGGCTTGTGGTGCCGGCCAAACCAGCATTCGTCCATGTTTTTGGATCGGTCAATGTCGAGGCTTCGCCGTTGTGGCGTCCGAACAGCCGCGTTAGTGATTATCTAAAGCTGGCCGGCACGACTTCAGACGCCGACGTCGACAACACCTTTGTTTTGCGCGTCGACGGAACAGTGGTGTCGGCTGACTCGCAGGGTTGGTTCTTCGGCAAAATTGGTGGTCTTGAGGTAATGCCCGGCGACACGATTGTCGTGCCCGAGAAATTGGATAAAACCACTGCGTGGAGCAGGTTCACCCAAGGTGCACGCGAATGGACGCAAATCCTTGCGAATCTTGGCTTAGGCGCGGCCGCTGTCAAGACGCTACGTGACTGATTTTTAACTACGCTCATCTATCAGAGGTAGTTTTCAGAATTGAAGCACATGAACGAAATTCAAATAAAGCATTCCCAGCAAACCGCTGCAGAGCCTGGCGAGCTCGGTTTAATCGACTTGTTAATCACGCTCGCAAGGCATAAAAAAGTTGTTATCGGGATTCCTGTCGCTGCCGCAGTAATTTCTGTTGCAATCAGTTTGGTGCTGCCTAACATCTACCAAGCCAGCGCCAAACTATTGCCGCCTCAACAGCCGCAATCCGGCGCGGCCGCGTTGCTGTCCCAGCTTGGCGGTTTTGCCGGGATGGCTGCGGGGGTATCGGGACTGAAGAATCCGAACGACCTGTACATCGGGATGCTCAAGAGCCGGACCATCGCAGACAAGGTCATCGCGGAGTTCGATTTAAAGAAAGCTTATGAGACGGACTCCCAAGAAAAGGCGCGCAAGAAATTAGAAGACCGGACTGTTATCAGCACAGGCAAGGACGGGCTGATCACGATCGATGTCGAAGACGAAAGCCCGCAACGCGTCTCGAAAATTGCTAACGCTTATGTCAGCCAGTTGACGGAGCTAACAAAAGTGATGGCTATTACCGAGGCCAGTCAGCGTCGCGTGTTTTACGAACGGCAACTTGAAGCGGCGAAAGATAATCTCGCGAAAGCCGAAGCGGCATTGAAGGGTGCGCTCGACACGCATGGCGTGATCAGCGTGGACGCCGATAGCCGCGCGATTCTGGAAACCGTAGGTCGTATTCGTGCCCAGATTTCGGCGAAAGAAGTTCAACTTCGCTCAATGGGTTCGTTTGTAACCTCCAATAATCCGGACTATAAGCGTGTCGAAGAAGATCTAGCAAGTCTTCGTGCCGAATTGTCCCGACTGGAAAATGGTCGTCCGGCAAACGGCGCGGTAGATAATACGAAATCGGTCGGATTGGAGAATATCAAAGTTCTTCGCGATGTGAAGTATTACCAGATGCTCTATGAACTGCTGGCAAAACAGTACGAGGTTGCCCGGCTCGATGAAGCAAAAGATCCAGCCATCATACAAGTTCTCGATTCCGCTGTCGTTCCCGAAAAAAAGGCCAAGCCGAAGCGTAGTCTGATCGTTCTTTTCTCCACTCTATTCGGATTCATCTTGGCTGCAGGGGTCGCCTTCGGCCTGGAAGCGAAGCGGCGGAGCATGGCGTCGCCGGAAAGCGCTTCGCAGTGGAACGAATTGAAGAGGTTAATAAGGTCAAAATAACTGGTTGAGGAACGCTTGCTTCAGACGTTCCATTCGTTCGACACGGAGCTTTTCGCTGGTGAATTTCACGGCTCTTGATGGGTGAGTATCATCAACGATTCTGAATAAATCGCATACTCATGCGATCGCGAGCAGAGCGGGTATGGACATTTCTATATTCCATACCCTCCTGTCTTTTGGTTCGGCAGTATTGCCGGCTCCCGGACAACGTGTAGCGTGAATTGCCTTGCAGTATTTGGCGTGGACTGAAGAGCGCTTCTTATTTACAAGCACTTGTTTTAACTCGGGAGCGTTCTGGTGATTTCTGTCTTGCTCTCTTCAACATTCAGAAATTGTCAGCATGTGGACGATAACTAAAGAATGAAACTGTTTCAGTTACTGCCAGAATTCCTCTCATTCATCTTCGGGCTTTACATATTGCTGGATGATCCGGGGGCGAATACATACAGCTTTTTTGCCATAGCCTCCTTCCTAATATTAATGATGGGCTGTCTTCGCAGAAAGGCGATTCTTCAGCCATTTAATTTCTTTTGTATATTTTTTTTCTTCTATAATTTCTCGTCTCACTTCTTGTTTGAACTAAGTGGGTTGTCCGTTCTCGGCGCTTTTCATTCGAACGCCAACAGGGAAAATATAGTGAAGCAAGCCCTCATTGCCTACTGCTTCTTGGTAGCATGCTCGCCATTTCTTTCGAATGGAAAGGGAACAACGCGTGAGGTGATTTTGTCAAGGCTGAGCTACATTCGCGACGGACTGGTTCCCAAGCGTTTGTTGATCATCTCGTTTGTGACGTTCATTTTGACGTTTGCGGTATTTTTGCCGATCCTGCCTATCGTGATACAAAACGGTGTCGTTGACCGGGTGCTGAGTTCTTCCTACATAAACTCCAATCTCTGGGTTTCCGTGGGGTTATTGTCGTATGTTGGCAGCTTTCTCAGCATCCTGGCCATGACGAACAATCGCAATTACGCGCTGATCGCTCTTGTCATTTTTGGGTCATATTTCGTCATGGATATGGCAATCGGTGGTCGGAAAATCCTGTTTTATCTGGTCTTGACCGTCGCACCCTGGATGTGGGCCAGCCGTGCATTTCGTCTCAAACATCTTGGCTTCGCCGGCGTAGCTGTTTTGCTTCCGATAATAATGCGCGCGGTAATTGACAAGGTCGACCTGGTCGAGCGCGATCTCGCTGGAATTGCTGCCGGTATTTTTGGGGAGTTTCTCTTTACCAGCGGTACCGGCTACATCATTGATGCAAATTATCAGGCAATCTGTCGCAACGTCGATATCAGCTCCTATTTTTACTGGTTGATTTATATGATACCGCGGGCCGTTTATGAGTCGAAGCCGTATTCTCTGGCGATGGATTTTGCAAATTACATGGACATGGGAATGGGCTTTGCTTTGACGCCAGTAGCGGAAGCCTATTGCGTAGGTCACCAGACGGCATGGATATTCCTGCTGTGTTCAACACTAGTCATATTCTCCGTGGTGTCGTTGGCTTCGCGCCGATCCGTAATAGTGTACCTGATTGCAATGGCGCTTTGCATGGATATGAATCGCGGTGAATTTTCTTATACGGTTGTTCAGATAGTTACCATGTTTGTAGTCTATAAGTTTTTCATACGTCTCGCATCGAAACGGCAATCGAAAAAGCCGCTCCGCGAAAGTGGGGCATACGCCGAAAGAGATTTTCCCAAAGAGCGCACTTCGTCATGAATCAGAAAACGAATTTTGTATTTATTATAACAACCGATGGGAGCCGGCCGATTGAACTCGAGCGCTTGATCGGTTCATTTGCACAAGTCGACAATGCAGCAGTATTTATGCTGTTGCAGAATGGTTCCGCTCTACCGGAAAGCGTTCGCGAGAGCCTGCCACAACGTACCGTCATTTTGCACGATACCCGGCGGATTCCGCTTTCTATCGCACGTAACCGGCTTCTTGATCAGGTCGACGCGCATGAGCTCGGGTTTGGCATCGATTCGAAAACTGTAGTATTGCTTGCTGACGACGATTGCTGGTACTCGGACGAGTTCTTTGCTCGTTTGCCGGACTTCGCCGACGTTGGTGTCTGTCAAGCCGTTGATCCTGAATCCGGCAAGCATTTCTCAACTTTTAATTTACTGAAGAAAGCCGGCAAGCGTTATCTTTCACCATGGGAACTCATGTTTTATGGTGTTTCGATTTCTTTCCTGTTCCGGTATGAGGCTATAAAGGGTTTGCGCTTCAAGGAAAATATTGGACTGGGTAACAAGATTTCTCAAGGCGAGGAGTCCTTGTTCGTCATGCGACTTCTCAAACTGCGGCCCGATGTGAAAGTGGCCGTTTGCGTAGAAGTGGCTGTCTATCATCCATGGAAATTTGCCTCGTCTTCCAATAATCACAGTTCTCTCGGTTATTTTCTGGGGTGGGCTGGTGTTCGTGGCTTTTCATTTGCAATGCCTTTCTACTTCTTCTTGCTGTCAAAGTATTTGGTTGCGACAATAGTACGGCCCAGGAAGCTATACTGGAAAATCTTTTGTTCCTTAGGGATCTCGTTTGTTAAAGGCATGTTTGACACTAAAGGAATTGGGGCGCCGAATGCTTGAGACTCACGTCGAACGTCCCAAAGTTCTTTTTGTGACCCCTGTTTGCCCTGGGACGGAATCGCATAGCGGCGGTCTGCAGGTAACGCTCGAGCGTATCAAGTCTCTTGCCATATACGCAGATGTGACGATTGCGGCTATTGGACAAGCAGGCGATACATCCCTGACCCTGGCGATTCCAGGTGTACAAGCAATTCATATTGCCGGCGAAGTCAAACCACGGAACGCCAAGACATACATCCAATCCCTGCTGTTGGGCGTTCCTATAAGCATCTTGCGCAACAAAAGCAGGGAGTTTTTGGCATTGTGCAACCGGTTGGAATCCAGCAAGTGGGATTGCATCTATGCCGATCACTGGCTCGTATGGCCCACTGTGCGCGGTTTCAAAGGCTCACGAAGGATTCTGCATTTGCACAATGCAGAACACATGCTTTTTGCCAGAGCAGCCGAAAAGCAAAAGATGCCGCTGAAGTTGCCAGTGGCGCTGGAAGCGAACCGTGTTGCTGCATACTTAAAACGTGCCTGCTCGGAAGCTGACGAAGTACATTACCTGTCCAGCGCCGACCAGGAAGAGGTCAGGAAAATCGGATATTTGAAAGAAGGCTTGATTTTCAATCCGAATGTCGAAATCGAGAGCCGGCGCTATGGAAGGTTTGGCGGCAATTTATTATTCGCCGGAACGTTGAGCTGGCAGCCAAACGAGGAAGGGCTCGTCTGGTTTATACAAGAGGTAAGTTCCATCCTACCCAGAACCCTGACACTCGACCTGCTTGGAGGTCAACCAACGCCCAGGCTGCAAGGGTTGACGGACCGGAATTCAGGGTGCCAACTGCACTGGCAGGGACGAGTTCCGAGCGTGAAGCCATTTTATGACGCCGCGTCCATATTCATTGCACCGCTGTTGTCAGGATCCGGTATCAAGATCAAAATTCTGAACGCGCTTAGTCATGGCTTGCCCGTGGTCACAACGTCGACCGGCATAGAGGGTTTTCCGCGGGAGTGGCGCGATTGCATTCAAGTCGGAGACTCTCCTGAGGAGTTCGCGGCGGCGATAAGACGTCTGTTCTACGATCGCGAACTGTGGGAGCGAGCCAGTTCGGAAGCTCAAAAATACGTCGCTCAAAACTTTTCAGGTGCTGAATTTTCCCGATGGTGCCATGCACTAACGACAAGGAACATAGTGTGAATAAAGTGGTTAAATTTGCCGGCCTGACTTTTAGAGGCTTGACTTCGGAAGCGCTTCTGGAACGGCGTGAAAAGATGACAGTTATCGTGACGGTCAATGCCGATTTCATCGTGCGAGCAAAAGATGAGCGACGGCTTGCCGGCATCATTTCAGACGACTATTCGACGTTCGATGGACAGGTTCCCTACTGGCTCGCCAAGGTCCTGGCGAAGCCGAGGAAAGTACAATTCGAAAAAATCAGCGGCTCCGATTTTGCATATGAACTGTTGGCTCATGCAGCCGAACATAAAAAGCGCGTGTTCTTCCTTGGCGCTGCCGAGGAAACCAACCGAATTGCCTGCGAAGTTGTGGAACAGCGCTATGGCCTCGAAATCGAAGGTTATTCGCCACCTCTGGCTGAGTATCCTTTTCCTGCCGAATGGCAGGCCGAAACAATGCGACGGATCATAGAATTCAAGCCGCATTACGTTTTTGTCGCATTCGGTATGTTGAAGCAGGAATATTGGATAGACGACAACCGCGACGAACTGCAGAAGCTCGGGGTCGAGATAGCAATCGGCTGTGGCGGTACTCTTGAGTTCATATCTGGACGAATTCGCCGTGCGCCTAAATGGGTTCAATCCATAGGCATGGAAGGCGTCTATCGCCTGATGATGGAAAGAAAGCTATTCCGCCTGAAACGGTTGCTGCGGAGCTTTCTCGTGTTTTTTGCCGCTTTGAGGTAAGGATGGAAACGGTTAGTCCGGACGTAAGTGTTATTCTGGCTGTCAATAAAGATGATGGGTATCTTTCCGAGGCGCTGCAAAGTGTTTTGGCCCAGACACATCATAATCTTGAGTTGATTATAGTGGCGAATCGTTGCAGCGACTCCTTGTGGGAGCACTTGCATAGCTTTTCTGATCCGCGCATTGTCTTGTTCCGAACTCATATCGGACAGCTGCCTTTCAATCTTAACCTAGCTATCGAGCATGCAAGGGCAAGTTTCATTGCCCGGATGGACGCAGACGATATCTGCGAGCCCGAGCGCATTGAACGCCAGTTTGAGTTCTTGAAAAACAACCCGAATATCGACGTCGTTGGTAGCGAATACTCGCATATCGACGAGTCTGGCAACCATATCGGGAACGCTGGTGCGTTAAAGTATTCGAACGATGAGATCGTGAAGCGCTTGCCTTACGAGTCTTGCATGCCACATCCGACGGTAATGTATCGTCGCGATGCAGTTCTGGCAGTCGGCGGCTATGCATATGGACTGTATGCAGAAGACTGGGACCTGTGGCTGCGTATGGCCCGCAGCGGCAAGCGTTTTGCAAACCTCAAAGAACGCCTCTTGCGCTACCGTATTCATGGAGCACAAAGTACGGCGCATTCGACCTTGCGGCGTAACATGGCAAACGTTGTAGGGCTACTGGTGCGGGAACTGGTCGTGACCGGTCGAATTGCGTTTTTAGGTGGCATTCTTGGTTTTACCACGGGATCGCTGGTTCGTGCCTTGATCGCAACCCTGAGGCGCAGAAATGCATAAGTCGATATTTTCTCTGGGGTTCATACAGGGCTTGGGCTATATTTTTCCGTTTGTCACGCTGTGGGTACTCTCTCGCGACCTGAGCGGCCCAGACATGTCCGCGTTTCTTTACGCTCAGTCGCTCGGCGCTTTACTGGCGATTCCTGTCGAGTACGGATTCCATCTCTCGGCAGTTCGTCTTGCTGCCACGGCGGCCGCGGCCGGGCGCCTGGGGGTAGCCGCCAGCGAAGTGTTGGTCGCAAGATTATTTCTTTTTGGACTGGCGACGATCGCGGTGATTCCAGTCATCGTTACCAACGCAGTCTTGCCGCTGACCTTCCCCAACGTACTTGGCGTATTGCTGACCATTGGCGCTTATGGCTTCAAACCTCTCTGGTATTTTCAGGCTACTGATAATTACGGTAAAGTCGTTCGTACGGAAGTGTTCGCTAACCTGTCCGCATTTTGTAGCGTCGTCGTCGCTGCTCAGTTCCCCGCCGCACACACATGGATTGTTGTCGCCTGGGCATTGCCGCGAGCATCCGGCGTAGCTTGGTTATTACTGGGAATTCACAGGGAATCAGGATTTGTGATGCCGAAGATCTTTCGCATCGTTCTTATTCTCAAGGAGGCGTTTCCCTTATTCATTCATAAAATCGCCGCCGGTGCTGTACATATGGCGACTCCAGTGATACTCGCCTATCTCGTGACACGCGCCGATTTGGTTGCTTATCAGCAAAGTGAGAGAATCGTCACCGCGGTCCAGTCGCTGCTTCTTGTGATCTCTCAAGTCGGCTATGCGCGTGTGATGCGGCTTGTGGCAGAGCCGGGAAAGGCGCGATCCCAAGCCTACGATGCTTCGGTCCTGCAAGTTGGAGGAAGTCTGCTGGCATCGATTGCTCTTTTCATAACTGCCCCGCTTTTGCTTAAAGTCTTCTGGGGAAACGTCGACGAGCAATCCTTGACAACTCTTCGTGTAATGGTCTTTTTGATACCGGTATTGGGCCTAAATGCGGCGTTTGCCTTGAATTACCTGCTACCCATGAAGATGGATCGGGTGGTGGTCGGGGCAGCTGTCATCGGATCTTTCGTATCGGTCGCTCTCCTTTTCCTACTGGCCAGGTATTTCGGGCCTTTGACCGGAGTATTTGGTGTTATTGCCGGCGAATTCGTCATGACACTTATCATGGGGATCTTACTATGGCGTGCCCGCCGTGATGCAGTACCTGTACAGATGCAAAAAATATAAAATGAATATAGTCGAAACCGATATCTGTATCGTCGGGTCGGGCATGGGAGGTGGTACCCTCGCTCTGAAACTTGCCGAAAAAGGAATGCAACCCCTACTGATCGAAGCGGGTAACCTAGAACAGGACTCTGGCGTTTTGCCAACGACATTTTCGGGACAGTCGTTTGGTCTCGAACGGTCTCGCGCTGTCGAAGTCGGAGGCGGCACTAACCTGTGGCATGGCGTGGTCGCCCCCCTTGATGCCCGAGATTTCAAGGGCGGGACCACTTATACGGGCTGGCCAATTGACTACGAAAAGATGCTCCCCTACTGGGCATCCGCTTTGAACTTTTTGGGGTTTGAAAATCCGGCGCTGACGCATTTCGAAGGCCTAGATTCACGGCTGAAAAAGCACGCGAATGACATTGGTTATAACGATACCCAAATCTACCCGAAGCTCTTTCGTGTGATGGGGCAGCCTCGTCGTCTCAAGGGCGATATTGCCGCTGCAGCCGAAGCGGGAAGACTGACCCTAATGTCTGACACCATAGCGCTCGAATGCATAGCCGATGCACCAGGCGGGCGCATACGCGAACTGATCGTTGGCCGGGCTGGAGCAAGAGCTATTATCAGAGCAAAACGGTTTGTCATTTCTGCTGGAGCACTTGAGACTCCTCGACTGTTGCAGAATTCCCGGACGTTCGGTCCGGCCGGGCTCGGCAACGTTACGGGAAATGTTGGCAAATATCTGATGGATCACCCGATGGCGTTTTTAGGGAAGATCAAGTTCAGACGTCCAACGCGAGCGCCCCTGTTTTCGGACATACGGGAAACACGTCGCAATCGCTTCCGCATTGGGTTGATTCCGAAGGAAAAGACTGCGCTCTTGAACTCCAACCTGTATCTCCGCCCTGCAATTCCGGGTGCCACGCCCGACGCAGAAAACAGGATCTTGGTCAGTCTTATTGCTGTTAGGAAAATGCGGGATTTAAGCCTTCATCATGTTCGCAATCTTCTCGCAAATCCAAAAGTGCTGTATCGAATAGTCGCCAATCGTTACGTGCTTCCAATCCGTTATCATGCGGCGGACCTGTTTTTTGTTACCGAACAGACTCCCACGCCCGAAAGCCGTGTTTCTTTGTGCCCTGATCAGGTGGACCCTTATGGCTATCCCGTCGCCAAGGTGAACTGGACGGTTTCCGATGCGGATTTAATCAATGTTGGGAAGTTCATCGAGATATTGATTGCTGATGGCCTGAAAAGCAATCAATACGCCTGGGATGAGATGCCTTCGCTGGATAAATGGCGTAAATCCTATACTTCTGCTGCACATCACCTTGGAACCGCCCGGATGGCAAAAGATCATAGGGATGGCGTCGTGGATTCTGATCTCAAGATCCACGGCGTGGAGAATGCATGGGTTTGCGATGGGTCCGTATTCCCTACCGGCGGTAACGCCAATCCTTCCTTGACGATTTGCGCCCTAGCCTTGAGGCTGAGTGAACACCTTTCGAAAGTGAGCAGAACAGATGATTAAAGTAGCGGTAACAGGGGGGAGCGGGTTCATAGGGTCGCATTTCATAAAGGCGGCTCAATCCGGTTTCGATATCAAATTACTGGGCCGCCGGTCGCCGGATCCTCGATTGGCGTTCACTGGTGTTTCTTTACGCGATGTGGACGGTTTATCACGTGCCTTGGCGGGTTGCGATGCAGTCGTACATTGCGCCCACAATAGTGCAGATGAAGAAGAAAACGCAGTTTGGGCGGCAAACCTGATGCTTGCGGCAAACCAGGCCGCGGTCGGCAGGATCATCGCGTTCGGCACTTTTGCTACCTACGATAACTCTGGCGCTGTCATCGACAGCAATACGCCCGACTGTACGGCTAGAATTCCGTACGTCGCGGGGAAACGCAAACTCGAGAAGACATTAACCGATGCGTTGAGCCAGTTCCCGAATTTGCAGTTGGCATTTCTTCAGCCGACGATTGTCGTCGGCCGCGACGGATCCTGGGACCGATTTGCGCAAGGTTTGCAGAACACTCAGCGGATTCTTCTTCCTGAAAATGGCAAGGGGATTTGTAATCTCGTCCAGGTGGAGACTGTAGTCGACGCAATCTTGCGTTGTCTTCAAGCCCCGGCGTCGGCTTTCCGACGCGAGCGGATACTCAAGGCACTCGTAACGGACGATAAGCCAATTACGTGGGCTGAATGGTTGAACAAGCATTACGGAATCCCGATGGACCATATGGAGGCGTGTAATTCGCGTCCTTGGGCTGAGAGCTTCAAGCGTAATATGCTGCTCTCGTTCAGATACTCCGCTTTAGGTGATCTGGCAACGAAGATGAGAAGCTCTAAAAAGGGTTTGGCGCAAGAGCCTGCAATGCCGGAAGAAAAACGTGACGCGGCCGTCACTGAGCCGGCAGTAACCAGTCAGCCATTATATATTCCAGAAGGCCTGGACCGGTTGACAATGGCTTGCCGAGCGATTGTTCATAAGGGCGTTTTACCGTAATTCCAGCCCGGCTGGAATAATGCGTTGTGCGCAGAGCGATGTGGTGGAGTGGCAGGATATTCTGTCATACTACCTGAATTTCAGGCATTTCAGGCCTTTGATCCTGAATGCCGTAGTACTCAATTTGGTGTCAATTTGCTAAAGCCACGAACTATTCCCGTTGTTACCCCTTGGTGCGGCATCCTGCTGATGAGCGCTTCCGTTTCGATGGCGGCCACTCCGAACGGACAGGGACAATCAGGTTATATAAATATGCCTAGTGCCACGACGGAAGCCGATGGCACTTTCTCGATTGGTTATAACTACGACAGTCCTTATGGTACTTTCTGGACCACCGCAAGTGTCCTCCCTTTTGCCCAGCTAACAGGGCGGTACGTATCGATCACAGGTATCCCCGGGTTTACGGACCAGGCGGGTTATTACGGTAGCGGGTACGGTCGCTACAAAGACAAGGTCTTCGATGCGAAGCTTTCCTTGTTGTCGGAGTCTAACTGGCGCCCCGCAGTGGCTGTGGGTGCAACCGATATACTCGGAACGGAACTATTCAAAGGGCAATATATCGTCGCTACGAAGCACTTCGGCTCAAAAGGAAATTTTGAGGCAAGCGTAGGGTATGGCAACAAGCGTCCTGATGGTTTTTTTGCAGGCGCACGCTGGTATTCTCTTTCTGTCCCTGGGATTGCATTGGTTGCCGAGTACGACGCTAACGACTATAAGAACGATTTCCGTGCCAATGAAACGTCAGCAGGTCGGCGCGACAAGGGCCCTGCAGTCGGCCTGGAATACCGCTGGGGATGGCTAGGTGCGCAGGTCGCACGCCATCGCGATCACTTCAGTGCGAATGCTTACATCAGCTTTCCCTTTGCGGAGCGAGAATTCATTCCGAAGATTTTCGAACCTGCACCCTTCAACCCGAAAAATGCCCCTGCGCGCGTTTCCGCGAACGAGTGGCAGCAGAACGGTAAGCATGGCGCCGAATTGGTGCAGGCCTTGGTTAAGCAAGATTTCAAGAACGTCCGGGTCGAACTGGACGGTTCTGTTCTCAAGCTTGTCCTGACGAATAACCGTATTTCAAACATGGGCCGCGCGGTTGGACGTGCTGTACGCACTGCACTTGCCTTTGCTCCAGAAGGGACGCGGACCATCCACGTTACCTACACCAAGCTCGAGCAACCGATCGCAACATATGAATTTTTGGACCTTCAGCGCCTCACGGACTACCTAACCGGGCTAGTTGATCGCGAAGCATTTCTTCAGACCGTTGTGGTGCACTATTCAACGCCAGCGGACAAAGTAGGTACGGCCCAGGAAGGGTTACTCGCTGCAGTCAAGGAAGAGGGCAGCAACCTTGCAGTCGAGGTCGGCAAAGACGGTAATATGGTGCAAGTCTCGTCCGAAGACCGGGAAGCAAATCGGTTCAAGGTTGTGCCGAAACTCGCGTTTTTCTTCAATGATCCAAGCGGCGCATTGCGTTACGAAGTCGCTGCAGCTGCCAATTACGACAAGCGTCTTGGCGCCGGGACCTACTTGAACAGTGCGTTCAAGCTGAATGTGTTGGAGAATATTTCCGGGGTGACCCAGCCGTCGAACAGCTTGCTTCCGCATGTGCGAACCGACGTTGCCGAGTACAAGCGTGGTGGTCGTTTCAAGCTGAACCGTCTTCTCATCAGTAAATATTTGACCCTCGACGAGCGTTTATATGCTCGCGCCTCTGCCGGCTTCTATGAAGAAATGTATCGAGGACTAGGTGGACAAGTGCTTTACCTACCGAAGGATTGCCGCTGGGCCGCTGACCTCAGCGTCGACGCACTTCAGCAGCGTGGTTTCAAGGGTTGGCTCGACAAGCGTGATTACGAGACAGTTACGGCACTCGGCGCGCTGCACTACAAGCTGCCTTATGACGTGACCGCAACCGCGCGTGCCGGTCGTTTCCTGGCGAAAGACAATGGTGTGCGCCTGGAGTTCAAACGTCGCTTTCCGTCCGGCATGGAAATCGGTGCGTGGTACGCCAAGACCAGCGGCAAGGACATTACGAACCCGGGAACGCCGACGAATCCATATAATGACAAGGGTGTCTTCATATCGGTGCCGCTGAACATCATGCTGCCGATGGACTCTCAAGCGAATGCCGGTGTCGCACTGTCGCCATGGACCCGCGACGTCGGCCAGATGGTCGCCAGCCCGGGCGACCTGTACGACCTGATGGAACAGCCTCGCCGTGACCTGACCCTGTACGATGGCCTGGGCAACTTTGCAGAGCGGCGCGACGAGCAGAACCTGCCTGCGGTCAACCCGCCGGTGCGTCCGCTCAAGAATCCGTGGCCGGAGTTCCGCTGGCGCGTCGAGCAATCGTTCTCGACCACGCCGACCTTGCCGCAGTGGGCGAAGGGCACCGCCGTAGCCGGTGGCGCGATCCTGGGCAGTGCCTTGCTGGACAAGCCTGTCGACCGCTTCATGAAAAAGCATGCCGGCGCAAGCATCACGAAAGCGTGGAATAACGTCGGCAAGGCCACGCCTCTCGTGCTTGCAGGTGCGGCGGCGGGCGCTGTCGCTTTCGGCGATTCGCGCATGCAAAACATGGGCATCATCTCGCTCGAATCGGTGGTCGGTGCCGCGGCCTTGTCGGTCGCGACAAAAAACCTGGTCAACCGCGCGCGTCCTCGCGACGAGGTGGGGCAGTGGAGCCGGAGTCCCAACCGCTCGGATGCATCTTTCCCGTCGAATCACGCTACGGTCGCATTCGCTGCAGTCACGCCGTTTGCGCAGGAATACGACGCGCCATGGCTGTATGGCCTGGCCGCGGCCGGTTCGCTCGGACGCACTGCCGGACGCCAGCACTGGGTGTCCGACGTTGTCGCTGGCGGTGCGCTTGGCTATGTCGTGGGCAGCTGGTTATGGCATACGCAGCGTGACAATAGCCGGTCCGGGTTTGCGGTGGCTCCAGGGCCAAAGTCGGTTAGCATGTCGTGGAGTGGAACTTACTGACAATAAAGGCCTGCGAAGCGCGCTAGACGATAACGAGTCACGCTCCATGTACGATACTGCAGTTTCAATTAAGAAATTGCAGTATTTATATTAAAATCGAGCTTTATGTAGCCGATGCGCTTCTGTTCGCCGCCAAGCTTGCGGTACACCGAGGCGCTCGTTCGCAGTGACTTGGAGATATGTATGATCTTGACTACCGGCGGTGCCGGCTTCATCGGCAGCAATTTTGTCCTGGACTGGTTCACCGTTTCGGATGAACCCGTGGTTAACCTGGACAAGCTGACTTATGCCGGCAACCTAGAAAACCTGGCCAGCCTGAAGGACAATCCGTACCATATCTTCGTCAAGGGCGATATCGGCGACGTGGACTTGATCCGCCAACTGCTGAAAGAACATCAGCCGCGTGCCGTCGTCAACTTTGCCGCCGAAAGCCACGTCGACCGCAGCATCCACGGTCCGGAAGACTTCATCCAGACAAATATCGTCGGCACCTTCCACTTGCTGGAAGCCGTGCGCGAGTATTGGGGCGGCCTGCCCGAGCAGGAAAAAGCCGCCTTCCGCTTCCTGCACGTGTCGACCGACGAAGTCTACGGTTCGCTCGGCAAGGAAGACCCGGCATTCCGCGAGACCAACCGTTATGAACCGAACAGCCCGTACTCGGCCAGCAAGGCCGCCAGCGACCACTTGGTACGTGCCTACCACCACACCTATGGTCTGCCGGTCCTGACCACGAACTGCTCGAACAACTACGGTCCCTATCACTTCCCGGAAAAGCTGATCCCGCTGTGCATCCAGAATGCCCTCGGCGGCAAGCCGCTGCCGATCTATGGCGATGGCCAGCAGATCCGCGACTGGCTGTTCGTCAAGGATCACTGCTCGGCAATTCGCCGTGTGCTCGAAGCCGGCAAGCTGGGCGAGGTCTACAACGTCGGCGGCTGGAATGAAAAGGCGAACCTGGAGGTGGTCGGCACCCTGTGCGACATCCTGGACGAGCTCAGCCCGCGTGCCGACGGCCAATCCTATAAAACCCAGATCACCTTCGTGACCGATCGTCCGGGCCACGACCGCCGTTATGCGATCGATGCGACCAAGCTCGAGCGCGAGCTGGGCTGGAAACCGGCCGAGACCTTCGAAACCGGCATTCGCAAGACCGTGCGCTGGTACCTCGACAACCAGGAATGGGCCCGCAACGTGACCAGCGGCGCCTATCGCGAGTGGGTCGGCAAGCAATATGGGGCCTGACGTGGTGAAGATTCTCGTTACCGGAAAAAACGGGCAGGTCGGGTTCGAGCTGCAGCGCGCGCTGGCGACACTGGGCGAAGTGATCGCAATCGATCACACCGGCTGCGACCTGGCCGACGCCGACGCCATCCGCGCCCTGGTGCGCCGCGTTGCGCCCGATGTCATCGTCAATCCCGCCGCCTATACCGCAGTCGACAAGGCCGAATCCGACCAGGACACCGCGTTTGCCGTGAATGCCCGCGCCCCCGGCGTGTTCGGCGAGGAAGCCTCGCGCCTGGGCGCGCTGGTCGTGCATTATTCGACCGACTATGTGTTCGACGGCGCCAAAGAAGGCAGTTATGCGGAAACCGACCGGCCCGACCCGCAAAGCGTGTATGGCAGCACCAAATATGCCGGCGAGCGAGCACTGGCCGAAGCCAATCCGCGCCACCTGATCCTGCGTACCAGCTGGGTGGTTGGCGCGCATGGCGGGAATTTTGCCAAGACCATGCTGCGCCTCGCGGCCGAGCGCGAGCAGCTGAGCGTCGTCGCCGACCAGTTCGGGGCGCCGACCTCGGCGGCGCTGCTGGCCGATCTCACTGCCCAGCTGGTTCGTCAGTATGTACGCGAGGGCGCCGATGGCTTCCCGTACGGTATCTATCACGTCACGGCCGCAGGCGAAACGAGCTGGTACGACTATGCCCGTTTCGTCATCGCCGAAGCACAGGGTGCAGGCAAGACGCTGAGGGTGGATCCGGATGCCGTGAAACCGCTGACGACCACGGAATACCCGACGCCGGCAAAGCGCCCGGCCAATTCGCGCCTGAATACAGACCGTTTTCGTACTACCTTTGGCTTGCGTCTCCCGCCGTGGCAGGAAAGCGTCCGTCACGTCCTGCAGCAAATCTTCTAGAGAGACACGATCATGTCCAACTCCAAACGCAAGGGAATCATCCTGGCCGGGGGCTCCGGCACACGCCTGTATCCCGTCACCCAAGCCGTCAGCAAGCAGCTGATGCCAGTCTACGACAAGCCGATGGTCTACTATCCGCTCAGCACTCTAATGTTGAGCGGAATCCGCGACGTACTCCTGATCAGTACGCCGCAAGACACACCGCGCTTTGCCGATCTGCTGGGCGACGGCAGCCAGTGGGGCATGAACATCCAGTATGCAGTGCAGCCGTCTTCGGATGGGCTGGCGCAGGCGTTCATCATCGGCAAGGATTTCGTCGGCAATGATCCGAGCGCACTGGTGCTTGGCGATAACATCTTCTATGGTCACGACCTGGTAAAGCAACTGCAGAGTGCGAACCAGCGTACCGATGGCGCGACGGTGTTCGCCTATCACGTACACGATCCGGAACGCTACGGCGTGGTCGAATTCGATGCCCACCAGCGTGCGCTCAGCATCGAAGAAAAGCCCAAGGTACCGAAATCGAACTACGCAGTGACCGGGCTTTACTTTTATGACAATAACGTCTGCAATATCGCCGCAGACATCAAGCCTTCTGCACGCGGCGAGCTCGAAATCACGGACGTCAACCAGTGCTACCTGGACCGCGGGCAACTGGATGTCGAAATCATGGGCCGCGGCTTCGCCTGGCTCGACACCGGCACCCACGACAGCCTGCTGGAAGCCGCCAGCTTCATCGCCACGCTGCAGAAACGCCAGGGTCTGCAAGTCGCGTGTCCAGAAGAAATCGCTTATCGCCAAGGGTGGATCGGCGCTGCCGAGCTCGAAAAGCTGGCGGCTCCCTTGTCGAAGAATGGTTACGGCCATTACCTGTTGAATCTGCTTAAATCCTCCTGATCATGCCTTATACCGTTACTCCAACCGTAATCCCCGAAGTGCTGGTGTTGACGCCCAAGGTGTTCGGCGATACACGTGGTTTTTTCTTCGAAAGCTTCAACCAACGCGATTTTGCCGAGGTCACTGGTCTCGATGTCGCGTTTGTGCAGGACAACCACAGCCGCTCCGCGAAGAACGTCCTGCGCGGTCTGCATTACCAGATCCAGAATCCCCAGGGCAAGCTGGTGCGCGTGACCAAGGGCGCGGTGTTCGACGTCGTAGTCGATATGCGCCGCAGCTCGGTGACCTTCGGAAAATGGGTCGGGGTCGAGCTCTCGGCCGAGAACAAGCGTCAATTGTGGGTGCCACCCGGATTCGCCCACGGCTTTGTAGTTCTGTCCGACGCGGCCGAGTTCCTGTATAAGACGACCGACTACTGGTATCCAGAATATGAGCGTAGCCTGCTTTGGAACGATCCCCAGGTCGGGATTGATTGGCCGATCCAGGATGCGCCACAGCTGGCGAAAAAAGATGCCGAAGGCAGCCTGTTCGCCAGCGCGGACACTTTCGAATAACGTTCAGATAAAATCGATGTCAATCACTACACTCCGGCACATCGTTGCCATGTCCGGTGTCCAGTTCGGCACCAGCGGCGCCCGCGGCCTCGTTTCCAGCATGAGTGACGAGGTGTGCTACGCCTACGCGCAAGCCTTTCTGCGCGCCGTTGCGCCGGGTACCGGCACCGTGGTGCTGGGTCACGACCTGCGGCCGAGCAGCCCGGCAATCGCAGCCGCCTGCGCACGTGCCGTGCGCGATGCAGGCAAGCAGGTTCTGTTCGTCGGTGCCTTGCCGACCCCGGCCATCGCCTACTATGCCGCGGTGCAGGGTGCGCCAGCAATCGTCGTGACCGGCAGCCACATTCCCTTCGACCGCAACGGCATCAAGTTCTATCGTGCCGACGGCGAGATTTCGAAACAGGACGAACAAGCCATGCTCGACGCCGAAGTCGAGACGGCTACGCAGGACACGGCCTTTGCAGCGGCGCCCCTGCTAGCCGTGACCGGCGAACCTGCGCAGGCTTACCTGCAGCGTTACCTGAAGGTGTTCGGCGCCCAGGTCCTGGCCGGGATGCACATCGCCATCTACGAACACTCTAGTGTCGCGCGCGACATCCTGCGCACCATCCTCGAGGCGCTCGGCGCCACCGTGCTGGCGCTGGGCCGCACCGATGAATTCGTGCCGATCGATACCGAGGCCGTGCGCGCGGAAGACATTGAGCGCGCCGCACGCTGGGCGCAGGAGCACACCTTCGATGCCATCGTCTCTACCGACGGTGATGCCGACCGGCCCCTGATCGGGGACGAACAGGGCAGGTGGCTCCGCGGCGACATCGTCGGCATCCTCTGCAGCCAGTACTTGGCCGCCGACTACGTCGTCACGCCGGTCAGCAGCAATACGGCCGTCGAAGGTTGCGGCAAGTTCAAGGAAGTCATCCGCACCCGTATCGGTTCGCCGTATGTCATCGCCGGCATGGAGCAGGCGGCCGCGGCGCACGGGCCGCATGTCGTCGTCGCCGGTTACGAAGCCAACGGCGGTTTCCTGCTCGGCAGCGACATCGAGTGCAATGGCGCGGTATTGAAGGCCTTGCCGACGCGCGATGCGGTACTGCCGATCGTGGCGGTGCTGGCCCTTGCCTGCGGACGCGGCTGCCGCGTATCGGAAGTCGCGTGTGACTTGCCGCCGCGTTTCACCGCCAGCGACCGGTTGCAGAATTTTGCTACAGACCTGAGCCGTGACCTGATTGTCCGCTTGGCACAAGAGCCGGCGCAGGCCGGGCTGCTGTTGGCGCCGCAATCGGGTCGACCCGCGCACGTCGATACTACCGATGGCCTTCGCGTTACTTTCACGAATGGCGATATCGTGCACCTGCGGCCGTCCGGCAACGCACCCGAGCTGCGTTGCTATGCCGAAGCTTCCAGTCAGGAAATTGCAGAGGTACTGTGCCAGAGCTGTCTTGGGCGTATAGCCGAGACCGCGCACACATAACGTGCATAAAAAACGGCTGCCGCGGCAGCCGTTTCACTTCCAACCAAATCGATGGAACGCATGTGCGTTCCATCGATAATTAATGGTGGGTGGTGGTCGAGTGGTTGGTGGTCGAATCGCTGTCCGAAGCAGCAACAGCAACAGCAGCCACGGCCACGCCGATAGCAACAGCAGCGCCGGTCGACAGGCCAGCGATGGCGGTGCCACCGAAGAAGCCGCCGGTCGATGCGGTGCCAGCAGCAGCGGTGCCGGTGGTGCCAGCAGCAGCGGTGCCGGTCTGGCCAGCAGCGCCGGTAGCAGCTTCTTGTGCAAACACTTGTGCCGACAGCAGGCTCAGGATTGCGCCGGTGACGAGAATTTTTTTCATGTTGAGATCCTTGGTTTCAATTGAAGGGACATCTGTAGCAATGATCTGTTGCTAAGCTATTATAGCAACTAAAGTATTGCTTCAGCTCACTATAGGCCTGCCGAACCGGCAATTCCTGCGTTAAGTGTGATGAATTTTCCACTTGTCCGCAACACATTAGTGTACAGTAAATATTTCCCAAGACTGTCACGTTTTGTCACGAGAACGCCCATTTGTCGTCGATTTAGCGTCACAATTCCCTTCTGTTCTTCCACAATCCTCCCGCGCTATCTGGAATAATTCCACGCTGATATAAACCGGCTGTGTTCAGCCAGACCACGGGAGCCCAGGATGGCGGAAGCCAGCAACGCAGAAAAGACAGAGCCGGCGTCACAGCGGCGCCTCGACCAGGCGCGCAAGGAAGGCGACATTCCGCGCTCGCGCGAGATCGGCACTTTCACCGTGCTGATGACGGCCGGCGCCGGTTTGTGGATGATGGGCGACGGCCTGATCACCAAGCTTTCCAGCGTACTCGAACACGGCCTATCGCTCGACCGCGAGCAGATCTACAACCCGGCCGTGCTGATCGAACGCGTGACCGCCGACTTTGCCGCCGTGCTGATGGCCTGCCTGCCTCTGGCGGGCGCGATCATCCTGGTGATGCTGGCCTCGCCGATGCTGATCGGTGGCTGGAATTTCAGCGCCAAATCCTTCATGCCGAAATTCGGCAAACTCAACCCGATCAATGGCCTGGGTAACATGGTATCGACCCATGCCCTGGTGGAATTGCTGAAGGCGGTCGCCAAGACCCTGCTGGTCGGCGCCGTCGCCTGGTACGTTGTGGTCAGCCAGAAGGATGCCGTGATCGGCCTGGTGGCCGAACCGCTGGGTACCGCCGCGCCGCACCTGGCCAGCATCCTGGCCAAGGCTTTCCTGACCATGGTCGGTTCGCTGGGCGCGATCGCGATCCTGGATGGCCCTTATCAACTGTGGCATTATTCCAACAAACTGAAGATGACACGCCAGGAAGTCATCCAAGAATCCAAGGAATCGGACGGCAATCCGCAAATCAAGGGCAAGATCCGCCAGCTGCAGCGCGAGATGGCGAGCAAGCGCATGATGTCGAACGTGCCGACCGCGGACGTGGTCGTGACCAACCCGACCCACTTCGCGGTGGCGCTGAAGTACGGAGAAGGGCAGCGCGGTGCGCCGCGCGTGGTGGCCAAGGGTACCGACGAGGTTGCAGCCAGGATCCGCGAGATCGCGAAAGAGAACAAGGTGGCGCTGCTGGAAGCCCCGGCCCTGGCGCGTGCGCTGTACAAGCACACCGACATCGACGACGAGATTCCGGAAGCCCTGTATTCGGCGGTGGCCGAGGTGCTTGCCTACGTTTACCAGCTGCGTGCCTTCAGCAAGGGCACGACCGACCAGTATCCGGACCGTCCGAAGAAACTGCCGGTGCCGCCGGAGCTGGACCCCTTCAACCCGGCCTCGCAGCAATCCAGTACCAACCGGCCGGCGAACAATCCGCAATGACGGCGCGATGAAATAGGGCGGTTTTTCCCGTCTCCTCGGCCCATGGTTTCTGTTGAGCATCAGTAATAATGTTGTTTCTGGGTAAGCTTTATGCTTACAGGCACCAACAATATGACTGATTGACGGGGTAAGAATGAACGGTTTCAGACTGCCAGGCTGGTTGAGGGGGATCGCGGGGCGCGGCAATGCGCTGGCGGCGCCGATCCTGATCATCCTGCTGCTGGCAATGATGATCCTGCCGCTGCCGGCGTTTGCACTCGACCTGTTCTTCAGCTTCAATATCGCGCTGTCCGTGATCGTGCTGCTGACCGCGCTGTATACGGTCAAGCCGCTCGACTTCATGGCTTTCCCGGCCGTGCTGCTGGTTACCACCATGCTGCGCCTGGCGCTGAACGTGGCCTCGACCCGCGTGGTGCTGACCGAAGGCCACACCGGCGGCGGCGCTGCCGGTAAAGTCATCGAGGCCTTTGGCCACTTCCTGATCGGCGGTAACTACACCGTCGGCCTGGTGGTCTTCATCATCCTCACCATCATCAACTTCACCGTCGTCACCAAGGGTGCCGGCCGTATCGCCGAAGTCGGCGCGCGCTTCGCCCTGGATGCAATGCCAGGCAAGCAGATGGCGATCGACGCCGACCTGAACGCCGGCCTGATCGGCGAGGAGGAAGCCAAGAAGCGCCGTGCGGAAGTCGGCATGGAAGCGGAATTCTACGGCTCGATGGACGGTGCATCGAAGTATGTCCATGGCGACGCCGTCGCGGGTATCCTGGTGACCGTCATCAACATCATCGGTGGCCTGATCGTCGGCATGGTCCAGCACAGCATGTCCTTCGGCGACGCCGTCACCAATTACACGCTGCTGGCCATCGGCGACGGCCTGGTGGCCCAGCTGCCGTCGCTGATTATTTCGATCGCGGCCGGTATGGTGGTCTCGCGCGTGGCCAGCGACAAGGACGTCGGCGAGCAGGTCGTCGGCCAACTGTTCGGCAAGCCGATGGTGCTGTACATCACCGGCGGCATCATCGGCGGCATGGGCATGATCCCGGGCATGCCGAACCTGGTGTTCCTGCTGCTGGGCAGCGCGCTGATGGGTGGCGGCTACATGATCGAGAAGCGTCTCAAGAATGCGCCGCCACAGGAAGCCGGTGCGGCCCGCGCCGCCGGTGGCGCTGCCGGCGCCACAGGTGCTGCGACTGGTGCCGCAGGTGGTGCCGCGCCGACGGCGCCGGCCGAGCAGGAAGAGGCGAGCTGGCAGGACGTGATGCCGGTCGATACTCTCGGCCTGGAAGTCGGCTACCGCCTGATCCCGCTGGTCGACAAGGGCCAGAACGGCGAGCTGCTCAAGCGCATCAAGGGCATCCGCAAGAAGTTTGCCCAGGAAGTCGGCTTCCTGGCGCCGCCGGTGCACATCCGCGACAACCTGGAACTGAAGCCGACCTCTTATCGCATCACCTTGAAGGGCGTGGAAGTGGGCAGCGGCGAAGCCATGAATGGCCAGTTCCTGGCGATCAACCCGGGCATGGCCAGCGGCACGCTGCCGGGCCTGGTGACCACCGATCCCGCCTTCGGCCTGCCGGCGATCTGGATCGACGCCGGCCTGAAGGACGATGCGCAGAGCATGGGTTACACCGTGGTCGATGCCGGCACCGTGATCGCCACCCACCTGAACCACCTGATCACGACCCACGCCTCGGACCTGCTGGGTCGCATGGAAGTACAGGCGCTGCTGGACCACCTGGCCAAGGATGCGCCGAAGCTGGTCGAGGATCTAGTGCCGAAAGTCGTGTCGCTGTCGACCCTGCAGAAAGTGCTGCAGAACCTGCTGAACGAAGGCGTGCACATCCGCGACATGCGCACCATCATTGAGACCCTGTCGGAGAATGCCGGCGTCGGCGATCCGAATGACCTGACGGCACTGGTGCGCGTGGCGCTGGGGCGCGCCATCGTGCAGCAGCTGTTCCCGGGCACCAATGAGCTGTCGGTGATGACCCTGGACAACCGCCTGGAACGCCTGCTGGTGCAAGCCCTGAACGCCGGCGGCGACGGCACCGGCATCGAGCCGGGCCTGGCCGACACCATCGTCCAGCAGGCGGCGAATGCGACCCAGCAGCAGGAAGCGATGGGGCTGACGCCGGTGCTGCTGGTGCCGGGGCCGCTGAGGACGCTGTTGTCGCGCTTCCTGCGCCGGGCACTGCCGCAGTTGAAGGTGCTGTCGCACTCCGAGATTCCGGAGACCAAGACGATTCGGGTGACCAGCCTGGTCGGCATGGCATGAAGCTGAATTCGATGTGACGAAAACAAGGGCGCAGCATGCGCCCTTGTTTTTATCATCGTGCTTCAATAGCGGCCTGCGCAGTTGTTGCGGTGCGACAGGATGAGCTCGGTATAAAGCACAAAATGAATTTCAGGTATTGATATGTGCTAACATTTCTATTGTTCTTAAAATAGTTTAAGTAACATCTCGCGAGGCGTCGGCTGGTCCCCAGAATTCGGATCAGAAAACCTCAATGATGCACTGTCATCACCGTCAAGCACACGCTGTCGACGCGGCCTTCACGCGCAAAGGAATTAGTAATGCCGGAATTTCAGTTGGTTCAGCTTGGGTTGACCGCCCTTGCCGTCAGTGTCGTAGTGAGTTTGCTCATCGTTCTTTCCCAAAAGTGGCATGGTGGACTTTCGCACGACCATGATCTGAGTGGCGTGCAAAAAGTGCATACGACTGCTGTGCCGCGTATTGGCGGGCTGGCTGTCGTCGCGGGTGTAGTGTTTGGTCTGCTGATTTTCCACAAACTGAATTCGAATTTGCTGAACGAGACGCGTTATACGGACGTCCTGCTGCTGCTTGCGGCAAGTGCACCGGCGTTCGTCGCAGGCCTGGTGGAAGACATGACTAAACGTGTATCGGTGCGAGCCCGCCTGGCGGCCACCGCACTGAGCGCGGTCATCGCCAGTGCGGTGCTGGGCGCGACCGTCAACGAGCTCGACCTCTGGGGCGTGGATGCACTGCTGACCTTCACGCCATTTGCCGTATTGGTCACCGCCATCGTCGTGGCCGGTGGTTCGAATGCCATCAACATCATCGACGGCTTCAATGGCTTGTCCAGCAGCACGATCATGATCATGGCTGGCGGCCTGGCCGCTGTCGCCTTGCAGAACGGCGACGCCTTCGTGGCTATTCTTGGCGCGCTCGGCATCGGCGCCGCGTTCGGGTTCTTTGCGCTCAACTATCCACGCGGGAAGTTGTTCCTGGGTGACGGCGGTGCCTATTTCCTCGGTTTCTGGGTATCTGAAATGGCCGTGCTGCTGCTGGTGCGTAACCCGGGCGTGAATGCGTGGCAGGTACTGGCAATTTGTGCTTATCCGGTCATCGAAGTGTTGTTCAGTATTTATCGCCGCAAGATCATCCAGGGTGTCAGCCCGGGGGCCCCGGATGCCCTGCACCTGCATACGCTGGTGTTCCGCCGTCTGGTTTTCAAGCATGTCACACTGGATGCCAAGCGTCCCTGGAAACGTAACGCGGCAGTTCCCTTGGTGATTGCACCTGGTGTCGCAGCATGCGTGGCTGTGAGTGCCGCATTCGGCGGTTCGGCGACCGTCAGCTTTGCCATCGTGCTGGCGCAACTTGCCATTTATATCGCGGTGTATGGTCGTCTGGTACGCGGACGTTGGACCAGCAGTGGAAGAGTGGCCGCCGAAATGCGGGCCAGTGCAAAGATACAGTGATCGCTATCTGAATCGAGCAAGAATAAGCAATAAAAACGGACCCTCACAGGGTCCGTTTTGCTATCCACCAATGCTGGAACCACATCGAAAGCTGGAACAGCATTCCTGTAACAAACAGGAAGTCGCCGCTGGGAGCAATATGGAACGCGGCAGCAAGCAGGCCGGCAATGATAAACATCGTTCTAAAGACAGGAATACTACGGTCCAGCGCCCCGCAAAACTGTACGAGGACGGCTTCGACACCTGGAGTATCAGGCTGACGCTTCGGTAGTCTGAGTTTCATTTTCTGGCCTTTCAAAATGACCATGTAACATGTTCCTGTATACACAGTCTACCATGAGCTCTACTGAACATTGTTACAATTGAAGACAATCTCGCGCAATTAATCATTCCGTGGATCATTAATTGACAACACTATTGCAAAATTCGCAATAACTTTAGTTTTGCATAATTAATAATTACGAGTCGCACGGTTCATGAGACAAACTGGGGTGCCCTAAGCACTTCAACATGTCAAACCAGATGTGGAGCGGGCGTGTAGATTGAGGTCAAACGCATTGCACGTTTGCTTCGGATTGATACCGAAGATCCGCTTATTGGAAAGGAAAATGCCGGTAGCGCATCAGCGATGCCGGCTAAGGGTTCATCGAATCAAGCGCGCTGGTAGATATCCTCGAAACGGACGATGTCGTCTTCTCCAAGGTAACTGCCCGATTGCACCTCGATCAGGTGCAGCGGCAGCTTGCCCGGATTTTCCAGGCGGTGGGTGGTGCCCAGCGGGATATAGGTCGATTCGTTCTCGGCCAGCAGGATGCTCTTCTCGCCGCAAGTCACGCGCGCCGTGCCCGACACCACGATCCAGTGCTCGGCACGGTGATGGTGCATCTGCAGCGACAGCTTCTCGCCCGGCTTGACCGTGATGCGCTTGACCTGGAAGCGGTCGCCCGCATCGATGCCTTCGTAATAGCCCCACGGACGATACACGCGCGTGTGGTGCAGGTGCTCGGTACGGGCCTGCACCTTGAGGTGGTCGACCACGTTCTTCACGCGCTGCACCTGGTCCTTGTGTGCGACCAGCACGGCATCGTTGGTTTCCACCACGACCAGGTCCTTGACGCCGACCACGGCAACGATGCGGCTCTCGGCGCGCACCAGCGTGTTGCTGGTGTTGTCGAGGTAGACGTCGCCGCGCTGCACGTTGCCGTTGGCATCCTTGGCCTGCACGTCGGCCAGCGAGGACCACGAGCCGACGTCGCTCCAGCCGATGTCGCTCGATACCACCACGCCGTCGCGCGTGTGTTCCATCACCGCATAGTCGATCGAGTCCGACGGGCTGGACGCGAAGGCGGCTTCGTCCAGGCGGCAGAAATCGAGGTCGCGGTAGGCATCACGCACCGCAGCTTCGGCGGCGGCGGCGATCTGCGGCGCATGCTGGCCGATTTCGTCCAGGAAACGGTCGGCACGGAACATGAACATGCCGCTGTTCCAGTAGAAGCCGCCGTCGGCGACGAAGCCTTCGGCCGTGCTGCGGTCGGGCTTTTCGACGAAGCGCTCGATCTTGTAGCAATC
>Ga0308160_10001284_pt1 | contig 36574 bp, 34 predicted proteins | sample PhyFR1_FD_201036 | JGI IMG/M metagenome (GOLD analysis project Ga0308160, IMG submission 201036) | Phyllosphere microbial communities from UC Gill Tract Community Farm, Albany, California, United States - DLSLF.R1 | ecosystem: Host-associated > Plants > Phyllosphere > Unclassified | place: USA... | reverse complement strand
TGTTCTGGTGCTGCGCGGTGTTTCATATCTGAACCACCTGCCCGGATTAGTCGTTCCCAGCCGTTCTCTGGTTCGTTCTGCTCTGTCAGCGGCGGCCGGCATGGCCAGGCCCGAGGATGAATCCGCTTTTGGGTAGGGCGGGCATGCTGGAGAGGTTGAAGCTGAGGTCCTGTGCGGGTACCTGCAGGGCGGGTGTGTCCGCAAGGGTGCGGATGGCGCGTTTGATCAGTTCCACCGTGATGTCTTCCCCTGGGCACCGGTGGCCTGTTTCCTTGTCGCCTGCCCCTTGTGGGATCAGGGTGTTGGGATTGGGCTGCCAGGTGCGGAAGCGTGCGGGGTCGAAGCTTTCCGGATTTGGCCAGCTTCGTGGGTCATGGTTAGTTCCGTACAAGTCAAGGAGGACCCAGTCCCCGGGCTTGAAGGCGTGCCCGGACCATTCCAGGTCCCCGGTGGCGGTGCCGCCGACGAAGGGGAAGAACGGGTAGTACCGGCGCACTTCCTGGGCGAAACAGTGCAGGTCATCATCGTCCCCGTTGGCGAGTCTGTTTTTCCATTCGGGGTGCTGGGTGAGGGCGAGGCCGGCGAAGACGATGAAGTTGCTGACGGCCACGACCGGGCGGAGCAGGTTCAGCAGTTCCACCGCGGCGGTGTCGGGGGGCAGCTCCTTGCCGGCGTGATCGCGATGGAAGGCGATGGCTTCCACCGGGGTTGCCGGTGTCTGGTCCGGCGCGACCAAGCGTGCTGTCAGGATGGCGGTCGCGGCCCACTTTTCGGTGGAATGCCGCCGCCAGCGGGCGTACCAGTTCACGGGCCCGAAGGCGCCGGCCTGGTCAATCATCAGGCCCAGTTCCGTGCTGCGCCTGCGGATAGTGAACGGGTCGGTAGGAAGACCCGCCCATCGGCAGGCTGCCGCGGTGAGGATCCGGCGGACTTCAGTGTGAAGGTTGAAACGCCGCCCGGACGGCAGCCCGCGATCAGGGTCATGCCATTCAGCGTCAAAATGGTCCGCCAGGCGTTCAGCCGATCCTCGGCTGCCCAGGTCCAGGAACAGCTGCTTGCGGCGGTGGTGCGCGTCCCCTTCAAGGGTTTGGACGCTGCCGGCGTCCTGCAGCAGGTGCTTGACCGACCGCGGGAGAGCCCCCGTACGGCTGAACCGGCCCCCGCCGTAAAAGAACTCCGCCGCCGCTGCTCCCCTGATGCACACCACAGGGCGGAGCATCAGGCGGGTTTGAAAGAGGTCTGTGCCGGCTTCGTCGCAGCGGGCGGAGATGAAGGTGTAGCCCTGCCGCAGCAGGGCCAGCGAGCTGTCAGGCAATCGTGCAGTCACTCGTATTCTCCCTGTTGTGCAGGCCAGGCGTGTTTTTCCCGAGTCTAGGCCAGCGGCTTCCGGGCAGGAAGCCCTTGTCCCTTGGTTGGCGCTTCGACGGCATTGTTCTTTCCGCGTTTGATACCCGGCCGGAGCCGGCATCGTCCGCGTACGATACAAACACACGCTGACCAGTCCGTTTGGTGGAAAGGGAAGATCAATGAGCTATGACCTTGTTGTCCTCGGAGGCGGCAGCGCCGGCTACGCCGCAGCCCTGCGCGGTGCCAGGTTGGGGATGAAGGTGGCCCTCGTTGAGGGCGACAAGCTTGGCGGCACCTGCCTGCACCGCGGGTGTATCCCTACTAAGGCTTTGCTTCATTCCGCGGAGGTGGCCGACGCAATCCGTGGCAGCAAGTCGGTCGGGGTGGCCGGCACCTTTGAAGGTGTTGAGATGTCCGGTGTGAACGCTTTCAAAGAGCGTGTGGTCTCCCGCCTGTACAAGGGTCTTCAGGGCCTGGTTGCCTCCAGCGGTGTCGAACTTGTCAGCGGCTGGGGCAGGCTTGTTGAGCCGGACACCGTCGAGGTGGGCGGCACGCGGTACCGGGGCAACAACATTGTCCTGGCCTCCGGTTCCTACCCCAGGTCCCTTCCGGGGCTGGACATCGGCGGGCGTGTCATCACGTCCGAGCATGCCCTTGAGCTGGACTTCGTGCCCCAAAGCGCCATCATTCTCGGCGGCGGCGTAATTGGGGTGGAATTCGCCTCGGTGTGGAGCTCCTTTGGGGCGAAGGTCACCATCATTGAGGCGCTGCCCCGGCTGGTACCCGGCGAAGAGGAAATCGTGTCCAAAGGGCTCGAACGCGCCTTCCGGGCCCGCAATATCGCCTTTCACACGAAAACCATGTTCGCCGGCGTGACGCAGAACGAGGACGGCGTCGCGGTCACTACCCAGGACGGCAAAACGCTCGAGGCCGACCTGCTGCTCGTAGCGGTTGGCCGCGGCCCGGCCACGGCAAATCTCGGGTACGAGGAAAATGGCATCCCGATGGAGCGGGGGTTCGTCCTGGCCAACGACCGCCTGCACACCGGCGTGGGCAACATCTATGCCATAGGAGACATTGTCCCTGGGCTTCAGTTGGCCCACCGCGGCTTCCAGCATGGCATCTTCGTTGCCGAGGAAATCGCCGGACTGAAACCGGCGCCCATCGTGGAATCCGGCATCCCGCGCGTGACCTATTCCGAACCCCAAATCGGGTCGGTAGGTCTGACCGAGGCCCAGGCCCGGGAGCAATTCGGCACAGATGGAGTCGAAACCACCGAATACAACCTGGCCGGGAACGCCAAGAGCCTGATGCTCGAAACCGCGGGATTCATCAAAATGGTCAGGCAGAAGGACGGGCCCATCGTCGGAGTGCACATGATCGGTGCCCGGGTCAGTGAACTGATTGGCGAGGGCCAACTCATGGTCAACTGGGACGCCTACCCCGAAGACGTCGCTAACCTCATCCACGCCCACCCCACGCAGAACGACGCGATCGGTGAAGCTGCCCTGGCACTGGCCGGAAAACCCCTGCACACCCACGATTGACCTGGCAGGAGGGTACGGGACCGACGGCTGCGGCACCGTGCCCGGCAGACTCCAGTAAAACCTCGTCCGTTCCCGGCAAGCAGTACCACGGCACCTTCCCGGGGTCTCCGAACGGCGTTCCCGGAAGGCGCCCCGGCGGGTCAGGGACACATCCGAGTGTGTGCCGCTTCGCCCGTCCCAACCGGATGAAAAGCACTGAAGAGACGAGCAAAGGCGGGCTTTAGTCGGTCCGGCCGGATTTCGTGGCGACTCCGAGGAGGTAGTCCCCGCCCACGCGGGTAACCCAGCGGTCGCCTACCTGCAGGCCATGGCGGGGCAGTTCGGCCAGGAATTCCCCGGCGGTGAACCGGTCCTTGTCGGGGTGGTCGAACAGCCGCCGGTAGGACGGGCGGGCGAGTGCGGCGGCGGTGACCTCGTCGAAGAAGAAACGCCCGCCCGGTGTCAGTACACGGGCGACCTCGGCCAGCGCCTCGCGCCAGTCAGGGATGTGGTGGATGATGGCGAAATCGAACACCGCGTCATAGCTGGCGTCAGTGCCGCCGCCGAACGTGGAGAAAGCCGCCCGCAGATCCGTGGCGCTGCCCTGGGCCAGCCGGACCCGGCCGGCGTAGCGCTGCAGCCGCCCGGCAGCGCGGGTGATCATCGCCGGGTCAAGGTCGACGGCGTCGACGCCGGCGGCGCCGAACTTATCGAGGATCAGCTTGGTACCGTAGCCGGAGCCGCAGCCGATCTCCGCAACCCGCGCTCCTGGCGTACGTCCGCCCAGCTTAGTCAGCAGGTGCACTTCGTAATGCTGCAACCACCGACGGGGCGGCGAGGTCACCAGCGCAGTTTCAATCCTGTTCATCAACATAAACCCGGTACCCTTCGTCAGGGATTTGCAATCGCGGTCACACCATATCAGCACAGAAACGCGCTATCATCGGGTCATGCCGATGATGACTGGGATGGAGAGGGACAAGCTCACCCGCCGCGGCCTGAGGTTGGCCTGGTTCATTGTGGTGTGGGATCTCATTGAGGGTGCCGTCGCGATCACTGCCGGTCTGGCTGCCGGCTCCACGGCGCTGGTCGGATTCGGCATCGATTCGGCGATCGAGGTCTTCGCCGCCTCGGTGGTGATCTGGCAACTGCGCGCCGGTACCACCTCACGTCTGCGACCGGCCCTGCGAATGATCGCACTCACGTTCTACGCACTCGCCGCCTACGTCGTGTTCGAGGCCGCGCGGGACCTGATCACCCAGGACAAGGCGGGGGAATCACTGGTCGGCATCATGCTCAACGTGGCCGCGCTGATCGTCATGGTCCCGGTTGCCTTGGCCCAGCGCCGCACCGGGCAGGCACTGGGAAACCCTGTGCTGGTGGCGCAATCGACCGAAACCTGGATGTCGAACTACCTGTCCATTTCCGTGCTCGCCGGCCTTGGCCTGAACACTGTCCTCGGCTGGTGGTGGGCCGACCCGGTTGCCGCCCTCGTTGTTGCGGGATTCGCCGCGTGGTCCGGCCATGAGGCATGGAAAGAAGCCGGCGAGCATCGGCCGGATCACCCCGGTGGGCCGTGATGACTGCTCTTGGGCTGATGTTGGACGCGCGCCGCGTGCACAAACAGGGCGCGGAAATGCTGCTGCGCAGACAACAGGACCGGCTCGCCGAGATCGTCACCTACGCGCGCAACCATTCTGCCTACTACAGCGAGCTCTATCACGGGTTGCCCGAGCGGGTGAGCGACGCTGCCCTGCTGCCGGTCGTCAGCAAGAAAACGCTGATGGCGCGGTTCGACGACTGGGTGACCGATCCCAAGATCAGCCTCGCCCAGGTCCAGTCGTTCGTCGATGATCCCGCTCGGGTCGGCGAGAAGTTCCTTGGCCAATACACGGCGCTGACGACATCGGGCACCACCGGAACCCGTGGCCTGTTCCTGCTTGACCAGCACTCCCTGGCCGTGACCGCCGCGCTGAGCACACGGATGCTCGGTGCATGGCTCTCTCCGGCAGACTTGGTACGGATCGCCGCGCACGGCGGGCGTATCGCCATGGTCAACGCAACCGGCGGACACTTCGCCTCAGCGGTGGCCGCGGCCAGGTTGCGTAAAAACAGGTTCCGCCGGCGCCTCATCGACGTGTTGCCTGTCCAGCTGCCAGTGCCGGAGCTGGTGACCCGGCTCAACACCTTCCGGCCGGCCATTCTTGCCGCCTATGCCGGTACCGGCGCGCTGCTTGCCAGCGAGCAGCAGGCAGGACGGCTGCGCATCGACCCCATCCTGGTCGTCCTGTCGGCCGAAGGCCTTCCGGTGACCGAGTATGACCGTATTGCCGCCGCGTTCAGAGCCACTGTCCGGCAAAGCTACGCCGCCACCGAATGTCCGTTCCTCACTTACAGTTGCCGTGAGAACTGGCTGCACGTGAATAGCGACTGGGTGCTCCTCGAACCCGTCGACGCCGACCATCGGCCCGTCCCGCCCGGCCAACAATCCCACACCACCTTGCTGACCAACCTGGCCAACCGCGTCCAGCCGATTCTGCGTTATGACCTCGGCGATGCTGTGCTGGTCCGGCCTGACTCTTGCCCATGCGGAGACCGGTTGCCGGCCGTCCGCGTCCACGGCCGCACGGCGGACCTGCTCACCTTCCCCGCCAATGACGAGGAACTCGTTAGTATTACCCCACTCACTGTCAGCACCCTGCTTGACCGTGTGCCGGGGATTGGACTGTTCCAAGTGGTGCAAACATCACCCACCGAACTCCGGCTCCGCCTGCACCCCAAGGCTGGCGCCGATCCCGGACTCACCTGGCAAGCCGCACGCACCGACATCGAGAACCTCCTCACCGGCCACGACCTCGCCCACGTCACCCTCATTCGAGCAGATGAGTTGCCCCAGCAGACACCAGGGGGCAAGTACCGCACAGTCGTCCCGTATACCGCATCGCCTCACGATGCGGGGCCATGAGGAATACCCCCCCACCGCAGGTGATCATTCAAAGCGGGCCCCGATGGGGACATCCCGCATCTTGGACGGGTTGAACGGGAGGGCTTGGTTCGGAGGGTATGTTCCGCGGCAAGCGGGCGGATCGCGCGCTTGATCAGTTCCAGCGTGCGTCTTTCCCTGGTATCGGTGGCCACGTGCTGCCAGTGGCGGAAGCGTTCGGGGCTGAAGCTTCCCGGCTTCCTCCAGGTTCGTGGGTCGTTGGTTTGGTTCCGTCGGGGTCAAAAAGGACCCAGTCTCCGGGCTTGAAAACACGCCCGCCCCATTCCAGCCGCAAAGTGGCGGTTGCCCCGCGAAAGGATAGTAGCGGCGCACCGTCCCGGTGGTGTTCCTTTGGAAGGCGACGGCCGTCAACGGCAGCCGGCGGCCGGAAAGATTAAGACAGTGCCAGGGCGTTCCGAAGCTCAACGGACCAGCTAGGAAGGACGTGGCCGGCCTTCCCGATGGATGGTCTATTCGGTGACGAAGACGGGCACGCCGACCGCTGCTGAGACTGCCGCGTCCTGGTATTGGTCCGGGACGGAGATGGTGAACTCCGTGTGTTCTGCCGGGGCGTCGGCGTGCGGTTCCTCGGTTCCCAAGTGGTGGTCGAAGCGTGCCGTGCCGAGCAGACTGCCCTTGTCATCGTAAAAGCCGGCGAGGACCTGAAGGTCCAAAAGCTCGCTCGTGGCCCCGGTTGCCCTGACGGTGCCGCTGACCGCTGAACCGTCGAAGACCAGGCCTTCGAGCACGAACCTGTCATCGAACGGTCCGGGAACCTGCAGTGCCTTTCCCTTGCCCGGCCCTGGCGCGTGCAGCCCCGGCAGGTCCGGCTCGCTGGCGGCAGCGGGGAGGCCCGGGAATGAAGTCCTGGCTGCTGCCGCCGCCGGGCCATCGCCGGCATCGGCCGGTCCGGGAGGCTGCTGCGCTGCCGTCACGAGGAATCCGGTCAAGGCTAAAGCCGCGATGAGCAGCACGGCAGGGACAATGATTTGGCGTCGGTGCATGATCTTCTTTTCGGTGTCAGGGGGTCCGGGAAATCTTCCCGGACCCCCTGGATGTACTGGTCAGGTCAGCGCAGGACGCGCAGGGCGTTGCCGACGATGTCGAACAGGTCCGTGTTGTCCACGCTGCCTTGGAGCTTTTCAGAGCCTGAACCGTAGGCGTAGACGGGAACGTCGGCGCCGGTGTGGTTGCCGGAGAGGTAGGTCAGCCACAGGCTGGCCTCCTTGGAACCGTCCTTGACCTCGGCCGGGTCGTTCGGGGTACGGAAGGTGGCCGGGGCGAAGTTACGCGGGTCGGCTGCGCCGGCGCCGTTGAGGATGCCGGAGGAACGGGCGGGGTCTTTGGTGTTCCCGCCCGCCCGTGACGGGGTGGAATTGTTGGCGGTGTTCCCGCTGTCGACGTTGACCGGAGGTGCTGCTGCCTCGGGGTTGGTGAAGGAGCCCTTCTCGATGATGTTGAAACCGGCCGTTTCGTGGTCGGCGGTCACGATCACGAGGGTGTTGCCGTCCTTTTTGGCGAAGTCAAGAGCGGCGGCAACGGCATCATCGAAGGCTTTGATCTCCTCGAGCGACTGGGCGGCATCATTGGCGTGGGAGCGCTTGTCGATCAGGGCCCCTTCGACCTGAAGGTAGAAACCGTTGCCGTTGGCGCCTTTTTTGCTGTTCAGCAGCTCGATGGCTTTTTTGGTCATGTCCGGCAGGGACGGTTCCTGGGCCTGGGGTGCGGCAGGGTTGTCCTGCTTGGTCTTTTCCACGGTGAGGTTGCCCTTGTTGAACAAGCCGAAGACCTTATCCCCGGAGGCTGCGTTCAGGTCGGTGCGGGTGGCAGGGATCTGGCTTGCCGCCGAACCCAGGACCGAGTACCCCTGTTCCTTCAGGGCGGTTTCATCTGCGGCGTCGAAGCGTCCCAGGCCGCCACCGAAGATGACATCGGCGGTGCCGTTGCGGGCGATTTGGTCAGCGACCGGGGTGACCCTGACATCACTGGTGGGCAGCGCGTCGCCGGTCACGGCCGTGTCCTGGCATGCCGAGGCGGAATAGACGGGTCCCTGGCAGCCGCGGGCCAGGACGTGGCTCATCTGCCCGGCGGGGGTCGCGTCGGTGATCTCGGAGGTCGAGACGTTCCCTGTGCGGTAGCCTGCCTGTTTGGCCAATTCCATCGCGGTGGGCACCACAGCGCCCTTGGCGTCCACTCCCAGGGCAGCGTTATACGTTTTCACCCCGGAGGCCCAGGCGGTCGCGGCGGAGGCCGAGTCGGTGACGAGGTTGGGCTTGAAGTCCGGTTCGCCGGGCTGGCCGGACTTCTTCTCCACGGCGTAGGTGCTGACGTAGCCCTGGGCCGGGAGGGTTTCCATGGCCAGTTTGCCTTCGGCACCGTAGAACCGTTCCCGGGCGGCGCTGATGTGGGTGCGGCCCATGCCGTCACCGAGCAGGTAGATAACGTTCTTGGTCCGGCCGTTGTTGCCGTCCGGGGCCGCTGTGGCGGGCCCGGCAGGCCCGACCAGTGCCGTGACGGCCACGGCTGCGGCCATAAGGGCGCCGGCGGAACCAAGCAAGGGAAGAGTGCGTCGCATCGGGTGTCTCCAAAAGGGGTACGAATCGGTGGTGGCGTTTGATGACGCCACCACGGATCGTAGGCACCGCCCACGGCCCCTAAGTTGTCTCCAGTGGTCCTGCAGATGCCGTAAGGGTAAACAGTCGGGAAACAGGTTCCTGCACTCCGGCCGGGCCTCGGTTTCAGCTTCCGTCAGGTCTCAGCCCGGGGATGGCGCTCGGCGGGCAGGCGGCCCAGGCCGGGCAGGAAGCGGCCGGCCCGGGAGGCGTAGCCGGTGTAGGCGGTGCCATGGATGCGGCGCAGGTGGGGGGGGTTCTTCGACCAGGCGGACCTGGATCTGGATTCCGGTGATCGTGCAGATGAGGCCGACGATCGCGATGGCATTGGGCACCATCATCGTCAGCCCCAGGAACACCGCGGCCGCGGCGGTGAAGATGGGATTGCGGATCAGCCGGAACGGGCCGGTTGTGACCAGCGCGGTGCGTTCGGTTTCGTCAACTCCGATCCGCCACGATGATCCCATCGCCAGCTGGGCGCCGAACGTTGCCAGGATGCCGGTGATGGCGATCACGACTCCGGCACTGTGCGCAGCCGGGTGGTCAAGGGCGGCGATGGGCGGCATGCCGGAAAAGGCAGCGGCGGGCGCGGCGATGCCGACCGTCAGGTAGCCCAGCTCGGCCAGGGCCAGCCCCCACCACTCGGTTGAACCGCGGTCCGCCCAGTTCCGCCGGTTGCCGGTGTCGCCGGTCCTGCGGCGCTGAAGCAGTGTCCGAAGGCCGCCGGCGAGCAGCATCATGAAGACAAACAGGACCAGGGCGGCAACAGCCATCACCCGTAACTCCTGGTCGGCGCGGATTGTGCGGTCCGGCTGCCCCGGCCGCCGGATGTCGTTGAGCCTGAAGCCAGGGGAAGTACCCGCCGCCCAGAGCAGGGCATGAGGTCCGTGCCTGCCGTGCACGTTCCCGGCACGTTTCAGGCCTCGCTGAGCGCGGCGCTGATCAGGGCTTTGAGGGTGCTTTTCTCCGCCAGACCCAGGACCCGGGCGGCGACTTTGCCGTGCTTGTCCAAAACGAGGGTGGTTGGTACGGCCCGCGGGGGCACGTGATCGGCCAGGGCGAGCAGGATGCCGCCGTCGGAGTCGTTGAAGCTGGGGTAGGTGGTGCCGAACGTGCGTTCGAAGGCGGCCGCGGTGGCGGCGGTGTCGCGGACGTTGATGCCGTAGAACCGCACGCCGTCGTTCTTGAATTCCTGATGCAGGGCTTCCAGGTCGGGGGCTTCCTTACGGCAGGGCGCGCAGGCGGCGTACCAGACGTTCAGGACGGTGACGTTGCCTTGCCAGTCCGCGGAATCCACCGTGGTGCCGTCATAGAGCGCGCCAGTCATCGTCACGGGGGCGCTGCGTGTGTCGGGGGAGTATTCGGAAACGGATCCGTCCCCGGCGATGTAGTTTTTGTTGTCACCGGCTTTGACCTGGTCTGCCAGGGTGTCGGGGGCGGCGCAGCCTGCCAGGAGCAGCGCCGCGGATGCTGCTCCCAGCAGCAGGTTCCGCCGCCCCGGGAGGGGAGGTACAGGTGCGGGTTGGTGTGTGTTCATGATTGGTTCTTCCGTCAGACGGGAGTGGTGATTGTGGCGGCGAGGTTTTGCAGCTGGTAGATCCAGAGCATCCAGATCCCTGAGACCATCAGGATCCCGACAAGGACCAGCAGGGAACCGCCGATGATGTTGAACGTGCGGATGTGCCGGCGGATGAATCCCAGGGTTTTGGTCACCCAGTTCAGGCCAACCGCGACCAGCATGAAGGGGATTCCGAGCCCCAGGCAGTACAGGAATCCCAGCAGCGCCCCGCGCCAGGGATCCCCGGTGGTGGTGCTCAGCGCCAGGACCGCGCTGAGGGTAGGGCCCATGCAGGGGGTCCACCCGAGACCGAACACGATCCCCAGCACCGGGGCGCCGGCGGCGCCTGCCCTGGGCCTGAAGGACAGCTTCCGGGTGGTCTGCAGGAAGGAGAAACCACCGACCAGCACCAGGCCCATGAACACCACGAAGACGCCCAGGACCCGGATCAGGATGTCCTGCCACTGCAGCAGCCACCCTCCAATCACGCCGAACGCCGCCCCGTAGAGGGTAAAGACAGCGGCGAATCCAAGGATGAACAGCCCAACACCCGTGATGACCCTGCGACGGTTGTCCGGCCGGGTGGGATCTGTCAATCCCGAGACGAAGCCCAGGTACCCGGGTACCAACGGCAGGATGCACGGGGAAATGAAGGAGACAATGCCTGCCGTAGCCGCCAGCGGCATAGCAACCAGCAGCGCCCCGGACTGCACCATCTCGGCGAAATACCCGCCAATGCTCAACGCTGACTCCTCGATTCATGCCAACTTCGTGGCCGCGCCACGGCGGCATGCCCGGGCCGCACAATCCAGAGCTGGAGGTACGTACTTGTCCCATTGAACGTTACTGCAGGGGACCGATAACATCAAAAATATGCGTTATCATCGTCCTATGACGATTCATCATGGGACGGTTTTGAATGAAGGGTGGCGGGACCTGGCTCCTGCTGCCGCTCTGTTTCATTCCTTGAGTGACGCCACCCGGCTGGGCATTGTGAAGCGGATGGCCGAGGGTGAAATCAGGGTGGGTGACCTGGCCGCGGAGCTGGGCCTGGCCCAGTCCACGGTATCAGCGCATGTGGCGTGCCTGCGCGATTGCGGCCTGGTGGAGGGCCGTGCGCAGGGCCGCAGCGTCTACTACTCACTCTCACGCCCGGAACTGATGGACATGCTTGCCCAGGCCGAAGTCCTGCTTGCCGCAACCGGCAACGCGGTCAGCCTGTGCCCGAACTACGGCGCCGGAAGCACCGGCCCGGAAATGACAAACGTGGAACCAACGAAGGAGATTGCGCAATGAGTGACGCCTGCGGCTGCAGCGACGACAAGCCCGAAACCGCGGCCGAAGAGGCCGAGGAAGCGGTCGGGTTCTGGCAGATCAACGAAATCAAGGCCGCCGCCATCGCGGGTGTGATGCTCCTGAGCGCCTGGATCCTCTCGTTGACGGGCGGGCCCGAGTGGCTGCGCCTGGTCCTGGAAATCGGGGCGCTGCTGGTCGCGGCATGGACCTTTGTGCCCTCCACCCTGCGCCGTCTGGCCAAAGGCAAGATCGGCGTCGGGACCCTGATGACCATCGCCGCCGCCGGGGCCGTGGCCCTGGGGGAGTACGAGGAAGCGGCGATGCTCGCCTTCCTCTACTCAATTTCTGAAGGCCTGGAGGAATACTCGCTGGCCAAGACCCGGCGCGGCCTGCGGGCCCTGCTGGACCTGGTCCCGGCCGAAGCGACAGTCCTGCGCGGCGGAGCAGAAATCGTCGTTGACCCCGCCGAGCTCGTTCCCGGGGACCGGATGATCGTCCGCCCGGGCGAACGGCTGGCCACCGACGGCCGCGTCCTCACCGGCCGCACCTCCCTGGACACCTCAGCGCTGACCGGCGAGTCCGTGCCCGTGGAGGCCGGACCCGGCAGCGAAGTCTACGCCGGGGCAATCAACGGCACCGGGCCGCTGGAAGTCGAAGTCACCAGCACCGCGGAGAACAACTCCCTTGCCAGGATCGTGCACATCGTTGAGGCCGAACAGTCCCGCAAGGGACCCGGCCAGCGCCTGGCAGACAACATCGCCAAAAAACTCGTCCCCGGCATCCTGATCGCCGCGGCCCTGATCATCGTCTTCGGCTTCATCGTCGGAGAGCCGCTGCTGTGGTTTGAACGCGCCCTCGTCGTGCTCGTGGCCGCGTCGCCGTGCGCTCTGGCGATCTCGGTGCCGGTCACCGTCGTCGCCTCCGTCGGCGCCGCCAGCCGCATGGGTGTGCTCATCAAGGGCGGCAGCGCCCTGGAAACCCTCGGCAAGATCCGCACCATCGCCCTGGATAAGACCGGCACCCTGACCCGGAACAAGCCCGAAGTCATCGACGTCGCCGCCACAGGCACCGCGACCCGCGAAGAGGTTCTGGCCCTCGCGGCAGGGCTGGAGGCCCGCAGCGAACATCCCCTGGCCCGCGCCATCCTTGCCGCATCCGCCACCCGGGCCGTTGTAACTGACGTGGACACCGTTCCCGGCGCCGGCCTGGAAGGCCGCTTCGAAGGCAGGACCGTCCGGTTGGGCCGCCCTGGCTGGATCAACCCCGGCACCCTGGCCGCAGACGTCGAACGGATGCAAAAGGCCGGTGCCACCGCCGTCCTGATCGAATCCGCCGGCGAGGTCATCGGTGCCGTGGCAGTCCGTGACGAACTGCGCCCTGAAGCCCGCGACGTTATCGCCCGGCTGCGCGCCTCCGGGTACACCACGGCCATGCTCACCGGCGATAACGCGATCACCGCCGCTGCCCTGGGCAAGGACGCCGGCATCACCGAAGTCCACGCCGATCTGCGCCCGGAAGACAAGGCCGAGATCATACGGACCCTGAAGTCCCGCCAGCCCACCGCCATGGTCGGTGACGGCGTCAACGACGCCCCCGCCCTGGCCACCGCCGACACCGGAATTGCCATGGGTGCGATGGGCACCGACGTCGCCATTGAAACCGCTGACATCGCCCTGATGGGTGAGGACCTGAACCACCTGCCCCAGGTCCTGGACCACGCCCGCAGGACCCGGTCCATCATGCTGCAGAACGTGGGCCTGTCCCTGCTGCTGATCGCGATCCTGATCCCGCTGGCCCTGTTCGGGCTCCTGGGACTGGCAGCGGTTGTCCTGATCCACGAACTCGCTGAAATCGTGGTGATCGCCAACGGCGTCCGCGCCGGCCGGATCAGCCGCAAAACCGCACTCCCGTCCGCCAAACCCGCCCCGGCCCTGGAACCGGCCGCGTGAGTGCCGCGTCCCCGGCAAACCCCGCCGGGACGCCACCGGTTCCCGGGAAAGCACGGCGGATCAAGATCGGTCTGCTCGTCTTGGCCGCCGTGCTCGCGGCGGCCGACCTGGTGATCAAGGCCCTGGCCGAAGCCCTGCTCATTCACGGCGCCACGGTCGATCTGGGCCTGCTCAACCTCCGGCTGCTGTACAACACCGGGGTCGCGTTCAGCCTCGGCGCTGACCTCGCCCCCTGGCTCGTCATTGCCGCGACCGCCACGATTGTGCTGGCCATGACCTGGTATGCGGTCTCCACGGCCCCGGCCATGCCAGCGCTCTCACGGGCCGCTGCGGCCATGGTGCTCGGCGGCGGCGCCGGGAACCTGGTGGACCGGCTCGACGGGCGCGGCGTCGTGGACTACCTGCACAGCGGCTGGTTCCCCACGTTCAACCTCGCCGACGTGTTCGTCACCGTCGGCGTAGGCCTGTACATTCTGGGCACCCTGCTCGCGTCCAGGGAACAGCAAAAGGCATAAGCAGCCGCGGGACGCTGCCCCCGGCCGGCCCGGGACCGCGGGCAACAGCCAGCAGCCCCGGATCCAGGAACACGGGAGAGGGGACAGGGCAGAGCGCAGGCGAGAGCAGCACGGGCTGGCCGGGGAAGGCCGCCGAGAAAGATGCAAGAGCGGAACAGCCCACAGTGGCAGAAAGCAGCACTATGACCGCCCACCAGACCAAACCCGGCCAGCCCAAATCCTCCACGCCCGTGGCCGAACCCGCCCTGGGCGTAAAAGGCATGCTGCGCTGGGCCTGGCGTCAAGCGACCAGCATGCGCACCGCCCTGTTCCTGCTGCTGTTGCTCGCGGTGGCCGCCGTCCCCGGTTCGCTGTTCCCGCAGCGGCCGGTGAACGCTGCCGCCGTCACACGGTACCTAAAGGACAATCCGGACACCGGACGGTTCCTGGATAGTTTGCAACTGTTCGATGTGTACGCTTCGGCGTGGTTCTCGGCGATCTACCTGCTGCTGTTCATTTCCCTGATTGGCTGTGTCGTTCCCCGGGCCCGTGCGCACTACAAGGCCATGCGCTCCCGCCCCCCGCGCACCCCGCGCCGGCTCTCCAGGCTGCCGGAATACGAAACGATGGTGCTCCCTTCCGCGGCCGGTGTTTCTGCCCTGCAGGCCGTCACCGATGCCGCCGCGGTCCTAAAAAAGCGCGGCTACCGGGTTGATGTGCGGGACACCGACGAGGCCATGCCCTCGGTCGGGGCCGAACGGGGGTTCCTGAAGGAGGCCGGGAACCTGGTCTTCCACGTCTCTTTGATCGGTGTTCTTGTCTGTGTGGGCATCGGCGGGCTGTTCGGCTACCGGGGACAAAAGATCCTGATCGAGGGCGAAACGTTCGTCAACACCCTTGTTGGCTATGACGCCTTCACGCCCGGCACCAATTTTGACCCGGCAACGCTGGACCCCTTCGCTGTCACCTTGGACCAGTTTGATGTGCGCTTTGACAGGGAATCCACCAGACAGTTTGGCCAACCCATCGACTTCACCGCCGCCCTCACCACCAAAGAGGAACCGGGCGCCGCGGGCCGGCAGCAGATCCTGAAAGTTAACGAACCGGTGTACTTCGGAGAAACCGGAATCTTTCTGGTCGGAAACGGTTACGCCCCCATCGTGACCGTCAAGGACGGCAACGGCCAGACGGCGTTCAGCGGCCCGGTGGTGTCCGTTCCCAGCGACGGCGTCTTCACCTCATCAATGACGATCAAAGTCCCGGACGCGGGCCCGGACCAGCTCGGGTTTGTCGGCTTCTTCCTCCCCTCGGCCATCAAAAACGACCAGGGCGTGTCCTACAGCTTCGATCCCGACCCGCTGAACCCGCAGCTGAACCTGAACTCCTACTACGGGGACCTTGGCCTCGATAGCGGCCAGCCGCAGAACGTGTACGTACTCGACGTGAAGAACCTGACCCAACTCAACGGCCGGGACCTGCCCGCCGGCGGGATTACCCTTGGCCCCGGTGCGACCTACACCCTGCCTGAGGGTAAGGGCAGCATCAGCTTTGACGGGCTCAAACGCTACATCGGCGTCGACATCCGGGCCACGCCCGGACAGGGCGGCGTCCTGGTGTTTTCCCTCCTGGCAGTCGCCGGTCTCGTAGCTTCGCTCTACATCAGCCGCCGCCGTGTCTGGGTGCGGACCGGCACCCACCCGGATGGACGCACCATGGTCGAGTACGGCCTGCTGGCCCGCGGAGAAGACCACCGCCTGGCCGGGGAAACAGAAGCCCTGCGCGAACTCTTCACCAAGCAATGGCAGCTCCCGGCCACCGCCGGCGCCCCCAACACCGCCCAACCCGCGAAGGACCGCTAATGCCTGTCATCAACCAAACCCTGGGCCAGTACAGCGAACTGTTCATGCTGCTGGCCGCCGGAACCTACACCGTGGCGTTCATCGCCTTCGCCTGGGACCTGGCCAAAAGCAGCAAAACCCTCCAGTCCGTGGACAGGAAGGCCGCAGAAACCGCCGCGGCGAAATTCCCCGTAGCCATTGGAGCCGCGGGTATGTCGCCGAATCCAACAGCGGCCGATGACGGCCGGCCGGCTGATGCAGCCGTCCGCCCCTCGTCGTCGAATGTTGCAGTGGGCGGCACTGCCGACGGCGACATGCGCTACGCGGTCAACCAACGCGTTCCTGCCCGTGTTGCCGTGGCCCTGACCGTCCTGGGCGCGGTGATCCACGGCGCGGGCGTGATCACCCGGGCCTTCGGTGCGGGACGCGTGCCGTGGGGCAACATGTACGAATTCCTAACCACCGGCGCCTTCGCTGTCATCGCCGTATTCCTGCTGGCCCTGCTCCGCCGCGACCTGCGCTTCCTCGGCACGTTCATCACCGGCCTGGTCATCATCATGCTCGTCGCCGCCTCCGTGGCGTACTGGACCCCCGTTGGGCACCTGGTTCCCGCACTGCAGAGCTACTGGCTGATCATCCACGTCTCCATCGCCGTGCTCTCCTCGGCGCTCTTCACGCTCACGTTCGCGATGTCAGCCCTGCAACTCGTCCAGGCGCGCCGCGAAAAAGCGCTGGCTTCCGGCGGGCCGGACAAGCCTGCCTTCATGCGTCTGATCCCATCGGCGCTGAGCTTGGAAAACCTCTCCTACCGATTCAACGCCATCGGCTTCCTCGGCTGGACGTTCACGCTCATTTTCGGTGCGATCTGGGCCGAAAAAGCCTGGGGACGATTCTGGGGCTGGGACACCAAAGAGGTTTGGACCTTCGTGATCTGGGTGGTCTACGCCGGCTACCTCCACGCCCGCGCAACCCGCGGCTGGACCGGCACCCGCGCCGCCTGGCTTTCCATCGTTGGCTACCTCTGCGTGGTCTTCAACTTCACCATCGTCAACCAGTTCTTCAACGGACTCCACTCATACTCAGGGCTTTGACCCACATCATCCAGGCCATTTCCCCCGTGTCCGGCCGGCTGGTCTTGCGTCCACGACCAGGCCTGACGCCGCTGCCTGAGCCGGCTTCCCGCTCCTGAGGAACAGCACGTTCAAAAGAGCAACACCACAGCAAGCCCAGCAGGGCACCCCGGTCAAGCCCCGGCCGGGCAAGGCGCGAATTTCACAATCCAGCCCGCCGCTTCCACTGGGAGCGTCACCACGACCGGAAAGCATATACAGCATGACACCCACAAAGACATCCTCGCCCGCCACAACACAGCACCCCGCACCCCGGGACAGGGCGGCCCGGATCCGCCGAGTTGTATGGATCCTGTTGGCTGTCGCCGTGGGTGCCGGCCTGATCTGGTATGCGGTGTTCACCGCCACCAAGCCCGAACCGGCCGCCGTGCAACCTGTCGTGGACGCCCAGCTCGTCCGGGAGGACAGCCACCGCCTCACCACCCCCGCCACGGAGAAGGCCCAGCTCGTGGAGTTCCTGGACTTCGAGTGTGAGGCGTGCCGTGCCGCCGTGCCACTGGTGGAGGAACTCAAAGCTGAATACGGGGACCGGATCACCTTCGTAAGCCGCTACTTCCCGCTGCCCTCGCACAAGAACTCCGGCCAGGCGGCCCTGGCCGTGGAAGCGGCAGCCCAGCAGGGCAAATACGAGCAGATGGCCGCCAAGATGTTCGAAACCCAGCCGCAGTGGGGCGAAAAGCAGGACTTCCAGAACGCCCTGTTCCGGACCTTCGCCGAAGAACTTGGCCTGGACATGGAGAAGTACGACGCCGCCATTGCCGCTGAAGAAACCAAGGAACGGATCCGCAAGGACATCAATGACGGCAAAGCCCTCGGCGTCACCGGCACCCCCACGTTCTTCCTCAACGGCGAAAAACTCGTCCTCAACAGCGAAGAACAATTCCGCCAGTTCCTCAGCGATGCCGCGAATAAATGAAACCCATCCGATCAGCAGGGCGATAGCCTTCAACACGCTTTGCCTCTCCAGTACCTGTCTGGTCCTGGGGCACGGCAACCAGCGCCGCACCTGAATAGGCCCGGCAGGACCGGACTAAGGTTCCCTTCGAGGACGTGGAAGAAGGTTGCTTCGTCCTGTGATGGCCGGTGTCGATGTCGTCATGTTCGGATAGGACGCAGCTGAACATCGCACGAGCCCCCCCCGGCTCATAAGACTCATCCGCGCAGCCCAAGGGCCTGATGGCTCTTCATCTCCTACCTCAAGCGACAGGTGCCATGCGAGCTTCAGCAGTACCGGACCTCTTCTTCCCATCGCCGACGATCAGCGCCTTCGACCTTGGGCCCCTGACGATTAGGTTTTATGCCCTGTGCATCCTCGCCGGTATCGTCGCCGGTACCTGGCTGACAGCCAGACGGCTCCGGGAACGCGGCGGCACAACAGCCCAGACCCTGGACATCGTCATGTGGGCAGTGCCGTTCGGCATCGTTGGGGGAAGGCTTTATCACGTGATCACCGACAACCAGCTCTACTTCGGCCCCGGCAAGGACCCCTGGGGGGCACTCCGGATTTGGGAGGGCGGACTGGGTATCTGGGGCGCCGTCGCTCTGGGTCTGGTCGGCGCAGCAGTCGGCGCCCGCCGGGCCGGAGTTTCCTTCACGGCGTTCGCCGACGCGGCGGCCCCCGGGCTGCTCATCGCCCAGGCCCTGGGCCGCTGGGGCAACTGGTTCAATAATGAACTCTACGGAGGCCCGACGAATCTTCCCTGGAAACTCCAGATCCACAAAATGAACCCTGTCACCGGCCAGGCACTGCTTACACCGGAAGGCACACCGGAGGTTCTTGGCTACTTCCAGCCGACTTTCCTCTATGAATCCCTCTGGTGTCTGGCCGTGGCAGCGCTTCTCATTATCCTGGACCGCCGGTTCCTACTGGGCGCAGGGGCCGTCTTCGCCCTGTACATCGTCTTCTACACCGCGGGACGGTTTGGGTTTGAGCTGATGCGCTCGGATTACGCCAACACGATGCTGGGTCTCAGAGTGAATACTTGGGTAGCTGGACTGCTCCTGGTATCGGGGCTGGCCCTGTTCCAGACTCTCAAAGCCAGACCCCGGTCGCGTGTGCTTACGACAAAGCCAGGACCATCCCATCCGCCACCGGTACGGGAAGAAGAACCAACATGAGCACGGGTTCGAATGGCGTCAAGTTTTGCCTCAAGCTGCCACCGCCTGACAGCTCCCCGGACCGATTCTGGGGGACCGCACACTGACAGAGGCAGTCCTCCCACAACACCGCCCTCTCTGCCCAGGCTGGAATGGCTGGGCGGTCATCCTGTCTCAGCGGCCCGGTCATGTTGGTCAATCTGCCGGATGATTTTCAGAGGGAGCTTTTCCGGTAGGTCGGTACGGGTCCTTTAAAGGCTTTTCCTCGCTTCTTTCCTGGTCTCGTCGAACTCCCTGGGCCTCCCAGGGTCCAAGGGCGTCAAGCATCTGGGGCAATCCGGAAAATTCTGCCACCGCGGCCGAGCATTTGGCGCATATGGCCAGATGCGTCTCATATTCGCCTCGTTCCCCGGGATCGAGGGCGCCAAGGACATAAACGGCCGCCCAATGCCAGTATCTATCGATCTCATTCATATTCATACCTTGAAACCCTTTCCCGGAGCACGCATGCCTTCCGTTGGCACTACTCTTCCGGCTGCTAAGACGCACGCGGCGCTGCCTTCGGTTCACTTCGCGTATTCGGCGGCTACGAACGGCCGCCTTCGCCCAAAGGTGCTGTGGACCAATGGTGGGCATGGGTTTGGCTCCGGCGATGCCAAAGGATGGCAGCCGATGAAGCGGCCATGCTGCGCTTTCCTCCGCACGGCAGGGGACGGGCAGTCTCGCAGCGGGAGGCTCATGTACGCACTTCAGGCACCGGCATCGGAATGACATCGGCAGGTAAGGAGGCCGGGGGAGGCCCCACTGCAAGATTGCTCTGGGCGGGCTCTCCGACAAATGTCGTCGCCAGGGGCAACCCGATCGGCTACCGAAGCCACGGGTAAGCCCAGGGCCGCTGCCGCCGGCCCGTGCGGCTGCGGGATCAACGGCGTGTACGTGGCTTGCCCACTGAATCGGTAGGGCGACCGCTGGAAGCCACCGCCGAGGGCGGCAGGGGATTTGACGGAAGCGCCGAAGGCTGCAGAACAGCGGCCCCGAGCGCGAGCAGCGGGACAAGGGCCGAGCCCCACAGCACCAGGCCCGCCGTGCTGTGCTGGGTCGTGGCGGAGTAGTTCCAGGATGACTGGATGTAGGCATACCAGTCATCGCCGTGCATGCCGCCGGCGATCACGGCCAGGCCCGCGGCAACGTGCACGGACAAGGCCCCTGCCAGGGCCCACATGGCCCTGCTGCCTGCCGTGCCTGCGCTGCGGTCACGGAACTTGAGCAGGGCCGCGGCTAGGTTCAATCCCGCGCCCAGGGCCCCGGTCATGGCTGCCAGCCTGAATGGGTTGTTGCTCAAGGAAAGTTGCAGCACTGGGGTGAAGTAGTATCCGGCCATAAACACGGCGTACAGGGCCAGGGCCGGTCCGGGCCTGGCGATCCAGAGCACGACACGGGATTCCAGGAACACTGCGGCCCATTCGCGCAGGCCGCGGCTACCGTCTGCGCGCCGGGGGAGTGTAGCAGCGACCAGAATTTCGGGACGGCCCAGCAGCAGCAAAACGGGGACGGTCAGCCCGATGCTCATTTCAGCGAGCACGTGCATACCCGGCAGCAGCCGACCGTAGACGGCCGGTGCGCCGCTCGTGGCCCAAGCCAGGAACAAGCAGCCCAGCAGCCAAAAGAACGTCCGGGTCAGCGGCCACGGCCCGGCGCTGCGGTTCCAGCGGCTCAGGGCGGCCAGGTACCCGGCGGCGAGCAGCACTGTCGCCGGCGCCCAAACAACGTCGGCGTGCCACTGGCTCACCCACTCGGTTCCGCCCAGCCAGGGCGGCAGTTCGGAGCCAAGCAGTGATTCGGCAGTGCTTTTCACCGGGCTTGTGGCAAACGGTGATGTGCGCCCCAGCGCGACCGCCAAACCTACCGTGAGGGCCATCAGCGCCAGCTCGGCGACGGCAAGGCGGACGAAGCCGGCCGTACTCTGCGGGTTGCTTTCCAGAGCCCGGATGGTGCGTGCCCGGTGCAGCCAGCCTGCTAGCCCGAGCAGGACCAGGGCGGCGGCTTTGAGGACCAGGAGCACACCGTACGCGCTGCCCAGAAGATCCGCGCCATTCAGGCGCAGCACCGCACTCCATACGCCCGAGAGCAGCACCAGGACGAAGCACCATCCACCCAGCCGGGAGTAGCGGCGGACCGCGACCACGAGGCCGCCCGTCTGATGGCGCAAGACGTACATCCCGGCCAAGCCGCCGACCCAGATCGTCGCGCCAATCAGGTGAAGGGCCAGCAGGTTGACGGCGTCCTCATGGTTGGAGGCCCCATGGGCGGTCACCGTCAGCGGGAACAGGGCGCCCAGGGCCAGCAAGGCGCACACTCCGGCTGTCGTGGTGCGGGTCGCCAGCCACGCCCCCGAAGTAGCCGCCGCGGCCAGTACGACATTGATGGCCAGGGACCGGCCGAGTGCCAGATCGAAAATGAACGATGTGACCGCATCAAGAGAGGCACCCGGACCGAACGGGTCGGTACCGGCCATATCGGCAAAGGAGAAGGTCAACGCCACCGTACCGGTGACAGTCCACACACTGCCCGCGATCGCGGCAAAGAACATAGCCCGCGAAGCAGGCCGGCCGAGGCTGCCGGGCCGGTCCGGGTCCTGCGGCAGCACGGTGGCCGCGAGGACAAGAAAGCCGATCGTCACGGTCGCCGCCGCATCATGAACGGCACGCGATGCCGGCAGCGCCCACCGGGTCAGATCCCCGGGATCCGGAAGGCCGGGCGGGGGTGCCTCCATGGCGCCGACCAGATTCAGGACAAAGAGGGCTGTAAGGGGAACAAGCAGGACCAGTGCGCCGGCAAAGGCGGCGCGGGCAAGTCGGGTCACTGGCGCCCGGTCCGCTGTGCCCGGCGGGCCAGCAGCCAGAACACCCCGGCCACGGCCAGCGTCACGGCGGAGAGCAGACCGACCGCCGGCCACGGGAAGGGCTCAGCGGTCTCCGAAATGCCCCGCTGCGCCGTGGCGCCAGCCTCGGCCGCGGACGGCTTCCCGGGTTCGGCGGGTTGTGTAACGGCCTGCGGCGCCGCGGGTCCTGACACGGCGGATGCGGTAACCGAGAACGTCAGCGTCCCCTCCACGGGATGACCGTCGGCGGCCACGGTCCGGTAGGTAATTTTCCACGGCTCGGTACTGCCCTGCGGCTGACGGCCCGCGATGCCGGCCGGGACCGGGACAACGACGTTCTGCTCGGTGATGTCCGTTACCAAGGTGGCCGGCGCGCCTGATCCGACAGCCAGGGTCACCTTCGTGAACTGGGCCTGGATACCTTCGGCGAAGATCAGCCTCACCCGGTCCGGGGCGGCGGGCAGCTGCGCATCCTGAGCCGGGTCGCTGCCCTCCAGATAAGTGTGCGCCGATGCCGGCGCCACCGGAATCACCGTAGCCGCCAGTCCCAGCAGGACGGCCAGGAGAACTGCCCCCACGGGCGCGCGCATACGCCCTGCACCCTGTGGCAAGGCCTTCTGTTCCCTGTCTTTCGTTCGGGCCTGGACCCACCGGACCTGGGCAGGGACCTTGCTCGGAGGCATATAAAACACACTTCTACTATACCCACTAGTAAATGCGCTACTAATTCCAATAGTAACTGGGCGGTGCCTCCGCTCGACCGGGTTACTATGGAGGGTAGTTTATGCGGCCGGTCCGGCCGAACTAGGAAAGGCTCGTGCCGTGTTGCGTCAACTTGGAGATCTGGAAAAGTTGGTCATGGACCGGGTGTGGGCGTGGGACCATCCTGTTGCCGTGCGCGAGGTCCTGGAAGACCTCCAGCGGGACAGGACCCTGGCCTATACGACCGTCATGACGGTTATGGACAACCTTCATCGCAAAGGTCTCCTGACTCGTGAGAAGGAGGGCAGGGCCTACCTTTACCGTCCCGCGCAGACCCGCGAACAGCACACCGCGGCCTTCATGGGTGAGGTCCTGGCCGGCAGCACCGACCGGCAGGTGACCCTGCTGCACTTTCTGGAGCAAATACCCGCTGACGAAGTAGCTGGCCTGCGCCAGGCGCTGGGTGAGCACGTCCCAGGCGGAAACGCACAATGATTGCCCCGGTCGTTCTGATCCTTCTCGCAGTAGTGCTGGTCGTGTTTGGGCCGATGGTGCTAAAGCGCAGCACCTGGCTGGAGCGCTCCCCGCGGCTAGGCATTGCCGCCTGGCAGGCCCTGAGCATCTCGCTGGTATCTGCCGTCGTGCTCGCCGGCCTGTCCCTGGCAGTTCCGGTGATTCCCTGGACGGCAGATTTGGCGCAGCTTGTCCGGGCCTGCGCGATGGCCCTCCAGGAGCAGTATTCCACTCCGGGCGGGGCCATTGTCAGCAGCACGGGCCTCGTTGGCGCTGCAGCCGTGATGGCCACGGTGGGCTACAGTCTGGCCAGGGGCCTGATGGCTGCGGCCAGGAGCAGATCCCGGCAGCTGGAGGCACTGGCTATGATCGCCAGCCCGCACGAGAGCCTGGATGCGCTGGTCATCGAGCACGCCGCGCCGGCGGCCTACTGCCTTCCGGGCCGGAACGCTCAGATTGTTCTGACCAGTGCAACCCTCTCTGCGTTGGATCCGAAGCAGCTCGACGCGGTACTCGCCCACGAGCGCGCCCACCTGCACGGGCGCCACCATCTCATACTTGCGGCCGCCGATGCCCTGCTGCACGCTTTCCCCGGCATCCCTGCCTTCCGCGAGGCCCGCGACGCGCTCGGACGCCTGGTGGAAATGATGGCGGACGACGACGCCGCCGAAAGCAGTGACCGCATGACCGTGGCGACCGCCCTCGTCCGGCTGGCAGAGCGCAGCGGAACGCCGGCGGCGGCGCTGGGCGCAGGCAGCGAGTCTGCGCTGAGCCGGGTCCGGCGCCTGCTGGGCCCGGCCCGTCCTCTCGGCATGGGCCGGACTGTTGTGGCAACGATGGCAACGGGTACGCTGCTGGCCCTGCCGGTGTTCTTCGCCATTGTGCCGGCGGCTGCCGCCGGGACCATGCCCCCCTGCCCGGTGGACCGCATCTCAACGTCGGCCTAAACAGCCCTTTCCGCGGGTCCGTGCCCCAGCCCCGGGGGTGTCCCCGTATCAGGATGCGGCTGCGAGCAGGGTGGCTGCCGCCAGGATGAGGATGTAGCCTCCGATGATCAGTGCCCTTCCCCGCCGCGTTCTGGGTCCTCGCGGAGCAGGAACAGCAACGGCCGGTCCAGAGTGCGGACCGTGACGGTCGCTGTGAAGACCAATCCGGGGAAGTTTATCGGCGCTCACCATGAAGGGCAGCGTCCCGATGCCAATCAGCAATGCCAGGACGGCCTCATGAAGCTGGACCGGATGCCTGCGGCGCCCCAGTCGGCGGCCGGAGGACGATGCTCCCCACCGTGAGGCCGTTCGAGGCCAGCGCAGCGCCGAATCCGCCGGGAAGAGGGGCTGCCGCCTAGACCGGCATGGCCGCGAAGACGGGGCCGGACGGTGAAAAAGTTTGTGGCACATACAAGAGGGCCAGGACGATCAGGATGAGCAACACCGGGACCAGCCCTTGTCCGGCCGGCCGTCGTCTGAAGAGACAGCCGGACGTCACTGCCGGTCCTTCCATGGGGAAGCGCCGCCGCCCTGTCCTTTGGGGCAACAGGCGGGAGATGGCCGGTTCGGGGCATTGAGCGGTAGGGGCAGACCGGAAGAGCCCCGCGGCTTACAGCCGGATATGGAATTTCCCCTGCGGGTGTTGGTACGTTGCTGGCGGGCTACTTGGCGTCCGGCTGGGCCGATTGTGTGCGCAGGGCCGTGATCTCGGCCGTGAGGCGTGCAACTTCATCCGTAGTCGGGCGGTCCCGGCAGCCCGTGCCCGTGCCCGAGGCCAGCTGTCCCATCGCGCAGTGCCCCTCGCGCATGGGCCTGATGCAGAAGAAATACGATGCTGCCAAGGAGAGAAGCAACACCACGAGGGCGGTGACGGTGCCCGTCACCGGGTTCCCTTATCAGCGGCGCTGCCTTCATCGGCGAGATTCCGACCCGCGCGCAGCCTGTCAAGATCGGCGCGCAGCTGCGCGAGCTCAGCCGCAGACGCTTCCGTGGGGGCGGCTTCTGCTGACGTTTTCTTGCCCGAACGCATCATCAGCCACATCATCGCACCCATGCCTAGGGGACAAGCCAAAACTGCCATTCCATAGAAAATCTGTTCCATTATTGCGCGCTCCTCGTGTCAGCGATCGGTGAAGACGATTGCTGCTCGGCCCGGTCCCTGTATTAGCCAGGAACCGACGGGTCGACGGTCCTCCGTAACGGGCATGAGGACAATCACCTAATATCTACTAAGGTAGATAGTAGTACATGCCTGGTGCGGTCGACGAGAGCCCGGGCCGCCACAATGCCAGTCGCGCCCATGTTGGGCCTATAAGGGCCGTCCAGCACGGCCAGTCGCCGCCTGTACTCTTCGTCATCAATCTCGCCCGCCGCGAAGCGCCGGCGCAGAATCTCCCAGGCCTCCTGCCCGCCGCGCGGAACCCCACCCGGCATGGCGGGACCTCGCCGGACGAGCCAAGCGACCAGCAGTCCTGCGGACGCCAAGGCGGCGAGGACCAATATCAGGGCCAGAAGGGCCCAGATGAGGGACCAGCCACCCATCATGGAGCTTCCGCTCCAGCCGCCCATCATGCCGTCGCCGTAACCCATCATGCCCATCACCCTCTCTAGTGCTACACGTTCGCATAGTAATACTATGCCCGATAGTAGCCAGGGAAAAGCAGTCATTACACCTCGCGCTGGTAGGTTCCGCCGCTGCGCGCATCAGTGTTTGGGCCGGCGACTTTGCGGATGTGCCGCCTGATGAACGGGACCGCTCCGCTAACCCGTTGATACCCAGCGCCACCAGGAGGAATGGGATTCCGAGGCCGATGCAGTAGGCGAAGGCGAGCAGGGCTCCCTGCCATGCCGAGTCGGTGGCAGTACTCAGCGCAAGAACGGCACTGAGCGTGGGGCCAATACACGGGGTCCAGGCCAGGCCGAAAACAACGCCCAGAAAAGGGGCGCCGGCAATCCCGGATGAGGGTTTCCATGGGCCGTTTCACCGCCCCCTGCAGGAAAGGGAAGCGGCCGACGAGCACAAGGCCCATCATGATAACCACGAGGCGAGGCGTCCGTCCGGCTTGGGTTGCCAGGAAGACGCGCCCTACGTGATGTGTCCAGATTCCGGCGATCCCGGACCGACAGTCCCAACAGAATCTTCCCCGAACCCGAAACCTATCAGCACCGCCTGATACCGCCGACGGCCGTGCCTCCGATGGAAGGGCGATGCCCAATGGTGGCTGCGAACAGCCTCGGCCAAACAGGACGATATACTAAGTAGGATAGTACTTCGTAGCGATGTTGCAAGCCGCCGTCGCCCGGCTTCCTGCCTCAGCACGCCCGCCTTTGCATCCGGACGCTGAAAAGGCCCCGACGTCGCCGTGCAGGGCAGCGCCGGGCTCTGGGTAAGCGCGGAACGGTACCAGTAGAGGGGAGGGGACGGCACAGTTGGACCTTGTCGATATTGTGGTCCCCGGCGACCGAAGAAGCTCCATCAGGCCCAGGGCGCCGACGCCCTATGCGGGAACCGTTCCGCAGTTCCGGCCATGCGCCGTCTTTATGCAAGAACAATCTACTTCCAGGAGCCTTCATGCCATCCCCGGCCCGTTTACGCACCATCCGATCCGCCGGCATCCCTGCGGCGACCGCAGCATTGCTGCTGGCGCTGTCCGCCTGTGCCGCGCCGGCCCCCAGCGAATCATCGTCCTCTACACCGGCTGAGGACTACCCGTCCGCCCACATCCACGGCATCGCCGTGGACGAACCGGCGGGCAAGATCATGATCGCCACTCACGACGGCCTCTTCGACGTCACCACAACGCCGGCCGTCAAGCTCAGCCCGACCATCGACCTGATGGGCTTCTCACCCTCTGAAGATTGGGGGATCTTCTACGCCTCCGGTCATCCTGGCAAGGGCTCGACCCTTCCGGATCCAGTGGGCCTGATCCGGTCCGATGACGGGGGCAAGACCTGGGAGCAGCTCTCGCGCCAAGGTGAGTCCGACTTCCACGCCATGACCATGACCAGCAGTGGCATCGTAGCCTTTGACGGAGTTCTCCGCACCAGCCCGGACGGGAAAACCTGGAACACGTCCACGGCCAGGTTTCAGCCGGCCGTACTGGCAGGCCACCCCGGCAGCGACACGGTCCTGGCCACCACAGAGCAAGGACCGCAGCGGTCCACCGACGGCGGCAAGACATGGCAACTCGTGCCATCGGCCCCGCTTATCCAGTTCGCCGCCTTCGCCAACAACGCCGATGCGATCGGCATCGAACCCTCCGGAGTAGTCCACCACTCCGGAGATGGCGGCATGACGTGGACCCGTAAAGGCGTTGTAGGCGGGGAGGTCCAGGCCATCACCACGACCAAGGCGGCCGACGGTCAGCTGAACATCTGGGCCGCCACGGGGGAGGGCGTCCTGGTCTCCAAGGACGGCGGAGCCAATTTCGCCATGCACAACCCGTCCTGACGCCATGACTCCCTCGGGTTCTTATGGGCTTGCTTCCTAACTGACTGGCCCCAGAATCAAGGTGCAGAGCTGTTCGCCATCCATTTCGAAGCGGTGCTGAGTGGGCCGCCGGGGGTCGCCCTGGGCGAGTTGTTTAATCAGCGGAAGCGGCGGAGGCCATGCCTTCGGTGACCTGGTCGACGTCGTTCGTCATGGCTGTTGTCCCTTCGGCTTCTCGGCTGTGAGATTTCGGGATCAGGAGGCGCAGCAGGAAAGCCGGGAGACGTCAGTGGTGAATGACTGGGCTGCGATTTTGATGCCTTCGGCAATGGTCAGGTAGGGGCTCCACAGGTTCGCGACCTGTTCGACGGTCATGCCGGCTTCGAGGATGTACACACCGGCCGCGGCCAGGTCTCCGGCTTCCTTGCCGACCGCGGTGATGCCCACGATTCTCCGGGTGTCAGCGTCGGCGACGATTTTGATGAACCCGCGGGTGTCGCGGTTCACGAGGGCGCGGGGAACGTACTCAAGCGGCAGGGTCCTGCATTCGCAGCGAATGCCGGCGTCCCGGGCTTCCCTGTCGGTCATGCCGACCGCTGCCAGGGCCGGGGTGGTGAACGCGACACGGGGGAGGTGCCGGTAGTCGACCTCGCTCCCGGCGTCGTTGAACGCGTTTTCGACCATGATGGAGCCGTGGGCGGCGGCGACGTAGACGAATTCGCGGTGCCCGGTGACATCGCCGGCGGCCCAGATCCTGGGGTTGGAGCTGACGAGCGTGTTCTGCACCAGGATCTCTCCGTGGTCTCCGGTTTTGACGCCGACAGTGTCCAGGTTCAGGCCCTTGGTGACGGCGCGGCGTCCGGTGGCGACCAGCAGCTGTGAGGCACGGAATTCTTCCTGGCCTCCGGCGACCGTCGCGGTGGCGATGACTTCTGCCGTGTCGGGGTCCGTGCGGACGGAGGTCACGGCGGCTCGCCGGACCACGCGGATGCCCTCGTCGGCAAAGACGCCCATCAGGGACTTGGAAGCGTCGGGTTCCTCTGCGGACGCGAGGCGGGACCGGACCAGCACGGTCACCTTGGAGCCGAGGCGGGCGAAGAGCTGCGCTTGTTCCAGTGCGACGTATCCGCCGCCGAAAATGAGCAGGGATTCCGGTACCTCCTCCAGTTCCATGGCTGTGGTCAAGGTGAGGTAGTCCGTGTCCTGCAGGCCCTCTATCGGCGGCGCCCAGGGGGTGGATCCGGTGGCCACGAGGTAGTGGGCGGCACGGACTCCGCTGCGGGGACCGTCGGGGCCGGTGATTTCCAGGACCGGTTCCTCCGGGGTGCCGGCGAATGTGGCGCTGCCCTCCAGCAGTTCCCACCCGTACTCCCCGATCAGGTCCACGTATTTGTCCGAGCGCATGGTTTCTACCAGGGATCGTTTGCCGTTGATCAGCTCCCTCATGTCCACAGGCTCCGCCGCGGTGCTGATCCCGGGAAACCGGGCGCTCCCGTCCAGTGCCACATGACGCGCTTCGGCGGCGGCCAGCAGGGCCTTGGAGGGAACACATCCGGTGTTCACGCAGGTTCCGCCGACGGTGGAACGCTCCATCATCACGACACGCTTACCGAGGTTGGTGGCCCGGATGGCGGCGGCAAAGGCACCGCCATCCGGAGCCGATCACTGCCAGATCAAAATCGAACGCTGCTGCTTCAGACATGAACCCTTCCGAAAAGTTGGTATGGAGGCGAGCCGCGAATAGGGGTCGTGGCACTGCCCAGTGTTTGGCTATGTTCCAGTCTGCACCTTGACCTGTATGGGAAGGGCAAGAGGGCCTGACGGGTTATTTCCGACGATCGTGTGTCCGTTTTCGGGGTGAGATTTGCTCGAATGTTCTTGGCGCCGGGGCTCAGCCCTGAACTGCGCCGGTGCAGAGGGCCCGGTTCGGGGATCTGGGGCCTTGGCGCTATTTCTTGATGAAGGTCGCGAGGGCGTACGTCACTGCTTCTGTCCAGGGAGAGCTGTTTGCCCCGGAGGTTGCGGTGACGGTGGCCGCCTTCCTTGGAAGGTCTTCGCCGGGCGTCGCCCCGGCTCTGGCCATGGCGACGCCGCCCTGTGGTGGGGGATCATCAGATCGGTGAACAGCTGGCCCGCTTCAACATCGGTGGGCCGAAGCGGCGCCTGCATTTGTTCCGGGTCCGGGGAGTCGATCAGTTCCCGTGTGCGCTGAAGGCCGGAATGCCAGCCTCATGTGCCGGATCCTTGACCCCGCGCCGGATCAGCCACCGGACGGCCGGGTAGGCGGTGGCGAATCCGAGGATGTTTCCAATCCCCATAAGGAACAGGAAGGTCACGTCGGTGGGTGCGGGCATGAACATCCCGAAGTGCAGGAGGATCATCCAGCCGCCCATTCCGATGTCAAAGGCCAGTACTGTCACCGTGGCCGCCAGGAAGGCAGTACTTGTGCCCTTCTTGGCTTGAGGCCCGCCGCCCCAGACAGGGGATGCAAAACGCTCGAAGAAGAACAGGATCGCGATCGCAAGTAGGGCGATCACGATGATCAGCACCCACAGTTTGATTCCGGCGATGGTAAGGCCGCTGGCGATCACCAGGGGAACACCAATGACGTGCGCCACTGTGGCCGCTGCCCCGCCGGGAGTTCCGGCTGTCACCGCCTTGGAGGAGAGGCTTTGTTCCGGCAGCGGGCCCTTCTCCTGCTGCCACTTAGGGCTTCCTGCCCGGCCCAGCCGGTAGTAGGCCCACAGAGCGAAGGGCCCAAAGTACAGGGCCGTAATGGGCCACACGATCTCCATCATGCGTTCGCTTTGGCGGTAACGCCGCCCGTAAAAGTCATAGAGAACGACGGCCGCCGACAGGACTCCCACGGCGACATAGATCCAAGCGATGGGGGTCAGCCACTCGGGGATGGCGGATTCCATCGCCTCCATTTCCGGCATATCCGTGCCATCGTTGTGCATGCTCATGCAGGTTCCTTCGCATTAGTGTCGATTTGGACTGCCGCGTCTCGGCATCCGTTCTTCCCGCAGGCAAGGCGCCCCCCTGACCGCAGTGCGAGTGAGGAGATGAGGCCTTGTCCTGAACTACTATCCTTCATAGTAGGACGTTAGTACTATCCTACATAGGAGAACGAAGCCCCTGAAATTCCCGGGTGTGCCCGTTACTTCATCGACGGCGTCTGTGATGGCATCCGGCACCAGGGGAGCGAGCCGACCCCGGCGCAACACCTCTTCGCCCTGCAGATCGAATTCGTCCTAGCCAACGTGCTCGGAGGAAAAGATCCAAAGCCGAAGGTCCGGCCGGCCGTGTCATCTACGTGCAGGTTGCCCGTGATGCACGGGCGCTCCTGTCAGCCGTCGACACCGCCAGAGCAGACAGCGCCGGGTTCGGGGGCATCGGCGCTTTGCCGGTACTTCTTAATGAAGGTGGCGATGCGTTCATCGCTGCTTGTGTCCACCGAGAGCTGCTGACCCCATGCGGTTGCGGTAATGGGCGAGGTCTGATCGGTAACCGGACTAAGCAGGAGGTAGTCCTGGGCTCCGGCCAGTGACGCGAGTTCAGCAACCTGTTCCTGGGGGAGGTCCGGCCGGTAGGAAAGCCACACGGCTCCATGTTCAAGTGAATGCACTGCTCGGGTCGGTTCGACCGGGGCGGTGTAGACGTCGCAGTTCGTCCAAACGGGTGCGTGATCACCGCCCGTCGGCGGGTTCCTGGGGTAGCTAACGGCCCCGCTGATGTGGTTCCTGGATTGATCGGGGAACTCCTGCACGCCTTCAATTGGCCGGGCGGCCTCAGCCTTGACGGTCTCCTGTTTCTGGACCTCACCGATAACGACGAAGGCCGTGGCCCCGACGATGGAGGTGACGATGACGCCGCCGGTACCGTAAATCCACCAGGCTTTGCGCCGATCGGCCGCGCGTTGTTTGCTCCGCATCGCCTCGACCAGAGCTTTACGTTCCTCCGCGCTCATTCTCGATGATGGCATCTTTGTCCTCGCTTTCGTCAGTGCGGTCAGAGGCTGCGGCGCAGCTCTTGAAGAGTTGTGATTTCTGCGGCCTGGGCATCCATGATCAGGGCCGCGAAATCCCGTACCGTCGCGGTCTCTGCCAGACGTACTGCGGCAGAGGCCATGGCGACGCCGCCCTGGTGGTGGCGGATCATCAGGTCGGTGAACAGTCTGTCAGCGTCAGCGCCGGAGGACTGACGCAGCGCCTGCATCTGCTCAGGGGTGGCCATGCCCTCCATCACGCCGTTGCCACCGCCCAAGCCACTTTGTGAGGCATGCGGGGACGTGCTTCCGTGACCGCCAGCCCCTGATTCCATCCAGCCCATGGGCGGGATCGCGCGTGCCTGCGACAGCCCCCAGCCCTGCAGCCAGGCGTACATCTGCCCCTTCTGGTGCTGCTGGCTGGTTGCAACGTCATAAGCGACAGCCCTGATCTCCTGATTACTGGACTTATCGCGGATCAGCAGGGCCATCTCAACGGCCTGCGCGTGATGTTCCTGCATGTCCCGGGCAAAGCCGGCGTCCACGCCCGTATCCGGCACAGGCCGCGGTGTGGCGGACGACCAACCTATACCAAAGAAAATCAGAGCGGTGAGGATAACAACGGCAACGGAGCCAAACCACAGATACCCGGCCCGGGGCCGGGGGATGCCCGGTTCGGCGCCCTCCGGCGGCACTGCGGATAGAAGCGGCATTAAAATCCTTCGGGTATCAACGTCCGCTAAGACGTTCCTCATACAGTTCAAGCCGGCAGCGCATCCGGACATGTCGGCAAATTCTGAAGGCCCGACACCCGCCCTTTGGGGGGAAGGGTAGGTGCCGAACATCAAGTACTATACAACCTAGTAGGGGCGTGACGTTCATTCTGGGCCTTTTAGGCAACGACGAGGGCCGGGCGGCCCGTCGGCCTGGCAGGTAGCGGCGATTGTGACGAGCACCCTGCCTTCTAAACATCGGCGCCGTGAACCGAGCCCCGGCTACACAGTTCTGACTTCCTAAATTTGGGGAGAAAACGCCATCAAGTGCCGCTAGGAAACAGCCCCTTTTGGAGGCACTCCCCCACCTATTCCAAAGAGCCGATAATGTAGGTTATGTAAAGTTGAACCGTGATCTCATCAGATGAATCATTCAGGCCCCTCTCCCGAGGAGTTCCGCGTCAGGCGTTCGAGGCCCCGTTGTGCCGCAACGTGCAGGGGTTTTGTCCGAGTCCAGTCGATGTTCCCATCCATACCTGCAAGAAATGAAGGACAATCCGGAATCCTCCAAGGCCAGCGACCTGTCGACTGCGGCGACCCCAAGAGCGTGTCCGCCACGGATCCGCCTGCCACGTCAGTCTAAAAAATCAGGGGGGGTCGGAGCTGTGACCCCCTCATCCCGCCCCAAAGGTTGACACTTGCCGATAGTTTCATAACTGTTAGCGTATTGACACTACCCGTTAGACACGGAACCATTAGCGTATGGATGTAATGCGAGATATAACGGTGGCCGAGGCTGCAGACCGGCTCGGCCGCAGCACGATGTCGATCCACCGTCTGATCCACTCAGGCCAGCTGACAACCACCGGGTCGGTGGGTAAAGCCCTGTTGATAGACCGGTCATCCGTTGAGCGTCTGGCCGCCACCGGTACCCGGCCCGGCCGGGCGTGGACGGCGAAGACAGCGTGGGCCGCCATGGCCCTGCTCTCCGGCCAGAACCCCACCTGGGTCTCCTCCTCCGAAAAGTCCCGCCTGAAGAGCCGGCTCCGCGAGCTTGACGCCGACGCCGTCTGTGTCCTGGCCCGGAACAAGGATAAGACCATCCGCTTCCGGGCCACCCAGGACGGACTGGCCGCGCTGAACAGCCACCTGATCGCCAGCGGCGCCTCCGCCATGCGGGACGAAACCACCGCTGACACCTTCGGCATGTCCGGCGGCGGCGGGATCGCCGAAGGTTACGTCATGGCCGGTGACGCGGCCGCGCTGGCCAATGCCTTCGGCCTGGTCGAAGACCCCGACGGCAACGCCATCATCCACGAGGTCGAGCTGGCCGAGCCTTTCATCGAAGGCCGGGCGCCGGTCGCCGCGGTCGCGGTGGATCTGATGGGATCCCTGGCCACCCGCGAACGCAGCGCCGGCCGACGCGTCATCGATGAGCTCCTCCATGTCTGAGCCGGCCATGGCCGAGGTGGCCACCGCCGACGGCCGCGAAATCTGGGACGTCCCGGTGCCCCCGGGCGGCTGGGGAACCCCGTGGCCGCAGTGCGTCGAACTGGCTAGGGCGCTGCCCTCAACCCAGTGGACACTGGTCGGCGGCCTTATGGTGCAGCTGCATGCGGCCGCGGCCGGCATGGCCGTTTCCCGGCCAACGGCTGACGTCGACATCGTGCTGCACATCGAGACAGGGGCGGCTACGACGGCGGCCGTGATGGCAGTCCTGTCCGGGCTGGGCTACACGCTTGAAAAGTCCATCTCGGATGACGCCCCGGCCCACCGGTTCGTCCGCGGCAAGCAGCAGATCGACGTTATGATCGCCGACCACCTTACCCCGGCCAAGGTTCCCAGGATCGGGGGACGCAAGCCGTTCCAGGTCGCCGGCGGCACTCAGGCCCTGCAGCGGACCGTGAACTGCCGGATGACAGCCGACGATGACGGGCCGGTGCTCATCAGCATCCCGAATGCCCTCGGCGCGCTGGTCCTCAAAGGGGCCGCCTACCGCGAAGACTCCCGCGACAAGGACCGGCACCTCGATGACGCCGTCGTCCTGTGTGCCACCATCAAGTCCCCTCTGGCCGCGGCGGCCCTGATGAAGGGCAGCGACAAGTCACGCATCCTGACGCTGCACAAGGAGCTCGCCGATCCCGGGCACCGGTCCTGGCAACTGCTGGATTCAGCGGACCGGACTACCGCGATGGATGCGCTCCGGATTCTGGCCGGCAACCACAGCCTCCCGCCGGCCAACCGGCTCAAGCTCGGCTGAGACACGCCGTCGCGGCGGAGGCGGCCACGGCGGCCGGGGCCATCCCGACGACGACGACCACGGCGGCGGCGGCCGTTGTGTGGTAGGTCCTGTTCAAAGGAACCAGGAGATCGCTTTCAGTTATCCCCCAGCATCGACTCGTGCAGTGGCTGGAGGTCGGACAAGTACCTTGGCCCGCAACGATTCGAGAGCGGAAGGACTCAGATGCCGACAACCCCCACATTGAAGACCCGTCTCGGCGTGGGAGCAGCAGCGGTTCTGGCCGCCGGCACCATGGCCGCCGCGGCCTTCAGTGCCGCCTCAGCATCCACGACGTCCCCCGCCCCGTCGGCAGCTTCGACAGCTGCCCCCTCTGCCCGCAGCCAAGACGAGCGCCCACGCCGGCCTCCACGGCCTCGGCTCTTCCTGTAGATCAAGGCCTACAGCCAGCAGGCAGCCGGTGACCGCACCACGAGGACAGTAACCGCCCTGCAGAAAAGTTCTGGACGATTTCACCGTATCCCTGGTGCAGCTCTAAGTGAGAATTGCCCCTCATATGCCGGACCTCACCAAGGGAACCCAACGAAGAAAGGCACGTGTCCCCGTACGCCCGCTGATCCACTCCCCCGGTCGGAAGGCCTGGCTTAACCGGCTATTTCCCCTGAGGAGGTTGCCGCTGGAGCGGGTACCGGGAGGGGCTGGGCTAGCTTTCACACTCGATGCAGTACGGGTGGCCGTTCTTTTCGCGTGTGAGCTGGGAACGGTGCCGGACCAGGAAGCATGAGTAGCAGGTGAACTCGTCCTCGGCCTGGGGAATCACCTGAACGATCAGTTCCTCGGCGACGAACTCTCCGCCGGGGGTTATGGCGTCATCCAGCGCGTCGGCCTCGTCGAGATCGCGGACGACGCTTCTGGCATCCGGGGCGTTGGCGGATTGCAGCGCCTCGAGGGAGCGCTCCTGTGATTCCTTGATGTCGGAACGTACTTCGTCGTAATCGGTTGCCACTGCGGTGATTCTCTTCTCTAACGTTCTTACCGGACGGAAATGCAACCTACACCATTGGACCGGGATTCCCCTCGCGAGGACCGGCGGGCGCCGTCCGAGAGCCCGACACCTCGACCCGGGTCCTGGCCGGGATGCCCGAGGACCGTGCGTCAGAGCGCTGTTCGGGAGGCCCTGCTGGGCTGCGCGCCGGGCAAACCGCCAGGTCACCTAGTCCTCGGTCCAGTCCAGCGCCGCGGTGAGCCGGTCGGCGTCGGGCAGCTGATCGCGAACGTCTGCGGGCAGGGCGTCGTAGGTGTAGGAGGCCACGGCCATGGGTGAGGTCGCGCGGCCGAGGCTGTAGCGGACGGTGTGGTCGTTCTTGCTGCCGCAGATCAGGATCCCCACTGTGTCTGCGTGGGTTTCGCGGCGGAGCCTGTCGTCGACGAGGGCAATGTAGAAGTTGAGTTTTCCCGCATATTCGGGCTGGAATTTGCCGGTTTTCAGTTCTACTACGTAGTACCGGAGCTGCTCGACGTGAAAGAAGAGGAGGTCGATGTAGAAGTCGTCGCCGCCGACGTCGAAGTGGACTTGCCGCCCGACGAACGCGAACCCGGGGCCCAATTCCCTAAGAGTTTCGGTGATGCGGTCCTGAGAGCCTGCTCGAGGTCCCGTTCTGCGACCTCTCCGGACAGACCAAGGAACTCAAAAGAGTAGGGGTCCTTGGCCACCTGCTGGGCTAGCTCCGAGTCTTGCGCAACAAGCTGTTGCGCAAAGTTCGACGGCGCTGACCCCGTGCGCTCGAGAGTTTTGTTCATGATCATGTTCATCAGGACGTTGCGCGACCAGCCGTATTCGACGGCTTCTGAGGCGTACCAGTCGCGCTTTTCTTGGTCGACAAGCTTGTCCAGCAGCACGGTGACGTGGCCCCACGGCAATTGCGCAACAGGCTGTGGCGCAATTGCACCCCCATTCCAAGCCCGGGCAAACGTCGTCATGTACTGAACGTTCCGGGCGGAGAATCCCTTCATCTCCGGGAACTCCGCCCGAAGGTCGTCAGCCAGCCGTTTGATGACGCCACTCCCCCACCCCTGTTGCTCCTGCTGGGCACTGACATCTTGCCCGATGGACCAGTACAACTCGATCAACTGCGTGTTGACCGTTCGCAGCGCTCTCGTGCGTGCGGCCCGGACCCGGGTCTTGAGCTCTCCGAGCAGGTCGATGTAGCCCGTGTGGAGGGTGAGGTCACGGGCATCAGTCATAGGTTCGATCCTATCGAGCCGGCCAGGTTGGAAGGGCATCTCCAGCTG
>Ga0308160_10001282_pt1 | contig 36605 bp, 50 predicted proteins | sample PhyFR1_FD_201036 | JGI IMG/M metagenome (GOLD analysis project Ga0308160, IMG submission 201036) | Phyllosphere microbial communities from UC Gill Tract Community Farm, Albany, California, United States - DLSLF.R1 | ecosystem: Host-associated > Plants > Phyllosphere > Unclassified | place: USA... | reverse complement strand
CCTCCGTCCCCTCTTCTCACCCTCCTACCTTTCTGTCCAAAGACGCTCTCGCCAGCGCAGCCATGATCGGATCCCACCGCGTCCTCGTCGCCTCGCTCTGTGTGTTCTCTCCCTCATCTTGCACCCCCATCTGCGCCTGCCCGGCTCTATCCGCGCCGAGCCGAGCTCGCTCTCCCCCCTGCCAACGACGGAACGTGCGCCAGTCCGAAGGCGGCCGTTCTCAAGACTGACCTTGTACACGACACCCTTCCTTTTCCCAACTTCGACAGTTCTGCCGGCTGGCATCGAGTTCGACGCCGCCCCGCCGTCGTCGCCGGCGCTCTCGAGCCACGGAGCCGAGCATCCCGAGGTCATTGGCGAGGACGAGGAGCTCGTTCTGCCTTGTGCCGCTGCCGCCCCCGTCGTCCGGGCTGGGCTCGATGGCGGTCGGCCGACGCTCGAGCGCGCCCTGACCGACCGGGGCTCACTTGCGAACGGAGGAGGCCAGACGCCTGGCCTGCACGGCGCGCCCCCGACCAAGGGTCTCTCCATCATTGACGATCTCCAGGTGCGGCCGACCTCTGTCAACCTCCTTAAGGAAGACTTTGCCAAGGCTGACCCCTTCCCCATCCTCCTCCTCCTTTCAGGCCCATGTCAACAAGTCGCCTGCCGCCACGCCCCGGCACGAGCCCGCGACCAACCCATTCTTCCCGAGCGGACCCGCCTCGGGCAACGGCCAGGGCCAGGCGGCGCAGCCGGCCGGCGGCGTCACCGGCGCCATCGCCAACGTCGCGACGGCCGCTGCTCGTGCGCTCAACCTGCCTGCGCCGACCATGACGCGGGCCAAGTCGACCCGGGGCATCCCGAGCGAGATGTCGCTGCCGAGCTCGCCCGCCAGCGGCCACTCGGGCGCGACGAGCCCCCGCCAGCCGCCGAGTCGGCCGACGGTCGAGACGGCCGCAAGCAAGCATGCCCACCCGATCGTCGACCGCTCGGCCGGTAAGGGCATGGGTGCCGGTGGTCAGCACCCGCTCTCGGCGACTTCGACGGCCGCCGCTACCGCCGCCGAGGTCGAGGAGCCCGGGTCGCCCGTCCTCGGCACGTCGACCCCGCGCCGACTCTCGGGCACCTCGCCCGTCATCCCCGGCTCGCCGTCGTTCGCGACCGGCCCGAGCGCGGCCAACGCCGCCGGAGGTGCGGGCTCGCTCGGCCGGTCGGCCTCGCGCTCGTCGTCGCGCCGGCGGTCGACCTCGCAGCAGACGTTCTCGCAGGCCCAGCGCGAGGCGCTCAAGACGGTCAACCAGTTCCACCTCGCCAACAACCCTCAGGGCAACATCGGCCTCCAGAATGCACTCAACGCGATCGAGGAGGAGACGAAAGGCATCGTCTGGATCGGCGCCCTCGGCGACCGGACTGACAACTTTGACGACAGCCTCCGGGCCGAGATTGACGACCGCCTCTGGAAGGGTGTCGGCCCGGCCAAGCCTGACGCGGTCGAGCGCCGGGCCCGGGCCGTCTGGGTCGAGGACAAGGTCTTTGAGGGAAGCTGTGCGTTCTCCTTTCGCGATGAGGCTTTAGGCACCTCGTGCCTCATCCGGCTGACGCCCTCCCTTCTCGTGGCGATCTTGCCAGACGACGTCTTCTGCAAGCAGATCCTTTGGCCGACCTTCCACTACTCGACCGTCCGTAAGGACGAGACGACCAACTGGGACGACTACGTCAAGGTCAACCAGGCCTTTGCCGACCGGCTCGTCGAGACCGTCAGTGCCACCCCCCCCCCCCCCCGGGTGCTCATTCGCATCGCTCTGTCTGACCGAACGGACCCACCCCTGCTGCCCGCCAGTACGAAGAGGGCGACATCATCTTTGTCAACGACTACCACCTCCTGCTCGTCCCGCAGATGGTCCGGTCCAAGCTGCCCAAGGCCATCATCGGCTTCTTCCTCCACATCGCCTTCCCTTCGTCCGAGATCTTCCGCTGCCTCGCCCTGCGCGAGGAGCTCCTCCAGGGCATGCTCGGCGCCAACCTGATCGGCTTCCAGACGTACAACGTGCGTCGCGCTTCCGCCGTCGTCGTCAAAGGAGACGCGAGCTCCTGAGAGAGACTGACGCCAGACCACCGACGCGCCCGACAGTTCTCGCGGCACTTCCGCCAGACGGTTTCGCGCGTGCTCCAATCGGTCGAGGCGACGCCCAAGGGCATCCAGATGGGCGAGAACTTTGTCGATGTCGAGGTCTTTGGCATCGGCATCGACGTCGAGTCGCTCGACTACCGCCGGAGCGCGCCCGAGGTCGACGAGTGGGCGACTTCCCTTCGCGAGCGCTACGGCGACACCAAGCTCATTGTTGCCCGCGACAAGCTCGATGAGGTCAAGGTGCGACGCAGCCTTGAGTCCTTCGTGGGTTCCCGATCGGTCCGGGCTGCCTTGCTGACTCTGTCTGAGAGGTCCTGTCCCGCCGCCTGCTCTCCAGGGCCTCAAGCACAAGCTGCTCAGCTTTGAGCGCTTCCTCCAGATGTTCCCCGCCTGGCGCGGCAAGGTGGTCCTCATCCAGGTCGCGCTCGCGACGACCGAGACCAACGAGGCCCAGGAGAACATCTCGGACCTCGTCACCCGCATCAACTCGCGCTTCTCGAGCCTGACGTACCAGCCGGTCGTGCTGCTCCACACCGAGCCGCCGACCTTCAGCCAGTACCTCGGCTTGATGACGGCCGCCGACGCCTTCATCAACACGAGTCTGCGCGAGGGCATGAACCTGACCTCGCACGAGTTCATTCGCTGCCGTACGTCTCTCTCCTTTGTCGGCCGAAGTCCGCGTCTGTGCCTCGCCGCAGCTGCTCACCCACGTCTTCCTCTCGTCCGCGTCACTCGTGCTGCAGAGGAGGGCAAGCACGGCGCGATGATCCTGTCCGAGTTCACCGGCTCGTACAGCCACTCGTCGTTCCAGTCGTGCCTCCCGGTCAACCCGGTGAGCGCCAGGCCTCCATCATGACACATCCTCCCGCCAGCCGATCGCTGACGCGACGACCTTCCTCCGCCCGCCCCTGTCCAGTACGACTACACCCAGGTTGCGCGCGCGATCAACCAGGGCCTCGAGATGTCGTCCGACGAGCTGACGACGCGGTGGAAGGACCTCAACGCCCACGTCGTCGACCACACCGCCCAGGCCTGGGCCAAGAGTGCGTCCTCTCTGTGCTGCAACATCCTCTTGCTTGCGCCGCTTCCTTCCTGAAGACGCGACCTGCTCCCTGCAGAATTCCTCGCCCACTGCGAGCGCGCCCACGCCGGCCAGCTCAGCCGGACTCCGGGCGACATCCCGCACCTCCAGCTCGACTCGTTCCAGAAGGACTTCCTCGCCGGCCAGAAGCGGCTGCTGCTCGTCGACTTTGAGGGCCTCCTTTGGAACATCGACCCTCGCGTCACCCACGCCGAGGGCTTTACGCCCCCCGCCGACCTGATCGAGCTCCTCAACGACCTGACCAAGGACGTCGCGACGACCGTCTATCTCCTCTCGGGCTGGAGCAAGCCCGACCTCGACAAGATCGCCTCGCAGGTGCCTCGGCTCGGTCTTGTGTACGTCCATCAGTCCGCTCGCCAGCTTGCCGTCGCCATGCTGATTTTCCGTCCCCGTCTTTCTCAGCGCCGAGCACGGCTGTTGGATCAAGCCGGCCGGCGGAAGTGACGAGCGCGCCTGGCAGAACACCGTCAGCGACTTTGACATGAGCTGGCGAGCGCCAGCCCACGACCTGCTCTACTACGTGCGTCTCCCCGAGTCGAGCCAAGCACTTGCCGTCGCAACGCCTAACCGTTGACTGACGTATTTACGTCCTGGCAGTTCTCGGAGCGCACGCCGGGTTCGTACGTCGAGGACCGGGGCTCGTCGATCGTCTGGCGCTTCAGCAACGCCGGCGCGCGCGAGCTCGCCGGCGAGGAGACGCCCGACCACGCCTGGGCCAAGCGCCAGGCGGCGGAGGCTCAGAACCACGTCTCGGACGTCCTCTGCGAGCGCTACAAGCTTCAGATCTACCCGGGTCGGGACGCCTTCCTCCTCTGCCCGCGGCACGTCACCCGGAGCGCGGCCGTCGCGGCCATCCTGCCCGCCGAGCCCTCGTTCGACTCGCTGCCGGCCCACCTGAGCCCGTCGATCGAGCCGGCCTACGATTTCATCGCGACGCTGACGACCGACCAGAAGTGCGTCTCCCATTCCTTCCCTTGGCCTCTCTGACGCTTCGTGATGTGCTGACCCCCCCCCCCCCGGCGGTCCTGTCCCTCGACAGGCTCATCACCGCCCTCAACGCGCTCAAGTCCAAGGCGTCGATCCACACGATCACGGCTGGCAACCGCCACTCGACCGCACGCTGGGTCTGCGACCGCGAGGAGGCTGGCAAGGTCGCCGTCACCCTGCGCGACCTGGTCGACTCGGCCTCCAAGTGATTGCGCCCCCCTTGCTGGCTGCCCATGTCCCTGTATCCTTAGCCTCGCGCGCTTCTCCTCTCCTCCGCTCGGAAAATCGACCCTACACAGATGCGCTCAAGCCTTGATTCCCAAATGTCCCTTTCTCTATGCTTTAGACTTGCGCTCGGCTGCCGATGAGGTCGTACAAGCATCGAACTAGGCACGCCGAGTGGCGACGCGCGCGCCGCGACGGGACGCGCAGGGGCGGGCGAGAAAAGAGGACGACGGCTCGGGCCGACTGACCTTCGCCCGTTCGCCCTCTCCACCCTCATCGCCCCCTCCCCGTCCCTGGCAGTCCTGTGAAGAGCCCAAAGCAGTGCCAGCCCCTGGATTCCTCTGCCTCTCCGCACCTCAAGCTCTGACCCGTCGCCCGACCCTGGAAGGCGCCATGGCCGGTGCGTTTCGATTCCTCCTCCGTCGGGCTCGCCCGCCCCCCCTTGTCGTCGCTCACGGCCGAGGCCGACGATAGCTCTCGGGCCTGCCCGCCTGCCCTTGTTCCCGGCCGCCCCTCCGCCAATCCTCGTCGGCTCCCGGCAGCTGACCCCTCTGCCGCCTCCGACCGATTTGGCAGAACACACCGTCGCCCGGGCCATCTCGGCCTGCGCACGATGCCGGTCGCGCAAGTCCAAGGTGCGTCGTCTCGGCTGCCGCCGCGCTCAGATCGCAGCCGGCCGGCCTGCGCCGTCTGGCGCAAACCCGGCCTTCCCTTGCCCTTGCTGACGCCCTGGTCCTACCTGTCTCTCGCGTCGACAGTGTGACGGTAAACTGCCGGCTTGTGTACGTCGTGAGCCTTGTTCGCATCTTGCCCTTTTCGGCTCGCTGATCAAGCTCCCTTTGTGCGCCTCTCGATGCGACGGTCGTCTCCGGGCAAACAGGGCTCTTGCGTCAAGGTCGGTTCCCCGGTAAAAGTCGCTGTCGGCGCCTGAAGCATGCTGACCGGGTGCACGTCTTCGTTCCTACTAGGCCAAAGTCGAATGTGTCGGCTTTGACGCCGTCTCGAAGAAGAACGTCTCGCGGAGGTCCGTCCTCGTCTCCACCGCCGTCTTCCACCGTTGCAGGGCGCGCGTCGGCCGTCGGCCGGCTCCGCCCCCATCCGAACACCCCGGCTGACGACCCCTCCTTCGATCTGCGCAGCTACCTCTTTGAGCTCGAGCAGGAGATCGTCACGCTTCGCCGCGAGCTGGCCGCTCGGGGCGGGGGCGAGGGCCCGCCGTCTGTCCTGCCAGGGCTTGGCGGCGCGCCGCCCCCGCAGTCGGCCTCGCCTTCCTCGCTTCAGGCCCAGTACTACTCGCAGGAGCCAGGCACGTCCAATCAGTATTCGCAAGGCTACGCGGCAGACGACCTGCCGCAGGGCGCCATCGTCCAGTCGCCCCCCTACCCCAACTTTTACTCGCACCAGCCACCGCCGCCCGACGTCAAGTCGGAGGGCCAGTCGCAGCCGCCGCAGCAACAGCAGCAGCAGCAGCAGCAGCACTCGGCCTACCAGCCGATGATGATCGATCCCTCGCTCCAGCAGAACGGCTACCAGCCCCAGGGCTACAGCCATGCCCGCCAGTCGAGCAGCAACGGCAGCATGACCCCCGGCGCGAGCATGGGCGAGGCCAGCAGCAGCCAGAGCTCGGGCGTCCCCGGTCGCGACATCGGCAGCCTGCTCAACGGTGTCGGCTTTGCCGGCCACGAGAGTGGCGAGCAGAAATTCATGGGCTCCTCGTCGGGCAGTGCGTCCTATACCAGCCCACTCCTTTTGGTCGAGGACGCTCAAAAGCTGACCTTCGCCCCCATCTGGCAGTCTCGCTTGCCCGGATGGTCCTTTCGAGCGTGATGAAGACAGGCCCGGCTGGCGCGACGCATCCAAACTACCAGCCGCCGCCCTCGACCTCCTTCACACCTTCATCGCCGACGAATCATGCCGAGGCCGAGGCGCTTGATGCGCTCGCCCAGCTCGGCCAGCATCCACACCCCGAGTTCACGACGTCGACCGGGGTCGCCGCCTCGAACGGCAGCGGCCAGAGTCTCGACCCTCGCCGCAAGTCGTCGGCCTCGGCAAACAACCTCTCGCCCGGGCCCGACGTCGAGAAGCGCAAGAGGGTCGAGATCCCGGCTCTGCCGCCGCGGGGCGCAATCGAACGCCTGCTCGAGGTCTACAACCAGTACATCCAATTCCAGAACCAGACGCTCCATATGCCGGTCCGTTCGCCTCCTCGCTGCTGATCGCAAACGTGTTGGTCGACTGATTCGCCTTCCTTTGGTCTGCAGAGCTTTCTCAAGCAGCTGAGCCGCGTCCTCGACGAGCCAGAGGAGGCGACCGAGGAGGACCTCTTCTTCGTCCTCATGTTCCTCGGTGCGTTGTCAAGGTTGTTGCTGTCCCTTTCCTCTCGGCAGCTTCGACTGACGTCGCAGTGGCCGTCACCAGCGCTCAGCACGATGGCTCTCTCGCGGACGCTCGACCCGACGAGCGACCTGCGCATGTCGTCCGAGGCCTTCCACGCCGAGGCGATGAAGCACATTGACTGCATCCTCAGCAGCTCCAACCACGTCGGGCTCCAGGGCGTGCTCCTCTGCTGCCAGGTGAGCCGTCTGCTAGGAGGCCTGCGCCTGCCGTGCCCTCTTCGTCTGACGTCGGTCCCCCCACTCCAGTACGCGCTCTTCAACCCCGGCCGGGGCAGCATCTGGTACCTGACGGGCATGGCCATGCGCCAGTGCATCGAGTACGGCTATCATCACGAAGTTCTTCAGCACTCGATGAATGCGAGCCCGCTCGAGATCGACATGAAGCGCCGCCTCTTCTGGACGACGTACAAGGTGCGCCTCTGCGTGCCTCTGCCACGCGTCTTGCTCCCACAAAGCTGACCACAACCCTACCGCCCCTCAATCAGCTTGATCGCCAGCTGTGCTTCAACCTGGGCCGGCCGCCGATGATCAGCGACGAGTTTATCAACACGCCCTATCCCTCGCTGCTCGACGACTCGCTCATCACCGAGACCTCCCTCGGGCCCGGCGAGCCGTTTGCCGGCAAGATGGTCTCGCGGTGCGCACCCCTCCCCCCCCCCTCTCTGCCATTCGGTGTGCGATCGCTGTCGAGCGATCGGCTGACGACAGCATCCCTTACACCCCGCTCCCAGGCACGTCATCGTCATCCGCCAGATCCAGTCCGACATCCAGCGCCGGCTGCATCGTGTCAGTCCCGGCGACAAGCGTGACCTCCAGGGCATGCCAGAGCAAGCTTGGTTCGACAACATGTGCGTCTCTCTCAGCCGGCCTCTCCTGCCTGGGCGAGTACGTCCTGACCCCCGGTCCTTCCCCTCGCAGGCTCGAGAAGCTCAAGGACTGGCTGGCAAGCGTGCCCGGGGCCGAGTCGAGCTTTACGAGCGCCGAGATGTGGGCCGTCATGTTCCACAACAGCGTCCTGCTCCTGTTCCGGCCGTCGCCGGCGTGCCCCCGGCCAACCCGAGCCGCCCTCTCGGCCTGCCTACGCTCGTCGAGCTACCTGATCCGCATCGTCCGGCGCATGTACCAGGCCAACAAGATGAACTACCTGTGGCTCGGCGCCCACACGCTCTTCATGGCCGGCATCACCTACCTCTACAGCCTGTGGAACGTTGCCCTCGGCAACATCGACGACCCGCCCTCACTCACAGAGAGCATGATGGATATCCAGTCGTGCTCGTCGGTCCTCCAGGCGTTGTCGTGTGCGTGCCCCCTTGCGTCTGCCGGCCCGGTTGGCTCCCCCCCGCGCAACGTCCCGTATGCTGACACCTTGCTCTCGCATCCTCCCAGTCAACGTCTCGTCGTCGGCCGCCTGCCGCGAGACGTTTGAGGTCCTGTCGACGGCCGTCCTGCGCCGCCTGACGGACGAGTCGGTCCAGGGCGCGCAGGGTCAGAATGCCGTCGGCGCTGGCGAGGGCGACGGCGACAACCCGATGCTCGGCGAGAACCTCGATCAGCAGCCCAATGCGCCCTCGCCCTTTGGCGGCCTCAGCCAGTCGGTCCAGCAGGAGGCGATCGACCACGCGACGCCCGCCGCGCCGCTTCCGTCCGACCTCCAGGGGCTCGACGACCTCTTCCTCTACCCGCTCGGCACGACGATGCTCGGCGAGGCCCACCCGACGGGCGACCCGTTCGGCCTCGGCTCGCAGGCGGCTGGCGGCGACGGTGCTTCGCGCTTCGACCACGGCCTCTTCGAGTCGCTCATCAACTCGCCCCGACCCGGCTCGCCTCACAACGCTTGAGATCCATCCTCATCTCCACTCTCTCTCCGTCCCGGAACCCTCTCAACCCTCTCCTGTCCTCGCCGTCTCGATGTCGTCCGCCCGAGCCACGCCAAAAGGCCCCTCCGCCCACTTCCGATCCCAGCCCGCCCGCCCCTTGCACATGCCCCCTTCCCTCTTCTCCTCCTTACCTTCTGCTCGCCCCTTTCCGCCTATGATGACCCGTCACGCTTCCACAGCCTGCGGCGAAGCCAGCCGAGATCAGAGACGAGAGATGCATTTCGATCTAGCAGAGGGGTGCTGACTCCGGGCGGATCGGCAGGAGGGCGGGGAAAGGAACACGGGAGTTGGGGTGAAGATCGGGAGAGACGAGAAAGCTGGGAGGGACGATGCAAGAGGAGCCCGCGCTCAGCGCGAGGGCTGCGGCGGCTGGTGATAGCTCGGCGGTAGATTGAAGAGAGCAGGCACTCGGCCGGGGGGCGAGAGCAGGCTGCCGCCGAGAGAAGGCGGCTGCTGTTGCTGCTGATGCGGCTGCTGCTGCTTGGCGCTGAAAGAGCCGAAAGGGTCGGGCCGGCCGCCAGATTGCAGCGCGCTGCTGCCGTAGGACGGGATCGACGGCGTCCCCCAGGTCGCGCTGCTGTTGATGCTGACCGGCGGCGGCGGGGCCGACGACCAGATGCCCGAGATGGTCCCAGGCGCGAGCGCGGCCGCGGCCGGCTGGGGCGACGTCCCAAAGGGCGACGATCCGGCACCGGCGCCGCCATTGCCACCGCCGAGGGCGCTGGACCCGGGCGGCGAGGGCGCGCCCCAAGGCGAGGCTGCCGAGAGACCGCCACCGTTGCCGACCGAGCTCCCCGGCGCGGGGCCGCCCCAAATCGGGGCGGCGACGTGCTGCGATGGCCGCCGGGGGACGATCTCGTCGTCGGGGCTTAGTGCCGACGAGCCAAAGACGTTGTCGGGCGACGGCGAGCGCTGGCTGCCGAGGGTCGCGCTCGAGGCCGACGGGATCGAGGGCAGCTCGTCGAGGACGTCGAGCCCGCCGTGCTGGTCGACGCTCGGCCGGCCGATTGGCCCAGGACGCTGGATCGCCCGGAAGTCCGAGTTGATCGACGAAGGGCCCGAGAACGAGTTGGGACCGGTCGGGAGCGAGCCGACCGACGGCCCGGCGACTGAGTCGGCGTTCTGCGACGGCTGCCGGCTGTGGCTGGCCATCGACATCGGACCCGACGAGTAAGGGTCGTGCGAGGACGAAGCCATCGCCATCCGGCTCGGCTGAGTCGGGAAGCCCATCCCAATCGGTGCCGTGGCGGCCGACGAGTGCGGCGGCGGCGACGACCGCGAAGGAGATGGGGCCGACGAGGTTGCCTGACGGAGGATGCCCGGCGAGGCCGGTGCCTGCGGGTAGCCAGGAGGGGCTGGGCCGCCCATGCCGTAGACGCCTGAGTAGCCGCCGGGAGCCATCGGTGGCCGGCCGCCTTGGACCATGCCCTGCGGCTGCTGGAAACCCATCCCGTTGAAGGCCGACTGCGACTGCTGCTGCTGCTGCGAGTGAGGCGGCATATGGCGGGCGTACTGGACAGGCGGCATGCCCATCTGGTGCGGGCCAGGCATCGGCGGCAGCGAGTTTGACAGGCTCGAGTTGGACCGTGAGCTCGGGCCGGGCGAGGGCATCGGAGGCTGCTGCTGCTGGTGATGCTGCTGGTGCTGCTGTTGCCGTCCGGACGCGTTCTTGGACGAGGAGCCAGGCGCCGATGCCTTGCGCGGCGAGGACGTCCGCTGCTGCTGCTGGGGCGGGATAGCAGCAGCGGTCGCAGCCTTCTGTGCCCGGAGCTGGGCGGCCGCCGCAGCTTTAGCGGCGGCCGCCTTTTCGGCGTCGGCCTTCTTCTGGATCGCGGCCTTCTCGGCGAGCTCCTTCTCGCGGGCTTCGCGGGCCTCGCGCTCCTTGCGGGCGACCTCTTGACGGGCCTCCTCCTCCTTGGCCTTGCGCTCGCGCTCCTCGACCTGCTTCCGGGCGGCCTCGGCGCGGTCACGCTCCTCCTTCTCTTTGCGCTCCTTCTCGCGGGCTTCGCGCTCGGCGCGGGCCTTCTCTTCCCTGCAGGAGATGATCGTTCAGAATGTCAGTCAGCCTGGTGCGGAGGGCGGTCGGGCGAGCAACTTACTTCTCCTTCTTCTTGCGGGCGAGCTCGAGTTCACGTTCGCGCTCTTCGGCCTGGCGCTTGCGCTTCTCCTCTTCTTTGCGGGCGGCCTCGTCGGCGCGCGCCTTGCGCTCCGCCTCGCGCTTAACGCGCTCCTCTTCGCGGCGCTTGGCACGCTCCTCCTCCTGGGCCGCCTGTTTGGCCTTGGCGGCTTCGGCCTCAGCCTTGATAGAGGCCTCCTTGCGCGCCTTCTCCTCGTCCTTGGCGAGTTTCTGCAGGCTGTAGCATAGAGCCGAGGGGTTGTGCGATGTCAGCGCGCTGGTAGCCTGTGGGAGCCGCACGATGGGACGCACCGGCGCTTCTCCTTTTTGCGGAGGTTCTCCTGGGCCTTCTTCTCCTCGCGAGCCTTGGCCGCGCCCTCCTCGTCCTCGAGCTCGCGCAGGAGCTGGAGCTGCCGCTCCTGTGCGACCTTCTCGCGGTAGGCCTGGAGGACGCGCTGCTCGAACATGCGCGCGGCAAAGATCTGGAACATGCGGCGACCCTCCTCCATCTTCTGCTCGGACAGGTTGGTAAAGGGGGGGTGACAGGCAGCCAATCAGTAAGGGGCAAGGACCGAAGGTCAGACGGGCGGGGCGACGGACCTCGTCCTGTTCGTCGTCGTCCTCGTCATCCTCGTCCTCGTCTTCGTCTTCTTCCTCCTCCTCCTCGTCGTCGTCCTCGTCATCGAGCTCGCTGTCGTCGTCCTCGACGCTCTGGGCAGCTTCCTCTTCGCGCTGGAGACGACGCTCGGCCAGCTGCTCCATCATCTCGAGGAACTTCTGACCGTCGTTCTTGAGCAGGTCGTCGGCGACAGTGAGGATGCCTGCAAGGTGGGGAGCACAGAGAGGGGGGTCAGCCAAAAATGTCGGCAGCACCAGCCCCAAGCGGAGAGAGACACGGACCTTTGACGGTCGTCAGCGGGCCTCCGAAGCGGAAGAAGTCGCCGGCCTCGCCCTCGGGTGCCGGCGGGCGCACCGGTGCGGGCGTGGGCTTGGCGACGGGCCGTGGACGGGGGTCCTCCTCCTCCTGCTCGTCAATCTCCTCGTCGTCCTGCAGGGCGAAAGCGTCAGTCAGCTACTGGCACGCACGAGGCCAGGAGGGGCAAAAGAGCAGAGACCGACCTCCTCATCTTCGTCAACCTCCTCGTCCGAGTACTCCTCGTCCTCGTCCTCGTCCTCCTCGTCCTCCTCTTCGTCATCGTCGTCGTGGTGATGATGGTCGTGGTGGCCGTGGTGGTGGTGGCCGTCGTGGACGTCGTGGCCGTGGTCGTGGAAGTGCTGCTCCTGGACCGGCGGCGGCCGGTGCTCGGGCGCGAGGTGGTCGGGCTTGATGAGGACGCCATTGCGGTCGAGCTCGACCGAGCCAGGGAACGGGCCCGGGCCTGCCGGCGCGGGCAGACTCCCGCCCGAGGCGGCGTACTGCTGCTGGTAGTGGGCGTAGTGGGCGAGCTCGTCGTAGTACGACTCGTAGAGGACGTCGAGCTCCTCCTCGATCGCCGTCCGCTTGCGGCCGCAGACGGCGCAGCCGCATGAGTGCTTCTGCTGCTCCTTCATCTTGCGCAGCACGGCGTCCTTCTCGACCCGGACGAGCGACCGCCGCTCGTTCTCTTGGAGCGCGAGCCAGAAGTCGCGGATCCGCTCGCGCTCCTCAGACGTGTTGGTGTTCCAGATCTTGGCCGGCGGGGCAGGCTTGGCCGGCGTCGCCGCCGCCGCTTTCCCACCGACGGCCGGCTTGGCCCCGGCCTGAGGATGGGGCGCGGCGTGCGGGTGGGTGTGGGCCTGAGTCGGCGGCGGGCCCGTCGAGGGCGCTTTCCCTGCCGCACGCGCCGACCTCGGGTGGGCCACCGGCGGCGGGTAGGCCGCAGGATTTGGCGCAACCGGCTGCTGGGCGTGCTGCGGGTGCGGCAAATGAGGCTGCGTCGCCGGCGGGTAGGCCATCGGCCGCTTGCCCTCGGCACGCGCAGAGGCCGGCATCGTCGCCGGATGCATCGGCTGGTGAGCCGGCTGCTGGGGATGAGGCGGGTGCTGCGGCAGCTGGCGCTGCTGTTGCTGCTGCTGCTGCTGCTGGAGCTGCTGCTGCTGCTGGAGCTGTTGCGTCTGCTGCAAGAGCTGCTGCTGCTGGTACTGCTGCTGCTGGAGAAGCTGCTGCTGTTGGTGCTGGAGCTGCTGCTGCTTCTGCTGGTGCGTCGGCGGCGCCGGAGGCGGATACGACGGCAATGGGGCCGGAGGCGGCAACGAGGGCGCCAAGGGCGTCGTGTTGCCGCCCGAGCCCTTCTTCTTCTTCTTCTTGTTTTTCTTCTTGCCGCCGGGCTCGCCGTTGCCAGTCGGCAGGCCGACCTGCGCCTGCTCGTAGTGGTCGTCTTCCGAATAGGGCTCGTCGTCAAAGTCCTCGGCGCTAAGAGAATGAGGTCCAGCCTCACGTCAGCGAAGCCATACTTGAGCGACGGAACACAGGCCAGTAGCGCACCTGTCGTACTCGTCCTGATCCCGGTCGTCGAGCATGATGACCCCGCCGACGGGCGGGCCGGGCATGTAGTTCGGCTGGCGCGGCATCTGCCCCGTCGCGAGCGGCCGGCCGGGGATCTGGGCGCGCAGGTCGTAGTCCGGATGCGGCTGGAAGGCAAAGTCGAGGGCCGCCGGGTCGAAAGGCGGCATGCCGACGCCGTTGGCCTGGCCCATGACACCCTTTGCGTTGGCGTGGGCAGCGCTGACGATCTGCTGGGCCATCGCCAGCATCGTGTTGCTGTTGGGCTGCGGCAAGGGCGAGACCGATCGGTGGTGGTCGGTGCCGTTCGTCGCCCGGGGCACAGCCTGGGGCGGGCTGCCAAAGGCGCCCGAGGGCGCGATCGGAAGGGCGTTGCGGATGAAATTGCGCAGGTGCGACGGGAGCGAGGTCCAGTACTCCTCCGTCTCGCCAAAGGTCGGGTCCTCCATTCGCCGGTAGAGCTCGGTTGCCGTGTTGACGAGGTCGGCATGGGCCGAGGGCGACAGGCCCGAGGCTGGGTAGTCGAGCCCGTTCAGCATGCCGCCGAACGCAGCGCCCATCGCGCCGTTCATTGCCGCCGCCGCTGCCGCCGCCGCGTTGGCACCGGCGCCGTAGCCCGAGGCCGGCGGGTACGGGAAGTCGTTGGTGAAGGTGATGCCCGGCGCATTCTCGAGCGCCGGCAGATCTTCGTCGTCCTCGTAGTGGTAGCCCTCCGAGTCGTAGCCGTCGCCGCCGTCGGCCGGAGCGACGTTCGGCTGCTGGCCGGCCGCGGCCGCCGCCGCCGCCTTCTTCGCCTTCTTCTTCTTGTTCTTCTTGGCGTTAGCCGAAGGCGGCTGTTGCTGCTGCTGCTGCTGGGCCGCGGCAGGGACGGCAGCGGACGGGGCGACGGGCTGGGCTGGGGTCTGGCGAGGTGTCGTCTTGTTGGCCATGAAAGGAAGCGGGGAAGGGCGGCTGGAGGAAGGGCGGGCCAAAGTTCTTGCGGACTGAACTCTCGACCAGCGCGGAAGGAAAGACGCAAGCGTTTGACGGGGTCCAAGGGAGGTCGTGAGGAAGGACGGCGAGCACGAGCAGGTCGGAACGACGGGACGACCGGAGGGTGCGTGAAAAGAGATCGGAAGCGACGAGGTCAGCTCGAGCTCGCCGCAATGAAGCAGACGACAAGGTGACTAGTCCGAGAGGGAGCCGTCCGAGCTGCGTGCTGTCGCTCTGCCAGTAGAGCGACCGGCTAGGCGGACGATGAGCCGGGACGTCGACCGAGACGCTCGCCCGGTCGGCCCTCCGAGGACGGGCTCTCCGGGTCGCCGCCGCCGCCGCCGCCGCCGCCCGGCCTGGTCGTGCTCCTCTCCTCCTGGTGGGCTCGAGTTCCTCCGCCGAATGGGAGACGCACCTCTGGGACGACCTCGATTCGAGCGTTTCCTTTGACGTATCGGGTTTGAGGGGGACGTGCGCTGTGGAGAGAGAAGGGGGGTGGTGATCCTTAGTCGAGCGGGGCACGGGAGGTGTGGGTGGGCCAGGCGGCAGGCAGGGCAGGGGTGGCAGCTCTGGCGCTCAGGCAGGCCGCAAGCCAGGGCGAAACTTGCAGATGCGAGTTTCTCTCCCTCCCCTCGGGCTGCTTCCCCTCTTTCTCCCCTTTGGCCGGGCGCCGCGCGGGTAGATCACAGCCCAGTCACGCTTTTAGGATCGACCTCGCTGGTGCCTTCTTCTCCATCGTGACGAAGGCCAAGAGCTGCTATGAGAGTTGAGACAGCTTGGCATGCTATACTGGCAAAGGCTAGAAAAGGAGAGGTGCAGGCCGGTCGGGGTGATACGGCCTCGCCATGGGCAGTGCAGATGCTGGCGGGCAGTCGCTCAGCGAATGCGCATACTCCCCAATCTCCCCTCTTTGTAGGCGGTCAGGACTGCCGGTGCGCTGTAGCGAAGACGCAAGCGCCACCTTTGAGGCGAAAATCGAGCATACGAGATGCGCGGGCGGCCGATGAGCAGCCGAGCGCGCGAAAACCGGCCGCCTTGCTGCGTCAAGGCCGAGATCTCCGATGGCTGGCTTTGGACGGCCTTGCGTGACACACGGACTGTCCGAAGATCGACTCCTGACTCCTGCGAGAGAGGATAGGCGAAGGTCAGCGATTGTCAGCCGTTGCGGACGAGATTGCGGCCCAGTCGTCAGACATCCCCGCCGAGAGGACATGCCAGGAGGCACCTGCTCAGCGCACCTCAGGCGAGCGGACTTCAAACGTCTTGTACTTGCCGTTCGTAATGTCGTCTGGAAAGGTCTCCCTTGCCGAGCGCTGCGACTGCCTGCGTACCAGCTCGTCGCGGACGGGCCGGGCCTAGCGGAGAGACGCAGCGCAGCAGCCCGGCTGTGAGGCGTTCGGCGAGGACAGCCTTCCGACCATCGCCGGCTCAAGAAGAGGCAGAGCCAGCACAGCTGGGGGCAGCAACTCCAGGGCTCCCCAGCCAGGCCGTCAGTGCCGCCCGGGGAAGCTTTGGCCGCTCAGCAGGCGACCTGGGACGGACTCCCCAGCGGCCGAGCGCCGGGTCGCCGCCCGTCTCGGCCTCCCCGAGCGAGGCCAGCCGTATCGATCGACGAGCTGCCGCAGAGCCGGTCGGGCGGAAGGCGTCCCTCTTCATCCTTCTCGTCGACGTGGGTCAGTCTGAGGCTTCAGAGGCGTAGTCGAGGGCTGAAGGAGGGGAGAAACGAAGGGCGGGCTCGCTCGAGTCGGTCGAGCCGCGCGCGGCGTCGCCGTGACCGCTGACGCAGAGCCGCCCGGGTGGGGGGTTCAAACTCCGACCGGGCGCGCCGCGCGCCTGCCCGCCCGCCCGCCCGCCCGCCAGCAGGGGTGTCTTCTTCTGCAGGGCGTCTCCCCCCCGCCCGGCTGCCCGCTCACACCGACACCCAAGCCCTCGCCCCCGCCCCAGCGACCCAAAGCCCCCCCCTGCCACACCCAGCCCCCGCCTCCGACCGACACCATCCACAGTGCGTCCGCCTCTGCCTCCCATCTCGCCTCCTCGCCCTGGGCCTCGTCTGCCGGCCCACGGCATATTTTTTCTCCTCGCTCCCCATCGTCTCCTGCCCGCCTCCTCTCCCGTCGACCCGCCCCCCTCCGTCGCCCATCTTCGCGCTCCCATCGCTCTCTGCGCGGGCGCGTCGCGTCGGGCGCACTCAGCCCGCGCGGCCGGCCTGCCATCCACCCTCCGTCGCCTGCCCTCACACCCATCGCATCCCCTTCCTGGGCGTGGATGGGTCGATAGGTCATCGGGGGGGCTTGTTGATCGTCCTGATCTCGGGTCTCTGGGCGGGTGGGCGGGTCAGAAGACGGCTCCTGGCCCATGGTGCGATCTTCCGACGCGTCGACCGTCCGAGGGTCGGAGCTGGCCGACCTGGCAGCTTCAGGTGGCGACTCGTCGACGCCATCCACCCCTCGCCTTTGTGGTCCCATCGCAGGATGAGCCGTCGGAGGAGTGGCAAGAGGGCTCAGGTGACCGCCCTTCGAGGGGCTTTCGAGAAGGGGAGGAGAGGCGACGGCCGGTCGCGTCCTTTGACTTCCTGCCCCCGCCGCCGGCGCGTCCTCCAACAATCTCGACCGCTGACCACTCATCCCTCATCCCTCATCCCAACCCCTGCAGATGCCTAAGGACACCAAGAGTGGGTCCCCTCGTCATCCGCTCATCGTCAAGCGCGGACATCTATGCTGATCTCGCCTTGCGTCCCTACCGACTGCAGAGGCCACCAAGCCCCGCGTCAAGAAGGACAAGGACGCGCCCAAGCGGTCCGTCCCTCGTCGCGTCCCTTCCACCTGTCGTCGCCTGTCCGCTGACAAACGCCGCCCTTCCGTCCCTCCTCGCAGTGGTCTTTCGTCGTACATGCTGTTCTCGCAGGCCATGCGCGAGACGGTCAAGGCTGAGAACCCGGACGTCTCGTTCGGCACGATCGGCAAGATCCTCGGCCAGAAGTGGAAGGAGCTGTCTGACGCCGACAAGGAGGTGCGCTCCCGGATTGCTCCTCCTGCCTATATACATGCAGTGCGGTCGACTGACCCTCTCTTCCTCTCCTCTTTGCCACGCAGCCCTACAACCAGGCCGCCGTCAAGTGCGTCCAGCCAGCTCTGCCCACCATCATCCCTACCGCTCGCCTGCTGACGCTCCTCATCCTCGCACCTCCCAGGGACAAGGAGCGCTACGAGGGCGAGAAGGCCGAGTACGAGAAGTCGCACCCGCCCGCGCCCAAGGGCCGCAAGGCCAAGGCCGCCCCCGCCGAGGAGGTCTCGGACGACGAGGACGAGTCCGACTAGACGTCTCGCTCCCCTTTCCCCCCTGCTCTTTGCCTTTCGCTCTCTCGAAACCGCTCGGCCTCCTTCGCTTCGATAAACTCTGGCCGCCGGACCCTCGCGTCCGCCCCTCCCCACCCCCTTTTGCCTCCCTTCGATCTCTTTGTCGCGTCCTTGGAGTTTCCTGGCGTCGAGTCCCTCTCCTGGGGCTCAACCACGCGCGCACCCTCCAGCTTCCCGCTCTCGAGCCTCCCTCACCCCTCCCTCTGAGCCCGTGTCCTTTGTAATCCAGTCTGCCGCTGCGTCGGCCCCTTTGCCTTCGCGCGCGCAAGAAATCCTATGCCGCCTTCCCCGCTCTGTCTTCGTGTCCGCTCGGCCCTGCCTGTGCGAACGTTGTGAACGGGGCGATTCTCAACTCAGCCTAGTCGCTTACCGCCCCTCGCTCTCCTCCCGAGCCCGTCCCGGACGAGGTCAGGCGCGCGAGGCGGAGTCAGTCACGTCGTCTGGCGTCCAACGACGACCATCTCGCACGCCTCCTCCTTCTCCCTCCCTTCCCTTTCTCGCTCTCCAGCGCTCAGCCAAGTGTGCCAGGACCTCGGATGCCGAGGCCTTGCGCATCCTGCGCCCCACTCGTCTTCCGATGCTTCAAGAAGTTTGAGCGCGTGAGTCTCTGGCCCGCCAGCACCAGGTCGGGCACGCGTCCGAGCTCGGTCGCTCGGCTCGTTCCCCCGCACTCATCGCAGGCGCTGACGACCTGCTATGCTACCGCTACAAGTGCGCCGACTGGCTGACGGGAGCGGCTGGACCAGTCTTCGTCGCCTTGGCCTGGTTTCTGATGGGCTCTGGAGCCCTCATCTTCTGTGGGTCCCGCTATCCCTCCCTAACTCGGAGAGCGTTCGCGCCAACCGACCGACTGACGTCGAGTCGGCCTGGCCGTGCAGTCGAGCTCGTCTACCCGTCGCTGCGGCCATCGATACCGGGCCTGCTCTACTATCCGCTGGCAGCCATCCTGCTCGGCGTCGCTGCCAACCTCTTTGGCCACTACTGGCTCGTCTGCGCCGTCAAGCCGGGCTCGCCCGCCGACGGCGAGGGCAAAGGCCGGCCCCGCGAGGGCGAGTGGTGGTGGGCGACGCCGCGGCGGCCCGAGCTCGCAGACGTCCGCAGGTGGGAGGGCGAGCCTGAGCAGGCTGATATAAGTCGCCCAACGGCGCCGAAGCCAGCTAAGGTCAAGAAGTGCCGCAAGTGCGGTGGTGCGAAGCCCGAGGTGAGTCCCTGCGCAGCAGAGGCGGCCTCAGAGACCATAGGCCCTGATGCCAGCTCTCCCTTGCAGCGTGCGCATCATTGCTCGGTCTGCCAGCAATGCGTGCTCAAGTTTGACCATCACTGTCCTTGTGCGTCGCCCCGGAGAGCGTGTGCGACTGTTCGCCTCTGAATCGTCCGCCTGATCCTTCCTTCGCGACCGGTGCGTTTGAGGCGTACAGGGATCAACGGCTGCGTCGGCCTCCGCAACGAGCGGCACTTTGTCCTTTTTATGTGCGTCGCAGACGGTCGTGGCTGTTTCTGTTGTCATCACCTGACACCTCTTGACGGGCGTCTCGCGATACCAGGGCCTACCTCGTCCTCGCCTGCACCCTGTTCTGCTCCCTGTCGTGGCAGCACTTCGTACCCTCGGTCAACTCGAACGCCGACGTACGTTGTCTGCATCAGGTCTCGCGCGTCGTAAGCGGCTCTCGCTGACTGACCTCACGGCTCGATCGACAGTGGCCTTACTACACTCCTCGGATCGCCTTCACGCTAACGTTCGTCCTCGCGCTGGCGCTCGGTATCGCCGTCGGGGTCATGTGCAGTTGGCAAGTGCTCCAGATCTGCTGGGGCGAAACCTCGGTCGAGGGCCACGACAATGCCTACTACACGACCCGAGCCAAGCAGGACGGCCGCGAGTGGCAGAACCGCTGGGACCTTGGCTGGCGGCGCAATCTCGAACTCTTCTTCAACGTCGGCGCCGAGGGCTAGTGAGCGACTCCCGAGCTTGATTATACACGGTCCGGCGGCAATGCTGAACCCATGCCGGTCACCTTTGCAGCTCGTACTGGACTCTCGCCCTGCCTCTCCGGGTTCTGCCGTACACTGACGGGACGACGTGGGAGTGCCGGCCGGGCTTCGTCCAGTTGGGCGAGGACGACGACCTGACCGACGATGACGAGGGTGGTGGCGGCTTCCTCTGACGGCTCGCACCGACCTCGAGCGGAACGCATGTGTACGAATGTCGATCTGCTGTAAATGCAAGCTCGACGGCCTGCGTCGGCCTGCATGGGTTCGACCGACGTCAACTGCTGGCCTCTAGTGCGCAGGCGAGATGGCCGACGATGCCTGACGGCTGGGTGCTACTTTGGCCGCGAGGCTTAACAGTTTCGGTCGTGCGAAGCTGTCACGGGCTGTGCAGCCTCGCTGTTCAGCAACCCGCAGTCGCTGGTGCCGATACGCTGGAAGAGGCTGCGAGGCCCCCGCCTGGACGAACGCGCCGCTGGTGCCGGCCTCGGCTTCGGTCGCGGCCATCGTTGCCCGCTTCGAGCCCGCTCGATCGCCTCTGGTCGGCGGCCTCCTCTTCCGACATGACCGCCAGCCCAGCTGCAGAGCCAGCCCATAAGAGGCTTACGGCTCAGATCCGTCGTCCCGGCCATCGTCCAACTTCTCTAGGAGCCTCTAGTCGACGCTTAGACAGACGCCTCGCCTACCCTCGACCCAGAGCAGCCAGCCCCAGCGACTCGCGATCGACGCGCGCGCCCCCCCTTTCTTTCCCACGCCCTCTTTCGCCTTTCTTCCCTCCAATCGCGACGACCGCGCCGGCGCCGCCGCCGCCCATGTCGAGTGACTTTCCGCCCTCGGCCGCCGACGTCATCAAGTGAGCTTTCTTTCGTTCTTGTATAGCTCGTCTCTGAGCTGATTGTGATCGTGATCGCCTCGCTTGCTCAGTGATGTCGTTGGCTCACCCAATCGTGCGTAGGGCACAGCGTCGCCACCTTCCACCCCCCTCGCCCTGCTGACCGAGATCCCCTGCCCCTTCCCAACTTCTTCTTCTGCTCCGCCAGTCTTCAAGGGCGTCGTCGCATACACGCACTACGGCTATAACGTCCGCGAGGTTCGTCCTACCGTGGCTGCCGCCGCTTTTGCCAAATCCGCCGCCAGACGCTAACCTTGCACGACGTGAAGTGGACGGCCATCTTTTTTACGGTTGCCTTTGGCGCAAGCTTCGTCATGCACATCTTGCAGGCGGGCTTCTCGCGGCGCTGGTTCCTCTTCTACTCCTTCGTTCTTGCCGCCGGGCTCGAAGCCGGCGGCTGGGGCGCCCGCCTTGCCTCTGCCGAAAGCATCGCGTGGATCTCCAACTATGGCGGCCTGTGGGATTCAGACAACAATGCCTTCATGGCCCAGTCCGTCCACCAGCTCGTTGTCTCTTGCATCGTGCCGCCAATTAACCTCTCTCCTCCAACAGAATTGTGGCCCTGATCCTCGGTCCGGCCTTCCAGATGATGGGAGCGTACATCTTGCTCGGCGTTTTGATCACCAGCTTCGGCCAACAATACTGCCGGCTGGCACCCAAGACCTACGTCGCCATCTTTCTCACGGGCGACCTGCTCTCGCTCATCATCCAAGGCGTCGGCGGCGGCATCGCCGCCTCGGCCTCGACGGTCGAAGACGCCAACACCGGCGGCTAGTGCGTCGCGCGTCCATTTCTGCACTCGGCGACCAGTACCGCTGACAGCATCCTGTTCTTTCCTCCAGCATCATGGCGGGAGGTGTCATCTTCCAGATGGTCATCATGATTTCGTACAGCTGGCTCTTGATCGAGTTTGCCTGGCGCTTCCTCAAGCAGCGGCCGACGACCCAGGTTCACCCCTTTGCCTGGCTGGCTCGCCGCCGCAACGCGCACCACCGCGCCGTCTCGTCTAGCTCGTCCCAGCATACGACCGTTGAGCCCGAGCAGGCCGACGATTACCTCACGCGGACGCAGGGCAAGCTCTTGCTCGTCGGCCTCGCCTTCTCGACCCTCCTTGTTTTTGTCCGGTCCGTCTACCGTTGCCCGGAGCTCCTCTCAGGCTGGAGCGGGCCGATCATCGAAAACCAGACGCTTTTTGACATCCTCGACGGAAGCATGATCGTGAGTCAAAGCCACCTGTCTGACCTGTCTGTCGCCATCCAGTAATGCTCGCACTGACTCGGCTCAACCCCTCGCCCCGCTTTATCCCAGCTCGCATCTTTGCTCACTCTTAACGTCTTCCACCCTGCCTGGTGCGCGCCAAAGGGCCAGGCTCGTCCCAATGGCGCCGCATCCGACATCCCGCTCGACAAGCGTGGCCAGTCGCTCGTCTGATCGCCGCTTGTGCACAGCACGCGAGCACGCCGGTTGCCAACCCCATGCCTGCCTCCCCCTCTCATCGCCGCTTCCTTTCTCGCTCCATCACTGTATCCATCCAGCCAGACCAACGTAGCCCTCTTCTCCTACCCTCGACCGCTTACGATCGATTAGAGTTGCTGTCTTTGCTCGTGCCGACGATACAGCACGTCGCACGAAACCAGCTTGACCCGATCAGAAAACGGCCTCGCTGTCGGCGGGGCAGGTTGTTCGGGCCTCTGTCAAAGCTACCGCTGCAGGATGGCCACCGTCTGCGGCTCCAACCAGCTTGGCCATCCTCCCCTCGCGCAGCTCACTCAAGTAGTCCATGAGAGCCATCACTCGACCTGCGCCGCGCCTACGAGCCCGCCCTCGAGCTCCTTGAGGCAACCCTCTACCGCCTCGATCTTGCCGAGAAGAACCTCGATCGCCTCGGGCAGGAGGTCTTCGGGCTGGTACATGCCCGTCGACTCGATGTTGTCTATTAAAGAGCCGCGAGGGGTCAGCGTCTGCTCGCGCACGAGGTTGAAGAAAACTCGCGGATGCAAAGAGAGACGGGACGCACAGATGAAGTGGTCGCGGACGCGGCCGAGCTCGACGAGCCCTTCGAACTTGGCATGCCGGAGCACCTCCCGGCTGACCGTGTCCTTCCGCGCATCCTTAACCCTGACCTTGCGCACGCCGTCCTCGTAGTAGTCCTCGATGACGCCCGGCGAGAAGCACTTGATAAAGTGGTCGATCTCGGCGGGCGGGATCGGGCCTTTGATGTCGATGTGCGGAAGCAGCCGGTACGAGGCGGTCGAGACGGGCGAGAACTTGGCGTGGTCCTTGGCGATGCCGAGGACGGCGTGCATCTCACACTCGATGCTCTGCGAGAACGCGAGACGACAGACGGGGCCGACCAGGGGAGATGAGTTGGTCAGAAACAGATACGGTTCGGACCGACAGCCCTCAGCGGACGCACCTGGCCCGGTCGGAGCTTGGCGATGAGGATGTCGTCGAGGACAGGCCGGGCGGGCGTCTCCTTGAACAGGTTCTTCTGCCGGCCGGCCGGCTCCCACGTCATGTCGCCAGAGTAGACTGGCGGGGGCGGAGGGCCGAGGAGGGTCAGCTCATGATCCGCGGGTCGGCACCCTGCGACAAGACGCGCCGGATGCGGTCCCTCGCGTAATCTTTCAAGCCCCTTTCTCATCCAAATCTCTGTCGCCCGGCTCCCACGATGATCGAAGTACCCGCCAGCCTGAGGACAGCCGAACGCGCTGCCTCTTAGCCGCCTAGATGTTGAGCAGCGCGAGGCTCCGGAGATTGAACGAGCAATGATGAACAGGACGCGGGAGGGACGATACACGCACCCGCCTCATGCCGGAAGAGCTTTTTGGGATCCGTCTCGCCCTTTGCCGCCTCGGGGTTGCGCGAGCAGCTGACGTTGAGGTTGAAGACAAACGTGTTCATGTCGTTCGGGACGTCGCCTGCCCGCAGGCGCACGGGAGACCAGGAAGAAGAAGCCATCAGCAGGGCGGTCAATCGAGCTGGAAGGAACGCCCGAGGACGCACCGAGCTTCTTCATGCGGACCCGCCTCGGGTCAACCCTGATGGGCACAAGCCCGAGCCGATGGCTCAGCACCTCATCCTGGACGATCGACGTGTTGTTGTACATGAAGACGTCCTCGATCGCAACGGCGGGGACCTCGCTGACGAGAACGCGCCGGAGGGCGTTGGCGATCGAGGCGTCGAGGCCGACAAGGTCGAACGAGATAGTCGAGGACGAGAGCGAGTTGATGGTGATTTGTCGCGACTGGCGGGGCGTGAGAAGGAAGTTGGGGCAAGCGGGAGAGAAGGGACGGGGAGAGGGAGGCGAGGCGAGGGCGGCGTCGTTCAGGTCAGCGTCCCTGAACTGGATAGAGGTTGCAACTCGGGACCTCCTGCTCTTCAACGTGCTACCCTCTGCTGGACCCTCCCAGTCCAATCTGCCAGCCTGATGGGCCCATGCGAGCCAAGCGCCTTCCTGACAAGGACGACACTTGCGCAGATCCGAGAATCTACGACCGGCGGGCGATTCCAGAGGTCGACCGACTGATCAGGCCGGAAGAGGGAGGGGACGAACGCTGGTGAACTTGCGGACATCCCAAGTGTGGTCCTCTCCGGGGTAGTGTGCCGGAAACTCGGAGCCTCCAATCTAAGTCGGCGCATCTGTGTCAGTCAAAGATTGCGGCGATGAGCGAGGGGATGGGAAGGGAGACGGACGTTGGCAACCCGCTCAGCCTCGAGCCGGACGAGCCGGCGGGGGTCGACCTCGTCAGAGCCGGCCATGCTTGCGTCTGAGTTCAGATGCGGGCTGATGGGACTTTGGCGTTAGGCAGCCGGGGAGAGCGGGTCAAGCTGTCGAAGGGGAGGGTTTCGGGGGCAGGGAAGGATGTATGCGTGCGTCTTGAGCTGGGGTAAGGAAGAGGGCAGGGCAGGGCACCTACAGGGACGAGGCGCAGCGGTCGACCAAGGCTCGAAATCCCGTCCGACCTTTTGGATTTTCCATCACGCGCGCGCTGCCGCTCGATCGCACACACGCCGTCGCCCTCGCCCGTCAGCCCTCTCACCCCTCCGACGACCTGCATCTCTCCCCCTCCCTCTCTCGACTCACCCGACAACCCGCCCGCAGCCGCCATGTCCGAAGGAGCCTTCCGCAAGCTCAACATTGAGTCCGTCCTCTGCTTCCCTCTCAGCCCAGCCCTTCTCACGCAGTCCGCGCGAGTCTGACGCGCTCATCCCTCCTCCCTCACCTGCGATGGCAACCGCTCTCCCCCTTCGCCAGCCAGTACGACGAGGACCTCCTGGCCGAGTCGGAGCTTTTTGAGCCCGATCCGCGGTCAGCATCAGAGGCTGAGCAGTATGCTCGCCAGGTTCAGACCGATGTCCGGCAGGTCCTTGGCCGGTGCGTCCTCCTACCTTGGGAAGCGAGCTCTTTTCAACGGCTGCCGTGCAGCATCCTCGTTCGGCTCGACCTCGCCTCGCTGGGCCGTCGGTGACAGGGCAGGTGGCGGGGACTCGCCGGGGTCGTCAGACAGCCCGCGAGCGACCTAGTCGGGTCCGGTGGGCTGAGGCGGGGCAAGAGCGCGACCATCTGCCGGGCCCAGCCAATGTCACACCCGTCACGCGTCGACGACATAGACTGACCGCCCCGCTTCTCCCGGTCTCTCGCTCGCTCACACGCAATGCACACGATCAGGTCCGACATCGCCGGCGCGCTGAAAGCCCTTCTGACCGACTACCCCTTTGGCGCCGACCATGACGCTGCCAAGGTCCGTCCTTTGCTTTCGTCGACCTCTCTTCCGATCCTCTCGCCCTCCGCGCTTTCCCGCTCGTGTGGATGTAGAAGGCGCCCGGCTGTCTCTTCCCCTACTCGGCTAAAGCTTTTGATCCTCGTACTGATCCTTCCTTCACGCGCCACTCTACCCGCGCAGCTCACGACCCTGCGCTCCTTCGCCCTCGTCCTCAACTCGACCAAGTCTTCCGACATTCCCGCTATCGTCAAGCAGCTCGACCCTGAACAGCAGGACGGGCTCATGAAGTTCATCTACAAGGGCATGGAGCGGAGTGACGAGCTCGAGCTGGGGCCGAGCGTCCTTTTGGGTTGGCATGAGAAGGTGCGCGAGCTTCACTTTCAGTGGTCTCAGTTCCCTGCGGCGCAAGGGGTGCGAGAGGAGGAACGCCCGTGCCCCTTGCTTGCCCATCCCTCATCCTGCGCGAGTCAAGCAAAGAGGCTGACTCAGTTGCTCCATCCCTTTCCCTGCCCTCCCCTCTCACGCCGACCCGGCAGGTGACCGAGCTCGCCGGCGTCGGCTCCATTGTCCGCGTCATGACCGACCGACGAACCATCTAGACCTCACCCTCCTTCCTCCACCCTCCAGCGCGCCTCGTCCTCGGCCATCGCTCCCCTTGTTGCTCTACCTCCCCGCCTGCCTTCATGAAGACTTAACGAAGACGACGGGCCTGCACCGCGGACCACTGTCCACGCCGGCCAAAGTCCCCGTGAGCCCTTTACTCGCTCGTAAGGTGTAGCGGCAGGCAGGGGCGCGACAAATCGCATGCATGCGCAAGAGAAGGGGGGGAGGGCGGGCGGGCGTGACGGCATGACGAAGAACTTCCGAAGAGGGCCAAGGTAAGGGAGCGTAGCCGCGCTCCTGCCCGCTGCCGCCAAAACCCCGTCGGTGGGACCGAGGCAAGATGATAGGACTCAGCCCCGGCGGGTCATGTGAAAGCTGCCCTCGTAGCCCGAGTATATCTCCTGCGGGTTGAGAACAAGGAATTGTCCGTCAGCAGCACGCAAAAGAAGGACGAGCATGGCCGGAGCGCAAAAGACGCACCGGGCTGAATGTGTCGCGCCAGCGGCCGACCATCGACCCCCCTCCGACGACGTAGCCGCGATAGAGCCACCTCCCCCTATTTTCAGGTGCATAGTCCTTGAGGAGGTAGACGAGGCCGTCCCAGAGCCTGACGCGGCCCGAGAGGTTGAACCTGCCCCAGGCCGAGTGGCCCGTTCCGCTCAGGATGAGCTCGAGCCTCTCGACCTCTTCGGGCGTGCCGGACTGCCGGAGCCGAGCCTCCTCGGCTGGGGAGACGACGACGTAGCCTGCTTGGCCAGTCGCCTCCTCGCCCGTCGGCTCAGCGCGGGCAAAGGGGAAGCTAAAGTCGACCGGGAAGAAGGCGTTGAGGGCGGGCGTTTGTTCGGTCGATGACGGCGGGGAGAGCTTTCGGGGCCGTAGGACGAGCCGCTCGGTCAGGCGAAAGATCTGAGGCTGAATGCCGAAAGCGCCTTCGTAGATAACGCGGTCGCGGCCGCTCAGCATGTCGCTGCAGAAAAGCGGTTTCAGTCCTCAGTCGCCAGTGGTCGGCGCGGCAGCACACGTCGCGCGCAAAGGACGCACCGGTACGAGTCGAAGTCGAGGAAGGCAAATTCGCCGCCCCAGAACCCCTGGAACGAGCCACGGACCCGCCAGATGCCGAGTCCACGGTTGCCCTGCCCGCTCAGCACGTCCGGGACTGCTGGATCGTAGCCGCCGTCGTCATCTGCGGCGATGGCGATTTTGGCCGAGTCCTGCTCGACGGCAGCGTACGGCTCACGGCAGGCGACAAGACGTTCCCACTCGAGGTCGAACGCAAGCGAGTCGCGCGAGCCGGCGAGCAGCTCGGGCGCGAGGTGCGAGCCAGCGCCTGGCCCAGGGATCGACGCCGTCGATGCCTCGGGACTCGACGGAGCGGGTCCACCGTCGGCCGTCGTCGCAGACTCCTCGTCGCCCTCGCCGCCCTCGCCGCCGCTACTGCCGTCGTCGTCGTCCTCGTTGGCCCGCCAGACGGCTGTCCGCGCGAAGAAACTCATCATGCCGGCCCAGCAGGCGTTGGGCTTGCCGAGCGCGAGCTCGTCCCCGAAGTAAGGGATCGTGACGGTCGCCGAGCGCGGGTTGAGGTCAGCAAGGAAAGGCTGGTCAATCTCGGGCGAGCGCGGCGAGGCCGAGGATGACCTGGGTGAGGACGCGTCGCTTTCCGGCGGCGGAAGCGGCAGGGAGGCGAGCGTCCACGGCTGGAGATGAGCGTCGAACTGGAGAGAGAGAACGGTAGTCAACGACGAGATCATCCCGCATCAGCCTCGTGCCGCCGGCGACGCACAATCTGGGCCGCAAAGACAAAGACGCGGAGCATCGTCCTGTTGCGCTCCTTGTCGACCTGCGACTCGGCCCGCAGATCGCCCTTGCCGCGGAGGTACCAAAACAGCCAGACAGTCAGTGCGGCCTCGACCGTGTCCTTTGGGATCGTCCGCGGCTCGATGTGCATCCTGGCCGGCAGGAAGGCAGCCGGCCCGCCACCGGTGCCGGGCGAGTGGCGCGCAAACGCTCGGCCTGCGACGGCCGAGATCCAGCGCGTGCTCTGGCCATAATTGCGGAGGAGGAAGAGGTTTCGGCCGTCGTTCTCAAGACAAAGCAGGAGTGCGACCCAGAGCGTCTCCTCATGCAACGGGCCGGCCGTGGCCGACGCCGTCGGCGACGCCCGCAGCCGCTTCAACACCGTCCATCGCCGCCGGAGCTCGAGCGCAAGTCGGGGCGACGTCAAGCGTGAGGGAGGCAGGCGACGATGGAGTGCCGGCAAGTCAAAGGTCGCCCGGAAGATGGAGGCGTAGAGGTGGGGGAGCGCCGCCGGTTCGAGCAGCGCATGCGTCCGCCGGTTGAGGAGCACTGCGTGGCGAGCGCAGGTGTAGCCAGGTCAGCAGCCGGAGACCTCTAGGAGTTAAGCGCCTGTAAGGACGCACGCAGAGACAGAAGCGCAGAGGGCGGCCTGATCGTCGACTCGACTGCAGCGTGGTAGGCGATGAGCTCTGCCGAGGGAGGGGGGGGGGGCGGTGGACCGGCTACTGGTCAGTCGCCTGGCCGGTGCCTCGACGGCGAGGTGGGCAGGGTGCGGCTCAGAACTTGCGTCTCCCGCTTGTCACTCACCGAGCACGTCCGGCGGGACCGTTCCTAGTGAAGCCATCCGCGAGTGTTTAGGAGCACTAGGAGCTGCCTGGTCTGGAGAGTGAGAGGGTGCGAGTGAGCGTCTGGCGGGCAGGCTGGGTCGCGCGAGCCGAGGCGGAGATGGTCGACGAGCTCGGCCGGTGCCTTGCTGCCTGCCGACGTCGACCATCTTCCTCTCTTCCAACCTCGTCTGTCTAGCACGCCGTTCAGACCTTGGTTAGACATACGCACTAAGGGCGAGCATCCTCGCAAGGATCGCGGCGGCCCCGTTACCGAGCCAGAGCTGACCTGCAACGATCTCTGCCGCCGCCGTCGGCTCAGCCCGCCAGCTTCCCCTCCGCGCGGTAGCCCTCGATCTCCTTCGGCTTCCCAGCTACAAATGGCCGCCGCTACGGCAAACGACAGCCGGCAGCCGGACGGACCGCACGAGGTTCGGACTGCAGAGGGCGACTTGCTACTCCTGACGCACGCCGTCCTTGACGAGCGCGCGCTCATCGACTCGATCAAGGACCCTCGGGCGGGCGCGGTCTGCTCGTTCGTCGGGACGACGCGGGACACCTTCGAGGGTGCGCTAGGGCGTGCTCTATCGTCAAGACGCCTACGGTTGACCTTCTTCTGTGCCTCTGCCGACACGCAGACAAAGTCGTCACCCACCTCTCGTATCAGTCGTACGTGCCGCTCTGCCTTTCAACGCTACGCTCGATCGCGACGGCCGCACGTTCGCACCCGGCCCTCGCCAATCCACCCGCTGCGATTCACCACCTGGCAATCGCCCACCGGCTCGGCATCGTCCCGACGGGCGAGAGCTCAATCGTCATTGCCGTTAGCGCCTCGCACCGGCGCGAGTCGTTTGCGCTCTGCGAGTGGCTGCTCGAGGAGGTCAAGAAGAAGGCGCAGGTTTGGAAGCGCGAGGTCTACGCCGATGGCGCCAGCGTCGAGGGTGCCGTCGACGGCGGCAGCGAGCCACAGAGCGCTTGGAAGGAGAACTTCAAGGACGGCAAGTGGTGATCGCCGCTGGGCACCGTCCTTTCACAACAGTGGTCCTGCGTATCGTCACGGGTCCCCGCCCAGCGGCCGCAACCCCCTCCGGCCCTCCCTTGTCGCGAGGCTTTAGCTTTCCCTTGGGTGGCGGACGAGCTCGGCGTACAGCGACTCGGGCAGATCGCGCACGAGCAGGACCGTCATCGCGACGATGCGCCGCGACTCGAGCGGCGGGAAATTTGGGCCGAGCAGCTTCATCGGTCTACAGATCGGGCGCACGGCGTCAGCACCGCTCGGAGCAGATCAGAAGACAGACGGAGGCACGCACGATGCCGATGCCATGAGCTTCTCCTTCATCTTGAGCAGCTGGGCGATGACGCAAAGAATGTTGAGATGGACGCCGTACGCGAGGAGAAAGTCCCAGATCTGGATGACCTCGTCAAGCGGGGGCGTGCCCGCGCAGAGCGTCATGACCGACTGGAAGCTGTGAAGCTCGGCCTGGAGATTCTTGGACCTCAGGTGGTCAAAGAGCTCTGGGTCGAGCACCTGGAGGCATCGGTCCAGGAGCTGCACAAACAAGGGGCAGGGGCGTCAATGGACATGATATGACTCCGTGTCACACCGTGGCGCACGTGAAGGCCTCGGTGAATGCCCGTCAGACTCGGGGTGACGTAGGTCGGGCAGTGGTCTTCGATGAACTTGCAAAAGCTGAAGTAGGCCTCGACCTCGCTCGGCATGATGTAGAGGAAGGGAGCCGCCAGGACGTTCATCCCCTGGACGTAAGGGATGGCGTCTGTGGGCGTGGGGTCAGCTAGGCAGGAACAAGACAGAGATGAGACGGAGCGCACCGTGGGACCAGGCGAAGGCGTTGAGCAGCCGGATCAGCGCCTCAATCGAGACCTTGCTTCGGAAGTCTCTGTCGGTGGCGAGCGTGCGGAAGGCATCGTTCGAGACTGCCCGGCCTCAGGTCAGTTAGACCCAGCAGAGCTCGCGCCTTCGGCCCAGCGCTCACTCTTCTCGTGGACGGCGCTCTTGCCGCGGGCGACGAGCGTCAGATACTGGGCTGCTGAGACCTCGGCGACGTCGAGAAAGATCTTCCAAATGGTCGGTCGGAGTGGAGGGCGACCTCCAGCCTACAAAAGACCGGAGAGCCAGGGCTTCAGCTCGGGCACGACAGGTGCAGATGGAGGGGCCCGGGCTCACCCCGTGGATGACGCCGTCGGAAGGGATGCCGTCAGTCAGGATGCCGAGCCGGAGCTGGCGGTGGCTGGCGGCGATGAGCTCGGCCGTCGTCCTGTATCGTGCGGCCTGCTTGCGCGAGGACGGCTTGTTCGGGTGGGCAAGGAGGTACGACAGCGAGTCGTCTGCTCGCGCCGAGCGCGAACAAGGGGGGGCGAACAGACACGTCAGCCCTTCTCCGGAGCAACCTGAGGCGCGAGGTAACCGACAGAGCGAGTCTGAGGCCGAGCCGGACGAGACGAGAGAGAGGGATGACGAGGCGCTCATCGTAAGGGAGCCGGCAGTGAGCTAGTGGGTGTTGGTCGGTTGGAAGGGGAGGCGAGCAGCGCCACTAGCAGCCCACGGGCCTTCGCTCAGCCGCTCGCCGACGCCAGCCCCTTTTCTTGGCGTTTCACGCTGTCGCGAGGCACGTCTAGCGCCACACCCAGCCTTCTCTCGACCGAAGACCGTGCGCAAAGGACGCTCGCGTGCACTTGCACTAAGCTCGGCCCTTCGGCACCCGCTCAGACTGAGGAGTGAGATGGATGTTTTCTTCTATAGCCGGCCCGCCACCACGCTGGCTCCCCCGCTCTTTTATGCCGGCGTGACGTCGAGGATGACGCCGCGACGGACCTTGCCCCAGCCGATGAGCCGCCAGTGCTTGTCGATCCGGCGCGAGAGAGCAATCTTCTCCTCGACCTCGGTGCAGACGGGGCTCTGGAGGACAATCTTGGCCATGTCCGACTTGACCGAGACGACGCGCGCGCCCGAGGCGGTTGCGCCAATGTTGACGAGCAGGACCTCGCCTGTGGGCCAAGGTGTGGAGAGGTCGCGTAAGCGATGGAGACGCTGGCGACTTAAGTGACAGAGAGACGCACCCTTCGTGAGCTTGGCAACCTTGGTCGCCTTCTCCTTGCCCTCGGTCCGGACACCGAGCAGCCGCCGGAGCATGAAGCACTGGACCTCGAGCTCGGTGTAGATGTCCATGCCCTTGCCGACGTCGGAGAGGACGTGGCCGACGAGCCGGTCGGCACGGCACATGGTCGGGTCGATCTTGGTGCCAACACCGATCAAACCGCCGGGGACGGCAAACGAGAGGTCGTTGTGCTCGGCAAAGAGCGAGACAACCTTGGACCGGATCGGCGTGCACCGGAACGCGCCGCTGTCGTCCTTGGTGATAAAGCCAGGGCGGATCTCGACCTCCTGCTGGAGCTGGGGGGCCGAGGGGGCAAGGATGAAAGGCGTTAGTCGCGTAGCACTTGGCATTCGAGCACGCAGGCAGTGAACGTACCCGCAGGACACCCGTCAGGATCGAGCCACCGGCAACACCGCCCTTGAGCTCCTCGACCTCGCTACCGGGCTTGTTGACGTCGAACGACCGGATGATGATCATCCGCGGCGACGAGGCAAAGTCGCGGGGCGGGATCGGGATCTGGGTGACGAGGTACTCGGAGACGGCGTCGATGTTGTACTTGAGCTGGGCAGAGATGGGGATGATGGGCGCCTTCTTGGCAACCGTGGCTGCATAGGGGAAACTCGCGTCTCAGTCTCGGTCCTGGCTTTCCCATGCAGGGAGAGGACCGGCGGCGACGCACCGTCGACAAACTTGCGGATCTCGGTCATCTGCTCGCGGGCGGCCTCCTCGCGGATGAGGTCGACCTTGTTCTGGAGGATGATGATGTGCTCCTGACCCATGAGCTCGAGCGCGGCCAAGTGCTCCGACGTCTGCGGCTGCGGGCACGACTCGTTGGCGGCGATCAGGAGCAGGGCACCGTCCATGACGGCGGCGCCGGTAAGCATGGTCGCCATCAGAACGCTGGAGGTAAGAGAGGCGTAGGAGACGAGAGGTCAGCCGGAGCGCGGAGCTGCAGGTGGAAGGAGAGGCAAGAAGACGCACTCGTGACCGGGGCAGTCTGCGAGTCGGATCGATGAAGGAGGTCGAATCGAGTCAGTTGCGGGTCCTTCCGACACGTAGACCGACACCTTCGGCAGCAAACGCTTTCCACAAAGTTCGCCGCCCCCCTCCTCAGCCGCGGCGGTCAACGAGGCCGGCAAGCAACCCGACCAAAGCGGCCGAAGACCACAAGGCAGCAGTCTGACCGCCCCGCCGAGGTGACGCCACGCCACACCCGGGCGAGTCCAGCCGCCCAGCGGCGAGCTCCTCTGCTCCGCGATCTCTTCCAGGCAGCACAATGCCCCAGTTAGCGCAGCCCCAAGCTATCACGAGACAGACGCACCGATGAATGAGACGTGGCGGAGGAGCTCCATCGTGCCCTTGCAGCCGGCAACCTCGCAGGGCGGGTCGTCCTCCTTCGACGACGGGTACGACTTGTAGCACGCCGGCCGGGGGCATGACGGCTCGCGGCACTTGTAGATCTGTGCGGGCCGAGATGAAGGGAGACGAGAGCGATAGAGGCCGGAGAGGAGCGTTCAGGGGTAGGTCAGCCGGCTGGCCCGCTTGTCGAGCCGAGTTCCCTCCACTCAGAGGCTGCCCGTCCAAGGTGCCCGCGCCTGACTCGCCACCGCTAGACCGACAAAAGGACGGTGCGAGCTATCCAGAGCAGACCTGCTCCGCTCGCAAGCGCCGCGAGCCCAAGGCGCAGGGTGTGAATGGGAATGTCAGAACGGACCTTCGCATTGGCGTAGCCGAGCTTGATGGTGATGTTGCGCTCGAGCTCGTTCTTGAACCGAACGGTCAGGACGCCCGAAATGGCCTTGACAACCGTCGACTTTCCGTGGGCGACGTGACCAATCGTTCCTGCGAGTCGAACGGAGGGGAGCGGCGAGCAAGGAGCATCAGCGAGCCGTTGCGGTCGAGGACTTCTCGCAGAGCAAGCTTCGCAGCTGCTCATCCGACGTCAGAACGGGGAGGAACAGACCGATGTTGACTGGAGGGGCGAGCAAAACAAGGAAACAGCAAGGTCACAGGTCTGTCAGTTCAGAAATTGCCTATCGTTCGAGCAGCAAGCCGCAGCGGGCGAGGGAGAGGGGCCGCACTCGTCGCCTGCTTCGAGATGACCTCGTGCGAGAGCGGGCCGAGCTTGGTCGGGTCGACCTCGAGCGACGCCTGGGCGAGCTGGTCCGTCACTGCATCGGCCATGGTCCGTTTTTGCTGGGAAGGAGAGAGCGGACGGAGGGGAGAGGGAGGAGGCCGGGAGGGGTGAGGGGCGAGGGCGGGCTGGCGAGCGGGCTGGCTGGTGTCGGTGTGGGAAGGTCGGTCAGGATAAGTCGAAGCCAGCGGCGGCGGCGGCGCAGGCAGGCCCCGGCTGCAGGAACAAGACCCGCGGGCGCAAGGCGGCGGGCGGCGAGGGCGAAGCAGGCGCAGGGCCTCCCGGGCGTGCGGAGTTTGAATCCGAGCGTTGCTGGCCCCTTGACCCTTGTCCCTCATACCCCTTTGACCATCGCCTCTTCCAGACCTCCCTCATCTCACCCTCCTCCCGCTCAGGATGTCCTCACGGGTGCGCTGAGGATATCACGCTGACGTGCTGCTGAGGCTGACTGGAGATTTGCCATTTTGCCGCTCCAGCAGACCGTCCTCGTTCGTCGCTCGCTCGCTCGCTCGCTCGCTCGACCGCTCGTCCCTCTCACTCGTCGTCCCGGCCTCTGACCCACCCCCCTGACCTTCGGCTGCCTCCAGTTCATTTACGGCTTCTCACGTAAGCCTTCTTCCCAGTCAGAGGCCACCTATGCGCTGCTTGACTGACGACTCCGTCTCGACGGCCCGCGCCCGGCCCAGCGTCGATGAGCGCACGCGACCTCGGTTGGGAGCTCGAGCGGTACGGGCCGCTCGTCCGGGTCGATATCCCAGGCCAGCAGTCGGGCACGCGGACAATGTGAGTTATCTCTACGCATCCTTCCGCGCGAGTTGAGTCCAGGCTCGTCGAGGACAGGCCAGTAGGGAGAGGCGATGGTCCGGTCGAGTGAGGTTGCTGCGCGCGGCTCGTGCGCATGCGCCCTCGCGCCGCCCGGTGCGTACGCTGCCAGGGTGCCTTCGACCCTGCCGGCCCCTGCTCGGCTTAGTCTCGCATGGCCTCGCTCGTGTTGCCGCTAGCCTCCCGGGCGCAGATAGGCAAAATTCGCGCGCATATAGACCCCCTGCCCGCGCTTGCGTCACATAGAGCGCATCAGCTCGCGCACGGTCGCCCTCATGCTCGGCCAGGACATATCTACCTCATCTCCAGCCACAGACTCTGGACTTACGTACATCTGTGCTCCCTCGCGTTCGCTCCGGTCTCGATCGATCACCGTCCCCGCTTGTCCCCGCTCTTGTGTGCGCAGGTTCGGATTCGTCGAGTTTGAGTACGCAGCCGACGCCGCAGACGCCCACTACGACCTGTTCGTCCCCTCGTCTTCTCCGCTGCATCGCTCCAAGTTTGCATGCTGATGCCATATCGACGCTCACAGGCACGGGCGGTGGATCGATGGCTACAAGATCTCGGTAGAGGTCCGTCCCGCTTCCGCGCCAGTCACGTTCAAAGTCTCAAGCCTCCCACCAGCCCTTTTCGTTCCTAGCTGACCCTTCACGGCCTCTGTCATCGCCAGTGGTCCCGCCGACCCCGTCACAACTTACCGCCACCAGTGCACCGTCACCTGCAGCCAGGGCAGGTGCCGCTCTCGCCGCCGCGCTCGGTGGCTTCCGACGCGCGCACTCGGGGTCACGGCCGGGACCGCTCGCCATCGTCTGCCTACGGCGCCCGCCGCGGTACGGGTCGCTACGAGAACTCGTATGACGATCGTAGCCGGCAAGATGACCGCGGCCGTTACGAACGCGACGACCGCGCGCGCGACCGACGGCGTTCGGATAGTCCCCCGGCCCGCCACCGCAGTGATAATGACGGCGGAGGACATTTTGACAAGCACAACCGCACTTGGGACCGCAGCCCTGACGAGGACGACCAGTTCGAGCGCAGACGCAGCCCGTCTTTCAGTCCCTGCCCTCAGCCGCGCCGGCGTGACTCGGAAAGCCGGACCCCGTCACGCCACAACTAGTCGCAGGCTCGGCAGGCACGCCGCAGACCGGGTCCAATTCCGCTATCTCGCCGCGCTTCTTACATGGGAGGCCATGTTGAGATCTGCTTTTCTCCCTCTCCGCTGTCACCGCCTTTCCCGACTCGGGCTACCTGACCTCTTTCGTCTCGACTCGCCACCTGACCCAATCTTTGCACTTCGAACGTCTCTCGTCTGCCACTTCTTTCTTTGTCGACCGTTGCCACCCTTGTTTACAATCTCAGCACGCCGACCTCTGATGACGCTCACTTCCCTCTCCTGCTCCTGCATGACACACGATACCGCCAACCTCCCCCCCTCTTCCACACGACCTTGACGACCGACAAACCTTTGCTTCATCCGACCTGTACGATGCTCTCTCGAAACGATTCGAAGCAGAACAGGCAGCCATGAAAGAAGACCGGCGTCCTCTCAGTCGACTCGAGAACGTCTGTCGTTGGTCGTTCGACTGATGGAAGAGATGAGCGCGCCGCCCGCCAGCCGACGGGCACATGTACGTGTGCGCCTCGCTCCCCGCGCAGGGAAGCTGACGGCCGAGTGGGCCGGGCCTGCACAGCGCGGAAGGCGGGCGATAGGGAGCCGGTAGGAGTAGATGATTGAGACGAGAGCTACCACGCGTGGTGACCACCTGCGAAGCAGAAGGGCGTCAGCCAAACCGTACGGCACCCCCTCTGCCCGGATTGGAGCGCACGCACCCGAGACGAGGATGTCGGAGCCGGTCGCAAAGGACGAAGCTGACGAGGCGAGCCAGGCGACGACGCCCCGGAGCTCGTGGATCTCGCCCAGCCGGCCGAGCGGGTTGGCGTCAGCCCAGGCGCGGCCGAGCTCGGGCTTGGCCGCGAGCAGTGGTAGCGTCTGGTTCGTCGTGATGTGGCCGGGTGAACTGGAGCCAGAGGAGCCGGGGGGGGGGGACTTCGCGTCAGCTGAGGGCAGGGTGCGGGACGGT
>Ga0308160_10001278_pt1 | contig 36644 bp, 48 predicted proteins | sample PhyFR1_FD_201036 | JGI IMG/M metagenome (GOLD analysis project Ga0308160, IMG submission 201036) | Phyllosphere microbial communities from UC Gill Tract Community Farm, Albany, California, United States - DLSLF.R1 | ecosystem: Host-associated > Plants > Phyllosphere > Unclassified | place: USA... | reverse complement strand
CGGAAGTCGACGGCGGCCCGGCCCGAGGCTGAAGGTCGGGCAGGACAATCTTGGAAAGGTAGATGGACATGGCTTGCGGAGGCACCTTATCCCACGGCTGGGAGACGCTCTGGGTCCGCTTTGGACCGCCAGAAGACGATGCAGTCGGCGGTGAGGGAGGAGCAGGCCGGACATCGTTCAGGTTAATGGTCCGAGGCGGCTGCTTGGCCATAGGGTGAAGCGCTGGCTGAGGGGTCGGCGGCGGCGATGGCTTCTCCTCGACGAGGTACCTGGTCGGGGAAAGAAAGGCTGGTAAGTAGGGTTCGGTTGATGGACAGATCAGCTCCCAGACGGCTACCGACTGATGCATCTCGCTCCCGGCCTCGAGCTCCTCCCAGCGGCGAAGCCGCAGGCGGCCGACCTCTTCGACGATACGCACGCCCTTGACGATCTCGTCTGGCGTGCGGGCCTTGAGGATGACAAAGAGCATGCTCGGTTCCTTGAGCAGGTCGAAGGCCCGGCCGGCGAGCATCGACACACTGCCGTGTGACAGGAGCACCTCGTTTGGGTTGGGCTATCGGGACGAGCAAGAGAGAGGTCGCGTCAGTCGCCAGCTCCCTTCCAGTCGGGCAAGCGAACTGGTTTCAAGACGCACGGGATCCTCGAAGTCCTGCCAGCCCTCAAGCTCGCCATCCGCCTTTGCTGCGGTCGACGGTGGAGGGGTGGGCGGCGGCGGCGGCGGCGGTGCTGGCATTGAACCGGTCAAGGCAGGCTGCGCACCTCGCTGGCCGTCCGGCCGGGGCCCGCCCGCGCGCTCGTCGAAGGCGTCCCAGAAGCCGACGAAGCCGAGGACGAGCAGGACCTCGAGCCCCTTGGGGTCCTTGATGTCGGCAAAGCGCTCGATGTTGTACTGCTGGAGCGAGAGCTCGGCGCCGCCTCGCCAGGGCGAGCCGCCAGGGGTGATGAGGAAGCGGGCCAAGTCGACTGGCGGGTCCGGATGGCGGAGAAGGAACAGAGTAAACTCCTTGTTGGACAGCTTGGGCTGCCGAAACTCGTACGTCTCGCCGAGGTAGGTGAAGCGCCAGGTGAAGCCGAGCCGGCCGACCTGCTTGAGCCCGCCCTCAATCTCGCTATCCGGGTGGAAGAGCTCGAGCTTCTTGGCCTTGGCCTGCGATGAGGGCGCAGTGCATCGTGCGAGCTGGCTCTCAAACAGGGCGTCTGCCGCGGCGAGAGGGCTAGGTCAGCGCCTGCGATGCTCGGTCGAAAGGGAAGCCATCGGAAGGGGCACAAGCAGCGACGCGAGATGGCCGACTGGGCCCCTGTGGCGGCTTACCTTCAAGCACGCAGTCGTACGCAGGCCCTGGACCGTAGAGGGCGCGGTAGGTGACCTTGCGGGTGTGCTTGTTCATCAGGTCGACAACGCCGGCCTCGCGCCGGTGGAGGAGGTAGCCCGGAAGCGAGCTGGCGGGGAAAGCGCGAGCATCAGACTTCGGCTGCCCGGCAGCTTCAACGAGCGAGCCGGCCGGCTCGGACGCACCCGTCGAGCGACATGTTGAAAGCTGTGTCGCCCTGTGTCGTGCGGTACAGGTTTGGAGAGGTCGAGCTTGAGGGCTGGGCAGGAAGAGGGTTGGGCTAGGCGAGGGGTCCGGCCGGTGACTGTCAGGCTTCAAGCTGGCCGCCGGCCAGGCCAGGGCCGCTTGGCGAGGGCTGAAGGAAAGGGGCTCCCACGGCCAGGCCGAACCGGGGTTTTCCTTGGGCAGCCGGCGAGTCGTCGCGACCGACCGGCCGCCATTACTATCGGCTGGCTGGCAGCTCTCTCTCCCTCGGCATCTCTCATCATCTACTGTACGCGGTCGCGCCTCGGCGCCTCGCTCTCGCTCTGGTGCGGCCTCGAGTCACAAGCAAGCCCTGTCGCCTGGACCCATCCAGCGCCCTCCCGCCGGCCGCCGCCGCCACTCGCCCGGACTCAGACCCGACCGCCGCCTGCCCGACGATCTCGCTCTCGCGATGGGCCTGGCGGCCGACGACTCGTTTGACCCCATCAGCGGCTATGACGACCTGCCCGGCGAGCAGTCGTCTCGGCCGGTCCTGACCGTCGGTGACCTTGCCGACAACAGCGACCTGAGCGACATCGGCCCGCTTGAGGACGACGACAACGACGTCGACAACGAGCAGCCGCGCGCGTGCACGGCGCGGAGCGGTGACCGCTGGCTGACGAGCAGACCCAGTGTCCGCGACGAGCCTTACAAGACGTCGGCCGACGTTGCGCGTGAACGGCAGCAGTCTGGCCAGAGCTCTGGCCTGGACCCAACCGTACGTGACGGTCATCTGACTCTCAGCCCCCCCGCCCTTGTCAGAGTGGCCGAGCGCGTCGGCGCGAGCTCCCGCCGGACGACGTGCTGACCGGTCGGACGAGTCGTATACACCCTCCTCTGCTCCCGTCTCGCTGCAGTTTCCGAGCTATGCGTCGACGCGTCGCGGCGCCTCCGCGATGCCGCAATGGACGCTCAGCAAGGCGACCTCATCAAACGCCTCGGCCGCCGCGAGCCCAGGTTCGGTTATGCGCGCGCCGTCACGACCCAAGGGCACCGGGCTGGCCGTCCCCGGCGCATTGCAACGCAGGCCGAGCAACGGCGGCAGCAGCTCCGCGATCATCTCGACCAACAGCTTGCGCTCGCCTTCGTCCAGCCTCATTGTCATGGACGATGGATCTCCGCTGCCTACGCCCGTGTCACCGCCCCGGCCCCAGCGCAAGGTCACGCGGTCGATGGACAAGGAGGCGGCCGCGCAGCCGGCCGTCGTTGTCGAGATCAACTCGTCCCCGCCTGAGGAGAAGGCGTCTAAGCCGCCGCCCGGCTCGTCCAAGTCTAAGGGGAAGAACAGGGCCAGCCGGATGCAGTCGTCGGGCGACGAGGCGGATCGGCCGCCGCCGCGACGCAAGAACGACTCGTCAGCGGTCGCCTCATTGAAGCCGGCTCGCAACAACAAGCCCATCCCGTCAACCGCGAAGTTGACCGCCCGGCGCGTACCTGGCGGCAGTAGCGGCGGCCTCCGAGACGTCGGGAACGAGTGGGATAGCTCGCGCGCCCTCTCCAAGATCAAGAGGAAAGGCGACGAGAAGATCCTCGACAAGGCACTCAAGGCTGCGGTCAAGGGCAAGAGAGCGGCCGGCAAGCGGGTCAAGGGTCAGGGCAAGCCCTCGCAGACGGCCAGCTCCTCGTCGGACGAAGAGACGAGCGCTCTCTCGTCGATCGAGTCAGCGGACGTGGAGGAGCCCAAGGCCCCGCGTCCGAAACCTAAGGCCCGCACCAACAAGATGAGCTCGCCGTCACCGGCTCCGCCGCAGGACATCGACTTGATGGCTAAACTGCTTGGCTCGTCGCGTCAGCGCCAAGCCCAGCTCGAGGAAAAGCAGCGTACCGATGACGAGAAGGAGCGCGAGCGCTACGCCCGGGAGGGCCCTGCGGTCCTCGTCGATGGGCCGATGGCCCAGATCAGGGCGGCCGGAGGTCGGGGCGCGCTGCGAGCGCTCGGCTCGTCTACGAGCTTTGGTAATGCGGTCGCCGGACCGTCGTCGCAACCAAGGAGCCGGGCAGGCTCGAACGCGAGCTCGACCTCGAGCTTGACGTCGCTCGATTCCCTGACGAGCGACGACGAGCTCACGCTCGGCGCGGCGCCATCCAAGATCAAGTTGTGCCCCTACTGCTCGGAGCCACTGCCGGTCCGGCAGACCAAGAAGCTCAAGAAGCTGTTCCAGCGGCTCGAGAAGAAGTCGGTGCCGATGCCGACGTCGATCAACCCGGACGCTCGCTCGCTCGCCATCTCCAAGTCGTCAGTCGTCTGCGCGCTCCATCGAAGCGAGAGCGTCCTCATCCCCGAGGGCGTCCGCAAGGGCTACCCGCTCCGGATCGACTGGCCACGGACGATCGAACGCGTGCGCGAGCACGAAACCGCCCTGCTCGAGGTCGTCCGGCGCAAGGACAGCGTCTTCTGGGAGTTCGCTAGGGAACGCACCGGCGAAGTCGGCAAGGGCGTCAGCCGGAGCGCGCGCGGCCAGTTTGACGTTTTCGAGAAGTGCCAGCCGGGCTAGTGCGTCGCGCCCCTCGATCCCTCTCTGGTTGGCCGAGCTGACCAAGCGCCCGCCTTTTGCTCAGCTTCGGTGAGATTGGCCAAATCCTCTTCCACCAAACGCTCGTCGCCATGTTTGCCCGGCCGCCGGCGCCAGTCCTGACGTCGGCTCACTGCGAGCCGCTGACGGCGTCCGACTTCATCTACTGGGTCCTCATTCCCGAGCTCGCAATCCTCCTCATCCAGGAGGACCTCGGCGTCAGCTACCGCGAGGCCTTCGAGGCCATGAAGAACTCGCGCGAGTTTGGCCTCAGCGTGTTTGGCGTCGAGGAGGGCGAGCAGGCGGGCGGCGCCCTCATGGCCGGCTGGGATGAGCATGCCGAGGAGGTCGCGAGCGGGGACGAGCGCGGCATCACCATCCTCCGGCGCAAGCTCACAAAGTCGACCCAGCACCGCAAGTCGCGGACCTCGCAGCGTGCTGCCGAGGGCTTCCCGCCCTACGACCCAAAGGCCTTCGAGCGGCCGGGCGCGTCGTCGAGCAGCGGCCCGGCAAGCTCCCAGACTGCGCGCGCCGGTGCGCCTCGAGCCCGGTCACCTCCACTCGCGCTCGGCAGCTCACAGCTGTCGACCTCCTCGTCTCGGGCCAAGCGCAAGGAGACCGACGCTGCGCTGGAGGCCGTTCCGGAGCCGGTCAGGAAGAAGGTTCGACCGTGACCAGCTGCTTGCTCTGTCTGGAGCGCGACTTGCTGACCTCTGATGCTCCCCACTGTCGTTCAGCCCAAGCCAAAGCCCCGACTTGCGACATCGGGCTCAATACCAGACCTGCTCAGCAGCGGTAGCAGCGCGCCGCAAGGGGTCCTGAGCCAAGAAGCGATGCGGAACGATGTCGCCAGTCTGACGCTCGCCAGCTCGCCGGCTAAGCCGGCCGAGGTTGCGGTAGTCGAGCTGAGCCCTCGACAGCCTTCGTAAGTCCGCTTCCAAGATCGAAGCGCACCCCTTTTTCTTGCGGTGGAGCTGATTCTACTGCCGCTCTGGCCGATTCCCCCTTGCTCAGACCAAGCCAGGCACCGACCGAAGACCCGTACGACAATCTCTCCGACTTTGACATGCTGTGACGATGCCAATGGGATCGCACGACACGCTTCCTCGTCTGCGCGACGCCGAGCCTTGCACGCAGGGTCAATCGGGTGCGCCGCTGGCGGGTGTCCTCACTTTTCTGCTCGCCGGTCGAGAATCGGAGGACGACGTGCTCCTTTTCAATAAGCAGCAGCAGCAGCAGCAGCTCCGGTCTCGCCACGCCGAGAAAGCAGTACATGAGCAGAATGAAAGCAGCGCGCCCAGCTATGATGATGCCTACATTAGATGTCGCCGAAGCGGTCGGGCAGCAGGACGGGTGCAAACCTGGCGAGACCGAGCACAAGCTGAGAATCAGTTTCTTGGTCGCCGCCGTTGAGAGAGGAGCAGGCCGGGGACGTACAGGCTCCAGAGGTAGAGGGCGATGCAACCCCACGAGCTGACGACGCGCATCCACATGGCACCTTGCGAGCGTCCGATGTAGACGTCCTCGGGATCTCCAGGGTCGGTCGCCCGAAGGACGCGCCTGCCGGATCGGAAGGGAGGCTGGAGGTCAGGCCTTGTTTGTTGAGGGACCCCACCGGCAGGGAGACGTCAAGAGAGAGTAGGGGACGCACCAGTCGGTCAGCAGGCCGGCGACGTACATGCTCGCCATGATGAAGATGACGTGAAACCACGTGTACTGCAGGAGAGGGCGGGCCTGATTTCAGTCCCTGCGAGCAAGAAGGCGCACACGTCCCCACGAGCCAGGGCCGACTCACAGAGTACTTGGTCTGCGTGCGCTCGTCGTCGCGCTCCTCGCCGACAGCCTCGTCGCCCTCACCGTCATCCGAGACCTGCTCGTCAGCCTCGTCCAGCGCCGAGCGCGGCAGTGCGCCCTCCTCGACAGCGGCGAGGATCGCCTGGTAACGCATCTCGTTCCGGCGCGGCTTCGGCTGCTGGCTGACGAGGCCGTGGCCGTCCTCCTCAATGTCGTCCTCCGGCAGCCGGACCGCACCCTTGCGCTTACCGGCGCCGGACGCGCCGAGCGCTTTCGTCTGCGTCGCCGCGCGCGTCGTCGAGTAGGCGACGGCGAGGAAGGTAAAGATGGCGCCGAGGATGACGGTCGTCGTCCGGGCGCCCGAAGAGCCGTTGGTGAGCGGGTTGCAGACGCCTCCCGGGTCATTGTGGTTGGCGACGGCCGAAGCGACGAGGTAGGTCGAGTAGAGCGAAACGATGGAGGCCTGGGCGAGGCCCGACTTTGGGTTGGCCTCCTGGACGGCGGGCGCGACGGACGAGACCGTCAGGATGACCGTTAGGATGAGGTTGACGGTGATGAGGAAGGTGTTGGTCTGGCAGTCGCCGCCGCCAAAGAAGACGAAGAGGACGACAGTGAGGGCAATCGAGAGGATGAAGGCGCCAAAGGTCGTGCCAACGAGGATGAACTGCCAGACGGGCGAGTTGGTGTCCTCCCAGCGCGTCAAGAGCGACTCGGAGAACGAGTGGGCAAAGTCGATGAGGAGGAGAAGGCCGAGCAGGATGAATAGCGAGCTGCCGATCGGCGCTGCAAGAGCAAAAAGGGGTTGTCAGCGTCAAGGGGTTGGGGGGGCGCGTGAGAGGTGCGAAGGGGTGGGGAGGGAGGGGGACCCACAGATGTAGGACCCATAGAACATGAAAAAGCCGTTAGGAATCAGGAACGAGAGGAAGACAAAGACCATCCACAACAGGACCTTGGGCCCCCACCAGCTGGCGGCGACAGCAGAAGAAAAAGGGAGAGACGTCAGGTTCGCGTCGAACTGCGGAGGGGCCGACGGACGGGCGAGAGCGCGCACCCGTTCTGGAGCGAAGCCCGCTTGTTGCGCGTGTTGTGAACGCCGATGAGCAGGAGCGCGAGCGCGAGGTGCAGAAGACCGAGCGCAAAGCAGAAGCGGTGGACCTTGAGCAAGGGAAGCAGAGGGGCGTCAGTCGGGATGCGAGCCGGCTCCGCTGGCAGCGGGAAAGAGGACGCACGGCGAGCAGGCCGTAGCACTTGCCGCCGTCGCAGTCGAGCTTGATCCAGTCCCACGCGAGCTTTTCGATCTGCTTGATCGCTATGTCGGTCCGCATGAGCCAGGCCAGCATCGAATTGAGGCAGAAGAGGATCTGATGGCGACGTAGACTCCGAGACTGTCAGTCTGACTCGAATGGCGAGGTAGGGAGGGAGGGGGGAGGGGGCTTCGGCCCCAGCTGAGAGGGAGGACGCACGGCGAAGCCCACCCGGGTGGCGATGGAGCCTGACGAGACGGCGAGCGATAGCCCAGGTCAGCTCGCGGGGTCAACGAAGCGGCTGCCACCGCTCGGCAGCTGAACGTACTGTTGCAATTGCAGCTCTTGAAGAGGGCGCTGGCAGCCGTCCCGCTCATGAAGAAGAGGACGCCGCCGAGGGCGGACGAGGCGAGCGAGCCGAGGCCGCCGAGGATCGGGATGGAGAGCAGGGCGCCCATGGCGTGGGAGGACGATGAGGGTCCGACCGAGACGGGTGGCGATAAAAGGCGGCGTTACGAGATGAGGGGAGCAAGGGGTCCACCGGAGGACGAGTCAAAGGGGATGGTGGGAGGTCGGGGTAGGAAGGCAGCACCGGCGGCGGCGGCGGCTTCGCTTCGGGGCGATGAGGGCCCCGAGCCAACGAGTGCTGCGCAAGTGGGCTGCAGTGCAGGCAGACTGGCCGAGCCTCTTGTCGAGAAAGATCTTTCATGTCAGATGAGGGGGCCAGAGGCTGGCCGGCACTATGGAGAGGAGAGACTCGAGATGCGAAGGGTAGATGCACAAGGAAATCGGCGCAAGAGCGGATGAAGCAAAGGCGAGAGGACACAAAGGGGGGCAGCTTCGCGTGTGGCGGCCACCAAGGGGGACTAAAACGAGGAACCGGTGAGGTACAGAGGGGGAGCAGGTCGTGTGCGCGGGATGTATCGGGTCGGGTCGGGGACTGAGCGAGAAAGGGAAGGATAGAGTACAGCGGGTCCGGCAGAAGGAGCCGCCTACTGGGCGGTGAGGAGGCCCTTCAACGGCAGGTAGCGGCCGCCGACCCGCTTGACGTCGCCGACGAGCGAGGGCAGGTGCGTGATGGCGAAGAAGATGGCAAAGCAGATGAGGACCGGCAGCCAGAAGAACCAGAGCCTGCACGGGGACGGAGAGCAAGGAAGCCGAAGGCGTCAGCACCACGAGCAACCGAGGGCCCAAGCGCGAAGACGTACATCTTGTCGTACTTGCCCCCCTTGCCGCTCTTGCGGGCCGAGTGGTGGCCGTAGCGGGCGATCTCGCGCTCCGTCAGCCGCCGGGCCTGAGCCGCGGTCGCCGCCGCCCAGCTCGGCGGCTTCTCCTTCGTCTGCGGCGGCGCGAGCTGCGTCGACTCGGCGGCCGTCGCGAGCTGCTGCTTCTTGTCGTCCTGGCTGACCGCGAGCGGCGGGATCTGGTACTTTGACCGGCCCGTCATCGAGATGGCCGCGCTCTCGTACGTCGACTGGATCCGCTGGAGCGTCGTCTTCTCGGATGGCTTCGTGGACGGGGCCGCGTCGAGGGCGGCGACGTTGCCGGCGACGTTGCCGGCGCTGCTACCCGAGGCCGTGTTGGCGGCCGACGACGTGGGGACGTTGGTCGCGAAGGAACCCTGGCCGAGGATGCGGAGCGCGACGTTCTTGGCGTCCTCGATCCGGCCGGTCATCTTGAGGCCGACGACCTGCAGCGCGAGCTCAAGCCTGGGGTGGGGGGGGGCGGGGTGAGGCGGAGAGGGAGATGAAGGAGAGTCAGCGAGATGTCGCGCAGCGTAAGTCGGAGGCGAGACAGAGACGCACAGAGCTCGGTCGGAAGCGTCCTTGTAGGTGAAGAGTTGGCCTCCGGTGCCTGAAGGGCCCTCGATCGACCGGCCCTCCATCCGAAGGACGACCGGGACCGAGCCGGCAACGATACCCGGCGGGACGGTGCAGACGATCGTGCCGTCGTTCCAGCACGACGTCATCGGCGCCCGATTCTCGCCAAAGAAGGCGACCATGCCCTGGAGAAAGTTGACGCCGAGGAGCGTGATCTCGATCCCGCCGGCGAGCGGGCCTTCGGCAGGGATGAGGCGCGAGATCGACGGCCGAGGGAGCGGCGGCGGCGGCGGCGGCGGAGGGGTCGGCACAACGTACGAGTGGGGGTACGAGATCTGGATGTCGTTGGGGTTGTTGAGCGCCGAAGGGTAGATTGAGGGCCAGTGCGAATGGGGACCGGCCATCGTGGCGAGACCGGCACCGCCGAGCAGCGAGTCCGAGTCGGATGAAGTGCCAGACGAGGCCGACGTCTCGCGCCTCGACGAGGTCGAACCCGACGCCGGAGGCGAGAAGGCTGAGCCGGTCGCGCACGACGAGCCACCTTCGTAGTCGACGAGCGAGTCGAAAGACATGGCCTCAAGCTCGCCCTCGTTGTCGGCCGTGCTCGTCGTGTCGAACGACATGTCGGCGTCGGAGCCGGTTCGCACGAACGTCGGCCGGTAAAAGGAACCACCCGTACGGTGGTAGGCATCGCTGGCATCGCAGCCGTCGCTCGTCGTGGTGAGGCCGAGCGTCGGCGACCGCGTCTTGGCGAGCGACTCGTCCGGCCGAGCCTCCATTGTGAAGAGCATGTCGTCGACCGAGCCAAGCTCGATACGCATCTCGCCCGAGCTCGGGTCGCACAAAAGCGCGTTATCGCCCGTTGCCAGACCAGCCAGGCCAATCGCCGAGGCCGACGGCGGCGAATTGGCCGAGAAGGCCGGCAGATGCGTGCCGGCACGCCGGTCGAGCCCACCTTCGAGCGCAAAGTCAAACGAGCCGTCGTCCGGGTCCTCCATCTGCGGAAGAGCGGTCGACATGCCGAACGACGGGAAGTGCGGCGTGCCGAGGACAGACGAGGCGCCCGAGAGCGACGAGCCGGCGGGCGACGACCGGCGGTCGTAGGGCGTCGAGGACGATACGGCTGCCGTCCGCTGCTTGCGGGCCTGGTGATGACGCGTCGTGTCGGACGAGGTCGACGACGAGTCGTCCTCGTTCGGCGAGAGTGAGCTGCTCTCGCCGTTGCTGCGGACGGCCGCCCGCTTCGTGCCGCGAGGCAGAGGCAGTGAGGCCGGCAGAGGCGTGCCGACGGCCGTCGCTAGAGCCGATGATGTGACCGAGTGGGCGGCCGCGAACGACGGCGAGACGGTGCCGTTGGTGTGCGTCCGTGAGGTCGGCGCCGTCGAGGCGGCGTAGGCGCTCGCAGCCGAGGACAGAGGCGCGGTCGAACCACGGTATTTGGCGCCTCCATCGGCGACCGGGTGGCCGTTGCCCGACGACGACGACCGAGACGACGATGTCGAGGCTGGGGCGGATGTCGCCGCCTGGTGGTGGCCGTTGGCGCCCTTCTTGGCCCCATTGCCGATCGAAGAGGGCGGGTTCGAGGGCATGATCAGGACCTTGGGCCCGCGCCCGCTCGTGCTGCCAGCTCGGGAGCCGGCCGGCGAACCAGCGATATGCTGCGGGGCCGGGAGGCCGACGGCGGCGGCAGCAGCGGCAGCCGCCTTGGCTGCGGCCTCGGTCGACTTCTCGGACGACTTGTGGTCATCGGTGATCATCAGAGGCGGCGTCAGGCCGGACGAGATGGCGATGCCGGCGCTGTTTCGGAGCGTGAACTTGATGCTGCGGAGAGGGAGAGCGACGTTGAAGCACCGTCAGCCCACTGCGGAGGCAAGATCCGGTCCGGGCACACGACTCATCCAGTGGGAGTGAAGGGACAAACATGAAGCCGAGCTTCTCCTTGTGATGCCGGCAGTAGCAGGTGACGCGCGCCGGAAGCTGGACCTCGCCCTTGGTGAGGGTGAGGAGGGCTGCGCAGTTGAAGAGGACAATCTTGTGCCGCTCATCGACCAGGCCGCTCGACGGAGTGACGGTCCCCGGCGTGGCAGATCCGCCCTTGACGCTTGACTCGCCGCTGCCCTCGCCAACAGCCGGGCTGGCGGTGCCGGCGGTCCCCCGCCCGCGGCTCGACGGCTCGTCGACGTCCGAGTCGGACAGCGTCGGCTTGACGCGTGCGGCGAGCTTGCGCTGACTTCGCTTGAACTCTCGCGTCCGGCACGAGGCGCAGGCGAGGACACGCCGGCCGAGGGTTCCCTGGGGCGAGTTCTCGGGCACGCCCTCTGTCGCGCAGAAGACTTCGGTCTCGAGCCAGAGGACCGTCTCGGGCGCGGGCTCGACCGCCGGCTCGGCGAGCGACTGCTTGCGCGACTTGCGCTTGGTCGCCGTCCCCTTCTGAAGCCGGACGTGCGAGTACCGGTCGAGGTTGAGCGCTGACGAGGCTCCGCCCGGCGGGGGCGCGAGCGCAAGCGTCAGCTTGACCTGTGTCTCGACGCGCGACTTGGCCCCCGTCAAGGGGATGCCCTGGATGACGAGCGGGACCGGAGCGGGCGAGGCAGGGGAAAGGCCCGCACCGGCCGGTATGCCGGACGGTGGGGCGGAGACGGTCGAGGCCATCAACGAGAGCGAGGAGGCGAGCCCAGGGACCGGGTCAAAGGGGTGGCTCGCGGGCGGTTCAGGGAGAGGTCTGCGAAGAGGGGGCGTGTGCTGGACGCGTCGACCGCTGGCAGATTTGGGTGCGGCGGGTCGTGAAGGCTTTGGCTCGACGGATGGATGGCGGCAGGGAAGGAATCGCTGGAAGAAGATCCAGGACGGATCGTGAGTGGTCTTGCTGGGCCGGAGGAGGGTTCGGAAGGAGCGAGCGAGCGAGCGAGGCGGCCACGCTGGCGGCCCAATCGACGACGCCGCTGGGGCAAGACGATCAACAACGGCAGGTCCGGGTGCATGTCGGCGGGTTCCTGCGGCATCTCCAGCGTTTCAGTTAAGAAGCAAAATGGCCATGCGAGGATGTGCAAGAGCGTTTTCGGCGAGCGAGATGCTAGCTTCGGCGCAATCTAACGAGGGCGCGAGTGCGAGACCGTCGGGCGATTGAGAGAGATGCAAAGGGTGGGTTGGGGAGGGAGGGAGCAAAACAGATCCGTGAGATGGGGGAGGGGGTATTGGGCAAGGAGCGGGGATGAGCGGGACGAAGGGCAGGAGACAGGACGAGATAGGATGAGATGAGGATGGGAAGGGGCCCTAGCCGTGCAGGTAGGTATCGGGGTGGTCGTGACCGTGCCCGCCGTCGGGCAGGTACTGCTGCGAGCGCGGCGCTGACGGCGGCGCGCCGTACGCCAGCTGGTGCGGCGGCGGCGCGCCATGGACGCCGTGCGAGCGAGGGTCGTACGACGCCGGCTCCTTAGCCGACGAGTGGTGGTGGCCGTACGACGTCGCCTGCGGAGGGTACGAGGCAGGGTGCGAGGTGTAGTAGGGCGCGTATTCGGCGTGGGGGTGGCCGACCCGCTCGTCCTCCGTCTGGGGGTTGGCAAAATGCGAGCCATGCTCCGCCGGCGGTGGGTACGAGCCGCTGGCATCGGACATCTGTTGCGGTGCGGTGTAGTGGCCGACGTCGTGCGAGCCGTAATGCTGGCGGTGCTGCTGCTGCTGCGGCTGCTCCTGGGAGTAGTACGTCGCTGTTGGAGGCTGGGCCGCATAGTGTTCACTCTTTTCCCACTGGCCAGCGTGGTCGACCCAGCCTTGATTGCCTGGTGGCGCCGACGAGTAGTGGGCCGGGACGGGCGGTGGCGCTGGCGTGCTGCCGAGCCGGAGCTCCTGCAGATCGCGTGAGAACTCGAACGGGTCGACCGACATGGCCTGCTCGGGGTGGTAGCCGTGGTGGTGGTGCTGGTCCTCAGGCTGGCCGCTGTGCCAGTCGCTCTCCGCCGGCCCGTAGCCAGAGGAGGTATGCTGAGGCACCGGGCGCGACCATGCGTCGCCGAAGACGGGCCCGGGCGACGTCGATTCGTAGGCCGACTCGAGCGGCGAGGGCTGGCTCGCCGCCCACGGGCCCGTGTGCGACGACGGCTCGTTGAAGCCGGTGTACGACTGATGGTGCGGCAGACCAAGCGACTGCTGCCGTGGCGACGGCGGCTGCGAGTACTGGGCCGAGCCGCCAGTGTTGCCCGCCGGCTGGGCGTAGTGGGGGAAGTAATCGGGAGGACCGCCAGCGGCCGGCGGCGTCGGGGCGTTGACCACCCACCGGCCCTCGTCCGACTCGGGCTTGCCCGGCGTCAGCTGCGATGAGTGCTGGGCGGGCGCCGGCGGGATCAGGCTCGAGCCGTAGCTGGTGACGCTCGAGTTCCGCCGGCGCTCCTCCTCGAGCCGGTCAAAGAGCGAGGCGGACGGGCTTGAGGGCGCCCAGGAGCCGGTCCGCGACGAGGTGCGCGATCTCGCCTCGGCCGTGGCGGGAGAGGCGAGCGAGCTGTCTCGTCGGCTGACGCTGCCCTCGGTCCGCTGCGTCTTGGCCTCGAAGCCCGAGCCGAGCCGCCGGCGTGTCTGCGAGCTCTCGGACTGGGCGGGCGAGGGCTGGTAGTGCGGGTAGACCGAGGTTGTCGAGTGTGGCCGTTGGGCGAGGTTTGGCCGGTTGCCGAGCCCTCCCCCGCTCGTCGGCGTCGGCTCGCCGGGTGGGTAGACCGGGTTCGTGTGACGTGAGATGGAGCCCGGTCGGCGGGGAGGTTGCTGCTGCTGCTGGGCAAAGCGCCCAGGAGCGGCCGAGGTCCAGTCGGCCGAGAACGGGCTCAGGAGGCCGCCGGCGCCTCCGCCACCGCCGCCGAGCCCATCGTCTGCTTCGGCTTCCTCGGTGAGAGGTGGGCCGGTCGAGGCCGAGAAAGATCGTCCTCGAGGCGAGTCGGATCCGAATGCGTAATGTGCGCCGCCGGCGATAGGCTGGCGACCGGCGAAGCCTGCGCTCGAGGCCGAGTCCGGTGGCGAGAAGGGCAGGGCGTGGGCTGGAGCCGCGACCGAGGCGGGAGGGATGCTCAGCGACGACAGACGGTGGGCGAGCGCCCGTCGTGGCTGCATCGGCTGCTGCTGGAGGAGCTGTTGTGATGGTAAGGCTACGGACTGCGACGCAGGCGGTTGCAGTCGGCTGTGCGGCGAGGCGAGCAGACCACCTGGCGAGCAGGTAGCCGAGTGCGAGCGTGACGTCGGGGCTGACCCTGGCGAGGGCGGCGGACGATCCGGTGGCGGGAGCGGCGCCATCAGACGACCCGACAGGCGGCGCCGGTCCTTGAACTGTAGAGTTTGACATAGTGACCCGGACGCGCGTCAGCCGATTGAACGCACACCTCCTGAGGCGTCGTGTCGAGACTGACCGAGCCGAGCCACTTAGCGCTCGCCTTGAAGCTCTTGCTGTCGTCGACGTCCTCGCCGACGTCTTCGCCTGCATCGCGCTGAAGCATACGCCAGACCTCGCGCGCCTCGTTGCGAACGGCAATGTCGTCGACGACGACGCCGACCTGGTAGCGCTGATCGAGCCAGAGGTTGATGCGCTCCTCGACGGGCTTGTAGCGGCCGCCTTCCGGCCGGAGCGTCACCTTGCGCGGCGGCGGCCGGACTGCGGGCACGCGAGGAGGCGAGGCCGGTGCGAGCCAGCGGTCGCGGGAGTGCAGGATCTTCGAGATGGTTGATCGGTCGACGCTGTCGACGTGCATGCGCGGGCGCACAGGCGTACGAGAAGGGGAGGGACAGAGCAGAGGAAAGCATCCGTCGAGGCGGGTGGCGTGGCGGTCGTCGGGGGGTTGGGAGGAGAGGAGGCGTATGGGGCGGCTCAGCTCTCGAGGTTGGTCGGCCCGCGGGAGCAAAAGGGAGTCGACGCGCCCGGGTTCGGGCGGGCTCGAGTGGGCAGACCGCGCCCGGGACACAGGATGCGAGAGGAATGGGGACGTACGACCACTTCGTCGCCGTCTCCTGCTGGGTGAGGCTCGGCTTAGCGTCGTGCCTGAGGTGGGCGGCAGGAAGATGGGAGTGGGGGTGAGACGCGCCCAGAACGGCCGTTAGCTCCGTTCCACAGCACGAGCGCGGCGCGCGCCGGACGCTCGGCGCCAGAGGGCCGAGAGAGCCCTGCGGCTGTGGCAGACGCACTCGTGGATGATGGCGACCTTGTCGGCGCGCGAGAGCTTGAGCGTCGGCTTGAGGCCGCTCGAAAGCTGTCTATCGGCCGGCGGCGGACGGGCCGGCGCTGCGTGAGCGGTCGTCGGCTGCGGAAGGACGGCTGCCTGCGCGACGACGGCCGTCGCGGGGCGGTGGCCGCCTGGGCTAGCGAGCAGAGACTCCCCGCCGCCGCCGTTCGGCGGAGCGATGGCGGCGTTGAGTCGGTACGACCGGCCGAGAGGTGCAAGGCCGGCTGCGGCGGTCGTGATGAAGGGTCCCGTTGGCGAGGGAGCTCGCGCCGGGCTTGCATCGTCGGCGTCGCTCTCGTCGGCGTCGTCCTCAGATTGCGAGCCGACGGATCGAGAACCGTTCTCGAGCGCTGCCCAACCAGCCTCGAAGGGCCAGGCCGAGCCACCAGCCCCGGTTGGGGGAAGCGAGTACGTCAGGCGAGGTGAGCCGTCGACGGCCGGCTGGTGCTCGAACGCGTGCCCGAAGCCGGCCGCGTATGTCGCCGCCTGCTCATCGCCGAAGGCTGGGGCGGCGAACGAGGCGTAGCCGTCTGCCGTCAGATGGGGGAGGTAGCTCCGATCTGTGCCAGCGTCGACGTCGTCGTTGGGCGTGCGGCCGTCGTCTTGTGCCGGCCAGGCGTGCTCGCCCGGCTGATGAGGAGGGGCGAACGCGTCGCCGCCGGTCGTCGAGGGCTGCTGCTGCTGGCCGCCGTGGGCTGGGCGTGCTGCAGGCTCGTCGAAGGCGGCGTCCATCCGCACGCTGGAGAGGCGACGCCGAGGCTGGACAGAGGGCGAGCTGGAGAGACGGGGTGTCTCTCTCTCTGTGGGAGGGCTGGCAGAGGGAGGGAGGACGACGACGACGAGGCGACCAGAGGTTGGTTTGGGCTGACGGTTGGCGGCGGCGGCGGCGGCGGCGGTCGGAAGCGCGCGCGCTCGACGACCCCCGCACTTTCAGCCACCAAAGGGCTTTGCGATCGCCTGCACCCGGGGTACCATCGTGGGCTGAACCGTAATGGGCCCGAAGGGTCGCAGCGCAGGCCAGCGGCAGGGCAGCAGCTGAGGTTGCGTCCGGGCTGCGGGAAAGGGCTGACGAAGGGAGCGAGGGTGAAAGGACAGGCCGGTAACGACGTTGGATATCCACGTCGCTAGCGGTAGGCGAGCCAGCTCTAGCAGAGAGGAGAAGAGTTTGCGTGCGAGGGAGACCTGCCAGCAGGGCTCGGAGTTGAGCAGGGGCGGGCGCACCGGCATGGCCGAGCGCGCCCCCCACCAACGGAAGAAGAACGAGAGGGGGGGGGGTTCGACGAAGGGGTGAGGAGGTGGCGCGGCGCGTATGTGTGAGTCGGGCAATCTGACCGAGCGAGCGATGCCAGAGGTGGCGTCGATAAGAGGAACGTCGTCACGCCCCCCTCGGCCTGCGCGGGGATCAAGTGGAAGCACGAGGGCGGGATTCGTGATGGAACGACGAGCGGGGAGCGAGGGAGACGATGGCAGACCGGCTGCGAGACCAAAACGAGGGTCGACAGGGCCAGCTTGTCAACCCGTATGCGAAATAGTGAGAACGTTGCGGATCCTGGCGATGTTGGGGTGAGGCTGAGCAAGGACGACAGACCGCTTAAGTGCGGTGAGTGGTACGTAGGGACGCGAGCTCACGCGCCGTCGTCGTCGTCGGACGGGCTCGCGACGAGGACGGCGCCGAGGTGGACGTTGTCTGGGCAAAGGTAGTGCAGCCTTGAGTCAGCGACACGGCAGTACGAGCCGAGAAGGCAAGGGGAACGCACTCTGGACAAATGACTTGCGGCCCACGCTGGTAGGCAGGCCTCGCTGGCCATTTGCGCCGCTGTCGCCGCTGCTGCTGCCGGGCGTGATGGCCTCGATGCTGCTCGAAGGCGAGGCAGTGACCGCTCTGCTGCTGACTTGGAGACCAGCCCCGGCCTGCGCACCTTTGCCTTTGCTCGCGAGGCGCATCGACCGGCGAGGTCCGGCGGTCGTCGCATGGGAAGGGACGTCGCCGGCCGGCAAGTGCTCGAGCTCAAGTGAGCGACCGATGAAGGGCCTCTCGCGGCTGGCGAGGACAGCGCCGAGCGGCCGGTGCCACTCGTCCGTCACTTCGACGACCTGCTTGACGTCGGCCTCGGCGGCCTGACGCGGGAGGCTGGCCAGCCAAAGGAGCTGCGACTGTACGTGCGGGCCTGAACGGGCGACGGCGGTCGCGGACGGGAGTCGACCGATCGAGAGCGTCCTGAGCGCCGGGAAAGCTGTTGCCAGGCGTTTGGGCGAGCGGAGGAGGGTGCCAATCTCGGCCAGGGCGAGCGAGTCGACGACGGGCGGATTGGTGGCAGGCGACCGCGCGACAGAGATCGCGGGCGCAAGTGCGAACGGCCGGGCGCCATCGAGCCGATAGTGGATCTCGCTGAGCCGACGGTGCTCAATCCCGGTCCAGTCACCGTCGTGACCGGCGAGCCGATGGTTTGTGAGCTCGAGCACTTCGAGCCGAGGGCAGAGGGCGAGGGCGAGCGGGTCGACCGTCTGGTCGGCCGGCGCCGACTCGCGGTCGCAGGCAAGTCCGAGGCGCGTGATTGTCGGCCCGACGGCGGAAAGCAAAAGCGGTTTCGGACCCCATGGAGAAGCCTCTGGGTAGCGGCGCGTCGTAAACTCAAACCGAAGCGTCTCTAGTGAGGGCAGGTGAGCGGATTCGGCGTTGCCGGCAGTCCGAGGCGGGAACGGGATGTTGTTGCCCTGGTGGAAGTGGTCGCACCGGACGGCGAGCGACCGGAGCGAAGAGGGTAGGGCGAGGGAGCCGCTCGCAGGGTCGCCGTACCTATGAGGGCAAGAAGAAAGGCGTCAGAGAACCCTTTCGCGGACGTCACAAGCGCGGGGGAGGCCTGTCGCGCACCAGATGGACAGGTGCTCTAGCGCGCCAAATGCCGGGGCGGCAAAGATCCGACTCAGCTGAGCGTTCTCGACGGCGAGGACAGTGCTGAGTTCGCGCAGGGTCGGCGGGCCTAGGACATCGTCGGCGTCGGCCGTCGCGAGGAGGCTGTCGAGGAGCGGGTAGGTGACGGTTGGAAAGACGATGGTTGTCGCAGGGCCGAGGAGGAGGTACCTGAGCAAGGTCTTGCGGAGGCTGACGACTTCGCCGTACTCGACCGGCGCGGCCGTGCCGTCCTGGAGCGCGGGCGACCAGGCGGCGTAGGTAAAGGACCGGACGAGCGCCCAGAGCGGCTGGCGGCCGAGCACGGGCGGGAGCGGGCAGGCGAGCGAGCGGAGGAAGAGGTGACACGAAGGGATCGAGCCGAGTGAGACGTGGGCAAAGAGGAGCGGCTGGGCGATCGCCTATGAGACGGGAGGTGAGGTGGCTGGGCCGGTCGGTCAGCCTTCGGAGCGCAGGAGGAGGGGGCTGGCTGCCTGGCCTGCTGCGCGGGTCTCTGGCTCGCCAGTTCAACTCGGAGGACGGGAAGGGAACGGACCAGCCAGTCGCTGCAGACGAGGCAGCACGTCGAGAGCCAGCGGGCAGCCTCGGCTGCGCCCTCGCGCTCGTCGCCCGGTCGGCTGACGTCCGAGAGGCCGACGGTGTCGGCGCCGCAGGCTATGATATGCTGGACGAGCTCAGCCGGCAGGCGCGGGAACGGCTTGAGCACCAAGCGGATGACGGCCGATGTTGGCGTGCAGGCTGTTGTAGCGATAAGCCGGCCGCCAGTTGTAGGCAGAGCTTTGTGATGCGAGCGCGGTGTCCTCGGCGTCATGTCGAGCCGAGGTGAGTTGGGCGGCCGAGGGAGAGAGAGCGTCGGGGGGAAGGCTGTGGTCGGGCAGAAGGGCTTCGGCCGAGACCTTGAACCTTGCCCGCTGACCTGCCTGCTGCTCCTGACCACACTCGCATCTTGCCCTTTCCCGTCCTCCTGCCTTGTCGCGATCAAGCTCCGCGTATACACACTTCTGCAAGAGAAGGGACGACCCGGGTTCGAGTTTCTGCACTCATACAACCGCGGCGACCTCTGCCCGGCTTCGACGACCATCGCACCCGCACACACCCCCTTCCAAGCCGCAGCTCAGCTTTCGGGCCGTCATCCCGCACAGCCAACGGCATGGCCTCGCTCCACCTCTCGCTCTCACCTCCAGCGCTCGGACCATTCACGCTAGGTCCGCATGATCCTATCGGGGCCGGGGGGGCGGGGGGAGCGGCCTCTCCTCCAGGCCGGATGACCTCGCGCGCAGCTGACCCACCCGGTCGGGTCAACGATCTCACAACCCCCTTCGAACGCAGGTGACACGCTCTTCGAGACGCTCTCGTACCTTCGAGGTGTCGAGGGCCGGAGGGCGTTTGGTCAGGTGGCCGTCGCCTTTGACGACAAGGTGCGAGTGTCAGCGCCCAGAGCCGAACCGTCCGGCGCGCAGCGCTGACCGTGCCGTCTTACGACTCTGCTGCCTGTGCCCCGACCCACGGACAGGCGCCCGCAACAGGGCCAGTACTGCTGACGCTCCTGCCAGCTTCCATCGGTCTCACACTCGTCTTTGCCAGCCCGACCCAGACGCTGGCCGAGATCGGCCTACCGACGCTGACGCCGGTGGCGTATGCCCCTCCGGCCGGCCTGACGCTCACGTCAGGCAGCAACGTCCTCCTCGGTCCGGAGTCGGGCCCTCTGACAAAGCGCGACGTTGCGCGCATCTTTGGACCGACGTTCGACGCCTCTTCCAACAGTCGGCCTAGCGACGGTCGTATGACGAACGACGCCGTCTGGTATCCCGGGCTGGGCTTCGGCTTCGCCTTATTGCCAACAGACGCAGGCGTAGGCGATCGGGATGTCTGCCGCCGGATCTGGGTGTGCGACCGAGCACAGAGGCCAGTCGTCGCAGGACCTGAAGGGAAGCTTGCACCGGGGAACGAGCCGCTTTCAGCTGGCACAACCCGGCCAGGCGCGCTCACGAAGGCGCTCGTGCATGTCAGTCGAACCATTCGACTCTCCCTCGTCAATCGAAACCGATGGCCTACTAAGCAGAGCTTTCCTCTCAACCGGCTGCATGCAGGCATCGTCCTCCTCGATCAGCCTCGTCTTCGCAGCCTTCGCCGGTGCCGACAGACAAAGGACGGAATTGGTGTCAGCGCATGGCGTGACCGTCCACATCAGTGTCGGGGAGACGACGACAGCCGACCTGCTAGCCGAGCTGGGTGCGCCAAGCCAGACCTTCGAAAAGGTCGACGATCGGCTGGGCATCCATCGGCCCGCGAGTAGTGCGGGCGCTGGCTCAGAGGACGAGTCGGCCGGAGGCGTCGGCCAGCCGTGTTCGTCCTCACCACCCGTCCTTCGCAGTCAAAGACAACTGGCTGACCCCATCGCACTCGCCTCTCAAAGACTTCTGGAACTACTTTCATCTCGGTCTCGACATCCTGATCCTGCCGACTGCGGCCGGCCACCTGGTCCACAAGCTCGTTGTTCACTCCAACCTCGTCGGTCTTGCGCTTCCTCACATCGCGTTCTGCCTGCTAACGTCAGCCCAATCCGCCAGCCGGGAGCTGTCCAGTGGGGCAGGTATGAGCGATGCCCTTGGGCTTTCGCAACGCCGGCCGGGAAGGAGGTCGATGTCCGCACGCCGGTCCGTCCTTCTCGCCTGAGCGCCCGCTCTTGACACACTCTGACAGTCGCTTGATGGGTGGCACAGGTTTCAGCAATCCTGAAAGCCTCGTCGATGCCGACACAGCTGGTGGCTCCGGCAGCCAAGTCGGGCGTCCTCGCCCACGTCGCCTATCCTACCTCGTCCAGCAAGACCAAGGCCGGTAAGACCGTCAAGGCGTCACCTTCGTCTTCTCCCTCTCCGTCTCTGCCGTCGGCGGCCCCCTCGCCGGGCGCGAGCGGAAGCCCGAACGGCCAGGGAGACCGGTTCATGTTCGAACCAGAGGAGGCCCTGCGGCGGTCGATGCCGCTCGATCGGACACTCGATGGCTCTTGGGGCGCGGGCGTCTTGCTCGGCGTTGGGGTCGGTGCGCCCCCTGGCTCCGAGGGGGGCGGAGGAGGCCAAGGGAGGCTCATCGCTGCAGGGACGGGCTGCGTGCTCGAGGTGATCGGCGACGGCTGGGTGGAGGGCATCGTCCTCTTTTAGTTGTCGGGTCTGACCTTTGCAATGGGGGATCAAGAACGACGCACACGACGATCGCAACTGCCCCATGCTATGCTCTCTGCTCCCGAATGCCGCTGCCGCCTTTCGTCGCAACCGACTTGAACACGACTCATGGTGCCAGCCCCCACTTCTGGCGCTCGCGATCGACCCGCGTCCGGAGCCCGAGGAGGTCAAGCTGCCACTCCACCGCGCCGACAAAGGCAACAAAAAAGGCAACCTCCCACCAGCGCACGCGGTCCGTCACGGGCTGGTCGCGCGCCGGTCGCTGATAGCCCTTCTGCTTGAGGTAGGCGTCGTACGTGCCTGCGAGATGGGCCGGGGACAGGCGCTGTCAGTCTGGCGTCTCGGGTTGAGGAAGAAGGCGACTTGGTGACTTACGTTCGGCCTCAAAGCGTTTCTCCTGGGCGGCCCGCATCGACTTGACCATCTTCTCGACGCCGGAAAACATGTACGGCCCTTGGAACGTCTCGCGCGTCGTCCAGTTGACGCAAAGGGGCAGCTGCGGTTGCGCTGGCGCTGCTCCAGCCTGTGCGCGAGACGCAGGAGCGACATCCGTCGTTGCAGAAGGCCCCGGCGGTGCTGAGGGATGCGCCGGCGACGCCTCGTCCGGGTGCAGTAGCAGAGCAGAGGGAGCGCCTCGTAGAGATCTACGCGGCGAGCGAGAGCGATCGTCAGCGCCAAGAGCGCATTGTCGGGCGTCGCGCAGACAGCGCACCTGGCTTCGTCCTCCTCGCGGCGGATCGCTCTCCATCTGCTCAGTTCCTCGCCCTCGGGCCCCCGCCCGTCAACGCGCTCGTACTTCATCGGAAGCGGGAACGGGTTGTCAACCCTCCTCGTGAGGAAGACGCCGAGCCGGGATGAGGCTTGTTTCAAGGCCGACTTCGCCGCGAGGTCGGCGGGCCGGACCGGCCGCCGCGCGAGAGAGACCTCGGTCAGAAGCGAATGGGACAGCTTGGACGGGAAGGACGAGTCGGCACTGCAAATCGGAGGAAAAGTGGACGTCAAGAATGTAAGCAGAAAGCCACAGAACATGCGCTAGGGCAGGACCGACTAGAGCGTGATGTGCGGCGCAAGTGGCTTCGGCGGCGGGTACGGCGGTGCGTCGGGCCCATCGACGCGCGTGTCGCCCTCGTCCTCTTCTGGCTCCTCGTCTACTGATGCGAGCGGGGCGATGCCCGACGGCGCAGAGTCAATAGCAGAATATGGATTCAGAGAGCTCGCGTGAGCGCACCTTCCCTGGTGGCGAGCCCGAGCTGCGACGAGGCTGGCCTCCTTGACGGCAGCAGCATCGCCCGAGCACGGAGTTTGGGCCGGCGACCGGCGACGGGCGAGGCGTGCCGCCAAGCAATGCGGCTGCTGGTACCGCAGGCGGAAGCGAGCAGCATCGACCAACGCTGATGGGCGACTGTCTTGACCCGGTAAAGGCGGCTGCTACTAGGCAAGAGGTCGAGAGGAAGGCCTGGTGCGATGGTCGAGGCGGAGCTATGGCCGTTCGGAGGTGAAGGTGAAGGTCATGGTTATGGGAGCGTCGAGCTCACCGGGGCCATCTCTGTCGTCGGGCTTCTGCGCTTGCGCACCGAAACGACAACCCTCACTTGCTACCCTCTGCAAGCCCCTGCACGACCTCCCTCGTAAACCTTTCCAGCCGTTTCACCCTCGTTCGCCAGTCCGCCGGGTCTCTTGTCAAGATGCCGACCGGTCACCAGCCGCACGTCCATACCGCGCACACGGCCTCGCATCGCCGCCGGCTGTCGCACCACGCCCGCTCCAACTCGTCGACCTCGCTCTCGTCGATGGGCGCCGGCGGCAAGGGTAGCGGCCGGTCGGCTGGGCTCGGCATGACGGCGACGGCGACGGCTGCCAGCGATGACCGACCTGGCCGGCGACGCAAGAGCGGAGGCGAGGTCAGTCGCTCGACCTCTTGCTGAGGAGCTCGATATCAGCTCAGACGAGCGGGAGCTCGGTCTGACGCCCTCAGCCCCTTCCTTCCCCCTTGCCAGGCCGTCCTCAAGCCGTCGCCTTCGCAGACCGATCTCCGTGCCAGGTCGTCCTCATCCTCGCATCGGTCTCGATCCTCGCATCGCCGCTCGTCCTCCTCGCAACGAACCGCGTCACACCAACGAGCCTCGTCCGCCCACCGGGCCTCAGTTACCTCCCAGACGGACGATGCGCCGTCGCTGTCGCACGACGAGCCGCCCTCAGCTGAGCGCGACGCCGACGACGCCGACGATGAGATCATGTCGTCCTCGGCGGTGACCAAGGTCAACTCTATCGAGCCCGATCGATTGCCGGTCTCGCCAGGCCCAGAGCCTGTCGGTCGCTCGCCGAGCGCCGAGCTCAGCCTACCTTCGCCTACGGCCGAGCCCGTACCCGAACCTACGCCGTCCTCCCCTTCTCCTCCTTCCCACTCCCCGCTCTCGCCGCCTGCGGCAGATCAGTCCGCACCATTGGAAGCATCCCAACCGCTGCCTTCGCCTTTTGCAGAAGACTCGACGTCCTCATCGCCGCCTGCCGATGGACCCATTAGCTCGCCGCCCGCAACTGAGTCCGCGGCTGCGCCGATGCCCGTGGTGGCGTTATCGCCATCGTCGCCAGCTGTGCTCCCTGAACAGTCGCCTGTAGCTTCACCGGCGCCGATCTCACAACCGGTCGTAGAGTCGCCACCCAGTCTGGAGCCAGTCCCGTCACCCTCGCGCCCGGGCAAGGAGCCGGCGCGCGCGGCGCGGTACCCGAACCAGCTCCGCAAGGCATCGTCAAAGTCTTCGCTCCTCTCGCTCGTGACGCGGCCAAACCTCCTGCCGAAGCGGTTGTCGTCGCTCTCGGCGCACCCCTCGCTCGCTGCCGCACCGCAGATCTCAACCGAGGCTGCGCTCAGCTCGCCAACCATATCGCGCGGCTCCGAGGGCCTCGACCTAACTGACGGCAATGACGAACGAACAGCGGCCGGTCACCTCCGCAAAGCGAGCTTTGGCTCGTTTAGCTCGGCCGCGCCACCGAGAGGAAGGACACCCAGCGTCGCCGGCAGCATCCGTTCGGACCGGGGTGGCGTCCTCGGTCACACAGTCGGCGGCGGCGGTGGGAGTGCGGTCGATGCCCTTACAGCGCTCCGGTCTGCTGCTGGCGCTCCCAACAAGGGCCGACCAGAGAGCGGCATGCCTCGAAGGCGGATCGCGAGCTCGGCCAGCTCGACAAGCCTTGCCGACCTGGCAGAGGGCGTCAAGCGCTCCGTCTTCTCGTCGTTCTACCACGGCAGCAGCTCGGGCCATCCGAATCGGGCTGCGACCTCGCCCGACGACGCGACGACGTCAGCGGCCGCCTCGCGGCCATCACACACGCCGAAGCCGCCGCCACTCGTTAAGAGCCACTTCATCCGGCCGCCCCCGTCGGCCAGCGCCCTCCCCAAGAATCCCGTCCTCCACCCGTCGCCTTTCCTCGACGCGCACACGAGTCTGCTTCGAGGCATGCAGGCGCCCGGCCGCGATGGCCAGACGCCGGCGGCGGTCGATGGCGGACGGACGCCGATGGGAATGAGCATCCGGCGATGCCTGCTGCTCGCCGGCGATGCCGGTCCTCCGAATGGCAGCGCACACAGTGCAGGCGCGAGACGCTCGGCAGGGACGAGTATTGTCAGCGCTCGCTGAGACGGTGCGTCTATCGAGATCTGCACAATGCGGTAGTCGGAGCACTGATCCAACACTCTTACCCCCCCCCCCCTTCCCTCCCTGTCGGATCGTAGAGACTCTTGGGTGTCCTCGATTTGTATGCTGCTCGCGATCGCTTCCTACTCGTCGTAGTCCTGCCGATTTGCGGAAGGCTGACAGACGGCGAGACCACTCAGCATGCACGTGACGTAAGAGCTGGGAGCTGACGGAGACTTACTGACGACATCGCTCCGCAGCCCCGAGCCTATAAGGGGTTAGCGGTGGGTAACTTGTTGGCTTCTGACTGCCGTCGTCGCTCTTCAACAACGATTAGCATGGAGCTCCCCAAGGACCTCACTGGCCCCTTTGTGAGCATTTGGGCGGTTGCGGCATCAGTGAGGGGGTGACCTAGCTAGACTGACGCCATGGTCGGCGACTGATCCATCGAGGTCTTGTTTGCTACAATCACCGTGCGACCTCATGCGCGTTCTAACCTTCTGGTGTCTAGTCACTAAAGAGCTATGTACCGTGGCAGGTCCTTCCGAGCGACGTCGAAGCGTTCACCGAGGTTCTCCGGAACGCCAAGAAGACAGCGCCGGGCGAGGTCGGCATGCTGGACTGGAGCGCGTCTCGTAATTTGGAGCAGGAGGGCGTCTTCCACATGTTTGAGCGATGGGGTCAGTGTCTTCTGATTCTTGGTTGCGCGTGGCTGCCCGGAACTGATGACCTTATTGTGCGCGCCAGCGGGGCCTCCGGCATTCGCGGCGTGCGTACACATAGCGTTAGACTGTTGCACCGGGTGATCGTGGTGCTGATCCTCGCAGCCTCTCCCAGTCACGCCGACGCCCCCGCCCCGAAGCTCATCTTCAGCTGCGGCCTGGTCAGGACGTACGTTCGAGAAGCGGGTCGCTCGCTCATGGTGAGGTGAACTGACGCCTCCCCACGCTTCAGATTCGAGGTTCAGTATGGCAGCGAAATTTGATCAACCCAGCGATGCGCACGCGGGTGAGAACGGAGTGGAACGGCGCATCAGATCGCCGCCAGACCGGCCCGGGGTATTTCTTAATCGGAAGTAGCAGCCTGCGCTACAGACTGCTGTGCCAGCGCCGCTACGGGAAAGCGCGATGAGAAAAGAGAGAGAGGAAAGTCCAAGAAAATACTGAGGGACGTTGGCGGAAGGCGAGTAACCCCTTCCCTAGTTCTGGTCCTCCTGCGGGGTGGCGACGCTCTTGACGTCGGCCTCGACCATCTCCTTGACGAGCTGGGGGAACGTGCACGTCCGCTTCCAGCCGAGGACGCGCTCGGCCTTGGCCGGGTCGCCATGCAGAAGGTCGACCTCGGCCGGCCGGAAGTACTGCATGGCACAAAGAGAGAGAAAGGAGGCGTCAGTTGCCGCTCGGTCACCTCAAAGTGCGCGGCCGGTCACCTGGGCAAAGGGAGGATCGCACCTTCTCGTCAATCTTGACGACCGGCTTGTCGTTGGCCGTGTTGTACGCAATCTCGTCGACGCCCGAGCCCTCCCAGCGGAGCGTGATGCCGACGTGGCCAAAGGCGAGCTCGATGTATTCGCGGATCTCGTGCGTCTCGCCCGTGGCGAGAACAAAGTCGTCGGGCGAGTCCTGCTGGAGCATGCGCCACATGCCCTCGACGTAGTCCTTGGCATGTCCCCAGTCGCGCTTCGAGTCGATGTTGCCGAGGTAGAGCGTGTCGGTCTTGCCGGCCGAGATCTCGGCGACGGCGCGCGAGATCTTGCGCGTGACAAACGTCCGGCCGCGGCGGGGCGACTCGTGGTTGAACAGGATGCCGTTGCAGGCGTACATGCCGTAGGACTCGCGGTAGTTCTTAACGATCCAGAAGGCGTAGAGCTTGGCGACGCCGTAGGGCGAGCGCGGGTAGAAGGGCGTCGTCTCCGACTGGGGCACCTCGACAACCTTGCCGTAGAGCTCCGAGGTCGAGGCCTGCAAAAGCGCGAGGAGGGCGAGCGCGCGTGTCAGCTGAGCCGCGACGGGTCAAGGCAAAGAGGGGGGGGGGCATTGACTCACCTGGTAGAAGCGGACGTGGTTCTCAAGGCCTGCGGTCCGGATGGCGTCGAGGATCCGGAGCGTACCGAGGCCGTCGACGTCGCCCGTGTACTCGGCCATCTCGAACGAGACCTTGACGTGCGACTGGGCGCCGAGGTTGTAGATCTCGGTCGGCTGCGAGGCGGGCCGGCGTGGTCAGCTTCGAGAGCGTCGCTGTGGCACGGCAGGCACGGCGACGGAGACGCACGAGGACCTGCGAGATGATGTAGACGAGGTTGGTCGTGTCGCTGCAAGAGAGAGTTGCAGAGCAAGACGCTCAGTTGTGGCGAACGGGCAATCCGGACGTTGAAGGCTAGGCCTGTGGGGCACCGAGCAGGTCCCGGCCCGGGCGAGACCGAAGAGGAGACGCACGTCAGGTCGCCGTAGTGAAGCTTGAGGTTCTTCTGGCCGTAAAGGTGGTGCAGCCGGCCGGTGTTGAACGACGACGACCGGCGGATGATACTGTCAGCCAGAGGGAAGAGGGAAGGGAAACGGAGCGCGGGGAAGGGGGGTCAGCAAGGACGGTTTCGAACGCGGGGTCAGCCCGCGCCAGATCGAGAACGCGACCGAGCAGCTTGCTGGCGGACCGAAGGGGCACGAGCGAGCAAGGAGGAGGAGACGCACCCGTGGACCTGGTAGCCCTTCTCGAGCAAGAGCTCGGCGAGGTAAGAGCCGTCCTGGCCAGTGATACCTGGCGATGGGCGGGCGAGATGCGAGATCAGCTTCAAGCTCCAGGGCGCGGTGTTTCAGACGCCAGGGCGAGCGGCGGTGGCAAGGGCTGGTCGTACCAGAGATGAGGGCGACCTTGCGCTTGAAGTAGACGTCGGGCGGCGGGTAGGCGGCCTTGACGATGTTCATCGGGTCGGCCTGGAGCGATATGAAGAGCGAGCGGCAGGCGGAAGGTAGGGAGGGACGGAAGGGGGGCGATGGCGGAAGCGTGTCAGACGTGCACGACGAAGCCTCGGGCGAACGCTCGAACGACGGCAGGCTCGTCCTAGACGTTGATATCTGGCTGAGCGGCACGACAGCAAGCGAGCAAGCATGCGAGGGGGACGAGGCGACGTACGATCTCGATCTGGGACATGTTGGGCGGCGAGTTTTGGAAGGGGGCGACGAGACGGGGGTGAGGGTTCGGAGGGAGCGGGAGATCGGCAGCCGCGACGCGACGAAAGGCCCAGCCATCTCGGCCGGCCGCATCGGCGCAGCCGGGGCAGGGCCAGCACAGACGACCGACGACCACGACCGGCGGTCCATGGCGAAGGGTGTTGTCAGCAACCCGCCCTTGGCCTCTCGTCGGTTCGAGAGCTGGCGATAACAGGGCTGACTCCCTCTTCTGGCGCGACTTTTGTTGACCTGCCTGAAGCCCATCCCGCACCAGGTCGTTGACGACGAATGACCGTCGTCTGGCGCGCTCGGCAGCCCCTACCCGCCGCCGTGGCCGGGCGGAACCGACGGGAGGCACGGACCCCTGACGCCGCCGCCGCCGCCGTCGTCACCCCTTGCCCCTTCTTCGCCGCCGGACGGAGCCTCATCAGAAGATGCGCACTCGCTCGGGTGACAGCCTGAGCGGCTCTCGCCCTAACTGAGCCCCCCTTCAAGAGAGCCAGGCCGCCCGCCCATCTCGGCCTCTCTTCCCCGTCTTGCCTTCCTTCTTCGCTCCTGCCCTCTCGCTCGTCCGCACGGCAAGATGGACCCCGCCCTCATCCACTCGCCTCCGCCGACTCCGCCGCCGAGCGGTCGCTTACCGTCGACGGACTGGGCTCAGAAGCCTGCTCTGACGGTCCGCCGACCGCTCGGCTCGAACGAGCTCGCGTACTACCTCCCCTCGCGGGCCGAGGGCGTCAACGACATGTCCGTTACCGTCTCCTCTCGCTCTCGGCCTCCACCGCGTGGGCTGACCCTCGCCTGCTGCTCGTTCGCTCCGCTACCAAGGTACCTTCACCACCATATCGTCGTCGGCCAGGCCGGACTCGTCGATGAACCCGGACGGATCGCGACGGCCTGGGCGATCGCCCGTGGCCGTCACCCGCTCCTCGCTGCTCGGGTTGAGCTCTCATCTAGCGGCAGCGGCGAAGGCAGCCAGGCTAACGTCTGGCAGTTCGTGTACGTCCTCTCTGCGCTCCCGCGGGCGAAGAGCGGCCCACGTGTCGGCTCAGCCCCTCGTCGTCTACTTGAACGCCCTTCCTGACCTATTCTCCGCCCCTCCCATCCTGCGTCCGTCGAGCAGCTATGACACCCCAAGCTCAGCAGCCGATGCAGTCGCTCGGGCTAAGCAGACTCTCACGTTTGAGGCCGGGCAGATGGGGCCGACTGGAGAGGGTCCGTCCATCGTCCACCCCACCCCCCCCTTTCTGGTCGCTGAGGCACTGACGAAGGATGACATTTTCCCCTCCGCGTCCCAGATCGCCTTCGGAATTTCCTCAACGGCCCGCGCACGTTGTCGGCCAGCAAGTTCGCCCACCTCGTCGTCTCACGCGCGCCCTCAACGGTCGCACAGCCTCCTCCGCCCGCGCGCGACCTGTCCGAACGCCCTACCACGAGCCACATGAGTGAACAAGATGGCGAGGTTTGGGACGTCATCCTCTTCGTTGGCCACTTCGCGGCGGATGGACTGGCACTGCACGCCCTCGCCGACGCCTTCTTTGCGCTTGCGTTCGGGCCGGCTAGCGTCGACGAGGCCGAGGCCGTCGACGGCGGCACGGTCCGCTCGGTGATGCAGCTGGAGCGCCTGCTCCAGCGCGAGACACTCGCTCGGCTTGAGGTGCGCTCCGCCTCGGTGCCTGACCTAGTCCCTGTGCGTCGGGCAGCTGTTGACGTCGCTTCATCTTCGTGTGGTCTTGTCAGGCCCGGTCGACACCCTTCCCGCCGTCGGCGGACGAGCGGCTGACGCGGCTCGTGCTAGGACCGCACGATTACCAGGCTGGACATCCCGCCGCCCGCTCGACGTCCTCCGCAACGACCTCGGACGGCTCGCCGCCATTCGACCCACGCCGGGCGTGGCGGCGCGCGGTCGCCCGAGTTCTCTATCAGCGGGCAACGGAGCGAGGTGTTGTTCGTCCCTTCCCGGCCGCCTCCTGCCCGTGTCACTCAACTGACAGCTCCTTCCCACTTACTGACGTTGTCAGGGCGGCCAGATCCTCGACCGATCCGTCGGCCAGCCGATTGGCGAGCCGCTCACGCGCGTTTCCAGCGTCCTGCTTTCACCCGCCGACTCGGCCCGTGCGCTTGCTGCCTGCAAGCGCCGGGGCGTCAACGTCGGTCAGGCCGTCATTGGGGCGCTCAACGCAGGGTGGGCAGTCACCCGAGGCGATGCGCTCGACGCCAAGGAGCCGAGGTGAGTCTTGCGATCTGGCCGGGATCCCGGCGTGGGAGAAGGTCATTGACGTACTATACCCCCTGTCTGACAGCCTGTTTTACTTGGCCATGTCGATCCGGCCTTACCTAGCCGACGCTTCAATTCTCGACGAGTCTGTCGGCGGCGGAGCGTACGTTGAGCCGACATCCTTCGCCTACCTCGCGCTCGGCTACTACACGCTGTCGTTGCCGTCGTTTCTCTTCTCCCCGTCGACCACGTCCGGCCCTGGCTCTCCTGCCCCTACTAGGACCATCGCAGACCTCTCGCCCACCGTTTGGCACCGCGCCCGGCATGTCAAGCACCAGACCGCCCGCATCACAGCTAAGGGCTGGCCGACGGCTGCCCGCGTCTGGGCCGAGGGCGAGGCACGCGGCGAGCGCGTCCGAGACTGGGCACGCAAGGACGACGAAGCCGAGGCGGTCTCCGCCGCGTCAAAGACGGAGAGCGCAGCTCTCGTCGGTCTCGGTCTCGGCGTCGACATGATCCAGAGCACGGTCGAGCAGCCGCCGACGGAGAATGACGACGGTGCCGTTGGAAAGCCAATCAACACGGCTGGGACCTCCCCGCAGAACACGCCTCCTCTGAAGGCGCCGACGACGCCAGCCGCGCCCATCTTTGCCTCCTCCACGAAGCCTGCACCAGCCAAGTCCCCAGCGTCGACATCCAACCGAAACGCCCCTTTGCTCGGGCTCTCGCTCCTCGGCAACCTCGACGGCGTCTACCAGCCCGCGCAGGCTTACCCCGTCGTCCGGCTAGAGCGCCTGACGACGGGCTCGCGCCAGCGGATCGGTGCCGCTCTTCTCTTCGTCTACTCGTTCGCTGGCCGGCTCGGCCTCTCGCTCGGCTGGGAGACGGGCGCGCTCGGCGGCGATGAGAGCGAGCTTGGTGGGTGGTGGTCGGCGACCCGGACGATCCTTGGCCACGCCCTCCTCGGCCAGAACGACGGGCTGATGTACGAGGAGCATGTCGTCTGAACGAGGGCCGACTGGGTCTTGACGAACTGTCTGAAGCCCCTACCTATGCCTTTCCTTCTCGCTTTGCCCGCGCATTCGAAAGCAAAGCGCCTTGACCTGCGCAACCGTAACCGAGTAAACCTCTGCGCGGCGGATGATCCCTCAGAGCAAGCACGAGGCAGGGACCGACAGGCAAGCGGCGTGCAGATCAAGCCGCGCAAGCTGCACGCGAGGGCCGAAAAGGTCAGGAGGACTCCAAGGCTCGGCCAACGTCGCGACGGTCATGCTTGCTCGCCGCGGCGACGGGCAACGCGGGTCGTTGGTCGGCCTCCTCCGGCCGACCGACCGCCGAGGTCGAGTCAACCCCTTTCCCTTCCCTCCGACGCACCTTTGACGACGACCCCTGAACGACACCCTGTTCAGAACCCCCGTAGCGGCGACAGCAGCAGAAGCGCAGTATAGCGCGCCAGACCCGGTCTGCTCCAAGTGAAGGTGAGCGATCCATTCACTTTGCGTTCTCGCGCGCGACCTTGTCGGGCCGTCTCCGGTCGAGCTTGCCCGTCGCCCGTCCCTAAGCTTGATACCTCGCACCCGCCGACCCCATGGCCAAGCTCACTGATACATCTGGAACGCTCATTGCACAGTGAGACCTACTTGCACGACTCAAATCAACCTTGAGTGTCCCATGACCATCCCAGCTGCTACGGAGGAGACTTTGGCAACGGCGCCGGCACGGCCGCGTGTGCCGGCCAAGGACGCGGTCATCTACATCCCGAGCCCGCTCCACCCAGTCGTGCGTCCTTACTGTGCTTCTAGTCGGGCCATTTAGACAGTTCTGACTGGCTGATGCTGCCCTGAGCCTGCTGATGATCGCCTCTCCTTGTCGCGCTGCCTTCTCCCTGGGACGCGGACGGTAACGCGCTGCAGGCAACGGAGCTCGCACGCAAGTCGTTCGGCAAGGTCCTGCTTCACAACACGCCGCCGGCCGAGGCCCTTTCGGTCTGCGACGGCATTGTGCTGCGTCAGGTAAGCCTTCTGATGCGAATTGACACGGGGAGGTACGATAATGCCCGGGGCGTGCCCGTCCTAATCGACCTACCCGCCCAGCGTTCCGGACCCGAACGCCCGCGCCCTGACTGGCTTCCGTAGCGACGCTAACCCCTACCCTTCCTTGCACTCAGGGCTTCATTTCGGCCGAGATGCTGGCTTCTGCGCCCCGCTGTGCTGCCATCACCCGGACCGGCGTCGGGTGGGACACGGTCCCGGCTGAGGCCTGCCGGAAGCTCGGGGTGCCCGTCTCGATCCTGCCCGGTGCGTGCGACGGCCCAATGTCGTCCAGGTCGACGGCGCGTATCGTCCTATGCCCTGCTGATCTCCTGCTCGCTTCGTTGCTTCTCGAGAAGGCATCAACGCCGAGACGGTGGCCGAGCTAACCTTGACGTTTGCGCTCGCGCTTGTCCGACGCATCAGGGAGCTCGATAGCCACCTGACGAACGGCAACATGATCAAGTCGATCGACTACGTCGGCAAGACGCTTCATGGCAAGGTGCGCAACCCTGATCCTGAAGAGGGCTTTGGACTGGACGTTGCAGAGAATGCCGACTGACTGCTTCACCCATATTCGGGCCGATTAGACGCTCGGCCTGGTTGGCATGGGCGCGATTGCCAAGGCCGTCGCTCTCCTGTTCTGGGTCAGTGGGTCCGCTACAGTCGCACGACAATGGGTCGTCGCTGACAGAGAGGAGCCATCCTGCTCGCTTCTGATACCCAGAACGCCTTCAAGACGCCGCTGCACGTCTACTCGCCGACCTCGCCCAAGTCACGCTGGGCCGACATCCCCCACGTCCGACACGACTCGCTTGAGACGTTTCTCCCGGCGCTTGACATCCTCTCGCTCCACTGCCCTCTGCTTGCCTCGACACGCAATCTCATCGATGAGGAGGAGCTCGCCCTCTTGAAGCCCAGCGCCTATCTCATCAACACGGCTCGAGGCGGAGTCGTCAACGAGCGTGCGCTCGAGCGCGCCCTTCGCGAGGACCGGCTCGCAGGAGCGGCTATCGGTGCGTTGTGCTCTCGCCCGGCTCACGACCGGAGCACGACTGACGCACGACAACTGCCTTCTGCCCGTCAGACGTCTGGGAGGTCGAGCCGCTTGCCGACTACAAAAACTACAAGGGCCTCTTGACGACTGGCAAGAATGTCATCTGCACGCCGCATGTGTGCGTTCCCGCCTTGCGATGCTGTACTATCCGAGTGGGCTGACCTCGTCGCATCATCGAACCCTGCAGCGGCTCGTCAACCGAGGAGATGACGGTCGAGTCGTGCGTTGCCGGTGTTACCAACATGCAGAAGTATCTCGACGGGGGCGAACTCTACGGCCGGATCCTTTAGAACGGGGTGTGACATCTGGATCAAATATTGTAAGGACATCGACGCGCTGGCTGAGAGCGCGCGTCCGGGAAGGGAGATGGGGTTGGGGAGGCGGAGTGATCATGATGCGTCGAAGCTAGTCAAGGCACTGAGCGACTGGTTGCTCCTCCGGGTTTTGCTCAGCACCACGCGTACCTGCAGGCGAGTGTGGCAAGCTCGTCAGCTGACAGAGTTGAGCGGGTCGAGCGCGGCAAACAGCAGCGAGACGCACTTTTGGTTGAAAACCAGCTGCGGCGGATCGGCTTCGGCCGGACCGTACCATGCGAGCTGCGAGAGATGCTCATCTGTGCCAGGTGATTGGCGTCAGCACGATCCGAGATGTAGCGACTTCCGATAACAAGATTCACCTCGAGTGAACGCCTGTCCCGCCGGCCATCCGTCCGGGATGGGCTCCTCGCCCCAGATCTCGATCCGAGTGCAGCCCTCCCGCGCGGCTGCCGCCTCGACGACGGACCAGGGCACGGCATTAAGCGTGGCCGTGATGAGCAGCGTCTTGTCGGCTGGTGATGGCCAGGTGCCCTTATAGGGCGGTGGCTCGTGCGAGGGGTAGTAAAAGAGGGCTGAGGAGGTCGACGTCGAGGCGAGGCCGAACGAGGTCGGCGTCGTCGGCGGCTGCGAATCTGGGAAGGCCGGCGAGAGGAGCGCACGGTGGGCATGAAGCGGCAAGAGGTCCCTGGAAGGGTGGAAGCGGACAAAGTGGTAAGCACGAGGAAGAGGCAGTGGAGACGGGGATGGGGTGTGGGGGGTGGGGTACTGAGACGCACTGGGCGGCCGAGAAGCCGACTCGGGTCTGGCTGCTGTTGCCGACCTCGCCTCGCGCAACACGATCCTTCATGTCCGCGTCGAGGGCACCCTCGAGAGCCTTGACGTCGTCGGCGGTTGCGAGCCACCTCCAGCCGGACGGCAGGTCGACGTCTCGACGCAGAGGCAGCGACCACTCGTGACCGACCGAGCCCTGCTCGACCCATCCCGGCTGATTCTCGCCGATGGTGCAGCGGCGGTAGAACGCCTCGCCGACGTCGCTGTAAAGGACCGAGAATAGCCCATCTCGGGCGGCGTGGCCCGCCGGCAGCACGGGCAGCTGGCCGAACGAGTTCGGGAAGGGAGGAAGGGAAGAGGCTGGAGCGATGATGTCTGTCGGGGATATGGCGCAGGCGGACGAGCTGGTCAGGCGGGGTCGCTCCGAAGCCTGAGTGAGCGCCGTATTAAGACGTACAGTGGAGAATCTGGAGCATGCGCTTGCCGTAGCCTCTTTTTCGGAAGGGCTCGGGTGTGTAGACGGAAGCGATGCCGAAAGCGAAGCAGGTTGTGGGCGAGGTCGCGCCCGGATCGTACGAGAAGGCGGGGCGACGGTAGGTCTCGACGTGCGAGAGAATCTGGTCGGCGCCGGCGGAGGATATGCCAGTCTCGGGATTGACGGTCGAATGCGGCACGAGGATCCTAACGGGTTGAAGGGGACGGGGAGGGTAAGAGGATCAGCCGGGGAAGGGCGATGGAGGTCTCGACGAGGAAGCTGACAACGCGAGAGACGCACCACGTAGTCAGGCGGCCAAGTTTAGCCCAGGCCTCGCGCTCCATGAGCTCATCGCGGCGGAGGTAGCTCGACTCGTCGGCAAAGCCTCGAGACTTGCCCCAGTGGTCTGTAGAAGCCAGGAGGTCGAGCCCCGGAGGCGTCAGCCACTCGGGAGACCGGGACAGCTGACAGGTCAGGGCGGAGGCTTACCGAAGGTGTTGAGCCGGGTCTGGCGAACTTGCTCAGGTCGTGCGACCGCGACGGTGAGATCTGAAAGGGCGTAACTCATGTTGCTGCGAGCTGAAGGCGAGAAGGCCACTCGGCGAGATGGACGTCGAAGGGGTGTCGGCTCGAGTCAAGCGCTGTTCGGCTTTCGCCGCTTTGCCTGTCACTTCAGGCTGATCCTCTCGGCTGGAACTCCTCTGATTGCTGGACAGAACAAGCTGTGTAGACGTCATGAAGTGCTCTGACGGCGTCCTTTGCTCGCCTGCTATGTTATTCCCCGAGAGTGGGAGGGACAGGGTGGGCCAAGCGACGGGGCACAGCGCCCGGGCTGAACGGGCCGACAGCCCTGAAGGTGGCGGCACCCGGGCGTCCGCCCCGCTTCTCTGACGACCTAAAGGTATTACTCGATGGTTCCGGTGGGCAATAACCCTAAGTCCGGTCGCCCTGCTGGGCCCGACCAGGATAACTCGCCCTCCTACATGATAACATGGCTCTGAAAAAATCGCAGGCCTAGCTGACATCCTAGCCGAGGTTCCTGGCGTTGAGCGAGCTCGCTAGCTGTCTTGGCGGTCGAGCCAAAGGTGTTGAGGTGAAGGGTGAGGGTTTGGCCGCGCGCGAGGCCCAATGGTTCCGGTGGGCTTTTGCTCTCACCACCGCAAACGGAAACCGACGAGGCCATCCTTCCACCTGTCCCATGCCCTACATGTTAACTACCTCCCTGACAAGCGAGACCGTGGCAAAATGCGATGAGCGGTCAGGCCGGCTGGTTCTAGAGGGACGTCGCTGGCGGAGGTCGCGTCCGAGGCGGGCGCGCGCGCTCGCTCGGCTTCTCCCCCTCCAGTCAGCTGCCACCACCGCAAACGGAAATCTAGCGGTCATCCTTGTACCTGTAGCATGTTGTATATGTCAGCTTCCTCCCTGCCAAGCGAGACCGTGGCAAAATGCGATGGGCGGTCAGGCCGGCTGGTTCTAGAGGGACGTCGCCGGCGGAGGTCGCGTCCGAGGCGGGCGCGCGAGCTCGCTGGGCTCCCCCCCCTTCGGTCAGCTGCCACCACCGTGAACGATCTAGGATGGCTAGGACGGACATGTGGATGGTAGGTCTGGTGTGTCAGCTGCGGCCATGCGAAGTGAGCTGCGGTTAACGTGCGTCGGGCGGGCAGGCCGGCGGGTGCGATCTAGGGAGGTCGACGATCGAGGTCGGGCCAAGAGCAGCTTCGACCTCGTCTTGCACGTTGTCC